>Ga0335070_10007226_pt1 | contig 13021 bp, 15 predicted proteins | sample Lox_Sample_13_FD_206722 | JGI IMG/M metagenome (GOLD analysis project Ga0335070, IMG submission 206722) | Soil microbial communities from Loxahatchee National Wildlife Refuge, Florida, United States - Lox_Sample_1.3 | ecosystem: Environmental > Terrestrial > Soil > Wetlands | place: USA...
ATTTCGGCAACTCCTGGTCCCATTCCGCAAATGTTTCCGGCGAAGGCGGTTTTTAGGATGTCTTGTCCTGCGCCGTAGAGTTTGAGTTGTAGGGCTTTGTCTGCGGCTTCTTTGAAGGTGTTCCAAGCGAGTTTGTGGATTTCGGGGTTTGATTCGCCTTTTTCGTGGACCATTAGGAGTTCAAGGTCGTCTCCAGCGTTGAAGACGTGGTAGCTGTTGATTAGGTTTGTTTGTTTGGCGTTTTTGAGGTTTTTTTCGGCGATGTTGAGGAGGGGTTCGGCGACGATGTGGTGTCCAGCTAAAGAGCCAACGTCGCATTTGATGAGGGATATGGTGGTTTTTTGGGGCATGTTTATTCAGCCTCATGGAGAATTTACGTGTTTAAGGTTGGTTTGGGCGTTTAAAAGACTTGCTAGAGAAAAAGTTTGAAAAGAATCATAAAGAGTAGGCGTTTATAGTTGTTTGGCTGGGTTGGTGTTTATGGCTGAGTTGCGGGTGATATCTGCGAAGATTCCTGATGAAGTGTATAAGGAGATGTTGTTGCGGGTTCCAGAGGGCGATAGGAGCGGTTTCATTAGGGATGCGATTGTTGAGAAGTTGCAGAAGACGCCTAAGCCTGACAGGATTTTTGAGTTGGAGGAGAAGTTGAACAGGATGTGGGAGGAGTTTTCGCAGATTAAGAAGCATCTTGTGGATTTGGAGTTGCTCACGTATGGTGGTGAGAAGGTGAATCCGCATAGTTTTGGTGGGGATGAGATTGATCGGAAGTTGATTGATTATTTGGTTCATTATAAGGGTGCGACAACGCCTGAAATTGCGGAGTTTTTGGAGACGAATAGGTGGCTGGTTTTGAACAGGTTGAGGAGGATTCAGAAGGTGTCGAGGAAGCAGTTGGGGAAGCCGATTATTGATTATTATGCTGGTGAGAAGTCGGGGAAGAAGAAGGCGTGGTGGATTAACGAGGAAATGATCGAAGCATAGCAGACTAGTGGGCTGTTGCGCTGAAGCGGTTTTTTAACCCCCCCTATAAATAGGTTCAACATAGGTTTTCTGGACTTGTCTTTGGCTGTTCTGGTTTGTCAGTGTTTTAGGAGTGTTTTTGAGGCAATACGGAATACCCCGTTATTATTTCTATGTTCTGTTTCTATAGCTCCCTCCTTTTCCATGTGCATGATGCTTGTGGTGGCTGAGTGATTTAAGGGAGGTCTCAGAAGTGGTATTTGTGGCTTTTCAACATCAGTTTAGGAGTGAAAAAACGCCAATACTGACCTACCCCCTCTAGGTTTCTGCAACCCACAAATATTAGGCTCCAAATATGACGGTCTCTTGGGTTTTTGTGTTGCTTGTTCTTTAGGGTGTGGTAAGGGTTAATTCGGGTGGGATTGCTTAGAGTATGCTGTTGTTTAGAGGGGCCCGTAGCCCAGTCAGGATTAAGGCGTCGAATCCCCCTTTAAAAGGAGGGGATGCGCAAGCCTCCGGACACTAATGAATAGTGGAAGAAAGCCGGAGAACGGGGGTTCAAATCCCCCCGGGCCCGCCACGATTTAGGTATTGAGTCGTAGAGACCTAGACCGTTTTAGGTTCGAATCCAACACTGCAATATCTTACGATTTTGCTGCAAAACCGAGCCGTCTCCAAGAGCAGATAAATTATCTCGGATAGTACATAGTGTACGTTTATCTTGTTCTTGGCAGAGAGATTAAAGTGGTGGCCAGCTATTTTTACCTCTGTTTCGTCAATGTGTCATCTTTTCCCAACGCCTAAGCTGTGCTCTTTCTCCGAGATTTTCATGTTTTTTAGGTTATCGTAATAACTTTTATCAGGTTAAATCGCTATAGTGTTCAAACTGTGGTAGAACCGAGACATGTCCTATTATTATGATCGCGAACTTCAATCTGGAAAATCGGGGGGTTGAAAAATGACATTATGTACTTTGTTGGTCAAATCCGAAAAATACGGAAAAATATGTCTTGCTTGTCTAGATGAAAGTAGACGATGGATTCGCCCAATTAAACCTGGCGGTTTTATGGAAACAGATATAATAATGGATAATGGAAATATGATGGACATATTCGATGTTGTTGATATGAAGTTTGGTTCTCCTTTTCCGATTAAACATCATACAGAAAATATGACATTTGTGTCGGAGGGTGGCATTAAGTTCGTTAAGACGTTAAGTGAAACCAAAAAGAGTGCTCTTCTCCAAGAAGTTACAAACTCTCGGTTATTTGATAACGTAGAAACAAAGTATGAATTATACGATGAAATAATCAATTTGGGTCGTTCACTTGTCTTGGTAGGTCCGATAGCTTCCTTTGATATTGGATATGAAGACAATCATCCGAGACTTTGGATCGTTGGGAAAAACAATTGTGAATTTGATATTCCCTGCACTGACCTTAAATTTTGTGCATTCATTAAAAGCAAATTAGCTGACTTCGAGAAAAATCCACTTCCTTTTATCAATTCTCAAGATATAGCTGAATTGAAAGATAAGCAAATATATTTTGTGATAGGTCTAACGGGGGATTCTCTTGATGAAAACGGTGAAATTAGAAGTGGTAAGTATGCCCCAGTAGGAAGTTCAATTGAGCCGCGGTACTGGCCGATGGTTGTCGGCGTTCTAACAATCCCCACCTATTTTGAAGGGGAATAAAATTAAATGACATTTTCTATGAAAGCTTTAAACGTAAATGAATTCAAGACTCAAAATAAGCAAGCCATGATGCCTAGGAGACAAGTCTGAAATGAAAATATATACTATAGGATTTACAAAGAAAACTTTGGAGGAATTTATTAAGCGTCTTAAAAGAGCTGAAGTTCAGAGAATTATCGATATTCGTTTGAATGATGCTTCTCAACTCTCAGGATTTGCAAAGAGCCCTGACTTGGCATTTATACTAAAGCAGTTTGGAATCGAATACATTAGTATAAAGAGCCTTGCCCCAGAAAAAGCCCTGCTTGACAAATATAGAAAGGATAAAAACTGGAAAGAATACGAGGCTAATTTTAAAGCACTAATGAATGCGCGCAATGCAAAAAAAACGCTAAATGATCTCCAACTTGATAAGAAAACATCATGCTTCCTCTGTAGTGAGGATAAGCCGGAGAGATGCCACAGGCGTTTAGTTGCTGAAATGCTCGATAAAAACTTTGAGATTGTTCATTTGTAGCGAGGAATTAGCTTATTATAAAAGAATATATCCTTTAGGAAAATAACAAATAATACTAGTCAACACTTAATTAGGCGAGCTGCAATGAACAAAGATGAACGATTGGAGATTACAATTAAGTACAACAGCTTTAAACAAACCATTTCGGGTTCACCTGAAAATGTGACAAAGGAATACTTCAACGTCTTAAGTAAGGTAATTCCTGCATTCGATGTTATATCAGGGTTAACATTAAGACCCAATCTTACGGATATGGCAGCAAAACTTAAAGGGTCAGCTCACCTCTACAAGGACAGAGTTTTTATTTTAAAGGAGAACATTTTGCTTGAAGATTTGATATTGCTAGCTTTGGTGGCTAAGTATATTGGCTTTGGCTTAGAATTAACCTCAAATGATAGTATGTCATTGCAGGAAATACTTGATTCGACAGGTAGAACAAAAAAAACAATAGTGAGAATTCTAGATAAGCTAAAATCAACAAATGCGGTCGAACAGCTTCTTGAAGGCAGATACAGAATACTTGACTGGAAGGCATATGATTATGTGCTAAGAAAACTTCCCGAAAAGAAATCGGTCAAACTAACTGACTTTGCTAAAGAAAACAACGCGCCAACTAAATGCCGACTTCCTGCGTTTACTGTGGGTTACGAGGGACAAGAACCAGACCAATTCATAAAATCGCTAAGTAATGAAGGAATTGGTATTCTGGTTGATGTTAGAAAAGACGCTTATTCAAAGCAAGATAAGAGTTATTGTGAGAGCACATTATCTCGAATTACATCAGAAGCCCAAATTAGGTATATTCATATGCCAGAGCTAGGCGTTGACTACAACCTACGACAAGAGCTGACATCAACCCATGACTATGAAACTTATTTCAAACGTTACTCCGAATATCTAAACAAAAACCCAGATTTACCAACATTTCTTGCCAAGCTTTCTGAAAACGATGTAATCTGCCTGATGTGTTACGAGAAGGACTTTAGGCGTTGCCACAGGTCGGTCTTAGCAAATAAGCTTGAGGAACTAGGAGTTACATTCCACCATATGTAACTCGAGACGAGATATCAATTACTGAAAGAGAAAAGCTTCGTACTGGCTAAAGCAAACCGGCTGTTAGTCCTGTAGGTGAGATAACTATTGCAGCCAATTAGTTATTGCAGAATATGCATACCAATTGATGCAGAACTTGATGGTATGCGACTTCAAGGGAAACCAGCTTTTGTGTAAAAGAAAACAGCAAAACCCATAGCCAGATAACTACTTCGTATTTTCAAAATAGTGGTGCGGGAGGTGGAATTTGAACCATGAAACCTAACTTGCATGCTTTGACGAGGCTTGTCTAGTTGGACTTGACCCCGTTTGAGCTCAAATCCCTCTGGGCCGCCACTATTTAGCCTGACGGTATTGAGCAAAACGTGACCACGGCATAGTTGGTAAGAGTTCTAAATCTCTCTCTTTGGCTACCAAAACAACTATAACTTGGCTATCTTTTCGTTATGACAGTCTAGGGGAGTCTGCTTCTCGTGCGTTGTTCAAACTGTGGAAAGTGTTGTGAAGAAACGGAGATGGAGCTTTCAAGCAGGGACATCGAAAGATTAGAGAAAGCAGGTTATCGCCGAGCAGAATTTGCAGTAGTAGATGATGGTGTGGCTCGGTTAAGAAACGTTAATGGAAGGTGCTATTTCTATAGGCGCAGTGATAAGAAATGCCGAGTCTATAAACAGAGACCTTTGGGATGCCATCTTTATCCTGTTGTGTATTTAATCAATGTTGGTGCTGTGGTTGATGATTTGTGCCCAATGGGACAGACTATTTCTGAACAAGAATTGAGGGCAAAAGGAAAAATTCTTTACAGACTCTTGAAAAAGTTGGATACCGAAAGAAAATGCAAATAGGATACTATCTTTCGATGCTTCAGATGCGAACTTTTGTAGGCTTTAAGTGCCCCGTGGCACCTCAGAGCAGCTACATGGTCAGGTAACCTTTGATCCTCAATTGTTCAGTTTGGTTCTTCCTGTACCGCCAGAATATGTCTCCTCGAGTGTCTGACTGAAAATCCCAAGGTGAAACCAACACGATATCTCCATCTCTGATCCATACGCGTCTCTTCAGTTTGCCTCGGATTCTGCACAATCGTTCCTTGCCATCTTGACACTTAACTAATATTCGATCAAAGCCAAGCATCTTAACAGCCATCCCCAGCACATCGCTTCCGCTCGGAAGCAACATGTTTTCCAAGTTTTCTTCGTTTATAACTTTCCTTTTACCCAATGTTTCCACCTCCAGAACCATGAGAACATGGTTTCTTAGGGTAGTAATCAGTCAGAACGTTCAGAGAAAAAGCAAACTTTTTCGATTGAACTCTTCCTCTAGAGAATCCCAACTACTGCTTAAGGATGCGTCGCCAAGTATATACGTCTATGTGCGCTAATTTTCCAAAGAACAACTTCATCGGCAACACGCGCTAGGAGTGAGGTGATAGAACATGAGTAGAGAAGAGGATTCCCATAGAAAAACGAAAGAGAGCGGTCGTCGTGACAAAATGAAGGGACATCAGACGAGAAGGGCTCGTGGAGGAAAGAAACAGAAAAGAAGGTAGAAACCCAATTTGGCGCACTAACGCGCTAATTGTCGGCACTTAAAGAAAACTGAGCCTAGCAACTTCAGACTTTTTTGGTTTTCAGCCCTTAGGCTTAGATTCGTATTTGAACGTACTCATGCAGACTTTGCAGCGAACCACGTTCTCCTCAGGATAATATAATGCGTCTCCGCCTACATCGTGAACTGCTTTCTTATGAATTTTGAAGATAAATTCAGCACCACAATTCGGACATTTTTTCCTAAGAATATTGTACCCCTTTACCCCACGTTCAAGCTTAATGTCTATGGACATTTTGATTACCACTCTTCAAATTCATTAGATTTTCTGTATATATATGTTTTTAGCGCACATCTGAAGGCCGGGATATCGATCTTGACGTGTTCATGTTTATAAGGGATGCTGCGGTATACTGTAGGAAGGCGTGTTAATAGGTTACTGCAAAACTGTTTTCTTTTATTGAAATGGTTTGCTTTTGCCTGAGAAGTGTTATAGCATGTCAAGAATAGGAAAAGCCCAAATTGGAAACCGCAGCAAATTCGAGATCATAGCGGAAATTCTGAGGCAACTGCATAAACCAGCCAGTAGAACCAGCATCATGTCTCATTGCAACATGAGTTCCATGCAGTCAGGGGAATACCTGAGTTTTATGAAGACAAACGATCTCATCCAGATAGATACAATAGCGGGAAAAGTTACCTATCAGAGAACAGAAAGTGGTCGAGAGTTTCTGGGGATGTTCAACAGAATGATTCTGTTGCTCGATTCGAGCATTTCTGCACCTTCTCTGATGTAGAGGCGAGAGATCGGAACAAGGAAAACATTGTGCCGCACGCTGAGACAAACATGAGAGGAATTATTTGTGAGAATAGTTGAAGGTTGGAGGAGAATCGACAACCAGAGAGGCCACGTAAATGCCACGACAGGACAGAATCTTGTCGTTATAAAGAAGGAGTTTGGAGAGCACTACCTAGTAATGCTATTTCCTACGATGAGAAACGATAATGTAGAAGGCAGGAAAATATCACCAGAGTATGTGACCGAATCAAAAGCAGGCGCATTTGCTATGGATTGGATGAATAAGCATCCGAAAGGCGCTCAATGAAAACCCAAAGCAAATTTACACCATTGTCGACAAGCGCACTTTCAAAAGCATTTTCAGCTCAGTTTAAAAGTTTCAGGTTCATCCTTCTTCAAAATCGACGCTAGCTCTTTCGAATCAAGATCCACTACAAGTCTGGCTATCTCTTGCTGGGCTGACTTCAGATGTTTCTGCAGCGCCGTCTTGTCTCTGTATACGATTCCAGCCAACGGGCATATCGTCTCTTTCTTTATGAACAATTCTATCTTCCCCGTCTTCTTATCTAAGTCGAATGTTATCGGTCCAGCCACGCATGTTTCAGGCTTCACAACATGAATAATGCATCTGCGCGTCTTCATGTCATGAAAAACGCAATAGCCTTCCTCATTTTCCCTTGGATAAACGTAATCTTCCTCGGCAAACGCGTTAGCAACAGTGACGTTTTGCCTTTTCAGATACTCCTCGATTATCCTTCTCCGTTCCTTAGTTATCGGCGGTCTCGTGCCATGACAACAATCATAGCTGGTCTTGCATTTACTGCACACATCAAAAAAGTTGCTCTGCCTCTCAACCTCACCCTTACCTGACACAGAAGACCCTCTCCAACCGCCCTCTTTTCAGAAGTATGGTTCATTATTAATGAGGCTTCTTATAAGTTTCGAATAAACACCAACAATAGCCTCTTCAAAATCCGTCTTCTGGCTTTTACTCTTTACCCTTTCACGAATGACATCAGATAAACTGCCACGCTGAACCCTCTTCTCAATCAAAGGCAAGTATTTCTTTTCTTCTTCAGTCGCATTTTCCCCAGCAGACCTCAGAAAATCTCTACAGACCTGCCGAGCCGTAGGACCCTGCGGACGCTGAACCCTTGCATCAAGCCCATCCGTCACAATCGCATTGTAATCTTTCACAAGAACCTCATGAGACAGAAGCTCAGTCTTTTCCGTCATTAACCCTCTCGCCAAAGCTCTGATGAAACAGCTCAAAGCCACATCCGACTTCACGCATTCCTGCTCATCCATCACCCTGATTTCAAGAGCCCGCCGATCAAAACGAAAAATCACTCCACGAGAATTAATCCACTCATTATTCACAATAGCCCTGTCAGCGCCAGCCCGAACCAAATCCAAAGAGTATTTTCCAATAATCTCTTTCTGATATTGCCCAAATGACGAAACATGCTCTGGCACCACATCTCCAGTGACTGAAGGAACTTCCTTCTGGTTGAGCGCGTAAAAATGCAGCCTGTTATCAACTTCTTCACCGAAATGCCCTTCATAAATGGGCGAAGAAGCCGCAATTGCAGGCAAATAAGCACACACATTCGCCAAATAATTATGCAGCAAAACGCCTTCCCTCTCATTGCGATACGACAGATTCAACTGAAAACCCTGAATGTTAAGCCAACCATGCTGCTTTAGATCGAAGACTTTGTCCATGGCTTGATAGAACTTTCTGTCACGATGCGGCCAAACACCAGTTTCTGCAAGCTTGAGCAAGGGATGCATGCCCATCCCGAGAAGACCTGCCTTGTATTTGCGCTGAAGAAACTCGTTCATTGATAAGACTGCTTGGTGCATTGTCTCTTCAAATTCGACAGGCGACTTAAACGGCTCGTTCGGTTTGATCTCCATAACGTGAAGTTGCAGCTCTTTCCCAAAAGTGAAACTCGGCTGCTCCACAAAGTTGACGATGCGACCATGAAAATCCTTGATAACTCTGTCAACAATCGGCAACGCTTTCAGCTCATCATTCACCACGGAAAACTCGTGTTCTGGTCCCAACACTTCCAGCGTTTTGTACGTGTTCCTTCCTCTTTCGCTCACAACGTCTTCTGAAATTTGAATATAAACGTACAGTTAATCTTAAATATCGAAGCCACAATACCGAAGATTCAATCACTTGGTGTCAAATAAGTGCTGGTTGTCTCAAACATCAGCCTAAAAACGAACCTGCCAACCATAAAGCCGGCAGCGTTCCTAAAATCATCAACAAAAGACCTTATACTCAACATCAACAGCGACTACCGTTACCTCAAAACAGGATACTACGTATCCATGCACGCCGAAGTCCTAGGCAACAAAGCAATTCCATCAAGCAACAGCATAATCGACGCAAACCGAACACCCATCCTACTGCTCAAAGCCTCCAAAGCTGGAATACCAACACTGCCATACGTAGTCACAGACTCAGTCAACCAAATCATGACAGAATTCGCCTTTCCAATAATCCTTTTCAGCGTAAACCCATTCTCATACGACGGATACAAAACCACCAAAAACCGAAGCGGACTCTACAGAGCCGTCAAAAGCCTAAGCATGAACTACAAATTCGCCGTGTGCGCCCAACCCCTTAAAGGCAAAATAACCTCATTCAAATCCATCTTCGGAAAAACCGAAGCAGACAAAAACACCAGCATCATCGCTGAGAAGGTTTATGAAACTTTCAAGATCCCACTCTGCAAACTCCACATTCAACAAATCGAAAGAGAATCATTCTTGTGCGGGCTGCAACCCCTCAAAAAAGAGGAAATCACAGCCCAAGACTTGGAAACAATCTCGGAAGAAATCAACGAAATCTCCAAGACTGGTGACCAATTAGTTGGCTAGCATCGCATGTTTCGTTGAAAAATACAATTTCTCAGATCTAAGAGAGGAACAGGCACTCCGAAAATTCGAACTCACAGCCAAAACCATGGGTCACAGGTTCAGCTATATGTTCAGAAATAACATCTCAGAAATCCCAAAACACAACGCCATCTTCATCCGAGCAACAACCGACCCACTCTATACAGCCTACATTGTCTCAAAAACCGCAGCAGAACTCGGCTTGAAAGTTGTAGATGATCCTGAATCAATCCAGATCTGCGGAAACAAAATCCACCAATACGACCTCTTCAAAAAATACAACGTCCCATTCATCCCAACAATCTTCGTGAACAAAGACGACATGCACCACAAACGAATAACCGACATCTTCAACCAATTCGGCAAACCAGTCGTCCTCAAAGCACCGTACACGAGTTTCTCACGATATGTGGAAAAAGCAGCCTGCGAAACAAGCTTCCGAGAAGTCGCAAAAAGATTCCTCAGAAAATCGGATGTGTTCGCAGTGCAAACGTTCATGCCAACAGCCTTCGACTGGAGAGTCGGCGTACTAGACAGCAAAGTTCTCTATGTGTGCAAATACATGATTCCGAAAGGCAGATGGAAACACGGCGCAAAACTCCGCGGAAAACCCACCTTCATATGGGGCCGAACCGTCTCGCTCAAAAGAGAAAACGCACCAGCAGCCCTGAAGGAGCTAGCCTTGAAAGCTTGCAGCATCATCGGCAACGGACTTTACGGAGTAGACATCAAAGAAGTCAACGGTGAATACGTGATTGTTGAGGTGAACGACAACCCAAGCATTTACGCGGGCTATGAAGACCTCAGAGACAAAGACATCTACGCAAAAATAATCCGATTTTTGGTTGACTAATCCTCCAAGATCATGCAACTGCCGAAAAACCAAGATCAACCCTTATATTAGAACACTTTGGTTTCTAACGGTAAAGTGGACCCATGGGGCTAAGAAGCTTTCTCAAACGTGAGTTCTCATTTGTTTCAGGCAACTATCGAATTCTCATCATAAGCTGGGTCATAATGGACATAGCCATGGAAACCCCAGTCCCCTATTACCAGCCTTATGTTCAAGCACTCGGCGGAGACCAGTTCCCCATGGCTCTAGGCATAATCGGCTTAGCAAACTTTCTCGCCATGGCTGCAGTGGCATTTCCAGGCGGCTACCTAGCAGACAAATACGGAAGACGATGGCTCATAACAACCATGACCTTCGGACTAGCCTTCTCCTACCTGTTCTTCGTATTAGCCCCGAACTGGCATTTCATACTGATAGGAACAACCATACAAGGACTCTGCCTCATATACCAACCAGCCCTCTTCGCCATGGTACAAGACTCGCTGCCTCCTGAACGCAGAGGAGTCGGCTCTTCACTGATCCAAATGATTCACGGAACATTCAACACGCCAGGCCCAGTAATCGGAGGAATCCTCACACTCGTGTTTGGACTTGTTTTGGGAATGCGAATAGTTTACGCTTTTGTCCTAATCCTCTTCATCATCGCCGCTGTTTGGAGACTCAGGCTAAAAGAAACCATACAGAACACAGACCCAATTCGCTTCCGATACTTCCTCTCCTCGTACCCGCAAGCGTTCAAAGAATGCTGCATCAACGTCTGGAAAACGGTACCACGATCTGTGCTGTGGCTATTCTCCGTTCAAATAATGCTGATGTTCGCAAATGCACAGATCAACGTGATCAACGCGCTATATGCAATTGACACGTTAGGCATTCCAGAGGATCTCTGGTGGATCACGTTCATCCCTCTCTTGATAACAATGGTTATTGCTTCCATCCCTATTGGAAAAGCAATCGACCGGTTCGGACCAAAAATCCCTCTCCTTTTCGGACCCGTCACACTGGCAGCATCAGCTTTGATTTTTGCTTACGGCAACTTCTTCACGGTTATGATCTCAATGTGTCTCAACGGTCTGGTCTTCCTATTGATCATGTCTTCAGCTATGACGCTCACCGCAAACCTTGTCGACCCAGAAAACAGAGGCAAAGTAAGAGGATTCCTCAACTTCATGGGCTACGTCTTCACAGGCATCGGCATGCTACTCGGCAACTTCTTCTACGACTTAATGCCCCAGCTTCCATTCTACGTGACTGCCTCATTGGCGCTTCCAATGGTCATTATAATTGTATTACGTGTACATGAAACAAGAATGTAGGTTTCGACACCTATTTATTTTAACGCAGATAATTGCTGACTGCAAAAGGAGAAGAAAATATGCTGAAAGACGCAATTGAGGATTATGTTATCACCAAAGGCATGTCTGTGAGCGAGCTTGTTTCGCAAATGGAAAAGGCTTGGGGCTTTACAGCTGGGAAGCTCGCTGTGGGAGTAAGAATCCTAGAACAGATGAATAAAACTGAAAACTGTGTGAAATTTCTCTCGTTCACAGGCAATCTTGTCGCAACTGGCTCCAGAGGAGCGTTGAAGGAGCTTGTTAAACGGAAACTCGTTGACATCATCATCACAACTTGCGGAACCATCGATCACGACGTTGCCAGAAGCTGGAGAAAATACTACAAAGGCTCATTCGTCATGAACGACAGCCAACTTCACGAAAAGAACATCAACCGTTTAGGAAACATCCTTGTGCCAAACGATAGCTACGGCATAATAATCGAACAGAAAATACAGACGCTGCTGCAAAATCTGTGGAAAGAAGGCCTAAGAGAGGTTTCAAGCAGCCAATTGTGCAGAGAAATCGGAAAACGCGTCTGCAACGAAACCTCGATACTTTACTGGGCAGCAAAAAATAATATCCCTGTCCACGTGCCAGGCATCACAGATGGAGCAGTTGGCTACCAAACGTGGCTCTTTTCACAAGACCACGACTTTAAACTCAACTTGCTAAAAGATTCGGGAGAACTGAACGACATAGTATTCACTGCAAAAAAGACTGGAGCCTTAATCATCGGAGGCGGAATCTCAAAACACCACACGATATGGTGGAATCAATTCAAAAACGGACTTGACTACGTTGTGTACGTGAGCACGGCTGACGAGTGGGACGGGAGCCTTTCAGGCGCGAGACCAAGAGAGGCAGTTTCATGGGGAAAAATAAACCAGAAGGCAAAACGCGTTATGGTTGAGGGTGACGCTTCGCTGATTTTGCCAATAATGGTTGCCGCTCTAACAGATAGGCTGGAAAAGAAAAGGTCTAAGAGAGCCCCTTGAAAAGCCATGACAGGTCTGGCGGTTTGCGTTTGAATTTCACTCTTTCACACAGAGCATGCGTTATCAATGGCAAAGCGATGGTTGCGTCACAGTAGCACACGGCTCTTTTACCTTCAATGTCAATTTTGCCCCAGCTTATCGCCTCTTCCAACGTGCAGCCTGACAAGCCACCCCATTGAGCAGAGTCTGTCGTGATCTGAATTGCGTACCGGTGTGGATAGTAGTATTCTTTCAAGCCCTTGCGAATGTGACCTTTTCTTCCAGGCACACCTTCATCCATCGTTTTAGGTGAGACTGATATTGCCAGAAGCTGTGTGAAGTCTTTCGGCACTCCGCCGCCAATATAAATG
>Ga0335070_10007228_pt1 | contig 13021 bp, 9 predicted proteins | sample Lox_Sample_13_FD_206722 | JGI IMG/M metagenome (GOLD analysis project Ga0335070, IMG submission 206722) | Soil microbial communities from Loxahatchee National Wildlife Refuge, Florida, United States - Lox_Sample_1.3 | ecosystem: Environmental > Terrestrial > Soil > Wetlands | place: USA: Florida...
TACGGACGAAACGTCATCAACCTGACGCAATTGAGGTGAATCAATGCTGCCTCGCGGCCTGAATGGTTGAAACGTGACCATGAGCCTGATCGCAGACATAGCCGATGAGCCGCGGGACGATCGTGCGGAACCCATGCTCGTGCAGCGGGACGCCGGTCCCGACCGTGCGCAGGTCATTGCGGCGCTCGACCGCATCCTGCGCAGCCGCGAGCTGCGCGCGTCGCCGCGCCAGCAGCGGCTGCTCGTCTACATCGTCGAGGAGACGCTGGCCGGACGCGGCAGCCGGCTGAAGGCCTACACGCTCGCGACCGCCGTCCTCGGCCGCAACGAACATTTCAACGCCCAGACCGACCCGGTCGTGCGCATCGAAGTCGGCCAGCTGCGCCGCTGCCTGGAGCGCTACTACCTGACGGCGGGCGGTCAAGAGACGGTGCGCATCGAGATCCCGAAAGGCGCTTACGCAGCGCACTTTCATGAGACGCCCGTGTCCGAGGGGGCGACGCCGCCTGTCCGTGGTCCGGAGGCAAACCTCTCCCACAGGTCCCGATCGCGCCGGGCGGGACGCTATGTTCCGGCCGCCATCGCCCTGGCTTTGGCGTCATTGGTGCTGAGTCTGTTTTATGACCCGGTCCTCCAGAAGCTCGAGGACATGACTGCGGGCGGCTCGAGCCGCGACCTCGCCATCGATAGGCCGATCATTCAAATCGACGAATTCACAAACGCGGGCGGCGACCCGAAGCTCGACGCCTTCGCCGCAGCGCTGTCAGGCGACGCCGTACGGGAGCTGGCGCGGTTCAAGTCCCTGCAGTTCGTGCTCGGCGACCTGCGGAACGCGTCGCCAGCCCCGATTGACTATCGCCTTTCCGGATCGGTCAGCCGGATGAGCGACGGTATCCTCGTCTCCGCGCAGCTGCGCGACGGCCGCATCGGCAGCATCGTGCTGACCAAGACGTTCGCGATTGCGGCAACGGCGCTCGATAAAGGACGCGAACAGGTGGCGGGACAACTCGCGACTGCGGTCGGCGATCCGTTCGGGCAGCTGGCGGTGGCGGAGCGGCAACGAACGGCGCAGTCCAGCCGAACGCCCATGGCGCTCCGGCAATGCCTGCTGACATTTTACGAATACGAGGAGACGGAGCAACCGGACACGTTTCGCCGAGTGCGCGACTGTCACGAGCAAGCCGCGACGATCGTCCCAAATTCTTCGGCAATTTGGAGCAATCTCGCGTTCCTCTACGTCGACGAGTACCGGTTCGGCTATGCCGCGCCGGCGGCGGCACCGCCGGCGTTGCACCGCGCCGTCGAAGCGGCGAAGCGCGCGGCCCTGCTCGATCCCGCCGACTCGCACGCGCACTTGGCTCTGGCGCTTGCTTATTGGTTCCAACGCGACGTCGCCGCGTCCATGGCCGAATCCGACCTTGCCCTGACGCTCAACCCGAACGATCCGATGGTGCTCGGCGAGATCGGCACCCGCCGCTTCATCCTCGGAGATTGGGCCGACGGCTACGCGCTCGTCAATCGCGCCCTCTCCGAGGGCTCGGGACGGCCGGCGAAGTTCCATTACGTGGTCGCCCTTTATGCGTACATGCATGGCGATTACGGGGCCGCCCTCGATGCAGCGACCAAAGGCGGGGTGTCGCAGCTGCCGCTGGCTCGTGCAATCGTGGCGTCGATCTACGGCATGCGCGGGCAGCGGGACGAGGCGAACGCGGTCTGGACGGCGCTCGCGGAGACCCAGCCGGCCTTGGCGAAGGCGCCGCGGGCGGTGCTGGCGCTACGCAACTGGGACCCGAAGCTCGTCGACGCGCTCATGGCCGGCCTGGACAAGGCCGGAATAGCCCACGACTAAGCGTCAAGCCGCACGGGCCGTGATCAATCGGCGCTCGCGTGCCGGGCGTGCGGCTCAGCCGCCGTTCCCTTTACCTTCTCGCGCACCCACTGCAGCACGACGTACAGCACCGGGATCATGAAGATCCCGAGGAACGACGCCGCGATCATGCCGCCGAACACCGCCGTGCCGACGCCACGCCGGCTCAGCATCGACGCACCGACGGCCACGACCAGCGGATAGAGCCCGACGATGAAGGCGAAGCTGGTCATCATGACGGCACGGAACCGCGCCTGCGCGCCGGCCACGGCCGCGTCGATGATCGACAGGCCGTGCTCGCGCTTCTCCTTGGCGAACTCGATGATCAGGATGCCGTTCTTGGCGGCGAGCGCGATCAGCACGACGATGCCGATCTGGGCGTAGAGGTTGTTGTCCAGGCCCATCAGCCACAACGTGCCCATCGCCCCCATGATGCCGACGGACACCGACAGCAGAACGGCGACCGGAATGGTCCAGCTTTCGTACAGGCCGACCAGGAACAGATAGGCGAACAGGATCGCGAGCGCGAGGATGATCGCGGTCTGGCCGCCCGCCTCTTTCTCCTGCAATGCCGTGCCGGTCCATTCGTAGCTGTAGCCTTGCGGCAAGGTGCGGGCGGACAGGCTTTCCATGGCCAGCAGCGCCTGCCCGGAGCTGCGACCCGCCGCCGGCTCGCCGTTCAGGGTGACGCTGCGATAGTTGTTGTAGCGGACGATGGTCTGCGGACCCTGGAAGGTGTGGATGTCGGCAAAGGCGCGGATCGGCACCATGTCGCCCTTGGCGTTGCGGATGTTGACCTTGAAGATGTCAGGGACCTGGTTGCGGTCCCCGGGCTCGCCCTGGATGTTGACCTGCCAGGTGCGGCCGAACTGGTTGAAATCGTTCACGTAGTAGCCGCCGAGCATCGACTGCAGCGCGGTGAAGACGTCGGATACGCCGATGCCGAGCGTCTGCACCTTGTTGCGGTCGAGATCGAGATAGAGCTGCGGCGTGTTGGCGTTGTAGGTCGTGAACACCGCCCGCAGATCCGGATCCTGGTTCGCCGCGAACATCATGCTCCGCGCGACCGCGGCGAGGTCGCGGGGCTCGCCGCCGCGCAGATCCTGGAGCTGGTACTCGAAGCCGCTGCCGGTGCCGAGGCCGATGATCGGCGGCACGTTGAATGGAATGACAGCCGCCGACGGGATGGCCGCGAATTCCCGCCGCAGCCGCGCGATCAGGGCGCCGGCCGACAACGCCGGATCCTTGCGCTCTTCGAACGGCTTCAGCAGGACGACGAGGTAGGCGCTGTTCGACTTGGCCAGCCCGTCGATGAAGCTGTAGCCGACAACGGCGCTGCGATCCGCGACGCCGGGGGTTTTGCCGACGATGTCCTCGACCTGCTGGGTGACCTTCAGAGTGCGATTGACCGAGGCGCCCTCCGGCAGCTGCAATTCGATGAAGAATCCGCCCTGATCTTCCGACGGCAGAAAGCCGGTCGGCGTCGCCTTGAAGAAGAAGAAGATCACGGCGAACACGCCGATCAGCACCGGAATGCCCAGAAACGCGACCCGCACGAGAACCGCGACGACGTCGCTGTAACGATCGCGAAACCAGTCAATGATGTTCATCCAGCGCAGCATGATGCCTTTGTGGCCGCCCGAGTGCCGCAGGAACACCGCGCACAGCGCCGGGCTGAGCGACAGCGCGTTGATCGCCGAGATGACCATCGAGACCGACACGGCGACGGCGAACTGCCGATAGAGCTGCCCGGAGATGCCGGGCAGGAACGCCACCGGCACGAACACCGACAGCAGGACGAGGGTGATCGCGATGATCGGTGCGGTGATCTCCTTCATGGCCGCGCTCGTTGCCTCGGCCGGCGACAGCTCCGGATGCTGGTGCATCTTGGCCTCGACGGCCTCGACGACAACGATCGCGTCGTCGACGACGATGCCGATGGCGACGACGAGGGCCAGAAGCGACACGGTGTTGGCCGAATATCCCATGGCCAGCATCACCGCGAAGGTGCCGATCAGCGACACCGGCACGGCGATGGTGGGGATGATCGTTGCCCGAATGCTGCCGAGGAAGAGATACACGACGATGACCACCAGAACGAATGCCTCGATCAGGGTCTGGACCACCTCGTGGATGCTGTCACGGACGAAGGTCGTCGTGTCGTAGGTCGTCTTGTAGGCGAGGCCCTCGGGGAAGGTTTTCGACAGCCGCGCCATGACCGCCTCGACACCGTCTCCGACTTTGAGGCCGTTCGCGCCCGGCGCCTGATAGATTCCCATCAAGGCGGCGGGCTTCTCGTCCAGGCGACCGAATGAATCGGCGGCCTTGGCCCCGAGGTCGACGCGCGCCACGTCGCGGATGCGGACGAAAGACCCGTCCGGATTGGCGCGGACGACGATGTTGTTGAATTCCTCGGTCGTGACCAGGCGACCCTGCGTCTGGATGTTCAGCTGGAACTGCTGATCGTCGCCGACCGGTCGCGCCCCGATCCGCCCCACCGCCGCCTGTATGTTCTGCGCCCGGATCGCGGTGATGATGTCGTTGGGCGTGATCTTCAGCGAGTTCAACCGGTCATTCTCGATCCACACCCGCATGCTGTAGTCGAGCGGCCCAAACAGGAAGGCATCGCCGACGCCGTTGACCCGCTTGATATTGTCCAGGACGTTGATGGTGGCGAAATTGCTGAGGAATAGTGAGTCATAACGCTCATCGGGCGCGTAAAGGGAGATGATCTTCAGCAGCGCCGACGACTTCTTCTTCACGTTGAGACCGGCGCGCTTGACTTCGTCCGGCAGCTGCGCCATCGCGAGATTGACCCGGTTCTGCACGTTGACGGTGTTGATGTCCGGGTTGGTGCCGACGGTAAAGGTGACCGTCAGGGTGTAGCTGCCGTCATTGCCGCTGGTCGACTTCATGTAGAGCATGTTGTCGACGCCGTTGACCTGCACCTCGATCGGCTGCGCCACCGTCGCCTCGACCACGTCCGCGCCGGCACCGGGATAGGTCGTCGTCACCTGCACCTGGGGCGGCACGATTTCCGGGAACTGCGCGATCGGGATCGCGGTCAGCGCGATCAGTCCGGCCACCGTCATCACGATCGAGACGACGATCGCAAGGCGTGGGCGCTTGATGAAGACGTCGGAGATCATTTGACTTCGGCGGCTGCCTTCTCGGTCGGTGCGACGACCTGGTTCGGGCGCACCTTTTGCACGCCCTCGGTGATGACGCGGTCGCCCGGCTTGAGGCCGCTGGTGATCTCGAGATCGGTGTCATGCCCGGCGCCGATGCCGACGGGCTGCACCTTCACCTTGTTTTCCGCATCGACCACGAGAACGAAATAGCCCGTCTGGTCGAACTGCAGCGCCTGCTGCGGGACCAGCAGCGCCTGGGTCGGGGTCGCGGTCTCGACCAGGACCGTGACGAGCTGGCCGTCGATGAGCCAGCCTTGCGGGTTGGGAAGCTTGGCGCGGACGTTCACGGAGTCCGTCGCCTGATTGACCTCGACATCCACGAAGTCGACGGCGCCGACCTGATCGTACATAGTCCCGTCGGCGAGGCGCAGGCGGACGCTCACGGCGCGCGGGCTGACACCCTGCTCCTGCGCGCGCCGGCGGATCTCGAGCGACTCGCGCTGGGTCACGGGAAACATCGCGTAGATCGGATCGTTGCTGACGACGGTGGCCAGCGTACCGCTCGACGGCTGAACGAAGTTGCCGATCGAATAGTTGCGTTGACCGACCCGCCCGGAGATCGGCGTGCGTACTTCCGTATAGCTCAGGTTGATTTTGGCCTGCTCGAGCGCGGCCTGCTGCCGGTCGAGCGCGCCCTGCGCCTGGCCCATCTTCGCCCGCGCCTCGTCGAGCTTTTGGGGCGTCGAATATCCGCGACGCACCAGCTCGTCCTGACGTCCGAATTCGGCTTTCGCGTTACGAAGGTCGGCCTCGGCGCCTGCGACGGTACCCTTCATCTGCGCCACTTCGGCCTGGTACGGCGGCTGCTCGATGACGAACATCAACTGGCCAGCCTCGACTTTGGCGCCGTCCTCGAACAGTTGCTTGTCGAGATAGCCCGGGATGCGCGCCCTGAGCTCGACCTTGTCGATCGCCTGCACGCGCCCGGTGAACGTCATCACCGGCCGGATCTCTTTCTGCACCACCGTGGCGACGACGACCGCCGGGGCCGGGCCGGCCGCGGCCGGCGCGGCGGTGCCGGGCTTGTCGCCTTTGCCGAGAAACATGTACGCACCGGCCGCGGCGAGCAGAACGGCGCCGGCGGCCACGACGATCGTGGTCTTGCTGCGGCCGGTCCCCCCGGTCCGCAGGCTGCCAATGGGCTTACCGGCCACGGGGCCGTGCGCCCGCTCAGTCAATGATGTGGTATCCGCCATCGATATACATCGTCTCCCCAGTGATGAGTTTCGCGCTGTCGGTCGCGAAATATGCGACGGCGATGCCGACGTCGTCGATCGACACCAGACTTCGTGTCGGCGCTTTCTCCTGGGCCTGGTCCAGCATCGTGTCGAAATGCGCGATGCCGGAGGCGGCGCGGGTCTTGAGCGGCCCGGGCGAGATCGCGTGGACGCGAATGCCCTTGGGACCGAGTTCGGCCGCCATGTAGCGCGTCGCCGATTCGAGCGCCGCCTTGACCGGCCCCATCATGTTGTAGTGGGGAACGACCATCTGCGAGCCGTAATACGTCATCGTGAACAGCGCGCCGCCGTCCGTCATCAGCGGCTCGGCCAGGTGCGCCATGCGCATGAACGACCAGCAGGAGATATCCATGGCCTTCAGGAAGCCGTCCTTAGAGCAGTCGACGACGCGGCCGTGCAAGTCGTCCTTCGGCGCGAAGGCGAGAGAATGGAGCATGAAGTCGAGCTTGCCCCATTCCGACTTGATCTTGTCGAACACCGCCTCGAGCTGGCCTTCGACCATCAGGTCCATCGGCATGAAGATTTTGGCGCCGACCTGCTTCGCCAGCGGCTCGACATAGGTCTTCGCCTTCTGGTTCAGGTAGGTGATCGCGAGCTCGGCGCCGAGCCGGCGGAACGCCTTGGCGCAGCCCCAGGCGATCGACTGGTCGTTGGCGATGCCGGTGACGAGGCCGCGGCGGCCGCCGAGGGGCAGCGGGATGGCACCGGTCATTCCTGTCTCAGGCTTCATCACGAACTCCTTCCGTCTCAGTGCACGCCCACGCGGGCGCGGACCGCCTCGACCGTGTGCCGCGCGATCATCAGCTCCTCGTCGGTGGGGATGACGTAGCAGGGAATGCGCGCGTCGCGCCGCGACACGAGGCCCGTCCCTTTCGCGTTCGCCTCGGGGTCGAGCTCGAGTCCGAGCCAGCCGAGCCGCCGGATCACGCCCTCGCGGACCACAGCCGCGTTCTCGCCGATCCCGGCCGTGAAGACGAAGCCGTCGATGCCGCCCATCGCCGCGACCAGCGATCCCGCGAGCATCGCCACGCGGTAGACGAAGAACTCGACGGCGAACTTGGCCGGAGCGGTACAGGCGGCGAGCAGGTCGCGCACGTCGCTGCTGAGCCCCGAGAGGCCCTTCAGGCCGCAGTCGTGATAGAGAAAGCGCTCGACGTCCTTCGGCTTCATGCCCTTCTCGGTCAGGAGATACAGCACCACGCCGGGATCGATCTGGCCGCAGCGCGTTCCCATCGGCAGGCCGTCGAGCGCGCTGAAGCCCATGGTGCTCTCGACGCTTTTGCCGCCGACCATGGCGCACATCGACGCGCCGCTGCCGAGATGAGCCACGACCACGCGTCCGGCGGCGAGATCGGGCGCCACGGCCGGCAGCCGGCTGGCGATATATTCGTAGGACAGGCCGTGAAAGCCGTAACGCCGCACGCCCTCGGCGTAGAGCTCGGCCGGAATGGCGTAGCGGTCCGCGAGCTCCGGATGGCCCCGGTGGAAGGCCGTGTCGAAGCAGGCGACCTGCGGGATTTGCGGCGAGTTGGCGAGAATGGCCTCGATCGGCGCAAGATTGTTCGGCTGGTGCAGCGGCGCCAGAGGAATCAACCGGGTGAGCTCCTTGACGACGGATTGGTCGATGAGGACCGGCGCGCTGTAGGTCGGACCGCCGTGCACGACGCGATGACCGACGGCGGTCGGTGTCGCGCCGCCGAAATACTCCCGCAGCCGGCCGCGCGCCACCGCGAGCGCATCGGGGACGGTCCTGACCTGCTTCGGCTCGTACGACTCGTCGATCTTGAGGGCGCCGCCGCCGTTCTTCGCCGTCAGGCGCGGATGCGTGCCGATGCCCTCGATCTGCCCCCGCAGGCGGCGCTTGAGGGGTCCGCCCTCGCCGCCTTCGAATACCTGGAACTTGATGCTCGAGCTGCCGGCGTTGACCACAAGAACGTGCTCGTCCATGGCCATCACTCCGCCGCCACGGCGGCCTTGTGCCGACGCGCGTCGGCGTACAACGTGGCCACGGCGCAGGAAGCCATGCGCGTGCGCACCGAATCCGCCCGCGACGTCAGCACGATCGGGACGCGGGCGCCGAGCACGATCCCGGCCGCGTCGGCGTTGGCCAGGAAGCTCAGGTTCTTCGCCAGCATGTTGCCGGCTTCGAGATCGGGAACCAGCAGGATCTGGGCGCGGCCGGCGACCTCCGACTTGATCCCCTTGATCTTCGCCGCCTCGGGACTGATCGCGTTATCGAGCGCCAGCGGCCCGTCCAGGATTCCGCCGACGATCTGGCCACGATCGGCCATCTTGCAGAGCGCCGCCGCGTCGATCGTGCCGGGAATCTTCGAGGTGACGGTTTCCACCGCCGACAGGATCGCGACGCGCGGCGGCCCGATGAGGGCGGCATGGAGATCGATCGCGTTCTGGACGATGTCCGCCTTCGCGTCGAGATCGGGGAAGATGTTGACCGCCGCGTCGGTGATGAACAGCACGTCGCTATAGGTCGGCACGTCCATGATGAACACGTGGCTGATCCGGCGTGACGTCCGGAGACCGCCCTCCTTCGCGGTCACCGCCCGCAGCACCTCGTCCGAGTGCAGGCTGCCCTTCATCAGGATCTCGGCGCGCCCGGCGCGGACGATCTCCACCGCCTTGGCCGCCGCCGCATGGCTGTGCGGCGCGTCGACGACCTCGAAACGGCCGATATCGAGCTTGAACTGATCGGCCAGCGCCCGGATCTTCGCCTCCGGTCCGACCAGGATCGGCGAGATCATCCCGGCCTCCGCCGCCTCCACGGCGCCGCGGAGCGAGCTCTCGTCGCAGGGATGGGCGATGGCGGTCGAGACCTTCGCGACGCCCTGGGCGCGCTCGATGAGACGCTCGTACTTGGCGTGCCGGCGCACCCGCACCTCTCCCGCGCGCGGAATGCTGCGCAACGCCGTCTGCGGCGCCACGACCTCGGCGGTGCCGCGCAGGATTTCTTCGTTGTTCTGATTGACGCACTTGCAGTCCAGCAAGACGACATGGTCGGCGGCGTGCTTCTCGCGCACCGTCACCGACGCCTTCACGGTGTCGCCGGCGTAGACGGGCCGCAGGAAGCGGAAGTCCTGCCGCCGGTAGACGGTGCCGGCGCCGGGCAGGTTGTTGCCGAGCACGCTGGAAATCATGCCGGCGGTGAGCATGCTGTGCGCGACGATGCCCTCGAAACGGGCGCCGCGGGCGGCGGTTTCCTCGTAATGCGTCGGGTTGGCGTCCCCCGAAAGCACGCCGTAGGCGTCGATATCGGCCTTGCTGATCGCGCGCGTTTCGGATGCCGTCTCGCCGATCTGGATCACGTCAAACGGCCGGTTCTCGATCGCGCCATCGTCGTTCATCTCATTCTCCCTCGCGAAGAATCGCTGACCGAGGCGCCTCCGATCCCACCCGCACCGTCATCGACGGCGCGGTCCCAATCGCTTCGCTCTGCAATGCCGTCCGACTTTTGTCGTCGATACGATGGGGGATTCCTACGCGACGACGGGCGTCTCACCTATCGGAGTTGCGCATAGTTCGGCTGGGTTGCTCGTGCTCCGTATTACCAGAGCAAAAACATCGCAACGTCGCCCATCATCCCGTGCGGATAGTCCATCACCTGCGCCTTGATTTTGTAGCCGAGTGGCTTGAGCTCTTTCACGTAGGTCTCGTAGGCCCGCTTCGCGAACCCTTCGAGGCTCGCCGGCCATTCCGGATCGTTGTTGTTGATGCGGCGGCCGCCGTCGTTGCAGAAGCTCGCCGGGAAACGGAAAAGCTCGAGCTCGTGCTTGCGGGCTTCCGCCGCCCGGCGCACCGCGGCATTCACCCGTTCGATGACGTCGGGGCGGACGTCGCGGGCCATGAAAGCCTCTTGCATCGCCTTCTTCTCGGCCTCGGCCTTGCGGTCGGAGTCGATCACCTCCTGGACCAGCGCCGATTCCGCGGTCTTGGTGATCCTGTGCAACTCCTCGGGCCGAAGCGGCGCGTTCGATGTCGAGCTCATGTCTCACCTTCCTCTGAAACAAATCCAATTCCCCATGCGGTCAGGCCACCGAGCGCGGCCGCCGAGGTGCCTTCTCGCCGTTCATGAGCGCCGCGATGCGCGCGAAGCGCGCCTCGCGCTCCGCCGAGAGCGGCCCGCGCGCCGAAGCAACGCGGCGGAGCAACGGCAGCAGCTTCTGCGCCATTTCGGACTGCCGGCCGATCACATCCGGTATCGCCGCCATAGCGGCCTCTTCGTCGATCAGCAGCATGAAATACTGCTCTCTGAAGGCCGCCTTGAAGTCGGTGATGGACACGTCGCTGCGGTTTTCTTCGCGGATGGCTTTCAAGACTGCGAACGCGCGCTCATCGAACGTGGCGTCAGCCATTCCGCAATAGATCAGCGCCCGTATAGCGCCATCGCGCGGCGTGCCAGTGCCCATCCGGCTCTTCAATTCTGCGATGCGCTGGTGCACCGAGGCGATCTGATGCGCCGAATCTGCCGGGCGCTGCCGCGGCGCTTGCTCCGATGGCGCGAGCCCGACCAGGCTTTGCAGCAGCGGCGACCCGTACGTCGAGAGGAAGACCTGCTCCGTGAGGCGGTCGCGCGTATCGCGATAACTGTCGAGCGCGGTCTCGATCTGCTGGGACATCGCCGTCTGCAGTGCGAGGAACGGATTGCCGGTCCCCACGGGCCGCCGGTTGGCGCGCACCAACTCTGCCATTTGTGCGATCGCTGTCATGACGGGATTGCGGTCCGAGAACAGTTCGTACTGCAAACGGAGCGGATGCAGGCGGCGCAGGTTTTCCGCAATTGCATCGTTCGAGGCCGCTCGCACGACTGGTGCGACGAATTGACCGTAGACGGCGCTATTCACCTCTGAGACGCGGGCGACGGTGGCAAAGCGACGCTCGTCCGCGAGGTCGTTGCCGCCCAGCGCGCGGATATCATCAAGAGTGCGCGGATGGAACGTCGCGATGTAATTCTTGTCCTCGCCGCGCTCGCCCGGTTCTTCAATGAAGGTGGCTTCGTAAAGCCCCGGCGGCAGACAGTCGATGAGATCGATGTTGCTGGCGAACTCGCTGTGCTCCTTCTTGGCGACGCCACCCGACACGAAGATGCCAAGATGACCGATGGTCTCGTGGACCGTGTAGACGATCGTCTGGCCGTGGGCGCGGATGTCCTTGACGTCCTTGTACAGGTCGAGAATCCAGCCGAGCGCCTGCTGCGGCGGCGTGATGTTGTCGCCCTTCGAGCAGAAGACGACGATCGGCCCGCCGATCGCGCGCAGGTCCACGCGCTCGCCGGTGCTGGTCTGTATCTTGCCGGTGGACAGCTTGTTGCCGACGAACAGCTCGTCGACGATGAACTGGATTTCCTTGCCGCTGAGCAGGATGTGGCCGCCCCACCATTTCTCGAACTCGAGGTAGCGCGGCCCCTCGGTGTCGACCTTGGCGTAGACGTTGTACTGCTTCGTCCACAACGTGTTTGCCGGATTTAGGTTCTCGAAATTCTGAACCAGCCAGCTGCCGTCGAAGATGCCATTCCCGAGATCGCTGAGGAGCGTGGCCGGCCAGCTGCCGCCGACCATGCCGCCGGTGTAGCGCATCGGATTGGCGCCGTGCACGCCGGCCCAATACGACATCGGCGATCCGGCGACGATGATCGGACCGAACAATTCCGGACGGAGTGCCGCGGCCATCATGACGGCCCAGCCTGCCTGGCAGTTGCCGACGACCGTCGGCTTGCCGACGGCGTCGGGGTGAAGCTCGTTGACTTTCTCGAGGAACGTGCCGATCGCCACCAGCACGTCCTCCACGGTCTGCTTCGGATCGGGTTCGGGCGTAAAGCCGACGAAGTAGCAGGGATGGCCGGCGCGGAAGGCGACGCCGATCTCGCTGTCTGCCTTGAAGCCGCCGATCCCGGGCCCGTGCCCCGCCCGTGGATCGAGGATGACGAACGGCCGCTTTTTCACGTCGACCTGCGTGCCCTTGGGCGGCACCACCTTCACCAGGACGTAGTTCACCGGGCGCGGCAGGCGGTGCCCATCGAGAACCAATTCGACCTCGAAGCTCAGGACATGTGGCACGGTCCGCGCGTGCTGTTCGAGATACTGGTTGCCACGCTGGCGCATCACGTCCCAGAACAGGATCGTGCGCTGGGCGGAATCGACGGCGTATTCCATGGCCGCGTTCCAGAAGCCGAACGCGCCCGCACCCCACGAATCCTGCCACGACTGGCCGAGCAGGCCGGTCCAGAATGATTCTGGTGCCTGCGGAATCCGAGGGGAAGACGATGATTTGATATCGGCCATGATGGCGCCTCCGAAAAATCCCCTGCCCGCGCCTAGCCCGGGCGCAAAGCAGCGGAGCAGTTGACGCTGTGAGGGTGCCGTGCCGGGCGCCGGCCGGGCTATCGGACTGATGCAATAGTTAACGGCGACGGCGCGCGCCGGAGCCCGTCACTGTGATGTCGCCGCGGGCCGGCCACCCTTGTTCCACGGGCAGTTGGCGGGACTGTTCTTCAGGCCGTCGAAGGAGCCGCGTTCGTTCGGATACTCGTACCAGACGACCGAGCCGTCAGGGGCGCAGCTCGGATTGCCGAACGACCACTGATCGTCCCAGCGCCCGCTGCATGCGGCGAGCGCGAGGCCGGCCAGAACGACGACAATGACATTCTTCATCTTCATGGGATTCCTCACTGAACGCTCCTCCCGGCGATTGATAGGCCCGGGCGGTCCGGCGGG
>Ga0335070_10007232_pt1 | contig 13018 bp, 8 predicted proteins | sample Lox_Sample_13_FD_206722 | JGI IMG/M metagenome (GOLD analysis project Ga0335070, IMG submission 206722) | Soil microbial communities from Loxahatchee National Wildlife Refuge, Florida, United States - Lox_Sample_1.3 | ecosystem: Environmental > Terrestrial > Soil > Wetlands | place: USA: Florida...
AGGGACCAAGCCATTTGCTTCGCGCTGCTTGCTCACCAGGTAGCGCTTGGCGATGTTCAGCTTCTCGAGGTCGGTGTAGCCTGCGATGCGGATGATCTCCATGCGGTCTTGGAGGGGGCGCGGGATGCGATCGAGGGTGTTTGCGGTCGTAACGAACATGACCTTCGACAAATCGTAGTCGACGTCGAGGTAGTGATCGTTGAAGGCGGAGTTCTGCTCGGGGTCGAGCACCTCGAGCAGCGCCGCCGACGGGTCGCCGCGAAAATCGGTCGACATCTTGTCGACCTCATCGAGCAGGAAGACCGGGTTCCCGGAGCCCGCCTTCTTCATGCACTGGATGATCTTGCCGGGCAACGCGCCAATGTACGTCCGCCGGTGACCGCGGATCTCCGCCTCGTCGCGCACGCCGCCGAGCGATACGCGCACGAACTTCCGGCCCGTCGCGCGGGCGATCGATTTGCCGAGCGATGTCTTGCCAACCCCAGGGGGACCGACCAGACACAGGATCGGCCCTTTGGTCTGGCCGACGAGGGACTGCACGGCGAGGTACTCGAGAATGCGCTGCTTGACCTTCTCGAGGCCATAGTGATCGGCTTCGAGCACCTTCTCTGCCTCTTTGATGTCGAGCTTGTCGTCGGTGTACTCGTGCCAGGGGAGCGAGATGATCCAATCGATGTAGTTGCGGACGACGGTGGCCTCCGCCGACATCGGCGACATCATCTTGAGCTTCTTCAGCTCTTTCTCGACTTTCTCCTTGGCCTCCGCCGACATCTTCTTCTGCTTGATCTTCTCCTCGAGCTCCTGGATCTCGTTCTTGAACTCGTCCTTTTCGCCGAGTTCCTTCTGGATGGCGCGCATCTGCTCGTTGAGGTAGTACTCCTTTTGCGTCTTCTCCATCTGCTTCTTGACGCGAGTCCGGATGCGCTTTTCCACCTCGAGGATCTCGATCTCGGAGCGCATGTAGCCCAGCACCTTCTCGAGGCGTTCCGCCGGGTTGGTGGTTTCGAGCAGCGCCTGCTTGTCCTCGATCTTGATGCCCAGGTGCGCCACGATCGTATCGGCAAGTCGCGCCGGGTCGTCGATCGAGGCCACCGACATGATCATCTCGGGTGGGATCTTCTTGTTGAGCTTCACGTAGTTCTCGAACGTGGAGTTGACCGACCGAATCAGCGCTTCCACCTCGGTGGTCTTCTCGACCGGCTCTTCGATCTCCTCCGCCGTCACCAGGAAGAACTCGGCTTCGTCAAGGTAGCGCAGAACGCGGGCGCGCTTCTTGCCCTCGACGAGGACCTTCACTGTGCCGTCGGGCAACCGCAGGAGTTGCACAACCGTCCCGAGGGTACCCACGCGATAGATGTCGTCCTCGGCGGGATCGTTGGTTTTCGCTTCGCGTTGGGCAGCAAGCAGAATGTACTTCTGCTTGTTCATCGCCTCCTCGAGGGCCCTGATCGACTTCTGCCGCCCGACGAAGAGGGGGACCACCATGTGTGGGAAGACGATGATATCCCGCAATGGCAGCAAGGGGACTCGGATGCCGGGGCCCCCGGGTCCAGGGTTGTCCTTCTTGTCATTTCGAAAGAGCATTCGTACGTCCTCTTCTCGCGTTGCGCAGACGACCTCAGGCGGTCTCCGCCGCTTTCTGGTACAGAACGATGGGTTGCTCGCGCTTGGTCACAACCTCTTCGGAGATCAGTACTTCCTTGATCGCTGGCTGTGATGGGATCTCATACATCACATCCAGCATGGTGTTCTCCAGAATCGCCCGCAGCCCGCGCGCGCCGGACTTGCGCTTGAGCGCTTCGCGGGCGATGGCCGTGAGCGCGCCATCGGTGAACTTGAGATGGACGGTCTCCATCTCGAAAAGCTTCTGGTACTGACGGGTCAGGGCGTTCTTCGGCTCCTTCAGGATACGAACGAGGTCCTGCTCCCCCAGTTCGTCGAGGGTGGCGATGACGGGAAGGCGGCCGACGAACTCCGGGATGAGGCCGAACTTGAGCAGGTCTTCGGTCTGCACCTCGTGGAGCAGCTCGCTGACGCTACGTTCTTCCTTGCGGCGAATGTCGGCACCAAAGCCCATGCCCTTCATGCCGATGCGGCGGCGAATGATTTCTTCGAGGCCGACGAATGCGCCCCCGCAGATGAATAGAATGTTGGAGGTATCGACCTGGAGGAACTCCTGCTGCGGATGCTTGCGGCCGCCCTTCGGAGGCACGCTCGCGGTCGTCCCTTCGATGATCTTGAGCAGCGCCTGCTGCACGCCTTCCCCCGACACGTCGCGGGTAATCGACGGGTTGTCGCCCTTGCGCGAAATCTTGTCGATCTCGTCGATGTACACGATGCCGCGCTGCGCCTTCTCGACGTCGTAGTCGGCGTTCTGCAGCAGACTGAGGATGATGTTCTCGACGTCCTCGCCGACGTAGCCGGCCTCCGTCAGGCTGGTGGCGTCGGCGATGGTGAAGGGCACTTGAAGGAAGCGCGCCAGCGTTTGCGCCAGCAGGGTCTTGCCCGAGCCTGTCGGGCCGATCAGCAGGATGTTCGATTTCTGCAACTCGACATCGCCGGTGACCAGCTGCGTATCGATGCGCTTGTAGTGATTGTGCACCGCCACCGCCAGGACCTTCTTGGCGCGCTCCTGGCCGATGACATACTGATCGAGCACCTTCTTGATGTCGGCAGGCTTGGGGACGGTGGACGTCGAGGCCAGTCCTTCTTCCTGATCGCACTCTTCCGCAATGATGTCGTTACAGAGATCGATGCACTCATCACAGATGTAGACGGTTGGGCCGGCAATCAGCTTCCGCACCTCGTCCTGGCTCTTGCCGCAGAAGGAACAGACAAGATTGCCACTCCGGTCGTCACCGTGCTTGGCCATACGACTCCTCACACTTTCTTGGCCGGCCGATTCGCGATCACTTCGTCGACGAGGCCGTACTCAACCGCCTGTTTACTGGTCATGAAGAGGTCACGGTCGGTGTCCTTCTCGATCCGCTTGAGGCTCTGACCCGTATGTTTCACCAGGATATTGTTCAGTTGCTCGCGCACCCGCAAGATCTCGCGCGCGTGGATGTCGATGTCGGCGGCCTGCCCCTGCATGCCGCCGACGAGCAAGGGTTGGTGGATCATGATGCGCGCATGCGGCAAGGCATAGCGCTTCCCCTGCGCCCCGGCCGCCAGCAGCCACGCCCCCATGCTGGCCGCTTGCCCCAGACACAGGGTCGACACCTGCGGTTTGATGTACTGCATGGTGTCGTAGATGGCCAGGCCCGCGGTGATCGAGCCGCCCGGGGAGTTGATGTAGAAATGGATGTCGCGTTCCGGATCTTCCGACTCGAGGAACAGGAACTGCGCCGTGATCAGGTTGGCGATTTCGTCGGTAACTTGGGTGCCCAGAAAAACAATACGGTCCTTGAGCAGCCTGGAGTAGATGTCGTATGCCCGCTCACCCCGGCCGGTCTGTTCCACCACAATGGGGACAAGGCTCATGGCACCCCCGCTACGTTTGGCATTCTGCGAGGGATTCTAGCCATTTTCATCCACCCCAGCAACGCTCGGTGCGGGTTCGCGCGTGGTAATGTGCGCGGCCCGCACCACCGCATCGACGGCGCGCGCCTGCAGCATCCGGTTGCGCAATTCGCGGCGCGCGTCGGCGTCTTGATACACTGCGCGCAGGCGCTCCGCCGCAGGACCGGCATCGGCCGCCAGTGTCGCAATGCGTTCGTCGACTTCGGCGTCGCTGATCGTGAGGCCTTCTTGCCGCGCAATGGCCTCGAGCAACAACGCGATCTTCACTTGTTGTCGCGCGCGTGGCTCCAACTCCTCGCGCAACCGGGCAAGCGCCGCGCTCTCATTCTTGGGGCGCAGGCGGCGTTGCTGCCACTCCTGCCATACATCGTTCATGAGTGCCTGCGTGCGGCGTTCGACAAGCGCGTTGGGAATCGGAATGTCATTGGCCTCCGCCAACGAACCTAGCAGCGCTTGCCGCATCGCCTCGTCAGCCTGGTGTGCCGCGTCCGATTCCAGGCGCGCGCGCACCTGCTGCCGCAATTCAACGAGCGTCGAGCACTCACCGTGGTCCTTGGCGAACTCATCGTCGAGCGTCGGCACCTCCTTGCGCGACAGCCCGCGCACGCGCACGTGGAAGTGCACCGTCTTCCCCGCCAACTCCGCGGCACCGTGCTCCGGCGGATACGACACGGCGAAATCCAACTCGCTTCCCACCGCCGCGCCGATAAGCTGTTCGTCAAACTCGGGCGGGAACCCGTTCGCACCGATCTCGATCTCGCGTTGCTCGCCACGGCCAACGGATCGCCCCGCCACGCGCCCCTCATAGTCGACGGAGACGACATCGCCAGCGTGAACGGTCGACCGATCGACGATGGGGTGAAGCTGTGCCAGCGATTGGCGCAGGCGCTCCAGAAACGCATCGACATCAGCATCGGTGACCGGGGTGAGCGGGCGGTCGACGGCCAGCCCCGTGTAGTGCCCAACGACGATCTCGGGCTTCACCTCAACGGTGGCGCTGTAACGCAGCGCCGCACCCGGCTGCGCCTGCTCGGTGACGAACTCCGGATGCCCGACGGTCGGAATCTGTCGCTCCTCGACCACCTCGGCATACGATTGCTGAATCAACTTTTCGAACACCTCGGCGCGCACGCGATCACCGAAGAGGCGCTCGAGCACGGCGCGCGGCACGCGCCCCGGCCGAAATCCGCGCACCTTCGCCCCACGTGCCAACTGGGCATAGGCTTTCTCGATCTCCGCCGACACTTCCTCGGCCGGCACTTCGATCGCGAGACGCCGCCGCAGGCTGTCTACTGTTTCCACATCAACCTTGAACGTCATGCCGTGAATATCGACTCTCATTAGAGGTTAACCACACGCCTCCCGCTGATTCAAGAAATTTCAGGCCTTCAGCGCGGTGCCCTGCCGCACGCCGGACGGCGAATGTAAATCGACCCGCCTCGATCTGAAACGCCGCACAGCACACCACCATGGATAGGCACCTAACGAAAGCCAACGGAATCGGCAATGGCAAGCCCGCGAGTTGTTCCGGTCGCAGAGCGCAGGCTCGCAGGCGAAAGCGAACAGTGGCTACGCGTTCGGCGCCATGAGGGGTGCACGCAAGGAACACCGTTGATCATTTCGGTATGGCCCGAACGGTAGTGAGCAGCGCATTATCGAGGCTCGCGAGAAACGCCCGCTCGTCGCCCGGCACGAAGTGCTCGAAGGCACGGATCACCATGCTGATCTGGTGCGTGCCGCGACTCATGCCGCCCCATTGCGTGAGCGTGTAGCCGACCCCCGGGCAGTTTCCTGGCACACGCTCCGGAGGATCGGGCGAGCGGTCGGCGACCGCGTAGAGGGCGCTGCGTAGGGTCCGCAGCGTTGGACTGACGCGCAGTGCGTGGACAAACGTGCCTTCCGGCCCAGTGACCCCGAACCAATTCGTGGCGATGCCATTCACTCCGGGGGCAGGGTGGTCACACCCGATCGGTTCTGGCGGCTGCCCGTTGGCGAAGATGCGGGAGTCGCGAAGACCGTCGAAGTCGAGAAAGATGCGCACCGTCAAGTCGCCGAACACGTAGCGGAGATCGAACGGCAGTCGGACGATGATCGGGCTCTCGAACGTGTCGGCGGTGTAGAAGTCTTCTGCCACAATCTTCGGCGGGCTCAGTCCATAGCCGAGACGCACCTTCAACTGGGAGCGCTGGATCACCCGTACCGGGCCGCCCTTCCACGCCAACAGTTCGGTGGTCACGTCGTCTTCGTTGCGATGAAACTGCAAGAGCCCCCAAAAGACGTGGGCGGTCACCCGCACCTTCAACCGATCCAAGAGATTGCGTCCGTAGACGCGGTGTCCATCCATGAACCGGAATGCCGTTGGCACGTGGGTGCCGAGCGTCAAGCTGTACGCCCGCGCGCGTACGAGGCGAGCACCGGCGTCGTACTCCACATCTTCGGGCGTGCACGCCGGCGTGGCGACATCGAGGCGCAGGTAGGCCCAGCGGCTTTCCCCCGTGAGCGGGTCGGTCACCTGGATTTCGACCGCATTCGTGACGGGAGCCCGCTCACCCAAATCGCGGGCCGCAAACACGAGGAGATCGTTATCGTCGAAAACCCCTGGGGACTCATCCTGCGATGGCTCCGGTCCATTGGGGAGCGCCAGTTGCCCGCTTGCATCACGCTCGTCGACTTGGAAGGGAACAGGCGCCAACGTACCACCCGTCATCCGCCATAACGTGAGCCGCCCAACGGCGACGCGAAAGGCCGCAGGGAACTCGCGACCCTCGATGGTCACGACCTCCCATCCGCGCACGCTCTCGAACGTCGCGAAAGCAAATTGGGGCACTCCGAGGAGGAGCAGCGCAGCCAGCACTCGTTGGCGGATCCTATCGTGCTGCATCCCACCGCACTTCTCGCACCGAGCCGATCACACCTCTCTCCTCCTGCGTTCGTTGTGCCGCTCGGCGCAGGAGAAAGTCTCCCACCGAAACCTCCTGCGGCCACAACTTCCCTGCCTCATGTTACGCGCACGGAGCCGTGAGCGGCAACAGGGGCGCCGGTTGTGACAGGCGGCACCAAGGCAGGTTTGCACGCCTTGTGGCGACTGGCGCGAACACGTTTCCCTTGACAACCGCCCTACGATTGCACGATACCGCGCATCCTGAACCCATAAAGCGTCCGCACCCGAACAGTGCCGAAGGGGAGCATCATGAGAACACTCACTGGTGGTTTGCTGAGGGAACACCCGCTCGGTTGTGCACTTGCACTCGCCGTGGCGCTCACTGCTTGTGCCGGACGGGTCGGAGCAGCTGACGACGCGCGCCTCGTCAGCCGCGTGATGTTCGACCCGTCGATCATCGTCGGTGAGGCCCCGCCACGAAGCGCCGCGACCACCGGACTCGTCATCACCCCGAGCTTCGACGCCTCAATCACCAGCGACCCCAACGCCGCCAAGATCATGAATACGATCAACGCGGCCATCGCCGTCTACCAGGCACGCTTCTCCGATCCGATCACCGTATCGATCAAATTTCAGGAGACGACCACCGGACTGGGAATGAGCCAGCACTTGGTCCCCTGCGCGTCGTGTGCAACCATGTGCGGCTGTGGCACCGTCGCCTATAGCGATTATCGGGCGCACCTTGCGGCTCATGCCACAACGGCCAACGACACAACGGCGCTGGCGCACCTCACGGGAGGTGCGATCAACCCCGTCAATGGTACCCCGAACGTGTGGCTCAACCTGGTCGACCTCCGGGTGTTGGGATTCTCCGCCAGTCCCTTCCCGGGAATGCCGGACAGCACGATCAGCTTGAATACCTCCATCTGCAATCTCGACCGGTCGGCAAACGACCCCGCCAAGTACGATCTGATGGCAACCGTCGAACATGAGATCGACGAATCCCTCGGGTGGGTCTCCGCTCTCAACTATCAACAGTATTCTACGGCTGGGCCCTTTCCGCCGGACCTGTTCCGCTACAACCAAGGGGGCCAGCGGAGCTTCGATACGAATCCCGCTACGCAGGCCTTCTTTTCCATCAACGGCACGACTCAATTGGTGCGGTTCAACCAAATGGCCGGCGGCGACTACAATGACTGGATCAGTTTTCCGCCTCCTCCGACGCCCCAGGTACAGGACGCCTTCGCCTGGCCCGGCAACATTGCGGACCTGGGGGTCAATGAAGTAACGGCCCTCGACGTTATCGGTTATACCCCCGTCACGGCCGATTCGGGCGACGAGTCGGGATTCGTGCCACCCGACAAGAACACCGCGAAGTGCGAGGACGCGGTGGCGAAGAACGCTGCGAAGTTGGCGGACTGCATCCTGAAGAAGTGCCACATCAAGCAGGCCGACGCCGCATTGGCAGGCAAGTCCTTCGACGAGGAGGCGTGCGAGCAAGGGACCGGGAAGCCCGTTTCCTGCCGCACTGCCTACGACAATGCGACGGCGGCGCTTAGTGCCAAGGGCACCTGCCCCGCCTGCCTCGATGCGTCCGCGCAAGGGAATGTCGCTGACCTGGTGACCGCCTTCTTGGAGGACAACAACGGCCTGATCTACTGCGCCGGATCGAGCAGCTTCGGCGGTGATGACACGGGGTTCGTTCCCCCGGACAAGAACACGGCGAAGTGCGAGGACGCGGTGGCGAAGAACGTCGCGAAGCTGGCGGACTGCATCCTGAAGAAGTGCCACACCAAGCAGGCCGACGCCGCGTTGGCAGGCAAGTCCTTCGATGAGGAGACGTGCGAACAAGGGACTGGGAAGCCCGTCTCCTGCCGTGCAGCCTACGACAAAGCGACGCCGGCGCTCGTCGCCAAGGGCACCTGTCCGGCCTGCCTCGACGCCACCGCGCAGAGCAATCTGGCGGATCTCGTCACCACCTTCCTGGACGACAATAATGGCCAGATCTACTGCGCGGGATCGACCCCGCTCCCATGAGCGGCAACCGACTGCCGAGAAGAAGTGTCAGGCGCCGAATGCGCCGAACGTACTCGAGCGAGACCGACGGTTCTGGCGCGCTGCCGCCTGCCCCGAGAGAAGTGCGAGAGGGGGGACTCGAACCCCCACGGTTGCCCACTAGATCCTAAGTCTAGCGCGTCTGCCAGTTCCGCCACTCTCGCAAGAACGCCGTCGAGTCTGTACCGGACGCCGGTGCCTGCCGCAAGGCGAATGGTTCAGCCGCCATCGTCGAGGACGTCGATGTGCAGCCGACCGATCACCGACAGCATGGCGAGGTGCTTTTCCGGACCGCCGACGACGAACTTGATATGAGTCGCGTCAGCCGGGAATTGATGGAACGCAGGGTCGATCGGCACCCATTGGCCAAGCCACACTTCACACCAGGCGTGATACAAGAACGCGCCGTCGAGGTAGACCGCTCCCGCCACCACGCGCGTCGGAATACCGGCGGCACGTGCGAGTGCGGCCAGCAGCACGGCGTGCTCGTTGCAGTCGCCTTCGCCCATGTCGAGGGTTTGGAGGGCGTTGGGGATGCTGATCGTGGGCACCTTGCGCAACCGCTGGTAGACCCAATCGTTCAAGCGCACGGCCGCACGCAGCGCATCGTGTTCCGCTCCGATGGCGGCACGTGCGGTGCTCCGAATGCGCGGATGGTCGCTCTGCAGAAAAGGTGTCGCGGCAAGGTCGTCAGCGTAGTCGTTGCCGGCGTACGGGAGCGCGTAGGATTGCAGCGTCGACAGTGGCGGGCGCGTCAGGGTGACCACTGCCCCGTCACGCTTCTGTTGGCCGTCGCTCGGTACATCGTCCACGTTGACCCCGGAGAGACGGACCCTCAACGTCGTTCGGTTACGTGCATCGGCAATCGGCCGGGCCACGGGGACGGCGGCACTGGCCACTACGTCGAGCGCGGTCTGCGTCGCCCAGTCCTGCGCCGTCGCCTGTTCGGCATTCTGTCGCACCAGCACGAAGCCCATCGGCCCCTCTTCCCGCAAGACGGCACCGCTCGCATCGATCCAGGCAGTGGTCTGCAACCCGCGGAACTCCTCGGTGAGGCGCCAGGCATCGACAGCGGGGTCCGTCTCCGGCACGGGCTCGCGTGCAATGACGGTGATCCGCATGCGATCGTTTCGCAAGGCCGTAGGGTCGAAGACGAGGGCCTCCAATTCACGGCCGGCTTGCATCGTGCCGGCACTCAGCGACGCTCGCAAGGGAGCTGGCAGGTACAGCGGCTGATCGAGCGGCAACACCTGCTCGGTCACGTCTTTCCCCGTGCGCAGCGTGAGCCGCAATTGCTTCCCGTCGACGCGCGCGTTGGCCTGCAGATTGCCCACGCCGCTGCTGAGCTCAAAGTCGACATCGTGAAGCGCGAAGTCACCACCCAGGTGGCCGCGCATGCTCGTGCGCACCGTCTGCGGCACGTCGAGCACTGTGAGCCGCAGCAGCGATGTCTCCGAGAACACAAACTGCTCGCCGGCGGGAGCCAGGCTGGAGTACGTGTACCCAACCTTTTGCTTTTCGTGGTACACACCCATCCATTGCTCCCCAGGCTCGGCGGCGTGCGCCGCCACTGGGGGTGTCGTGCGCGGGGCGGGGACCCACGTGCGGCGAACGAGTATCCCCAGCATCAGCACCCAGAAGCACACGATTCCGAGCGAAACTACTCGGCGCACACCTTGCCCCTTTCCCTATGTCCCACGTATCTTGTGAGTGGCGACCAGATGACCACCACACGATTCGCTGTAGACACAATGCTCGGTCGCCTCGCCACGTGGTTGCGGCTGATTGGGCAAGATGCGATCTATGGTTCGCACCTGGGCGGGCGCAGCTTGATCCGACAGGCGCGTGCCGAGAACCGGACGATTCTGACCCGAGACCACCGCGTGCGGCGCACGGCCACGGGGCTCTCCGTCATCTTCGTCACGAGCGACGACTTCCGTGCACAGTTGCGCCAAGTCACCCATGCCTGTGGTCTCGATCCGTTTGCGGCGCTCTTCACCCGCTGTATAGCCTGTAACACACTGGTGGTCCCTGTGCTCAAGGCCGCGGTCGCGAACCAGGTGCCCCCGTATGTCCTGGCCACCCAGGAGCACTTCGCCCGCTGCCCGCATTGTTCGCGGATCTACTGGGCCGGGACCCACAACGACCGCGTGCGGGAGGAACTTGAGCGCATGGGCTATCAGCCGCCGCGCAACTGAACGCGCCGGCGGCGGTTGTCTGGGCGCATGCGGTGTGCCTGGCCACGACACGCCGTCGTGCTCGCGCATCGTTGCATGTTGGCAGGCCCAGGTTCTGGCGACTTTGCAAGCGCTCGCGATTTCGCCAGAACGTGACGGCGTCCTGGAAGCCGCAGGGCTCTTGAGCAGGAAACTGGATTCGCGGCATATAGCTTGCTCGCGCGGAGTGCGTGCCGGAGAACGCAATGGGTTTCGCGGGGGAGTACAGTACCGGAGGTAGTATGCCAAGCTTGAACAAGCGCTCTGTTGCCCAGGGCGTCAGCTTTCACGCGGACGATGAGGACTTACATACGCTCCTCATCAACCCAGTCACGGGCGGCGAGCCGCGCAGCGGGCAACTGACTGGCACGAAGGCACTGATGCTCGCGGTCCTGGAGGACGGGATTCGCAGCTACCTGGGAAGCTCACGGGTAGTCGCCCATGAGGCCGAGTTCTGGATACACTCCCCGCGTCGCCACTCCCCATTTTCGTTCGTGGTGGTGTGCGAAATGCTGGGACTCGATCCGGATGCGGTACGCAAGACGCTCAAGCGGATGAAGAGCGAGAACGTATCTCCGCGCAAGGCTCTACCGAGGGCCCGGCACAACGTCCGCATCCCCGGGCGCGTGTACGCCCGCAAGACGCCCTGAACTAGGCGTGAACGCGTTTCTCACGGTGGCGAAACGTTCCCTTAGGAATCAGGACGGAGAGGGGGGGATTCGAACCCCCGGACCCACAAGGGGTCACACGATTTCGAGTCGGTTACAGCACGAAAAAGCCCTTGTCCCACAAGGGCTTTTTCTTTGCTCTGCCTGACTAATTTTGGTTGCCCGATGGTGGGTCATAGGGGCAAGTATGGAGCGTCGCGGGCACAGTTTTGGCCACAGCACCAGGCACGACGCAGGAGTGGCCATTCGCCGAGACGGCCGGCGAGCATCGTGATGGTGGCCTTAGGGCAACCGAGCGGCGATACCCATCGCAGCTAGGCTGCCAAGCTGGCAGGCAAGGTGACGGACGACCACGAATGTCCGTAGTCTCCGGGTCATACGCTCTCCCTAACGCACGAAGCGCCAACCGCTCAGCCGCCGCTGCAGCCCTTCAGGGCGTTGTTCACCGCCACGAGAATCTCATCGACAGTGATCTCGCCATCCTTGTCGGTGTCGCCAACCTCGCACTCCGACATTTCCGCGTTGCCGAGGGCGATGTTCACGATCGTGAGGATTTCGTCCACGGTGACGTGGCCATCGTCGTGGCAGTCGCCGATGCAGGCCGGTGGGCCAGATTGCACGTACCCGCTCTTGGCGACGACAGCCTGACCGTCCGGAGAGAGGAGCCATTGACGCATCTGGTATGCGAGACTGTTAGGGTCGAGATTCTCCCTGATGACCACAAGGACCGGCGCGGTAAACGGGTAGACTCGCGTGCCGATTGTCTCTGCCGTCGGCATCACACCGTCGACTGCGATTATCTTGGCGCCTTGCGTCGGTCGCTGGTAGGTGACGTAGTAGTACACCGAGTAGCCGATCGAATTGCTGTCAAAGGCGACCGCATCGAGGAGCCCACCCATCATGGTGGGCGTCTGGTCGGGCGGCCAGGTGGGCATCGTGAGCCCGGCCATGACTACAGCGTTGAAGAGCTGCTGACTGCCAGAATTGATCGGCCGGACGTACGGATCGATCTGGCCGGCGCCTCCACCGACCGCATTCCAGCTCGTGATCTGGGCCATGAAGATTCCTCTGATCTGGTCCTTCGTCAGCGTGGCCACCGGATTCGACGAGTTGACGAGCATGACCAGTGCGTCGAGTGCGACCGGGTCCCACTTCAGCGTGACCCCGGCCGTCTGCGCGTACGCGGTTTCGTCCGCGGACGGAGGGTTAGCCACCAGGATGAGATCGGCCGTCGCGTCTACAAGGTTCAGGTACGCCTGGTGCGTCTGGTTGTGAACGATCTTCTGGTTCACGGCGTCGGCGAGTTGCCCCTGATCGACCGTCTTGGGAACGGCCACGATCTCCGCGGCCCCTTCGGCGCCGATTCCCGGCACCCACTCAAAGTTGAGCCCGAGGAGTTCGCAGGCGATGACGCGTGCGAGCGGGAGCGTCGAGGTCGAGCCGTCAATTTTCGGGTAGTCGTCAATGGTGACCTGCGGTGGGCCCGTCGTCGCAGCGCCAGCAGCCTCGACCTTGCGGATGCGACTGTTTCCACTGTCCACGATGAACAGGTTGCCGGCCACGTCCACGGCTATCCCCGACGGCCCGTTGAGTTGCGCACTGGTAGCCAGCCCGCCGTCACCGCTAAAGCCGGTGGTGCCGTTGCCCGCGACGGTGGTGATCGTGCCTGTGGCATC
>Ga0335070_10007234_pt1 | contig 13018 bp, 9 predicted proteins | sample Lox_Sample_13_FD_206722 | JGI IMG/M metagenome (GOLD analysis project Ga0335070, IMG submission 206722) | Soil microbial communities from Loxahatchee National Wildlife Refuge, Florida, United States - Lox_Sample_1.3 | ecosystem: Environmental > Terrestrial > Soil > Wetlands | place: USA: Florida...
GGGCCAGGGCCTCGGTGAGCTTGCCGCGGGTGTGCGCCGGGTCGATCTTCTCGTCGACCACGCCGATCTCGATGGCGCTGTCCACGCCACCGGCGATCCGCTCGTGCTCGGCCGCCAATTCCTCGTGCAGCGCCTCGCGCTCGTGGTCGGGCGCGGCGGCCAGCTTCTTCTTGTGCAGGATGCCGACGGCGGCCTTGGCGCCCATCACCGCGACCTCGGCGTCCGGCCAGGCGAACACCTTGGTGGCGTTCAGCGAACGGGAGTTCATCGCGATGTAGGCCCCGCCGTAGGTCTTTCGGGTGACCAGCGTGACGCGCGGCACGGTGCACTCGCCGAACGCGTGCAGCAGTTTGGCGCCGCGGCGCACCACGCCGCCCCACTCCTGGTCGACACCCGGCAGGTAGCCCGGAACATCGACCACCACGATCAGCGGGATCCCGAACGCGTCGCACAGCCGCACGAAACGCGCGGCCTTCTCGGCGCTTTCGGAGTTCAGGCACCCGCCGAGGCGCAGCGGGTTGTTGGCCAGCACGCCGACCGTGCGGCCGGACAGCCTGCCCAGCCCGACCACCATCGACGGCGCCCAGTTGGCCTGGAACTCGTCAAAGGACGGCGTGCCGTCATCATTCGAGTCCAGGATCGCCGTCACGATCGGGTGCACGTCGTAGGCCCGCCGCGCCGACTCGGGCAGCAGCGCGTGGATGTCGGTCTCACCGGCCTCGGCCTTGCTGCGGTCGAAATGGCCCTGCTGGCAGAACAATCCGACCAACCGGCGGCCGCGCTCGTAGGCGTCGAGCTCGTCGTCGGCGACGATGTGGCACACCCCGGACTTCTTGTGGTGGGTTTCCGGGCCGCCGAGCGAGGCCATGTCGACGTCCTCGCCGGTGACGCTGCGCACCACGTCGGGACCGGTGACGAACACCCGGCTCTCTGGCGCCATCACGATGACGTCGGTCAGCGCGGGTCCGTAGGCGGCGCCGCCGGCGGCGAAGCCGACGACGACCGAGATCTGCGGAATGTAGCCGGAGGCGCGAATCATGGCCTCGAACACGGTCCCAACCGCGTGCAGGGCGCGGACGCCCTCGGCCAGCCGCGCCCCACCGGAGTGCCAGATGCCTACGATCGGGCTCTGCTCCTCGATCGCGGTGTCGTAGGCGTTGACGATGTGCCTGCAGCCCTCGGTGCCCATGGCACCGCCCATCACGGTCCCGTCCGTGCAGAACGCGATGGTGCGCACGCCGTTCACGGTCCCCGCGGCGGACAGCACGCCCGAGCGGTCGCGCTCGTGCAGGAGCTCCACGCTGCCGTCGTCAAAGAAGTTGCTCAGACGCAGCAACGGGTCCCGGGGGTCGAGCGACTCGCCGACCGACGCGGGGGCCATGATTGTCATCACAGGTCTCCTGTTCCGAGTGTGCTCGCGTGGAGCGGGGTCAGTACCGCCCGAAGGCGAGTGCGACGTTGTGGCCGCCGAATCCGAACGAGTTGTTGATCGCGTAGTTGTATTCGCCCGGCCGCGGTTTGCCCGCCACCACGTCCAGATCGATCTCCGGATCGAGGTTTTCCAGGTTCAGTGTCGGCGGAACCACCTGGTCGCGCAACGCGAGCACGGTCAGGATCGACTCCACCGCGCCGACCGCACCCACCGAGTGGCCCAGCGCAGCCTTGGGCGCATACACCGCCGGCTTGTGGCCGCCCAGCGCGTTGTTGATGGCCCGGCTCTCGGCCACGTCGCCCACCGAGGTGCCGGTGGCGTGGGCGTTGATGTGGTCGATGTCGCCCGGCGTCAGGCCCGCCAGCTGAATCGCGCGGGACATCGCGTGCCCGGCGCGCTCGCCGTTGGGATCCGGGGCCACCATGTGGTAGCCGTCGGAGGTGATGCTGGCCCCCATCAACCGCGCCAGGATGTTGGCGCCGCGGGCCTTCGCGTGCTCCTCGGTCTCGATCACCATGAGGGCGCCGGCCTCGCCGAACACGAAGCCGGTCCGGTCCCGGTCGAAGGGGCGGCACGCGCCCACCGGGTCGTCGTTCTTGGTGGACATCACGATGCGCATCTGGGCGAACGCGGCGATCGGCACGGCCTCGATCCTGGTCTCGACACCACCGCAGATCGCGATGTCGGCCTCACCGAACACGATGTTGCGCCACGCCTGGGCGATGCCCTCCGAACCCGACGCGCACGCCGACACCGGCGTGATCACACCGGCTTTGGCGTGCCGTTCCAGACCCACCGCAGCGGCGGCGCCGTTGGGCATGTACTTCTGCACACCGAGCGGCGAGACGGCCTTCAGCCCGCGAGCCCGCATGTCGTCGTAGCTGAAGACCATTTCCTCCGACGAGCCCATCCCCGTGCCGATGGAGACCATCAGCCGGTTGGTGTCGACCTCGGGCGAGCCGGCGTTCTCCCACACCCGCCGCCCGAGAATGGTCGACATCCGCTGCAGGTAGCCCGTCCGGCGCAGCTCGATGCGCGTCAACTGGCTGTCGAACTCTTCCAGCAGGTGCCCGCCGATGCGAACCGGCAGGTCGAACTCCTCGACGAACGGGTCGTCGAGGACACGGATGCCACTTTGGCCGTCCTGCAACAACTTCCAGGTGTTCTCGGCGTCGGTCGCCAAGGCTGTCGTCATGGCGATGCCGGTGACGACGACATTCGGGAGGGTCTTCCCGGTAACCAGCTCGGTCATGGGTCTTGCGAAGGTTCCTTCCGTAGTTGTCCGGCTCCTCCTCGGGCCGTTTGCGGCCCGCATCGTCGCCGGACGCCCGTTAGTAACGCCCGAACGCGAGCGCCACGTTGTGGCCGCCGAACCCGAACGAGTTGTTGATCGCGTAACGGAATTCGCCGTAGCGGGGTTCGCCCGCGACCACATCGAGGTCTATCTCGGGATCCGGTGTCTCGTAGTTGAGCGTGGGCGGTATGACGCCGTCCCGCAGGCTCAATACCGTCAGTACAGATTCGAGCGCGCCGACCGCGCCGATCGAGTGGCCCAGCGCCGACTTCGGCGCGTAGACCGCGGCCTGCTCGCAACCGGCCACCCGGATGGCGTTGGCCTCCGCGGTGTCGCCGATGGGCGTGGCCGTCCCGTGCGCGTTGACGTGGTCGATGTCCTTGGGGGACAAGCCCGCCAGCTCCAGCGACCGCGTCATCGCGCGGCCGGCGCGCACGCCGTCCGCCGCGGGCGCCACCATGTGGAAGGCGTCCGATGTGATGCCGGCACCCATCAGCCGGGCCAACGGCCTGGCGCCGCGGGCCTTGGCGTGCTCCTCGGTCTCGATGAGCATCAGCGCCCCGGCCTCGCCGAACACGAAGCCGTCGCGGTCCTTGTCGAACGGACGTGAGGCACGTTCGGGCTCGTCGTTGCGGGTCGACATGGCCCGCATCATCGAGAATGCCGCGATGGGCAGCGCCTCGATGGGACCCTCGACGCCGCCGCACACGGCGACATCAGCGTCACCCATGACTATTTGACGCCACGCGTGCGCGATTGCTTCCGAGCCCGACGAACAGGCCGACACCGGGGTCATGACCCCCGCGCGGGCCCCGAGCTGCAGACCGACCACGGCGGCCGCACCGTTGGGCATGATCATCTGAACGGCGAGCGGCGACACCTTGCGGGGACCGCCCTCGTTCATCAGGTCATAGCTCTCGATGACGCGTTCGGCGCCACCCAGACCGGTGCCGACCACGACCGCGAAACGGTCGGGATCGACCTCCGGGCTGCCCGCGGTCTCCCAGAGCTGACCGGACAGCAACTTGCCCATCCGCTGGACGTAGGACATGCGGCGCAGGTCGAGCCTGCCCATGTGATCATCGACGGACTCCTTGAGGTGTCCACCGATCTTGACGGGCAGGTCCCACTTGGAGACGAACTCGTCCTCGAGTACGCGGATGCCGCTCTCGCCGGCCAACAAACCCTTCCACGTGCTCTCGATGTCCGGCGCGAGCGATGTCGTCGCCGTGACGGCGGTTACCACAACGCTGGGGTAACCGCCATTGGCAGTGGAAGGCTTGGTCACTTGCTGTCCGCTTCCAGCCTTGCCTTGACGTTGGCAACGGCTTCGGGGTTCTCGGTCTCCAGCTTGGCGCGCAGAGCCTCGGCGGCCTCGGGGTTCTCTTCCTCGAGCTTCTGGATGTAGGTGACGACGTCACCCACGGTGCGCAGACCGGCGAGGTCCTCGTCGGGGATCTTGACGCCGTACTTGTCCTCGGTCTGCACCGCGATCTCGACCATCGACAGCGAGTCGATGTCCAGGTCGTCGACGAACGACTTCTCCGGGGTGACCTCCGACGGCTCGATACCGGTCACCTCTTCGATGATCTCGGCGATACCGGCAATGATTTCTTCCTGACTGACGGCCACGGCCTATTCCCTTCGTAATATGTTGTGTGCAAATCGGATTGACGTTTGCAGTTGTTATTTGTACTGGCAGAAGCCGGCGGTTTCAGAGGTTTGCCAACTCGTCCAGATCTGCGGGTGACTTGACGGCACGGGCCGTAACCCCCCGAAGTTCGCGCTTGGCGATACCGGTGAGCGTCCCCGCCGGGGGGAACTCCACGATCGCCGTGACAGTGTTCTCGGTGCCTTCACGCAGATACTCGGTGCACAGGTCCCAGCGCACCGGCCGGGTCAGCTGGGCGACGAGGGCGTCCATCGCGGCCGCCGCCGAGGCGACGGGCTTTCCGTCGCGGTTGGACAGCAGGGTGGCGGTGGGCTCGGCGGTCACGACGGCGGCCGCCGCCGCGGCGTAGCCGTCGAGGGCCGGAGCCATGAACTTCGTGTGGAACGCCCCGGCCACGCCGAGGGCACGCACCCGCGCCTTGGCCGGCGGGTCCTCGGCGAGCTTCTCCAGCGACGACAGCGGGCCGGCGGCCACGATCTGTCCGGGCGCGTTGCGGTTGGCGGGGAACAGGTCGAGCTCCTCGAGGCGGCTCAGCACCTCGGCCTCGTCACCGCCGAGCACCGCGGACATGCCGGTCGGCTCGAGGGCACACGCCTTGGCCATTTCGGCGCCACGGGTGGCGGCCAGCGCGACGGCGTCATCGGCGGGCAGCACCCCGGCGATCGCGTAGGCCGCGATCTCGCCGACGGAGTGGCCCGCGACCACTGTTTCTCCGAGCTCGCCGCCGGAACCGAGCAGGCCGCGCCTGGTCAGCTCCTGGTGGGCGAGCAGCGTGTTCGCGACGACCAGCGGCTGCGTGACCGCGGTGTCGGTGATTTCCTCGGTCGACGCGGTGGTGCCCAGCCGTACCAGGTCCAGGCCACTGGCCTTCGACCACAGGGCGAGCTGGTCGGCGGCGCCTGGCAGCTCCAGCCACGGCGACAGCATCCCCTCCGTCTGCGACCCCTGTCCGGGCGCAAGCAATGCAATCACGTGTCTAAGAGAACACTGTGGAAACGGTTTTGGCGGGTGTAACAGATTATGAACCTCGTCTTAGGTTTTTGTATACACCTTACAAAACCGCTCCGTAAGCTACCTTTTTGACACCGGACCGCGATCTGTTGCCTAAATCACTGCCGCTCGGTTAACCCGTGGTACCGCTCCTGACCGGCAGGGAAACCGGCGCGACGGCGTTGGCAGCAACACCGGACGGCGCCGCCGGATAGTTCAGCTGGCCGACCGTCGAGGCCACACGCAGCACATATGCATCGCGCGGCTGGGTGGGATCGCGCCCGGTGAAATCGGTGATGCGCTTGAGCCGGTACCTGACGGTGTTTGGATGAACGAACAACTTTCTGGCACAAGCTTCAATCGCGCCGCCACAATCTAAGTAAGCGTCAAGAGTCTCGATCAGCGTCGGCCCGGCGTCGGCCAGCGGCCCCATCACGTCGGTGTGCAGCGCCACGATCGCCGAGGCGTCGCCCATCAGGGCGCGCTCGGGCAGCAGTTCCCGGGCCAGCACGGGCCGCGGCGCGCCGCGCCAGCCGGCGACCGCGTTCATCCCGGATATCGCCTCGCTGGCGCTGTGATAGGCCGCGGTCAGCATGGGCGCCGTCGGTCCGATGACCACCGGGCCGTCGGAGAACGCGTTCAGCAAGTCGCCCAGGAATTTATCGGTCGCCGACAATTGGCCGGACACGATGGCCACCAGCCAGGTGCCGTGCACGTCGGTGAGCGCGGCCCGGCCGTGGCGCGCGGCGACGTCGCGGACGTCCTGACTGGCCCGCTGGCTGCCGATCTCGCCGTCCGACTCGTCCCGGCCCGGCGCCGGTATCCCGACCACGACCGTCGCCGGCGCGGTGGTGTCCCAGTTCAGCGCGGCCGCCCGGGACAGCAGTTCCGGGCCGGTGTCGCCGCGGACCACCGCGTCGACGACGCTGGCCTCCATCCGGCTGTCCCAGGTGCCGCGCGCCTCGGCGGCCCCCGCGTAGGACGAGGCGGCGGTGAACGCCAGGTCGCGGCTGTACTTCAAGACGCCCACCGTCAGCGCGGTCAACTGCTCCTCGGAGCGGGCCACCAGCGGCAGCACCTCCTCGAAGAACTCCATGGTGACCCGCACCATGTCCACGCTGTGCCGCAGCGCGATCCGGCGGGCCAGGTCCTGGGGCACCAGCTCGAAGGCCTGCGCGGTGTAGCTGACGTTGCTGTGCGGGTCCTGCATCCACTCGACGAAGTTGTTGATCGCCGTCTGCACCACCAACGCCACGCTGGCCCGCTGGGAGGCCTCCAGGTCGGCGAAGAACGGTAACCGGTCCTGCATGACCGAGACCGCCTCGGTGGCCAGCCGGCCCGAGTACTGCTTCAACCGACGCAGCACCGAATCCGGGACGTGGTCCAGCAGTTCCAGCGGCGACCTGGGCCGCGCAGCCGCAAACGGACCGGCGAAGGCGTTGTCGTTCACCCCTAAAACCTACGTCAGATTTCTGGAACTTTCCGCCAAGGTGGCGGGGTGTTTGCGGCGGCGAAGCCGCGAGCGTGAAGCTGGCTTCACGTTCGGCGCACGGCGAGTGCCGCTCGACCTATGCCACGCCGGGGTCGGAGGTCTGCTCGGGCGCGGCCAGCACGTCGTCGATCCGGTACTGACGCGCGGCCGCCATCGGCACCGACGGGTCGATCTCGCCATCGCGCGCCAGCGCCTCGAGCACCGCGACCACCTGCGACTCGGCATCGGTGTTGAAGAAGCGCCGCGCGGCGGGCCGGGTGTCGGAAAAGCCGAACCCGTCGGTGCCCAGCGTGACGAAGGTGCCGGGCACCCAGGGGCGGATCTGCTCGGGCACGGCCCGCATCCAGTCCGAGACGGCGACCACGGGGCCCGCGGCACCCGCGAGGGCCCGGGTCACGTACGGGGTGGCGGCCGGCTGGTCGGGGTGGCGCAGCCGGGCCCGCTCGACGCAGACGCCGTCGCGGTTCAGCTCGCCCCAGCTGGTCACCGACCACACGTCGGCGGCGACATCCCAGTCGGCGGCCAGCATGTCGGCGGCCTGCAGCGCCGACGGCATCGCGACGCCGGACGCCAGGAGCTGCGCCTTGTTGGTGCGCTGTTCGGTGGCGGCGCGGTAGCGGTAGATGCCGCGCAGCACGCCCTCGGGATCGAAGTTGTCCGGCTCCGGCGGCTGCGGGTACGGCTCGTTGTAGACGGTGATGTAGAAGAACACGTTCTCCGGGTTCTCCCCGAACATGCGGGCCAGCCCGCTCTCCACGATGTAGGCGATCTCGAAGGCGAAGGCCGGGTCGTAGGACACCACCGCGGGGTTGGTGGCTGCCAGCAGCAACGAGTGGCCGTCGGCGTGCTGCAGGCCCTCGCCGGTCAGCGTGGTGCGCCCGGCCGTCGCCCCGAGCAGGAAGCCGCGCGCCATCTGGTCGGCCGCGGCCCACATGCCATCGCCGGTGCGCTGGAACCCGAACATGGAATAGAAGATGTAGATCGGGATCATCGGCTCGTTGTGCGTCGCGTACGACGTGCCGGCCGCGACGAAGGAGCCCACCGAGCCCGCCTCGTTGATGCCCTCGTGCAGGATCTGGCCGACCTCGCTTTCCTTGTAGGCCAGCATCAGGTCGGCGTCGACGGCGGTGTACAGCTGGCCGAGGCGGTTGTAGATCTTCAGCGACGGGAACCACGAGTCCATCCCGAACGTGCGCGCCTCGTCGGGAATGATCGGGACTATGCGGTCGCCAACCGCATCTTTTCCCCTGTGCCGCAAGACTTCCTTGAAGGTCCGCACGACCGCCATGGTGGTGGCGACCTCCTGGTGGCCCGATCCCTTCCGCAGCGCGGCGTAGGTGTCGCGGCCGGGAAGCGTCAGCGCCTTGGCCTTCGTCCGCCGCTCCGGCAGGAAGCCCCCCAGCGTGCGGCGCCGGTCGAGCAGGTAGCGGATCTCCGGGGCGTCGGGGCCGGGGTGGTAGTAGGGCGGCAGGTAGGGGTTCTCGTCCAGCTGAGCGTCGCTGATCGGAATGCGCATCGAGTCCCGGAACCACTTGAGGTCTTCCAGCGCAAGCTTTTTCATCTGGTGGGTGGCGTTGCGGCCCTGGAAGTGCGCGCCGAGCGAGTAGCCCTTGATGGTCTTCGCCAGAATCACCGTCGGCTGCCCCTTGTGGTCGACGGCGGCGCGGTAGGCCGCGTAGACCTTGCGGTAGTCGTGGCCGCCGCGCTTGAGGTTCCAGATCTCGGAGTCGGTCATGTGCTCGACGAGCGCCTTGGTGCGCGGATCGCGACCGAAGAAGTGCTCGCGGACGTAGCCGCCGTCCCTGGACTTGTAGGTCTGGTAGTCGCCGTCGGGGGTGACGTTCATCAGGTTGACCAGCGCGCCGTCCTTGTCGGCGTGCAGCAGGGCGTCCCACTCGCGGCCCCAGACCACCTTGATGACGTTCCAGCCGGCGCCGCGGAAGAACGACTCCAGCTCCTGGATGATCTTGCCGTTGCCGCGCACCGGGCCGTCGAGGCGTTGCAGGTTGCAGTTGATCACGAAGGTCAGGTTGTCCAGGCCCTCGAGCGCCCCCACGTGCGCGAGCCCGCGGCTCTCCGGCTCGTCCATCTCGCCGTCGCCCAGGAAGCACCACACGTGCTGGTCGGAGGTGTCCTTGATGCCGCGGTCGTGCAGGTAGTGGTTGAACCGGGCCTGATAGATGGCGTTGAGCGGGCCCAGGCCCATCGACACGGTCGGGAACTCCCAGAAGTCGGGCATCAGCCGCGGGTGCGGGTAGGACGGCAACCCGCCGCCGGCATGGCTGTGCTCCTGGCGGAACCCGTCGAGCCGATCCGCGCTGAGCCGGCCCTCGAGGAAGGCGCGGGCGTAGATGCCCGGGGAGGCGTGGCCCTGGATGAAAATCTGGTCGCCGCCACCGGGATGCGCCTTGCCGCGGAAGAAGTGGTTGAAGCCGACCTCGTAGAGCGCCGCGGACGAGGCGTAGGTCGAAATGTGGCCGCCCACACCGATTCCCGGGCGTTGGGCGCGGTGAACCATGATCGCGGCGTTCCACCTGATCCATGCCCGGAAGCGGCGTTCGACGTCCTCGTCACCGGGGAACCAGGGTTCCAGTTCGGTCGGGATGGTGTTGACGTAGTCCGTCGACGTCAGTGACGGGATGGCCACCCGCTGCTCGCCCGCCCGCTCCAGCAGCCGCAGCATCAGGTAGCGCGCCCGCGCCGGCCCCGAGCGCTCCAGCAGTTCGTCGAAGGACTCGAGCCACTCCGACGTCTCGTCGGGGTCGATGTCCGGCAGATAGGAAGCCACACCCTCGCGGATCACCCGAACGCGGTCGGGTTCGCTTGCGCTGCTGGGGGATTTGGCCAGGTCGTGGCGCGCGAACTCGGTGGTCAACTTCCGCTCCTGTAGTCGGTTGCGTCTTGTCCTCCTATCGTGCCGCACCGGCGTTTCAGGCGGGTAGCCGCGGCTCGAATCGGCACCCGGTAACGTCAGCAATCGTGCTCATCGGATGGCGTGCTGTCCCTCGCGCGCAGGTGGGGGACCTCCCGAGGCGAGGCGCGCTGGCGCTCGGCTGTGTCGCGGCGCTGGTCATGGGGATCGTCGGGTGTACCACCGTCACCAACGGCACGGCCACGCCCGATACCAAGGTCGCCCCGGCCTACCGGCAATCGGTGTCCGCGTCGGTGTCGGCCTCCTCGGCCACGTCGCGCGTGCGGGAGTCGCAGCGGCAGCAATCGCTGACGACCAGGGCGGTGCGCACCTCGTGCGACACGCTGGCCACCTCCAGCAAGGACGCGATCGACAAGGTGAACAACTACGTCTCGGCGTTCAACGCCGGCCACGACACCGGTCCTGCCGAGGGCCCGGCGATCGGCGCGCTGAACGACAGCGCCACCACGGTGTCCAACAGCTTCAACGATGCGCTGTCGCAGCAGCTGAAGGACGCATTCAACGCCTATGTGGACGCGGCGCGCGGGGTGGCCAACGCCATCGGCACGCACGCGTCGATTGCGGAGTTCAACAGGCGCGTCGACCAGCTCAACGACTCCAAGACCAAGGCGCTGAAACTCTGCCTGGCATCCTTCTGAGGCACCTGATGAGGCACGGGTATGGACCGGGTTAGGGCTGTGCGACGATAATCCCCATCGCACGGCGCGCAGAGAGCTTGCGGACAGATGTAAGGAGGGTCCACGGTGGTCGCGGCGGATGACGCCTCGAGCTTCGCTCGCAAACTGGGCATCCAACGGGACCAAGTCGTCCAGGAATGGGGCTGGGACGAGGACTCCAACGACGACATCCGGGCCGCGGTCGAGGACGCGTGCGGCAGTGAGTTGCTCGACGAAGATAGCGACGAGGTCATCGACGTCGTGCTGCTGTGGTGGCGCGAGGGCGACGGCGATCTGGTGGACACCCTGATGGATGCGATCGGCCCGCTGGCCGAGGACGGCGTGATCTGGGTGCTGACGCCCAAGACCGGCAAGCCCGGCCACGTGCTGCCCGCGGAGATCGCCGAGGCGGCCCCCACCGCCGGCCTGATGCCGACCTCGTCGGTCAACCTCGGCGACTGGAGCGCCAGCCGCCTGGTACAGCCCAAGTCGCGGACCGGGAAGCGTTGATGCTGCCCGTCGGCACCACCGCCCCCGACTTCACCTTGCGCGACCAAAACCAGCAGCCCGTCACCCTGAGCTCCTTTCGCGGCGCCAAGAACGTCCTGCTGGTGTTCTTCCCGCTGGCGTTCACCGGCATCTGCCAGGGCGAGCTGGATCAGCTGCGCGACCACCTGCCGGAGTTCGAGAACGACGACAGCGTGGCGATGGCGATCTCGGTGGGTCCGCCGCCCACGCACAAGATCTGGTCGCTGGAGAGCGGGTTCATGTTTCCGGTGCTGTCGGATTTCTGGCCGCACGGCGAGGTCAGCCAGGCCTACGACGTGTTCAACCCCGACGCCGGCTACCCGAATCGCGGTACCTATGTCATCGACCGGTCCGGGATAATTCGTTTCGCTGAGATGAAGCAGCCCGGCGAGTCCCGCGACCAGCGGCTGTGGACCCAAGCGCTGACGGCTCTGAAGAGCTGATGTTTGGGTGCTCGGCCCGGCGGCGTGTAGCCTGCGGCGGACCCCCGGGTTTCAAGGGCGCGTAGCTCAGTGGTAGAGCTCTGGTTTTACACACCAGCGGTCGGCGGTTCGATACCGTCCGCGCCCACCAACGTTTGTGCAGGTCGGCGTCAGATCGCGATCCAGCCTGGCCTGACCGGGCGAACCCCCGCTGTGTCAAGGGTGTGCCAGCTGGCTTTCCGCGCTGAATTGATGCCGTTGTTGTCCGTCGGCAAACCTGGATTCGCTCTGCAAGACTGCTTCGAGCCAGCTCAAACCTCTTCCGGCGCAGTCGATCCACCGAAACCCGACCGCTGGCCCATCCATGGATTGCGAAGTTCGCAGCGTTGCCGGTGAAGCTAGCGAACGTACCAGCAGATCTTTTCGGCTTCGAGCGGAAAGGACGCGTCGAGGTGATACGGCACGACCCGAGGGGTGTACGTCTCGGGCGGTCGCGGCCCTTCGACATGAACGTGGTAGCTGAAGGTGCCGCGAATGACTTCGTCGCCGCGTTGCATCGGTATCCGTTCGGTCGGACCATGCTCCCAGGCGTCCCCGTATAGCTGCACCTGCACCGCGTCGGGCCCGACCGCGCCGAGCGAAACGAGAACTCGGAAGTCGTGCCCGTCTCCGGCCGGCTCGACATGGAGGGAGCCGAACGACACGTCGCTCCAGTAGTTTGCGATCAGTTCGCGCCAGCTTTGTACGTCGGTGCCGACACGGCAATGGTCGGCCAGGCGCGTGCGGTAAGCCGCCGCGGCGGGCGCGTACAGCTCCTCGACGTACTGCCGAACCGTGCGTTCGGACGAAAACTGGGGCGTCAGCGTCGCCATGCTCCCGCGCACGCGTTGCATCCAGTCGTCTGGGACCCCGTTGTCGTCGCGCGTGTAGAACATCGGAACGAGCTCGTTTTCCAGCAGTGAGTAAAGGCCGTTTGCCTCCTCGGCGTCCCACTGGGGATCGTCGTGCTCCTGCCCGTCGCCAATCGCCCAACCGGCCTGCGGCGTGTACGCCTCGGCCCACCAGCCGTCGAGCTCCGACAGGTTCAGTCCGCCGTTGACGAGCACCTTCATCCCGCTCGTCCCGCTGGCTTCCCACGGCCGGCGCGGTGTGTTGACCCAGACATCGACGCCGTTGACAAGTTGTTCGGCGAGGACCAGGTCGTAGTCGGCGATGAACGCGACACGGGAGCGAAGTTCCGGCCGCTGGGAGAACTCATACCAGCGTTGGATCATCGCCTTCCCGAACGAATCTGCCGGATGCGCCTTTCCGGCAATGGCAATCTGCACGGGCCGTTCGGGATCGGTGAGAATGCGCGCGAAGCGCTCGGGGTCGTGGAGCAGCAGTGCGGTGCGTTTGTACTCGGTGAAGCGCCGGGCGAAGCCGAGCGTCAAGGCTTTCGGGTCGAAAATGCGCTGGGCTTCATCGACGCGATCCGCGCCGGCGCCGGCGATGGTGAATTGGAGTGCCAGCCGTTGGCGCGCCCAGAGCACAAAGCGCTCGCGGTTGCGATTGCGCATTCTCCACAACTCGGCCGTTGGGACCTTCTCCATCCGCTCCG
>Ga0335070_10007238_pt1 | contig 13013 bp, 10 predicted proteins | sample Lox_Sample_13_FD_206722 | JGI IMG/M metagenome (GOLD analysis project Ga0335070, IMG submission 206722) | Soil microbial communities from Loxahatchee National Wildlife Refuge, Florida, United States - Lox_Sample_1.3 | ecosystem: Environmental > Terrestrial > Soil > Wetlands | place: USA...
GGAACGCCGGTGATGCCGAGACGGATGGAGTTGCCGGTGTGAGGTAAACAGGCTTCCAGGATCTCCTGCGCGAGTTCGGCATCGTCGGCACGCGAGCTCTCAATCAGGGTGATGGCACGGGCCAGCATCTTGCGGTCGCCCGCCAGCACGCCATCAATGTATCGCTCGCGGGTAAGCCTGCTGCGCCGTTTGGGAACGCTTGTGCTGTCAGGGGGCGAAGGGATGCGAACTCCCGGCAGCTCTCGCAACGCACTGTCTTTCGGGTCCAAGCCTCAGCTTCCCCCGGTTACCAGGCTCGCCGTCAGCGCCTTGACGATCTGCTCGGCCGCCACGGGGATGACCGTTCCTGGTCCAAAAACGCCGATCGCGCCGGCCTTATAGAGGAACTCGTAATCCTGTGGCGGAATGACTCCGCCAACCACGACCAGAATGTCGTCACGTCCGATCTTCTTCAGCTCCTCGATCAACTGCGGCACCAGCGTCTTGTGTCCCGCGGCGAGCGACGAGGCACCCACGACGTGAACGTCATTGTCGGAGGCGTGCTGCGCAACTTCGCGAGGCGTTTGAAACAACGGGCCGATGTCGACGTCGAATCCCAAGTCGGCGAAAGCGGTGGCGATCACCTTCGAGCCGCGATCATGGCCGTCCTGTCCCATCTTGGCAACTAGTATTCGCGGAGGCCGACCTTCACTCTCGGTGAATTGCGCCACGGCTTGCTTGGCCTTCTGAAATTCTTCGTTGCTCTGGTTCTCGGCTGAGTACACACCCGCGATAGAACGCGTCGTGGCGGTATAACGTCCCCACGCTTTCTCCAGCGCGAAGGAGATTTCGCCGAGCGTAGCGCGCTTGCGCGCGGCGTCGACCGCAAGGTCAAGCAGGTTGCCCTCTCCTGTCTCAGCAGAAGCTGTTAGCTTGCCCAGTGCGCCGGTCACAGCAGCGTTATCGCGGCTCTGCTTCAGCTCCTGCAGGCGGCGCACCTGCGACTCGCGCACGGCGGCGTTGTCGACGTCGAGAACTGGAATCAGCGGTTCTTCCGGCGAAGGATAAGCGTTGATGCCGACGATGATGTCACGTCCGGAATCGATGCGAGCCTGCTTGCGGGCGGCGGCCTCTTCGATGCGCATCTTCGGCAATCCGGTCTCGATAGCCTTAGCCATTCCACCGACCTCTTCTATTTCCTCGATCAGCTTCCAAGCCGAGTGCATCAGTTCGTGCGTCAGCCGCTCGACGTAGTACGACCCGCCCCAGGGATCGACCACGCGCGTAATGTCGGTTTCTTCCTGCAGGTAGATCTGGGTGTTGCGGGCGATGCGTGCCGAAAAGTCGGTAGGCAGGGCCAGCGCTTCGTCGAGAGCGTTGGTATGCAGGGACTGCGTGTGTCCCAGGGCAGCGGCGAGCGCCTCGACACAGGTGCGCACGATGTTGTTGAACGGATCCTGCGCGGTGAGGCTCCAGCCTGAGGTCTGCGAATGTGTGCGCAAGGCCAGCGACTTTGGGTTCTTGGGATGAAAGGTGTTGACCAGCTTCGCCCAAAGCATGCGCGCCGCACGCATCTTGGCGATCTCCATGAAGTGATTCATCCCGATATCCCAGAAGAACGAGATGCGGGGTGCAAAGCGGTCGACGTCGAGACCGGCTTTTACGCCAGTGCGCAAATATTCAAGACCGTCGGCCAAGGTATAGGCGAGTTCGATGTCGGCGGTCGCTCCTGCCTCCTGCATGTGATAGCCGCTCACGCTGATGCAGTTGAACTTCGGCATCTTCTCGGCGGTGTAGCGGAAGATGTCGGCGATGATCCGCATCGATCCACCGGGCGGATAGATGTAGGTGTTGCGGACCATGAACTCCTTGAGGATGTCGTTCTGGATCGTGCCGCTCAGCTGTTCCGGCTTCACGCCCTGCTCTTCTGCGGCGACGATGTAGAAGGCCATGATCGGCAAAACCGCGCCATTCATGGTCAACGAGACCGACATGCGATCGAGCGGGATGCGGTCGAACAGAATCTTCATGTCGAGCACGGAATCGATGGCAACGCCTGCCTTACCGACATCGCCGACCACGCGCGCGTGGTCGGAATCATAGCCGCGGTGCGTGGCAAGATCGAAGGCCACAGACAGGCCTTTCTGTCCCGCAGCGAGGTTGCGGCGGTAGAAAGCGTTGGACTCCTCGGCGGTGGAAAATCCTGCGTACTGGCGAATCGTCCATGGCTGCATCACATACATCGCCGAGTACGGACCACGCAGATAGGGGGGCAGCCCGGCGGCGTAATCGAGATGACGCAGGTCTTCGAGGTCAGCTGGGGTGTACTGCGACTTGATCGGGATATGCTCCGGCGAGAGCCACTCGGACGGCTCCGGCTGGGAGCTGTGCTCAACCTGTGGTGCGTAGTCGATCTTAGAAAAGTCCGGCCGCATATTAGCTCTGTCCTATGTGGAAGTGCCGCTGCCAGCGGGAAAGGGTTTCGATCGGGTTGCTGCGGACATGCACGAAGTCAACGACGCCCGCGGCCTTTAATTGCTCCGCAGACTCCGGATTGCCGGCGACCACCACGGGCCTAGTTGGGCTCTTGCCCTTCAGCGCGGCCATCAGCTGCTCGACGATGGCAGGATACTCCGCATCGGAGCTGCACAGCACGATCACGTCCGCTTCTGCATCGGCGATGGCTTCCGCCGATTGGTAGCGGTGAGTGGCCAAAGCAAAGCCGGCACAGCCGAAAAAGTTGGCGGCGAAGCCGGAACGTGCGGCGCGCATACGGGGATCACCGATTTCGGCCAGTAGAAACAACGGATTCTTTCCGCCCTGCTTCATGTGCTGCTCGGTGCGCAGCCGCAGTTCCTCGTAGGCACGAGCACCTCGACGCACGGCGAACACGCGATCGAGGTCGGCACGATCGAGCGCCGTCTCTTTCCGATTGGGATATTGATTCGTGCCCAGCAGCACACGACGCCGCATAGCCACGGCCGACTCGCGCGCGGTCTGCGACTTGTCGAGTTCGAACTGCAGCCTGCCTTCAGCTTTGAAGTGCGTGAAGCCACCAGCGGCTTCCACCGCCTGCAAAATCTCCCACGCTTTGCGAGCGAGTTGGTCGGTGATCGTCTCGAGATAGTAGGAGCCGCCCCCCGCGTCAGCGACACGGGCGATCTGGGCTTCCGCTTTCAGAATGATCTGCGTATTGCGCGCCAGCCGCCGGCCGGCCTCAGTGGGTTTAGAGTAAGGTTCGTCAAATCGGGCAACTGTGACGGCATCTGCGCCGCCCAGGGCGGCTGACATAGCTTCGGTGGTCGCACGCAGAACATTGACGTGCGGATCGTAGACGGTGGTGTTCCAGCGCGAGGTGCGAGCGAAAATCGCGGTTCTTGCCTCGCTGTCCTTGCCGCCGAAGCTCTCGACTACGCGCGACCATAGCAGCCGCAACGCGCGGAGCTTGGCGATCTCGAGGAAATAGCTGGATTCGATGCCGACGGAGAACGACAGGGCCGCAGTAGCGCGAGCCACACCGATGCCGCGAGAGGTCACGCCGTTGAGGTAATCAACGCCTGCGGCGATGCCGTAACCAAGCTGCTGCGCCGCAGTAGCGCCCGCCTCTTCCAAGGCAAGCATCGGAACCGAGAAGGAACGGAACGAAGCCGGCAGCTTGGACAGTAACTTCTCCGCGAAATCCAGACCGGTCAGCGGATCGAAGTCGGCCGACCCATTCGCCGGAGCATCGCACTCGACAATCAACTCCAACAGTTGCGGCGTTGCTTGACTGAAGTGAACTGAGACATCACGCATGCCATCGAGAAGCTGAACCATATCGTTGCGACTGGTTACGGGAGCGTTCTGGAACGTGATCTCTTCGGCGCCCGCGGCCAGCGCTTCGCGGGCCAGGCGATTGGCTTCTTCCGGATTACGAGCTTCGATTTCTTCGCGAATCTTCCAGCCGCCGGATGCACGATTGCCGCGGACGTACGGGAACTCGCCGGCAGCGGCATCTAGAAACGTAATTCCGCCCAGATCTTCACGCCGGTAATATGGCTTGATGGTGAGGCCGTCTTCCGTCTTCCACAGGAGTTTCTTGGCGTAATCCGCGCCCTTCAGGTCTTTGTGGATGACTTGCTCCCACTGTTCGGTGGAAACCGGGGGGAATTCTTCCAGCAGATTTTCTTCAGCAGTCGTCTTAGTGCTCATGGGGATCTTCCACGACCTCGATCAGGATTCCAAATGGGCTTTCGGCGCGCGACTTGGGATGAACGAAGAAAACCGTGGTACCGCGCGATCCGGGCCGAGGCGCTTTGTCGATGATCTGAAAGCCTTTGGACTTCATGTCATCGAAGGCTTGCTGCGCATTCTCCACCCGAAAGGCAATATGCGCCAGCCCACCGCGTCCACCGTTCTTATCGATGAGCTTCTGAACCGGCGAGTCCGTGCTCAATGGCTCCAGCAACTGGATTAGGTTGGGACCGTCACCGACCTTCAGCAACGATTCGCGAACCTGGTCGCCGCCGTACACCTCTTCGCGATGAATCTCCTCGAAACCCAGCAGTTTGTAGGCTTCGACCTGGGCATCGAGTTCGCCCTGCTTCACCGCGATGGCCACGTGATCGATAAACCGAAAGCCTACGACGGTTGCAATCTCCGGCGACAGTTGAGTCATGGAAAGCCTCCTATCGAAATTCGGTTCGCGGGCTAAAGAGGCTGCTGAAAAAAGCGGTTTCGGGTAGTGCTGCCCTTTGGGCCAGCGGCTACGTCGTCAATTTTTGTTGACCCTCGCGGACTTTAGTTCGCGAGGGTCTCACATTCCCGACCTTTTCAGCAGTCTCTAAAGCCCTCAAGTAATCGCAACGGCATAGACGCTGGCCTGAGAGCCGTACTACCCGACTATTCGAACTCGACCAGCACCTGGTTCACCTTGACGCCGTCTCCGTGCGCGACGTTGACTTTCTTCACCTTGCCAGCAACCGGAGCGGTGATGTTGGTCTCCATCTTCATCGCTTCCACCACCATCATCAAATCGTTGGTCTGTAACTCCTGTCCGGGCTGGACGTTCAACTTGACGACGACGCCGGCAACCGGGCTGCGGCAGACTTTGGTTTCATCGACATTCTCATCGCCTGGCGGCACGTCCAGGCCCGGAGTCGGCACCGACACCGATCGCACCGTCGTGGCTGGCCCATCATGCGGTGGAAGGTAACCACCGCCTACGGTGTCATCTTCCATTATCTCGACTTCGACTTCGTATTCCTTGCCGTCGATCCCGATCTTCAGCTTCAAGCCTCGGCTCCTTTGGCGATTCTGCGGCCGGCTGGCATCAAGTCAGCTCCGGCGCAGGTAATAATGCGACGCCTGAACGAAGACGCGTCCCTGCTGCGCCCACGGATTAACGATCTCGTAAGGAGACTGCAACATCTTTGCGGAACGAATGCGAACTTGCTTGCCGAGAAAGGCAGTGACCGCCGCCGCGATGACCACCAGGATTTCCGGACTGATCTCGGACTGCGCGGCGCGCGCCGCCGCTGGCGCTTGCCCCTGGGATTGCACCTCAGCGCCCGGGCCACTGAGACGAGCCACGAGATCCGCGAGAAGCTCTGCCTGGTCAGCCAATTGCGCCTGCAGTTTCCGCACAGAATCGGCAAGCGAAGCCACTTGCTGTTGCAGTCCGGCCACGTCAAGGCCCTCAGCTTCCTGGTTCGTCTCTGCTTTCAGCGTCTCCATCAAACTTCTCCCCAACGGTGTTGCTGCCAAATCAGTGCTTCGCCATTGCAAGCGGGGCGACTCTATAACGGAATCAGGCCGTGCTTCTTCGGCGGCCGCAGTTCCCTCTTGGCATGCAGCGCTTCTAGCGCCCGCACCAGATACTTGCGTGTTTGCGAAGGTTCAACGATATCGTCGACCAATCGCCTGCCTGCCGCAAGGTATGGATTGGCGAAGGTCTCGCGGTAGGTCTCGATCAACTCCTTGCGCCGCGCCGCCTTGTCTTCGGCCGAATCGATTTCCTTGCGGAACACGATTTCCGAGGCGCCTTCGGCCCCCATAACCGCAATTTCGGCCGTCGGCCATGCGATCACGCGGTCGGCGCCCAGATCTTTAGCGCACATGGCGAGGTACGCTCCCCCATAGGCTTTGCGCAGAATCACCGTGATCTTGGGAACGGTAGCCGCCGAGTACGCGAACAGCATCTTCGCGCCATGGCGAATGATGCCACCGTATTCCTGCTGCACACCGGGCAGAAAGCCGGGAACGTCGACAAACGTCAGCAGCGGAATGTTGAAGGCGTTGCAGAATCGCACGAAGCGGGCCGACTTATCGGAGGCGTTGATGTCGAGCGCTCCCGCCAGAACGTTGGGCTGGTTGGCGATCACTCCCACCGGCCTGCCCTGCAGGCGTCCGAAACCGACGATGATGTTGGGAGCGAACCCAGGCTGAATCTCAAGGAAGTCCTGGTAATCCAAGACCCGTACCAGCACGGTTCGCATGTCGTACCCGAGTTTCGGATCGATCGGCAAGAGACGATTCATCTCCGGGTCTTCTTCAATCGGCAGATTGAAAGCCAGACGCGGAGGATCTTCCAGATTGTTGGAAGGCATGAAGCTCAGCAGACGTCGGCAGAGATAGGCCGCTTCCTCGTCATCTTGCGCGATCAGATGCACCACGCCGGAGTGGTTCATCTGCGCACCAGGGCCCCCCAGCGCTTCAGCGGTGACGGTCTCGCCGGTGACTTGCTTGATGACCTGCGGACCGGTAATGAACATCTGCGACTTTAAGGTCTGGATAATGAAATCCGTGAGTGCCGGACTGTAGGCGGCGCCGCCGGCACAGGGACCACAGATCAGCGAAATCTGTGGAACCGTGCCGGACAGCACAACGTTGTTGTAAAACACACGGCCGTATCCCGAGAGGCTGTCGATGCCTTCCTGCACCCGCGCTCCACCGGAGTCGTTGATGAACACGAACGGACTGCCGGTCTTCAGCGACATCTGCATCATGTCGGCGATCTTCTTGCTATGCACCTCGCCGGCGGCCCCGCCCGCCACCGTGAAGTCCTGGCTGGCAAGATGGATCAGTCGTCCGTCGACCGTGGCGCACCCCGTAACCACCCCATCGGCCGGCAGGGGTTTATCGGCCATCCCGAAGCTGGTGGCCCGGTGTTGCGCGAAAAGCCCAATCTCCTGGAAGCTGTCGCGATCGACCAGCTTCTCCACGCGCTCGCGCGCGGTGAGCTTTCCTGCCGCATGTTGCTTGTCGATGCGCTCCTGTCCGCCTCCGAGTTCGATCTTGGCGCGCTTCTCGTGAAGTTCCCCAATGCGATCGTTGAGCGTCTTTTGCTTGCGCTTCGACTTCGGATGATCTACTGACGTCGCCATTCTTTCTCCTGCGGCAGGGCCTTTGGAATCCAGCCACTGCTGATTTCGCTACCCGGCGGGTGTGACGATTACTTTGTGCTCCTGGCCGTTGAGCGTAATGACGTACTTCACGGCTGCATCCGGCGCGGACTGACCACTCACTGTAACTCCGTCCTTCGCTTTTGCCGTAGGCACGGGCGCGGCGAGCTTTCCCGGTTCCCTACCCAGGTTCCGCGGCCCCTCAGAGCGGGTCTTGAAAAACTTCGGCGCCACCTGCGGGAACATAGCGTAGGTCAGAACGTCTTCATCGCTCCCGTTGCATCCTTCGATGGCCAATGCCTGCGACCGAAGCGACTCCCACTCCGGTTTTAGCAGGTCAGCGGGACGAATCTCGATGGTCACTTTCTTGGCATGTTCCTCGGCCTTCTTCACGACCTCGGGATTCTTTTCGCCTAATGTGCTCCCGTAGTAGCCGAGCATGAGATCCGCGAACTCGCCGGTCAGCACCTTGTAACGTCCCATCAACACATTGAAGACTGCCTGGGTACCAACGATCTGACTGGACGGCGTGACCAGCGGAGGATAACCGGCGTCCTTGCGTACACTGGGAACCTCGGCAAGAACTTCCTGCAGGCGGTCGGACGCGCCCTGGCCTTTGAGCTGACTCTCCATGTTGGAGATCATCCCCCCGGGAATCTGGCTTTTGAAGATTTCGGTATCGACCCCGGTGAACTCGCTGAGGAACTCGCGATAACGCGGCCTGATTTTGGCGAAGTGCTCCTTGACCCGCAGAATGCGTCGCATATCCAGTCGCGTGTTGAAGTCGGTCCCATCCAACATCTCGACCAGGCTCTCAGTAGGATTGTGTCCCGGGCCCAGCGACATGGAGCTGACGGCAGTGTCGACGATGTCGCAACCAGCCTCGATGGCCTTCATGTACGAGACCAGCGTGACCCCGGTAGTGGCGTGCGCGTGCACGTGGACCAGCGTGTCTGCGCCGCACTTCGTCTTAATTCCCTTAACCAAGTCATAGGCAGCCTGCGGTTTCAACAGCCCCGCCATGTCCTTAATGCAGATTGAGTCACTGCCCATTTCTTTCAGCTGTTGCGCCATCACGATGAAAGCGTCGATAGTATGCACCGGGCTAGTGGTGTAGGAAATCGTTCCCTGGGCATGCTTGCCCGTCTTCTTGACCGCGGCTATGCTGGTTCGAAGGTTACGCAAGTCGTTAAGGGCATCGAACACCCGGAACACGTCCATACCGGCGTTCGCTGCTTTGTCTACAAAGCGCTCCACCACTTCATCCGCATAGTGGCGGTATCCCAGCAGGTTCTGACCGCGCAGCAGCATCTGGAGGCGTGAGTTGGGCAGCAGTTTGCGAAACGTTCGAAGGCGCTCCCACGGATCCTCATTCAGGAAACGTATACAGGCATCGAAAGTCGCTCCTCCCCAACACTCCAGCGACCAGTAGCCGGCGTTGTCGAGATCCTCGCAGACAGGGATCATGTCCTCGATGGCCATACGGGTGGCCAGCAAACTCTGGTGCGCGTCTCTCAGCGCCAACTCAGTGACTTCAATGGTGCGCGGCATACTTCGAATCCTTTCTCCGTGGGACAACGCCTCCCCAGACGGGAGCATTTAGCCGAAACTTCCTTTTCTTAATCCCGAAAACGGCACCATAGTACACCCCTTCTCGCCCGTTCGCGACGGCGTGGACCGATTTGTCATTGGAAGCACTTCCGACGGTGTGCCATAAACTTCGTCAAAACCATTCTCTGGGGATAATGAATTCGATCGGACACTCGTCTGGGCCCTGCTATGTAAAAATCAGGTCAGCTTTATATGGCTCGACGTACTCCTGGCAGTCCACCTCCATACTGAAGAGATTCATAAGGTGCTCGACGGCCTGCAATGTAGGAAGGACAACGTCTACGTGATGGATTCGTTTGGGCCTCATTTTCTAAACTCCCAACCGAATGAGGTGCAGATTTCGTGCCAAACCGGGTTCCTGCTACGTGGCTCCGTCGCTTGAGCTGTCGACAATCTGCTTGACAGTCGCCGTGCCCGGAAGAGGTCACCGTGTGCCGGAAACGCCAGCAGCCTAACCACTATTATCATCCGTGCTCGCCGCTGAGGGAGTCAGTGACCACCGTCACGAGAGCATGTGGTCTTTAGGCATAGGGGTAATAGCACGCGTTAGTCGAATCTGCGGCGCAGACGTCGTGGAGTCAACTTCTTGACGAGTCGCAAACAATTGGCAGACACGATGGTGAAGCGCTGCACCGCCGGAGCTGAACGCAGGCGACTTCAAGGTATCGTAAGCGACTGTGGCGACGCCAATTCGCTACGCGGTGGAACGTGGTTAGTGGTCTGAGGCTGCCAGGATCGGTCCCCCAGAGTCAGCCCCGCCTCATGTAGTCGCAATTGCCGTCTGGTGTCCCCTCGGTAATCACTTCAAAATGGGCCAACCGAAGGTGGCCAGAACTTAGTCTAGTTGTTTCGGTCCGGCTTCCTTGATTTCCGCGGAGGCATCACTGGCATTCTCCGCGAAGTTTTTTTCGAACATGACGGCCAATTCGCGCGCCTTGCGGTCATAGGCAGCTTTGTCCTTCCAACCGTCGCGCGGGTTCATAATTTCGTCAGGCACGCCTGGACACGACAGGGGCACGGCAATCCCAAACACCGGATCGGGTTTTGTAGAAGAATCTTTGAGCGCGCCGGAGAGGACGGCTTTGACCATGGCGCGGGTGAATCCGAGTTTGATCCTTTGACCTTGTCCGTAAGAACCTCCGCTCCAGCCGGTGTTGATCAGCCACACATCCACATTGTGCTTGGCAATTTTGTCGCCGAGCAGCTTGGCATATACAGTTGGCGGCAACGCCATGAACGGCGCGCCGAAGCAGGGACTGAACGTGGCCTGCGGCTCTTTGATGCCAGCTTCAGTGCCCGCAACCTTCGCCGTGTAACCGGCAAGAAAATAATACATTGCCTGTGCGGGTGTCAGATGCGCCAGCGGTGGAAGAACGCCGAACGCATCGCAGGTGAGCATGATAATGTGCTTCGGATGCCCACCTCTGCCAGTGCGCGTCATATTCGGAATATGCGTGATGGGATAAGCGGCGCGGGTGTTTTCGGTGAGCGAGGCGTCATCCAGGTCGAGATGCCGCGTGCGCATGTCCATCGTGACGTTTTCCAGAATCGTGCCGAAACGCCGGGTGGTTTCGTAAATCTCCGGCTCGCCTTCGCGCGAGAGTTTGATGACTTTGGCGTAGCAGCCACCTTCAAAATTGAAGGTGCCCTCGTCGCTCCAGCCGTGTTCGTCGTCGCCAATCAATGTGCGGCCGGGATCGGCAGACAGCGTTGTCTTTCCCGTCCCTGACAGACCAAAGAAAATGGCCACGTCATTTTCATCGCTGCCGTAGTTTGCGGAACAGTGCATCGTCATGACGCCCTGTTGCGGAAGCAGATAGTTCATCACCGTGAAAATCGATTTCTTGATTTCACCGGCGTAGGCCGTGCCGCCAATGAGGACCAGTTTTTTTCCGAAATGCACCAGCACGAATGCTTCTGAGTGCGTGCCGTCAATGTCCGGGTCGGCGTGAAAATTGGGCGCGTGCAGCACCGTGAACTCCGGGACGTGTTGCGCCAGCTTTCCCATATCCAGTTCGCGGATAAACATGGTGCGGGCAAACAAGGCGGCTGTGGCTCGCTCGCTGATGACGCGAATGGGAACGCGATAATGTTCGTCCGCTCCCGCGTAGCAGTTCTCAATAAAAACGTCTTTTCCCTGGAGATATGCGCAGAGCCTATATTTGAGCACGTCAAATTTGTCCGTATCCAGAGGGCGATTGATTTTCCCCCAGCAGATTTTGTTTTCGCTAGAAGGTTCACGGACGAGAAATTTATCTTGTGGCAAACGGCCGGTGTATTGGCCCGTGCGCACGACGAGCGGCCCGAGATGACTCAACGCTGCTTCATAACGGCGAATGGCTTCTTCGTAAAGGGCAGCCGTGGGCAAATCCCAATGGACATGACCGAGGTTCTCCAGACCGAGACGTCTAAGACTCTCTTCCCGCGACTCGGGTTTGGTTGCGGTTTCGTTCATAGCTCGATCCTCCGACGAACAAGCAACATTGATGGCATAAACGGTGCTTAACCGGAATCTCTATTTTGACTTCAAGAACGGCCAAATTGTACACCCATCTCCCCTCTGGCTTGGTTGCTGCGTCTCGACGCGCGATCCCAGACGCATGCCAGTCTTATTCTCGAGCGGTGCCCCAATTGCTCGGAGCCTCATGCATTTCTCAATGGGGATAGCTCGCGCCCCATCAGCATATTCAGCGAGAACCTCGTAGTCATACCGCAGTCTTACGTGGTTCCAGAATGAAGCACTGCAGGATCAGTTGTTCATTCACGGCGAGTGCGCAACATGCCCGTTGCAGTAACGTGCGGCTGCCTTCTTTAGCCCACCTCCGACAATCCGCAGATGCAGCTCCAGCTGAAGCGCTTATCACAAGCCTGGATAGCAAGTGTCACTGCGGCCGACCGCAGTTGGGCCATCGTATCGGTGAAGCCAAGTCGAAGGCTGGCACTACAAACACCTCGCCGCCAAAAGCGGGTAGTGCGTAAAGGACATGCGAGCTATGCGCGAAACGGCTCATGATGTCTTGATCCTCGGAACCGGCCTGGCAGGGTTGCGTGCTGCGGTGGAAATCAGCATGCGCACCCGGGGTGCGGTCAACATTGGCATCGTGTCGAAGGTGCAGGTCATGCGGTCCCATTCGGTTTGTGCCGAGGGAGGCACGGGCGCCGTCATGCGCCCTGAGGAAGGCCACAGCCTTGAGTTGCATGCCTGGGACACGGTAAAGGGATCTCATCTTCACAGATGCTGCATGGTGCCTAGCAGGGCTTCAGGCTTAGCTTCTAATTCAAAAAGTGACCGATTCCCTTGCTGACGAGTCCTTCTCTTGCCGCGCGCGCTTTGGTGCGACGCGATCTGGCCATCCGTCCCGATGGATCTTTACTTTGGCAAGTTGTACCGAAACTGTGTCAAAACCCCTTTGATTCGCGAGTACTGGAGCTTTTCTTGAGCGAAAAGCAGATTCCCAAGTTGTTGTGTCTATTAGAAGTTGTCAGAACCGATGAGATGCTTTGGAGCGGGCATGTGTGCGCCCAAGGCAGGTGCGCTACCAGGCTGCGCTACGCCCCGACTCTCGTGTCCTCTTGATTCTAAACCAATTCCGAACTTCGGCTCCACGAAGAATTATCGGCTTTTGACGCAAAACGGCCAAGCTGCGCCAAAACGATACTAATTGACACTCGGTTGAGCAAAGTTGATGCCCCGCTCGTTGGCCCAACAATTGAACTTGAGTAACACTTCACGTTTCATCTGCGATTGCTTTTTCAAGGCTTCGGCGTCTCCCTGCCCAAGAGCTGTGTCAGCCATTCATCGGCTACACCATCCGCTCTCAAACGCGTGGCTAGGTGGATCGCAAGTAGTAAATGCGGAAGTGCGGCATACCCGCCAGCCTGACTGTCGGTCGCGAGACTACCTTCAGCGCGTCCTAGCTCGGTTCCAGAGTAGTTATATCCGGGTTGATTGATCTGGGGTAAGTTTGGGGTGGCGATTTCCGCGAAGCCCGTCAATGCCACAACCTTACTCGGATGATCTGCGGCGCAAGCTCTTGGAGG
>Ga0335070_10007239_pt1 | contig 13012 bp, 9 predicted proteins | sample Lox_Sample_13_FD_206722 | JGI IMG/M metagenome (GOLD analysis project Ga0335070, IMG submission 206722) | Soil microbial communities from Loxahatchee National Wildlife Refuge, Florida, United States - Lox_Sample_1.3 | ecosystem: Environmental > Terrestrial > Soil > Wetlands | place: USA: Florida...
GCGACGACTGCAGCCAGTGTCCCCGGCCGGCGTCGCCGCGGCGCGCGGCGCGCACCCGGCCCAGCCAGCGGCGCACCGCCGCGCGGGCGCCGGCCTCGCCCGGCCCGGGGGCGTGCTCGTCCACGGCGTCGTCCACGCCGCGCATCGAGGCGTAGGCCACCTCGAACGCGGTGCGCTGCACGGGATCGGACAGCAGCCGCGACGCCAGGTACAGGTAGGAGCGGCCCGCGGAAGCCACCCGGTGGGCGGCCCGCTCCTCCTCGTCGGTCCACGGGTGTGGTATCTTCATGGTTCGCATGAGAGGACCTGCCTGGTGAACCCGCCCAGCCGGCCCGCACGGGCCCGAGTCCGCACGGCCCACGGCCGCCGCCCCGCACCGGCGGTGCCCCGGCCGGAGCGCGTGTACGTGAACCGCAACCTGCGCTTCTCGAGCATCTCCGCCATCGGCTTCGACCTCGACCACACCCTGGCCCACTACGACCCGCTGCCGGTGGAGCGGCTGGCCTTCGAGGCCACGGTGGACAAGCTGGTGCGCGCGCGGGGCTACCCCGCGGAGATCCGACAGTACCGCTACGACCCCGCCTATGTCATCCGCGGGCTGGTGGTGGACCGGGACCGCGGCAACGTCCTCAAGATGGACTACTTCAACTTCGTGACCCGCGGCTTCCACGGGCGGCAGCGGCTGAGCACCCAGGCGCGGCGCGAGACCTACCGGGCCCAGCGCTTCATCCTGTCCCACGAGACGCACGTCTCGGTGGACACCCTGTTCCACCTGCCCGAGGTGTACCTGTTCATGTGCCTGGTGGAGCTGCTGGAACAGCAGGCCGGGAGGCGCGAGCTGGAGTACTCCAAGGTGTACGGCGACGTGCGCGCCATGATCGACGAGGCGCACCGCGACGGTTCCATCAAGCAGCCCATCATGAGCTCCCCGGAGAAGTTCCTGCGCCGCGACTCGCAGCTGGCCCCGACGCTGGAGGACTTCCGCCGCAGCGGCAAGAAGCTGTTCCTGCTGACCAACTCGGAACTCTACTACACCGACGCGCTGATGTCGTACCTGCTGCCCCCGTCCGAGACCGGGCGGCGCGACTGGCGCGAGTTCTTCGACCTGATCATGGTCAGCTCGGGCAAGCCGGGCTTCTTCCTGACCGCCGGCAACGGCTCCGCGCCGGCCGAGCTGGTGGACCAGCAGTACGGCGTGCCGGCCTACAGCGGCGGGGACGCGGCGTTCCTCCAGAAGTCGCTGGAGGCGGCCGGGGACCGGATCCTGTACTTCGGCGACCACACCTACGGCGACATCCTGCGGTCCAAGCGGTCGCTGGGCTGGCGCACCGCGATGATCGTGCCCGAGGTGGCGGCCGAGGTGGCGGTCACCGAGAGCATCGCCGAGGACCTGAAGCAGCTGGCGGGGCTGACCGACGCGCGCGACCGGATCGAACTCAAGCGGGCGGCCACGGAGCGCGAGTTCCGGGCCCTGGCGCTCACCGACCCCGGGCCCGCGCCGGCCGCCGCCGCGCGGCGGCGCGCCCGGCTGGAGGCGCTGCGCCGGGGCATGGGAGGGCTGCGCGAGGAGCTGGCCCGCTACACCTCGGACATCGACGTGCTGGGGCGCAAGTGCAGCAACGCCTACAACCGGCACTGGGGGTCGCTGTTCCGGGAGGACAACGAAATCACCCGCTTCGGGCACCAGCTCAAGGACTTCGCCTGCCTGTACACGTCCCGGGTCAGCAACTTCCTGCACTACCCCTCGAACTTCTACTTCCGGTCGCCGGTGGGGCTGATGCCGCATGAAATGTGACCCCGGCCCGGGCGGCGGCCGGCCCGCGGCGGACTGAGGGCCGACGCGTGCCTGCCCGCGCGAAATCCCGGCGGCGCCGCCGCTGGGCGGCCTTCTCGGCCCCCTCCCGCCTCGCGCTGTTCCTGCTGCCGGCCCTGCTGGCCCTGCTGATCAGCCTGCCGGCGCTGAACGGGCCGATGCTGTGGGACGACGTCCTGCTCATCGCCAACGACACGTTCGCCCACCATCTGTCCAACATCCCGGCGGCCTTCCAGCGCACCTTCTGGGCGGCGCTGGACTCCGACTCCTCGCGGTTCGACTACTATCGGCCGCTGGTCACGGTGAGCTATATCCTGAACTACGCGGCAGCCGACGGCTGGAGCGGCCCGTACCATCTGGTGAACTCCGCGCTGTACGCGCTCACCGCCGGGCTGCTGGCGCTGGAGGCGGTCGAGCTGGGCGTGGGCGCGGGCGCGGCGCTGGCCGCGGGGGCGCTCTTCGCGGTCTGGCCCACCCACCACGAGAACGTGGACTTCATCTCCGGCCGGACCGACCTCATGGCGGCGCTGCTGCTGCTGCTCGCGCTGGTGGTGTACCGGCGCGAGCGCGCGCGGCCGCGCGCCTCGCCCGGGGAGCTGGCGCTCCTGGCGCTGTGCGTGGGAGGGGCGGCGTTCTCCAAGGAAGTGGCCTACGTGGCCCCGGCGGCGTTCCTCATCTACGAGTGGGCGGCGCGCGCCCGGGGGCGCGCGCCCGAACCGGCGGCCGCCGACGGGCCTTCCGCCGAGGCGGCCCACGCGCCAGGCAGGCCGCCAGCGCGACCCACGCACGCGTTGCGGCGGGCGGCCCTGCGCCTGCTGGCGGTGACCGTGCCGGTGCTGGCGGCGGCCGCGCTGCGCCAGGCGGCCCTCACGGGGCGGGCCTCCTCGCACGCGGCGCCGCCGCTCGCCATGGGTGGGACGCTCCTGGTCAACTCCCGGGCGCTGCTCTTCCCCTGGCCGCTGTACCTGAACCAGCGCTTCTCCCCCAACGCGCTGCTCCACCCGCCACTGGTGGTGGTCCTGGTGTGGCTGCTGGGCGTGGGGCTGAGCCTGGTCTTCCTCCGCGGGCGCGCGGAGCGGGGGGCGTGGGTGGTGGTGTGGATGCTGGCGGCGCCGGCCTGCACCACCGGGATCCCCGCGAGCCGCATGCTGTACCTCCCCACCCTGGTGCTGCTGCCGCTGCTCACCTGGAAGCTCTCGCGGCTGCCGCGGGCGCCGGGCCTGGCGGCCGCCGCCTGCGCGGTGGCGGTGGTGCTGGGCTCGGCCGGCTTCCTGTCCGCGGCCCGGGTGTGGAACGATCCCCAGAGGCTCTTCGAGCGGCTGGTGCGCGAGGTGCCCTACGACGGCTCCGCGCACAACGACCTGGCGGAGTGCTACCACCACATCGCGCAGCAGCCCGGCCTGCCCGACAGCACCCGGCAGCGGTGGCTGCGGCTGTCCGCCCACGAGAACGGCCACGCCCTGCAGCTGGATCCTACCAATGCCCTGGCCCTGTTCACGCTGGCTCGCACCTGCGTGGAGCTGGGGCACGACAGCCTGGCGGTGGTGGCCGCGAAACGGGGCCTGGCGGTCCGGGAGAACGCACCCGCGCGGTTCCTGCAGGCGCAGGCGCTGACGCGGCTGGGCCGCTACGCCGAGGCGGAGTCCTCGGTGCGGCGCTCGATGAGCACGCCGCAGGACCGCAAGGACCCCCAGCGCTGGGCCGAGCTGGGCTGGATTCTCTTCAAGCAGCACCGCTTCCGGGAATCGGTGCGGGCCACCGGCACGGCCCTGGGCCTGGATCCGACGCTGGGCTTCGCCGCCTGCAACCAGGCCCTGGCCTGGGGCGCCGCCGGATCGCTGGACTCGGCCGCCAGCGCCTACCGCGCGACGCTGGCGTGGGTGGCCGACAGCGCCACCGCCGCGAGCGCGCTCTCCGACATCGCCGAGTTCGGCGCGGCGGGCGGGGCACACGCACCGGAGCTGGCCCGGGTGTTCCTGGACGCGGCCGGGCTGCGGCCCGGGGCCACCGGGACGCTGCGCCCGGCACTCCGCCCGGCGCTGCGGCAGGCGCTGGAGAAGGCGGCCCGCACCTGGCCCGCGCTGCGGGACGCGGCGGGAGGCACGGATGGCGCGCGCTGAGCCGGGCCGCCGCGCGGCGGCCCTGCGCGGAGCGGGGCGCTCCCCGCAGGACGCCGCGCCCCGGCCCCCCCGCCCCGGGAGCCCGCGGCGGGGCCTGCCGGGCTGGCTGCGCCACCCCAGCCCCAGGCTGGCGTTCCTGGCGCCCGCGGTCCTGGCGCTGGTCGTCTCCCTGCCCGCGCTGCGCGGCGAGCTGGTGTGGGACGACGTGGACCTCATCGTCCACGACGTTTTCGTCCACCACCTGGCCAACGTGCCCCAGGCGTTCGCGCGCTCGTTCTGGGCCATGCTCAGGTCGCCCGTGGAGCACTTCGACTATTACCGCCCGCTGACCACGGTCTCCTACATGCTCACGTACGCGCTGGCTGGCGACGCCAGAGTGGCGTACCACCTCTTCAACTCGCTGGTCTACGCGCTGACCGCGGGGCTGCTGGCGCTGATGCTGATCCGGCTAGGGGCCGGCGCCGGGGCCGCGCTGGCCGCCGGCCTGGTGTTCGCGGCGTGGCCCACGCACGTGGAAAACGTGGACTTCATCTCCGGGCGCACCGACCTGCTGGCCGGGCTGTTCGGGCTGGCCGCCTTCGCGCTGTACGTCCGCCACTGGCAGGGCCGCGGGCGCGCGGGGGTCACCCTGGCGGGGCTGGCCGTGTGCTCCGCGGCGGCGGTGCTCTCCAAGGAGACCGCCTACGCCCTGCCCCCGGCCCTGGCCCTGTTCGAGTGGGCCGGGCGCCGCACCCGGGGCGCCTGGCAGCGGCTCACCGCGGCCACCGCCCCGGTGGCGGGGGGGATCGCCGTGGGCCTGACCGTGGCGTCACGCTCCGCCCACGCCAGCTGGGCCCAGCCGGGGCAGTTGGCCACCGCCTTCCTGTTCAACGCGCGCGACCTGCTGGCGCCGTGGCCCCCGCGCGTGGGCGCGGTGCAGTTCGAGGACACCTTTACCGTGCGGGTGGTGCTGCTGCTGGCGGGGCTGGGGGCGCTGGCGCTGCTCTGCCTGGCGCTCTTGCCGGGCCGGGGACCGCGCGCCGCGTGGGTGGCGGGTTGGGCGCTGGTGGTGCCCTCGTGCCTCACCGGGGTGCCCTCGAACCGGCTGGTGTATGCGCCCAGCATGGTGCTGATTCCGCTGGTGGTGTGGCGGCTGTCGCGACTACCCTGGCCGGCGCCGTGGCGGGCCGCCCTCGCCGGAGCGGTGGTGGCGGCCGGGGCGGCCGGCTTCGTGGTGGCGGGCCTGCCGTGGAGGACGCAGCAGGAGCTGTTCGAGACCACCGTCCGCTCGAACCCCACGAGCAACACCGCCCGGGACAACCTGGCCGAGTACTACCATTACGTCTCGAGCGCTCCGAGCATCGCCGACTCCACCCGGACCCGGTGGCTGCAGCTGTCGGCGGAGCACTTCCGCGTCTCGGCCATCCTGTCCCCGCGCAGCGTCAAGCCCTGGCTCTCCCTGGCCCGCGCCTACTTCGAGCTGGGCCAGGACCTGCGGGCGCTGACCGCGGCCCGCATCGGGGTATCGCTGGGGCCGAACTGGGGGGGCTACTTCATGGAGGCCCAGGCGCTCACGCGGCTGGGGCGCTATGCGCAGGCCGACACCGCCGTCACCCTGGCGCTGCTGCACCCGGGCGGCTGGACGGATCCCGAACCCTGGACCCTGCTGGGCTGGGTCCGCTTCCAGCGGGGCCGCTTCGAGGAATCGGAGCGCGCCTCGGCGCACGCCCTGCGGCTGTCCCCCGCGGCTTCGGTGGCCGCCTGGAACCGCGCCCTGGCGTGGGCGTGCATGGGCCACGCCGACTCCGCCGGCGCGGCCTGGAGGCAGTTGCTGGCGGGCGACAGCACCGGATCCGGGGCGGCCTCGGAACTGTCGGACATCGCCCAGCACGGGGCTTCCGGGGGAGCGGGGGCCGAGACCGCGGCCCGCACCTTCCTGGCGGCGGCGGGGCTGCTGCCCGGCGCGCCCGGCGCGCCCGGCCGGCCGCCCGCCCCGCGGCTGCGCGCGGCGCTGGCGGAGGCGGCGCGCACCTGGCCCCGCCTGGCTGAGCTGGCGGGCGTGGAGCGGCCCAGATGAGGGCCCGCTGCGCTCTTGCCGGGGCCGCGCTCCTGGGCGTGCTGGGGCTCCTGGCCGCCGTCCCAGCGGCGAGCGGGGCGAGCGCTCCCGCCCCGGACCGCGCCGCCGCCGCCGCGGAGCTGGCCGCCGGGCTCGCCGACCGAGGCTTCGAGTCGGTCCAGGTGAGCGCGGCCGACTCGGTGTGCCGGGTGCGCCTGGAGAACCGCCGCTTCCGCGACCCCGGCTTCGCCTTCGGAGTGATCGCCGCGCTGGCCGACGCGGCGTGCCCGGGGCCGTGCGAGGTGGTGCTGCTGCGCCAGGGCGTCCCGGTGGCGCGGGTGGACTTCCGCAGTTCCGACGCCGCGGCCCTGGCCGCGGGCCGGCTGGCCCAGGAGGCCTTCGCGGCGGACCTCGCGGTGGAGACGCTGCCGGACGTCGGACCGCAGGACGGGTCGGTGCTCTCCCCCGCCGTGCGGCGGGTGGACCTCAGCCCGCGCTTCATCCTGGACAGCCAGTTCGGGCACATCGAAGAGCCGCTCGTGTACCACGTGGAGATCGCCCCGGAGATCGCCACCCAGCCGTGGGCGGGCGCGCTGCTGCGGCTGGGCTGGACCTTCCCCATCCACCACGAGCGCGACATCCAGCCCGGCGACCTGCACCCGGACTACGACCGGTCCCGCCCGGAAGAGGCGGCCCTGTACCAGTTCCGGCGCCTGGGGCACCGGGTGCTGGCCTCCCTGGCGGGCGGCTATTTCGGCCTGAACCGCTACGGGCTGTCCGCCGGGCTGGGGCTGGCGTCCGGAGCCCGCTGGTACCTGGACGCGTCCGCGGACCTCACCGGCTCGCTGGCCTTCCTGCCGGACGTGAGCTACTCGGGCCTCAAACGGGTGACCTTCGCCGGGGCGGCCACCTTCCGCCCGGGCGGCTCCGGCCCGCCCGACCTGGCCTTCACCCTCCGGGGCGGGCGCTACCTGTACGGGGCGGTGGCCGGCTCCGGGGTCGGCGAGTACGCCGTGCGGGCCGAGGTGGCGCGCCGATTCCAACAGCTCGAGATCGGCTTCTTCGTGGTGAAGTCGGAGTCCAACCACTACGGCGGCCTGCGGCTGAGCCTGCCCCTGCCGCCGGCGGTGCGGCTGCGGCCCGGGCCGGTCCGGCTGGACCTGCCGGCGGCCTTCCCGGCGGAGTACCGCACCGAGGAGGCGCTGTTCGAGGTCCAGCCGGTGGATCCCCGGCTTCGGGCGGCCCTCCTGGACGACCTCTGGCGGACCTCGGTGGTCGCCCAGCTGGATCAATGGGTTGCGGGATATCGCTATGCCCGCCAAGGGGTGGCGGAGGGAACGCCATGACCGGGGCCGGGGTTCCAGGCAGGGGGCGCCGCCGGGGTCCCCCCCGGGGCCGGGCCCTGAAGGGCCTCGGGCTGGGGCTGGCCATGTGGGCCGGGGGGGCCTGCTGGCCAGGGATGGGGGCGGCCCAGGTCTCGCTCACTGGGACCTCCGGCTACTGGAATACGCCCTCGGCGCAAGTTTTGGAGGACTCCCGGCTCGAATTCGGTTATAATACTGTTTCAAAGCGATGGGCGTACGATCACCGTGGCGCTTACCGTAACGACATATACTTCGCCACGTTGGGGTTCCTGTCCCGCGTCGAGATTTCCCTCCGGGTCACGGCAATCCCGGGACTCGTCGCGTTCTCGCAGCAGGACTCGACCTCGCGCCTGACCGACTCCGACCGCATGGTCAGCGCGAGAGTGGAGCTATTGCGCGCCTCGGGCCCGGTTCCCGATGTGGCAGTAGGCATCGAGGATCTGGAAGGCACCCGGCGCTTCCACACCGGCTATGTCGTCGTGGGGCGCGCGGTGCAGTGTGGGTGGTTGCGTCTCCGCGCCGACGCCGGCTACGCCGGCGGGGTGCTCCGCCCCCGGGCCCGGGTCACCCTGGACGGGTTGTTCGCCGGGGCCGAGCTGCGGGCGTACGGGCGCGTGGCCCTGGTCGCGGAGTACGACACCGAGAAGTGGAACCTGGGGCTCAAGGCGCGCGGGCCCCTGGGGCTCACGGGCCGACTGGCATGGCTCAACTCCAGCATCCTGGCCGGAGGGCTGGGGGTGAGCTTGAATCTATAGCTCCTGTTACCCGCACCGAGGAGGCACCGTCATGAGAACCCCACTCCGCACCCCTGGTCGGTCCCCCCGCGTGATCTACCTCCTCCTCGCCGCAGGGCTGGCCGCAGCGGCCTTCGGCGCGCTCTCGTGCCGCCAGGTCTCGGACCCGGCGGCCGCGGTCGCGCTGAACGACGCGGACCAGACCGTCAGCCAGTGCATCGACCAGTGCAATGCCGCAGCCGCGCTGCGCGTGCAGCAGCAGCTCAAGGTCCACAACATCATGATCTTCCTGTGCAAGGGCGACGGGACGTGTCTCGCCAACGAGACCACGCGCTTCAGCAACGCCCTGCAGATCATCGAGACGGACCGCCTGGCGTGCATCGCGCAGTGTCACCACCAGGGCGAGGCCACCGCGGGTCGCTGAGCGCGGCGGGCTCGAACTGTCCGGAAGAAGGATCTTGGCCGGAATGACCAAATGAGGATCGAATGATGCGTGTACTGGTGACGGGTGGAGCCGGGTTCATCGGTTCCCACCTGGTGGAGCGCCTGTTGGATCGCGGCGACGAGGTGTGGGCGCTGGACGATCTCTCCACCGGGCGCCTGGAGAACCTCTCCGGTTGCATCGATCATCCGCGGTTCCACTTCGTGCGCGGCTCGGTGACCGACCGGGAGTGCGTGTCCCGGCTGGCCCAGGGCGTGGAACGGATCTTCCACGTGGCGGCCGCCGTCGGGGTGCGCAAGATCATGGAGGAGCCGCTGCGCTCGCTCATGACCAACCTCACCGGCACCGAAGTGGTCCTGGAGGCCGCCGCGGGGCGCGGCCTGCGGACCCTGATCTTCTCCAGCTCGGAGGTGTACGGGAAGGGCGCGCGGGTCCCGTTCCACGAGGACGACGACCTGGTGCTGGGCAGCACCGGCGTGCTGCGCTGGAGCTACGCCTGCGGGAAGGCGGCCGACGAGTTCATGGCCATCGCCTACTCCCACGAGCGCGGGCTCCCGGTGACGGTGGTCCGCTGCTTCAACACCTGCGGCCCGCGCCAGACCGACGCCTACGGCATGGTGGTCCCGACCTTCCTGACCCGGGCGCTGCGCGGGGATCCCATCCCGGTGCACGGGGACGGCTCGCAGACGCGGTGCTTCTCGTACGTGGGGGACGTGGTCCACGGGGTGCTGCTGCTGGCCGACTCGGCGGCCACCACCGGGCAGGTGTACAACATCGGGAACGACGAGGAGGTCTCGATCCTGGGGCTCGCCCAGCGGATCCTGCAGCTCGTGGACAGCCGCTCGCGGATCGTGTACGTGCCCTACCGCGAGGTGTACGGCCCGCACTTCGAGGACATGGCCCGGCGGGTGCCCAGCCTGGAGAAGATCCGGGCCGCGGTGGGCTACCGGCCCGAGGTCAGCCTGGAGCAGCTCCTGGAGATCACCCTGGCGGCGGTGCGCGCCGGCCAGATCACCCCGATCCTGGCCTGAGCCCGCGCGCCGGGGCCGCGAAGACCCTTCGAAGGCCGCCCCTTTCCGGGGGCGGCCTTCTTCCTTACCCCCAGGCCTCGCGCTTGACCCGCTTGCGCTCCAGCCCGGCCTCCAGCAGCCAGCCCTGGGTCTGCACCAGCATGTCCTTCGGCCCGCACAGGAAGCACAGCGGATCCAGCCCCCGGGCCGCCTCCACCACCGCCTCGCGCGGGAAGCGGCCGGTGCCGTGGGGCCAGCTGCCGTTGGCCCCCCGGGTGGCGGTGAGGGTCAGCTCGATGCGCCCCTCGCGCACCCAGCGCTCCAGCTCCGGGCGGTAGATCACGTCGTGGGGGGTGCGCACGCTGTACAGCAGCCGGATGCGCTCGGAGCCGGCGGCGTCCTCCACCTGCTTGATCATGGCGCGGAACGGGGCCACCCCGGTCCCGCCCGCCACCAGCAGCAGGTCGCGCGCCTGGCCCGGCGCGTAGGTGAACACCCCGAAGGGCCCCTTGACGTCCAGGACCTGCCCCACCGGCGCGTCGCACAGCCGCGGGGAGAGCCGCCCGTCCGGGAGCCGCCGCACGGTGATGTCCAGGTGCCCCCGCTCGCTGGGTGAGGAGGAGATGGAGAACGCCCGGTGCAGCTCCTCGCCGGGAAAGCCGACCTCCACGAACTGACCGGCCTTGTACTCGACCGGGTGCGCGGAGAGGTCCAGGCGCAACGTCCACACGTCGGGCGTGTCCTGGGACTTCTCGATCACCGGAAGGGTCAGGCGCAAGAAACCCATGCATCCTCCGCCGGAGCGCCGGCTGTGGCCGCGCGGGGCCGCGAAAAGCCCGGACTGCGCCGCAGTCCGGGCATCGAGTGTAAGCGAATCCCGCCGCGCGGCAAGCCGCGCCCGCGGCGGTGGCCGGCGAGGCCGGCCCCGAGGGCCGGCCCGCGCGGCTAGTCCGGGATGGGCGGCGCCGGCGCGCCGGGCGTGCCCAGGCCGCCGTGGAGCCCCAGCAGGTGGCCCAGGCGGGCCCGCTTGGTGAACAGGTAGCGCGCGTTGGCGATGCTCGGGCGCACCTCGATGGGCTCGCGCGAGACCACCGTCACGCCATACTTCTCCAGCCCCTCGATCTTGCTCGGGTTGTTGCTCAACAGGCGCACCTTGCGGATGCCCAAATCGGCCAGGATGCCGGCGGCCGGGCCGTAGTCGCGGGCGTCGGCCGGGAAGCCCAGCCGCTCGTTGGCGTCCACGGTGTCCAGCCCCCGCTCCTGCAGCGCGTAGGCACGCAGCTTGTTCAGCAGCCCGATGCCGCGCCCCTCCTGCTGCAGGTACACCACCACCCCGCGGCCCTCGGCCTCGATGCGGCGCAGCGCCATCTCCAACTGCGGGCCGCAGTCGCAGCGGCGGGAGCGCAGCGCATCCCCGGTCAGGCACTCCGAGTGGATGCGCACCAGCCACGGCGCGTTCTTCACCGGCCGGGTGGGCTCCTTGACGATCGCCAGGTGCTCCTTGCCGTCGCGCGGAGACTCGTAGCCGTACAGCCGGAAGTCTCCGAAGTCGGAAGGGAGGTGCACCCGGGCCGCGCGAACCATCGGCCAGGGGGCCAGGATCGGGGCTTCCAGGGCTGCTCTCATGGGTTGACCTCACCGAAGTATGGCAACCGGCTGACCGGACGGAGGACCGAGCGTGGGTCTGGGGAAGGGACCGGGAACGGGGCCCGCGGCAGCCGGCGCTCGCCAAAGCGTGCTGCGGTTCGGGGCGCGCTCTGTCGCGCCCAACGGATTAGATGCGCCGGCGGCGGCGGGAGGTTCGGGGGATCCGGCGGGCGCGGGCAGGGGCCTCAGTAGGCGAGCAGCCGCCGCAGCGCCGCCAAGATGTCCTGGGTCTGCGGCAGGATCGCGGCCTCCAGGTCGGGCGCGTAGGCCACCGGGCAGTCGAGCGCCCCGACGCGCAGCACCGGCGCGTCGAGGAACTCGAACAGCTCGGCCGAGGCCCGGGCCGCGATCTCCGCGCCCACCCCGAAGCTGAGCGCGTCCTCGTGCACCACCAGCAGCCGGTGCGTCTTGCGCACCGAGCGCGCGATCGCCTCCCAGTCGTACGGGACCAGCGTGCGGAGGTCCAGAAGATCCAGCTGCACCCCCTCCGCCTGCAGGGTGCGCGCCGCCTGCCAGCTGCGGTGCACCGTGGACCCGTAGGTGACCACCGTGGCGTCCCCGCCCTCCAGCACCTGCCGGGCGCACCCGAACGGGATGCGGTAGTCCGGCCCGGGGTAGCGGCCCTTGTTGTGCACCTGGCGGTAGAGATGCTTGGGCTCACAGAAGATCACCGGGTCGTCGCACCGGATGGCGGTGCGCAGGAGCCCGTTGGCGTCCAGCGCGGTGGACGGCATCACCACCCGCAGCCCCGGACAGTGCGCGAACAGGGCCTCGCCCGACTGGCTGTGGTAGGGCGCGCCGCCGTGCAGGTAGCCGCCCGAAGGCACCCGCACCACCACCGGGCACTTCCAGTGGTTGGCGGAGCGGTAGCGCAGGAAGCCCAGCTCGTTCCGCAGCTGCATCATCGCGGGCCAGATGTAGTCCATGAACTGGATCTCCACCACCGGCTTGAGCCCGCGCAGCGCCATGCCCACGGCCCGGCCGACGATGTTGGCCTCGGCCAGCGGGGAGTTGAACACCCGCCGGCTGCCGAACTCCTTCTGCAGTTTGTGGGTGACCCGGAACACCCCGCCCTTGCCCGGCACCTCCCCGAGGCTCTCCTCGCGCGTGGCGTCGGCCACGTCCTCGCCGAACACCACGATGCGGGGGTCGCGGCGCATCTCGTCGCGCAGGCACCGGTTCAGCAGGTCCACCATGGTGCCCTCGGCGGCGCCGGCCTCGAACTCCGGCTCGCTGCGGAAGGCCGCCGAGGTGGGGTCCACGTCCGGCGAGAACACCGCCCAGTCGGCCTTGTCGCGGGGCGGCTGGGGGGAGCCCAGCGCCTCCTCCGCGGCCCGGCCCACCTCCGCGTCCACCGCGGCGTGCAGCGCCTCCAGCTCCTCGGGGGTGGCCAGGCCCTCCTGCAGCAGGTGGGCGCGCAGCCGCTGGATCGGGTCGCGCGCGGCGTCCGCCTCGCGCTCGGCGCGGGTGCGGTACATGGCCTCGTCGTCGGACAGGGAGTGCGAGTATGGCCGGATCACGTGCGCGTGCACCAGCGCCGGGCCCTGGCGCCGCGCGTGGTCGGCCGCGCCGCGCAGCGCCTCCAGGCTGGCGAAGAAGTCGGTGCCGTCCACCTCCGCCAGGTGCAGGCCCACGCGGCGGAACCCCTCCAGCAGCCGCGACAGGTTCCCGCCCGCGTACTGCACCTCGCTGGGCACCGAGATGGCGTAGCCGTTGTCCTCGACCAGGATCAGCACCGGCAGCCGGCGGCTGGTGGCGGCGTTGAGGGCCTCCCAGAACTCGCCCTCGGAGCAGGCCCCCTCGCCCGCCGAGACGTACACCAGCTCGTCCTTCTGGAACTGGGTCAC
>Ga0335070_10007240_pt1 | contig 13012 bp, 9 predicted proteins | sample Lox_Sample_13_FD_206722 | JGI IMG/M metagenome (GOLD analysis project Ga0335070, IMG submission 206722) | Soil microbial communities from Loxahatchee National Wildlife Refuge, Florida, United States - Lox_Sample_1.3 | ecosystem: Environmental > Terrestrial > Soil > Wetlands | place: USA: Florida...
CCCGAGGTTGCGTCCTCGGAAGTAGGCACGGAACTCGGCACCCCACTGTTTCAGACTAATGTCGGTCGCCTTGAAGTCTGGCCCGCCTCCTTCGCGCTCTTGAAGCCCGTAGGTATGGTAGCGCTTCACGATCCGTGGAAAGAGCGCGCGGAGCCGCTCATCATCCGAGCAGAGCACGGCCAATCCATAGAAGGGGACCTTGTTGATGAACTCGAGGAAACTCTCGTTGATGCGCTCCATGCTGCCGTAGTGGTCGAGATGCTCGCGATCGATATTCGTGACCGCAACGATCGTAGGGGACAGCCGTAGAAACGAGCCGTCGCTTTCATCGGCTTCCGCGATCAACACATCGCCACGACCGAGGCGGGCATGACTACCGAGCGCATTGACCTTCCCGCCGATGACCATCGTCGGATCCAATCCGCCTTGAGCCAGCACATTGGCCGCCATTGAAGTCGTCGTCGTCTTGCCATGCGCACCCGCGATGGCCACGCCGAACTTGAGCCGCATGAGTTCCGCCAGCATCTCAGCTCGGGGTATGACGGGTATCTGCTTGGCTTTGGCAATCACCACCTCCGGATTCCACTCCGACACCGCCGACGAGATCACAACGACCTGGGCCTCACCCACGTTCGACTCCTGATGACCGATGAAGACGCGGCCACCAAGTTCCTCGATCCGCCTCGTCGTATCGGACGCCTGAAGATCGGAACCCGTGACTTTATAGCCGAGCGTCAGCAACACTTCGGCAATCCCGCTCATCCCGGCCCCCCCGATCCCGACCAAGTGAATTTGTTGCGTCTTGCGAAACATCGACACTCGCTTTACCCCTCCCAGCAGCGGCGTTGCATGTTGTCCCGTCTCGCGTTGCCCGATTCCATCAGAGGCCTGCCGCTCCAATAGACTGGTGGTCATCATGGTGGTCTCCTATGAGTGCGTAGCATTCGCGGACGATCGCGTCGGCCGCGTCAATTCGCCTCATGCTTCGACTGCGGTCGCTCATCGCCTGCAGTCGCTCCGGATCATCGAGAATTGTTGCAATGGCGTCGATCAACCGAGCGCCTGTCAATTCCGCTTGGGAGAGGACGACGGCGGCTCCGGCGGCCTCCATCACTTTCGCATTGCGTGTCTGATGATCGTAAATCGCCTGCGGTAGCGGGATCAGAATAGCGGGCTTCCCGCAAGCGGCCAGTTCTGCGACGGTCATCGCGCCGGCCCTCGCCACGACCAGATCGGCCGATCGCAACGTCGACGGCATGTCGTACAGGAACGGAGTCACCTGAGCGGAGATCCCTGCGCGACGATACGCGTCGGTGACGCGACCGTAATCGGCGTCGCCGGTTTGGTGGATGACCAAGAGCTGAGGATGGCGTTTCATCAAATCAGGTAACCCTTCGATGGCCGCACTATTGATCGCTCGTGCCCCCTGGCTTCCCCCGAAAATGAGCAACCGGTACTGGCCGGGCACCGGAGTGGCGATTCCCTCCTGCGACGACTGCTCGACAAATTCCTTGCGGACCGGCGTACCCACGACGCGGATCTTGCGTCGATCGAATGACAACGCGGCAGATTCGTACGAAAGAAACACCCTCTGGGCGAACGGTCCGACCGCCTTGTTGGCCATCCCGGGATACGCGTTGGGCTCGAGTATCACCCGCGCGGTGCCGGTGAGGGCCGCTGCCAGCACCATCATGGGACTGGTATACCCTCCGACCCCGATGACGAGATCGACGCGTCGTGCCTTCAGGATTTTCAGGCACTGCCACAAGCTGACCGGCAGCGAGAGCAGACCTTGTGCGGCCTTGATCACGGTCTTCCCCATCACCGGCCTGGCGCTGATGAGCAGCAGCTCGAATCCTTCATGCGCGAGCACCTTCGACTCCAAACCACGTGCCGTGCCGACGAACACGATTGTGGTGGCGGAGTTCTTCTGCTGAAACGCGCGGGCCAGCGCAACCGCCGGATAGAGATGGCCGCCGGTTCCTCCGGCTGCAATGACGATCGTCATCGGTGTTCCGACTCACCACGTCCGCCTCGTTGTCCGCCCCCGTGCCGGTCGCGCGAAATACTGAGCAAGATCCCCACTCCAAGGAGGCTCACCACCACCGATGATCCGCCGTAGCTGACAAACGGAAGCGTCAGCCCTTTCGTCGGTACCAGCCCGGTCACCACCGCAGCATTGACGAGCGCTTGCATGCCGATCAAGAGAGTAATCCCTATGCCCAGATACCGCCCAAACGGCACGCGCGCCCGCGCCGCGATTTGAAATCCACGCCACACAAAGGCGGCAAACAACAGGATCACACTGGCCGTCCCGGCCAAGCCCAATTCTTCGCCGATAAGGGCCAGCACAAAATCGGTGTGGGCCTCCGGCAAGAAAAAGAGTTTTTGTTTGCCTTCTCCCAACCCCACGCCGAACGGACCTCCGCTGCCGAACGCCAAGAATGACTGAGTGATCTGAAAACCGGCATCCGAGGCATCCTTCCACGGAGCCAGGAACGTCAAGAGTCGCTGACGCCGATAGCCGGAACCCAGCACGAGCGCCAAGACCACGGGGATGGCACAGAGTGCCAATCCGAGCAGATGCGAGATTTTCGCGCCGCCTACATAGCAGAGACCCACGGTGACGAGTCCGATCACGACGACGGTGCCCAGATCCGGTTCGAGGAGAATCAATCCGCTGAGCATTCCGATCACCACCAACGCCGGCAGCAGCCCGCCTCGAAAGAGCGTGATCTTCCCTTCCTTCTTCGTCAGGTAGGCCGCGAGATAGATCACCGTCACCAGCTTCGCCATCTCGGCCGGCTGAATCGAAATCGGTCCCACCCGCAGCCAACGCCGAGCGCCTTTTGCGGCCACGCCGAGCGAAGGGACCAACACCATGACCAGCAAGAGCACCATGCAACCCAGGATCGGGATCGACAGTTTTTTCCACAACGTGTAATCGATCCGGGAGGTCAGGTGCAGGAGCAAGAACCCAAACGCGAGCCATGCGACTTGCCGCTTCAGAAAAAAGCCCGAATCGTGGAACCGATTCCCCGCAACAATCGCGCTCGCGCTGAACACCATGACAAGCCCGATCAGGGCCAACGTGACAGTTACCACCAGAAGGGTGTGGTCCATCGCCACTCGCTGCTTGGCGGGTCGTTGGTTGGCCGTCGGCCACGGCAGTAACAAGGTTCCTGCTGATCGGTGTGCCATGGCTCAGAACGATCCCTCCCATACCATCCAAGATCATGCGGCCAAGGCGTTCACACAGGCCTTAAATTGTCGACCTCGGTCTTGATAGTCCGCGAACATGTCGAAGCTCGCGCAGGCCGGCGAGAGCAAGACGACATCACCAGCCGAGGCGTCCCGTGCCGCGACCTCAACGGCTTCTCGCAATGTCTCGGCGTTGCGCATCTCAACCAGCCCACTCCACGCCGCCCGCATGAGCGACGCGGCCTCACCGATGAGGATGACGCCTTTTGCGCGGCGCGTGAGGGCCTGGGCGAGCCGTGAAAAATCCCCGCCTTTATCCCGTCCACCGGCGATCAACCAGATCGGCTGATCGATGCTTTCCAAGGCTTTCAACGTCGCATCGACGTTCGTGCCTTTGGAGTCGTTTACAAATCGAACGCCGCGACGCTCCCGTACTACTTCCAACGCATGTTCGAGCCCCGGGAAGGTCGCGAGCACGTCTCGTACCACCTGCATCGAACAGCCGCACAGCACCGCGTAGGTGACGGCCGCCATGACGTTCTCCAGATTGTGGTTGCCGATCAATCGGATTTCCCCGCGCCGACAGATCTCTAGGCGAGTACCGGTCACGTTCGTCACAATCCGATCGCCGTCGAGGAACGTGCCCCCATCCCAGTCTGAGCCGAGAGATTGCATGCGTGTGAACCCCAATCGATTGGCCTTGATGCTGTCTCGAAACGCACCCACCCGGGAATCATCGATATTCAGCAACGCATAGTCGCTCGCCGTCTGATTCTCGAAGATGCGATGCTTTGCCATGACGTATTCGTCCAATGAGGCATAGCGATCCTGATGATCGACGGTGATATTGAGACAGGCCGCAATCCAGGGACGGAATCGCTCGATCGTCTCGAGCTGAAAACTGGATACCTCGACGACGAAATAGTCATACGGATCCGGCCGGCCGGCTTGCGATGCCTCCACCGTCGCTGCAGCCGCTTCACTCAAGGCCGTGCCCAAGTTGCCCCCGACAAACGCTGATTTTCCGCTCCTGGCCAGGAATTGACCGATCAACGTCACAGTCGTGCTTTTCCCGTTGGTGCCCGTTACCGCGACGATCGGGTTGCGCAAGAACTGTGAGGCCAGTTCCAATTCACTGATCACCTTCACCCCTCGCCGACGCACCCGTTCGAGTGCGTCCATTCGATATGGAACCCCTGGGCTGATCACCACCAGATCGGCCTCATCGAGCGACGCTTCATAGCTGGGGCCGACCATGACGCCGACCCGGTCCGCATCGATGGTCTCGAGGATGCCCGCAAGTTCGCCTCGTTCCTTCCGGTCGGCGACGGTCACGCGAGCCCCGACTGCCTGAAGCAATCGACAGGCCGCGACGCCGCTTCGCGCAAGGCCGACGACCGTGACATGAGCACCGGCAAGCTCCACCTTTTCCGCTCCCACCATTCGGTCACCGCAACTTCAGCGTGCTGAGGCTCAGCAACGCCAGCAAGATGGCGATGATCCAAAGCCGGACCACCACTTTGGGCTCTTCCCATCCCTTCATCTCAAAGTGATGGTGGATCGGTGCCATCAGAAAGATGCGTTTGCCTCTCGATTTAAACGACACCACCTGAAAAATTACCGACACCGCTTCGATGACGAACACGCCGCCCACCATCAATAACAACAACTCATGTTTGCTGATGACCGCCGCCGTCCCGATCGCGGCGCCAAGCGGCAGAGACCCGACATCGCCCATGAACACCGTCGCGGGATACGTATTGAACCAGAGAAACCCGAGACTGGCTCCCAGAATCGAAGCGGTGAAGACCGCAATCTCGCCCGCGCCTTCAATGTGCGGGATCAACAGATAATCCGACATGAGGCGATGACCCACCACATAAGCGACGATCGTATAAGCCAAAGCCGCGATCATGACCGGTCCGACGGCCAATCCGTCGAGACCATCGGTCAGATTGACCGCATTGGAGCTGCCGACGATGACGAGGATCGCGAAAACGATGTAGAACCAGCCGAGGTCTGGCATGACATTCTTGAAGAACGGCACGCTGAGTTTCGTCGTATAACTCGGCAGAAAGTAGAGCGCCACCGCAATGACTGCGGCGACGGCCACTTGGGCGGAAAACTTCTGCGCGGCCGACAGCCCTTTCGACCGGGTCTTGATGAATTTGAGGTAATCGTCCGCGAAGCCGATCGCCCCGAACCCCAAGGTCGCCAGAATCACCAACCAAACGTAGCGGTTTGTGAGGTCGGCCCATAAGAGCGTCGAGAGCACCACGGCAAAGATGATGAGAACCCCGCCCATGGTAGGGGTCCCGCTCTTGGCCAGGTGACGCTGAGGCCCGTCATCGCGGACCTGCTGCCCGAGTTTGATGTCCTGGAGTTTGCGGATCAGCCAGGGGGCGAGCACGAATGCGATCAAGAACGCCGTCACCGCCGCATAGATGATGCGGAAGCTCTGGTATCGAAAGACGTTCAAGAACGAGAATTCAGTATGGAGCGGATACAACCAGTTGAATAGCATTCAGCTTATGCTTTCCCTATGCGGGGCCGGCTCAAAATCCTTCAGCCCTGCGGTCGAACCGATGTTGCTTACGACGCCTGCTTCGCAATTGCCCTCAGACCCATGACAGTCTGAACCACCTGTTCCATCTTCATGCCGCGCGAGGCCTTCACCAGCACCACGTCTCCCTGCTGCACGATCGTCTTCAGCGATTCCGCCGCTGCGGCAGCATCGACCGTTTCAGCAATCCTGGTTGAGGCCATCCCGCCTTGGCGGGCGCCTTCGGCGATTTCACGACCAAGCGAGCCGGCCACGATGAGCCGCGAGATATTTTGACCCGCGAGAAAGCGGCCTACGTCTCGATGCATCCGTTGTGTCTCGCCACCGAGCTCCAACATGTCTCCCAACACGGCGATGCGCTCACGAGCCGGAGTCCACTGGGCCAACAACTGGATGGCGGCCTGCATCGACGCCGGATTGGCGTTGTAGCAATCGTTGATGATATGGACGCCGTGATGCGTCACCACTTGGGATCGCATCGCTGCAGGACGGAAACGAGCCAATCCCTGCGCAATCACTGCACCCGGTAGGTTCAACACCACGCCGACAGCCGCGGCAGCCAGGGCATTGGTGACGTTGTGCATTCCATGCACCTTCATCTGGACGATGGTATGGCGCACCTTTCCGGGCAGAAGGAGCCGAAACATGGTGCCGCGGCGCACGTCCGTCTTTACGTGCACAGCGCGGACGTCTGCCTTGTCGGTGAAGCCGAAGGAGACCACTCGACATCGAGCGCGCGCAGCCAAATAATCGAAATAGACATCGTCCGCATTGAGAATGGCGGCGCCATCCGCCGGCAGAAAGTCCAACAGTTCAGCCTTGGCTTGGGCCGATCCTTCCATGCTGCCGAAAAATTCGAGATGGTCCGGACCGATATTTGTAATGACACCGATTGTCGGCCGCACAATTTCGCAGAGCCTGGTCGTTTGTCCCTGCTGATCCACCCCCATCTCGACCACGGCGGCCTCGTGGCGTGAGGTGAGCCGTAAGATCGTGGCAGGCACTCCGATGCGATTGTTGAAGTTGCCCTCGGTTTTCAAGACCTTCCATCGCTGTGCCAATACGCTCGCGACCATGTCTTTGGTCGTCGTTTTACCGTTGCTGCCGGTAACCGCCACAATCGGGATGTCAAACCGACTCCGATGGTGCGTAGCCAATTGTTGATAGGCAAACAAGGTATCGCGCACTCCCAGGAGAATCGGCACTGGGCGGCCACGTGCGGCCTTCCCCCCGACAATTCCGTCAGGCAACCGATATTGGTCGTGCACGATCGCACCGGCTGCGCCACCGGCCAGCACGGCAGGGACGAAATCATGTCCGTCGAATCGTTCGCCCTTCAGCGCGACGAAGAGATCCCCGGGACGGATCGCACGCGAGTCCGTACTAATCTGATTGATCTGGCGTTTCTCCCGACCCACCTCCTGGCTTCCCAGGACTTTCACACTGATGACTTCGCGCAATTCTTCGAACGTGAACAACGCCATGCCGTCTCGTCCTTGTTCCACCGCAACCGCTGAAGAAGAGTTCACGCGCAAGGCCTCAGGCGCTGAATGGCCTCACGGGCGACTTCTCGATCGTCGAAGTGAATCTTCTTCGTCCCGATGATCTGATAGTCTTCGTGCCCCTTCCCCGCAATGAGCACCATGTCGCCGGACCGAGCTTCGCTGATGGCGGCGTTGATGGCTTCGCGCCGATCGGGGATCATGCGATAAGCCACATGCGGCCGCCCGTGCAACGCCTCGCGGACGCCGACTTCCACCTCGCGCAGAATGGCCATCGGATCCTCTGTCCGAGGGTTGTCAGACGTCAGCACGACGACGTCGCTCTGCTCCACGGCGGCTCGCCCCATCTTGGGACGCTTGGTGCGATCGCGATCTCCGCCACATCCGAAAACCGTGATGATGCGATGAGTTTTCACGGCCTGGGCGGCCGTCAGCAATCTGAGCAACGCATCCGGGGTATGGGCGTAATCCACGACGACCGTAAAGTCCTGGCCGGCAGTCACACGTTCGAATCGGCCGGGCACATTTGTGACCCCAGCCACAGCCTCCTGCACTTGCGTTGGTGTCGCACCGGCATGCAGAGCTACACCGATGGCACCAAGCAAGTTGTAGACGTTGTGCTCACCGACCAACCGACTTTCGATCGGAAACGATCCCGCGGGAGTCGCAGCCGTAAACATCGTGCCGTTCGCAGACAAGCGCACCCGTTCGGCTTTCAAGTCGGCTTGATACGTGAGGGCAAAGCCCCACACCGGCACAGGACAAACTGCGCGGATGCGCAAACCATAGGGATCGTCGAGGTTCACGATCGCCCGCTTCCCGGTCTTTTGACCGTCGGCGAGCCCGGTGAAGAGTCGTAGCTTCGCCCGATAGTAGTCTTCCATATCGGCGTGGAAATCGAGGTGGTCCTGCGTCAAATTCGTGAACACCGCGGCGTCATACTCACAACCGACCGTCCGATCGAGCGCCAACGCATGAGAAGAAACCTCCATGACCGCGGCGTTGAGTCTGTTCTGCGCCATCTTTGCCAGTAGCTGCTGAAGCTCTAACGCACCTGGCGTGGTGTGAGAGGCCGGAATCGTTTCGCTCCCGATCTGATAGGCCACGGTTCCGATTAACCCCACCCGCCGTCCGATCCCTTCCAACAGCGCTTTGCACAAATAGGTCGTCGTCGTCTTGCCATTCGTGCCCGTGATACCCACCATCATGAGTCGAGCGGACGGGTCGCCGTGGAACCGGCTACCCAACCACCCGAGAGCTTTCTTCGAGTCCGAGACTCGGACGTAAGGGAGCGAGCCTGTTTCAACGGATCGTTGAGAGACCACGGCAGCGGCTCCGGCTTGCGTCGCTTTCTGTACGAAATCATGGCCGTCCACCCGTTCACCTTTGACCGCAACGAAAAGACTTCCCTTCGTCGCCGCACGAGAATCGTCCGTTATTCTTGTCACGGTCACGTCGAGATTCCCTCGCTGCTCCAGCACTTCTACCTGCCCGCTCACTAAATCCAGAAGCTGAGCGACCGTCATCGTGTCTCTACCGCCCCTGTGCTACCATCGCGATCTTGACCTGGTCGCTTGGAGCCACACCCCAGTAATTCAGCACTTGCTCACCTACCCGTCGAAACACCGGCGCGGCAACTGTGCCACCCCAGGCCTCTCCCTGCGGTTCATCGATCACGATGATCATTGCCAATCGTGGCGCATCGGCCGGGACGTAGCCCACGAACGACCCGACAAACTGCGTGGCCGAATAGGTCCCGGTCCGCGGATCGATCTTTTGGGCTGTGCCGGTTTTACCCGCGACCCGATACCCAGGAATGGCCGCCTTCGTGCCCGTCCCATTGGTAACGACCCCTTCCAGAATGGTCGTCATTGTCCGCGCCGTCTCAGGAGACACGACCCGTCGCTTCACTTGAGGCAGCACCTCTTTCAGCAAGTGACCTTTCTGATCGCGTATCTCGGATACCAAATAGGGCTTCATCATGACGCCGCCGTTTGCGAGAGTCGCGGCTGCGGTCACCATTTGAATTGGCGTCACGCCGATCTCCTGCCCCATGGAAATCGAAGCGAGTGAGCGCCGCCCCCATTCTTTGGGAGACTTCAACAATCCGTTGACCTCGCCCGGCAGATCGACGTCCGTCCGTTGACCGAATCCAAAGCTCTGGAGATAACGGTAGAGCCGCTGTTCTCCCAGGATCATGCCGGTTTTCGCCGCACCGATGTTGCTGGACTTCTGGATCATCTGCGCAAACGTCATCCAGCCAAGCTTTTCATGATCGTGAATCGTGGTATTGGCGACCAACATCCGCCCGTTTTCGCCGAAAACCATCGTGCCAGGGGTCATGACCCGCTCTTCGAGCGCCGCTGCAGCGACAACCATCTTCATCGTCGATCCCGGCTCATACGTGTCCGTCAACGCTCGATTGCGCCAACGGTCAGGTGCCAGCGCGGCCACAGTGTTGGGGTCGAACCGCGGACTGACCGCCATGGCCAGAATGGCCCCCGACTGAGGATCCACTACAATAATGGTGCCAGCCTTGGCATGGAAGTGGTTGACCGCCTCTTCCAGCTCCTTCTCCGCTATATATTGAACCACTTCATCGATGGTCAGTGTGAGGGCATGGCCGGGAGTCGGAGGTTGCTCCGCCAAACCCTTTGGGAAGACTGTCCGACCTAAGGCGTCCCGTTGAAGGATCGTGACCCGTTTTTCACCGTGCAGATGCCCCTCATAGCGCCGTTCTAATCCTTCGAGCCCCTCCCCATCTATTCCAGCAAATCCAAGTACATGAGAAAGCAACGGGCCCTTGGGGTAGAAGCGGCGCCCTTCCATGACAACCCCGATCCCCTCCAAAGACATGTGCTCCAACTGGCGCCCCTGTTCCGGCAGGACCTTGCGCGCCACCCAGACGAAGCTGCGGTCCTGCCGCAGCTTTTTCTCTATTTCATCGCTACGGATGTGGAGCACGGGGGCGAGATGCCGGGCAACGCGCAACGGGTTCTCAAGAGCTGTGGGGACACCAAAGATCGACGGCACCTCCATGTTCATGGCCAAAACCTTGCCATGCCGGTCCGTGATCGCGCCTCTTGCACCTTCGAACGTCACACTCTTTTGATGTTGACGATCGGCTTTGGCCGTCAGTTCCGCTGCCTGCAGCACTTGCAGCATCACCAAGCGAAACAGAATGAGACCGAACCCGCAAAGCAGCAGGATCAGCATCACATATCGCCTCGGACGAGAAGGTCCCATGATTACTCGCTCATCCTCTTCGGCGATTCGTTCTTCGCAACCCGGACTTCAGACGGCAAAACAGGGGACGCTGGTACTCCCTCTGGCCTGACATGCACCGTCACCACCTGTCCCTGCTGGGGCTGCACCATGCCCAAGCGTTCGGTGGCCACCTTCGCAATCCGCTCAGGCGCCGTGAGCGAGGAAAATCGCACTTGCAGTTGATCGCGTTCGCGCTCCAACAAGAGCTTCTGAGCCTTTGATCGTTCGACTTGATAACCCAGACGAACGATATCGACTCGCTCCCAGACAAACACGAAGACCAGCATCAAACCGACCATGATCGTCAATGTCTTCATGTGCGGCCCTCCATCTCTCGCCGTTCAGCGACGCGCAGCTTGGCACTGCGGGACCGAGGATGATCGCGAATTTCGTCGTCCTGCGCGAGTTGCGGCTTCTTTGTGAGCACGGTGATCGGCGCATCGGCACCGAGAGACAACGTACGGAACGTTTGCTTCACAATTCGATCTTCCAATGAATGGAACGAAATCACACAGAGGCGACCGCCTGGATTGAGGATTTCCACCGCATCGCGCAGCGACGGCTCCAGATGTTCCAGCTCCTGATTGACGGCGATTCGAAGCGCTTGAAACGTTCGCGTCGCGCAATGGATGCGACCATGCCGATAGCGCGCCGGTACCGCTCCCTCGATGACCGACACCAATTCCATCGTGGTCGTGAGCGGCCGACGCGCTCGAGCACGAACGATCGCGCGCGCGATCCGACGGGAAAACCGCTCTTCGCCGAAATGGAAAATGATGTCGGCCAATTCGGCTTCCTGCCGCTGATTGACCAGATCGGCAGCCGTCAATCCTCTCGACTGATCCATGCGCATATCGAGCGGTCCGTCAGATTGAAAGCTGAATCCTCGTGCAGGTTCATCGAGCTGAGGCGACGACACGCCGAGATCAAACAGAATTCCATCAACTCGCGAGAAGCCGCAGTCCGCGACGTGACGTTTCAGATCCATGAAGTGTCCCTGGCGAAGAATGGCTCGCTCGCCAAAGTTCTTCAGCCTTTCCTTACTTGCCGCAACGGCACTGGAATCAAGATCGAGCCCGATGAGGATGGAGTCGCAACGACTTGCCCCCAGAATCTTTTCAGCGTGCCCACTGTATCCCACCGTGCAATCCAGATAGATCCGAGCGTCACTTTTGATAAGCCAGGAGAGGACCTCCTGCTGCATAACAGGGAAATGGCGCAAAGGCTCATCGCTAGTATGGGATACACTCTCACCCACTTTCTCCCACTTACGGGGCGCAGTATACACTCACTTCAAGACTTGTCAATAGAAAATTCATGGGCTTAGGAGATTTTGCCCTGACCCAATTTTGGGGCGATTTTCAAGGTCACAAGAGAGGGATACGGAGGAGGATCAGACAACTTTCAGCAGGGTCTCTCCGAGACTAGGGGTACAACTTATAGAGCATCCGTGGGAACGGAATCGTTTCGCGAACGTGCTCGAGTCCGCAAATCCACGCTACGGCGCGCTCAATTCCCATACCGAATCCCGCATGTGGAACGGAACCGAGGCGACGCAAATCCAAATACCAACGGAACGCCTCTTCCGGTAGATGATGTTCGCGGAGACGCGCGCGCAACAATTCGTGATCGTGAATACGTTGTCCTCCGCCGATGATTTCACCATAGCCTTCCGGTGCCAACACGTCCATGCACAAGGCCAGGTCAGGACGCACAGGATCAGGCTGCATGTAAAACGCTTTGAGTGCGGTCGGATAACGATGCACGATTACAGGACGATCGAATTCGCTCGAAAGGATGGTCTCTTCGTCTCCCCCAAAATCGTCTCCCAGCTTGGTGGGATTGCCTTTCTTTTGCAGTATCCCGATGGCCTCTTCGTACGTGATGCGCGGAAACGGGGCGACGACGCGTTCGAGTTTGGCAACATCGCGCTCGAGAACGCCGAGTTCGTTGCGCTTGGTTTCGAGCACCCGCTGCACGATCGCGGAAAGAAAGTGCTCGGCGAGTTCCATCATATCGGCGAGCTCGGCAAACGCAACTTCCGGTTCCACCATCCAGAATTCCATGAGATGCCGACGGGTCTTGGATTTTTCCGCTCTGAATGTTGGCCCAAAACAATACACTTTACCGAACGCCGCAGCCGTGGCTTCGCTGTAAAGCTGGCCGCTCTGCGTCAGATACGCCATCTCATCGAAATACGGGGTCTGGAACAACGTCGTCGTCCCCTCGCACGCGTTGGGTGTGAAGATCGGCGCATCCACCAGAACGAATCCGCGGTCGTCGAAAAAATCACGCGAGGCACGAATAATTTCATGCCTGATCCGCAGAATGGCATGTTGACGAGCCGACCGAAGCCAAAGATGCCGGTGCTCCATGAGAAAACCGACCCCGTGCTCCTTCGGCTGAATCGGAAACGGTTCGGCAATCTGCACCGCCTGCAGCTGCGCAACATCCACCTCGTACCCGCCGGGGGCCCGCG
>Ga0335070_10007241_pt1 | contig 13011 bp, 10 predicted proteins | sample Lox_Sample_13_FD_206722 | JGI IMG/M metagenome (GOLD analysis project Ga0335070, IMG submission 206722) | Soil microbial communities from Loxahatchee National Wildlife Refuge, Florida, United States - Lox_Sample_1.3 | ecosystem: Environmental > Terrestrial > Soil > Wetlands | place: USA...
CCCCAGGTGGACACCCACGGGCCGCCTCCGTGGTCGCTCCACGGCGCACCCGCCGTCGCGGGCGCCGGAACGGCCCAGGTGGCGAGTGCGACGGCGAGGCTCGAGGCGAGGAGGGATCGGGCGCTGCGGGACGGCTGCATGTCGGCTCCTTTCGCGGATGGTGTTCGAACCGGCGCTCCTCCTAGGCGCGCCAACCTCCGCGCTCCGCTCCCGGGGAGGGCGTAAAGATCATTTTCCATCCCGAGCGTTCAACGCTCCGTGTCGGGCCCCGCGGCCGCGGTGACGCGGCGCGCCGACGCCGGAAGGCGCACCGGACCTTGCGTTCTTGCTCCCGGAAATGGCAGCGTGCCGCGCATGGCCGAGGCGCCGAGGCGGAAGCTGTGGCTCGACTGGCAGCGCGGACTCGCGGTCCTCTACATGGTGGAGTGGCACACCTGGGACTCCTGGCGCGCGGACCCGGTGGCCTCCGGCCCGGTCCACGTCTTCCTGGCGATCGTGGGCGGCTTCGCCGCGCCCTCCTTCCTCTACATGGCCGGGCTCTCCCAGTTCCTGGGCGACGCCGCCCAGGAGCGAAAGGGCGTCCCGGTGCCCGTCCGGCGCCGGGCCGCCCTCCGGCGGGCCATCTGGCTCCTCGGGGTCGCCTACCTCTTCCGCGTCTTCGAGTACCTCGCGGGCGGCGCCTTCCGCGTCCCGGGCGGCTGGGAGGGGATCCTCAAGGTCGACATCCTGAACGTCATCGCCGTCTCGCTCTTCCTCTCCGCGCTGCTCACGGTCGGCCTGAAGGCGAGCCGCCACGCGGTGCTCGCGGCGACCGCCGCCGCGGCCGTCGCCTTCCTCGCTCCCGTGGTCGCGGGCTGGCAGCACCCGCCGAGCCGGATTCTCGACTACCTCTACAGCGACTGGCCGCGGGGCATCTTCCACCTCTTCCCCTGGGCGGCCTTCTGCCTCGCCGGCAGCGCGCTCGGTCCCCTCGCGAGGGGGGAGGACCGTCCGGGGGCCTGGATCGCCATCGGCGCGGCGCTCTTCGCCGCGGGCTGGGCCGCGGACCTCCTGCCGCCCGTCTACGCCCACCAGGACTTCTGGCGGACGTCCCCCTCTTGGCTCTCGATGCGGCTCGGGGTCGTCGTCGCGACGAGCGGCCTCCTCCAGCTCGTCCCTGCCGGCGCGGACCGGTGGCTCGCCTGGCTCCGCACCATGGGGCGCCACAGCCTGCTCGGCTACTTCGTCTCCATCGAGCTCCCGTACGGGGTCCTCTCCGCGCGCCTGCACAAGCGCCTCGGGACCGCGGCCGGAGTGGTCGGGGTCCTCGCGATGGTCGCCGTCACCTGGCTCGCGTCCGAGATCGCCGAGCGCCACGACGCCTGGCGCGCGCGGCGCTCGCGACCCGCCGCCGGGTGACCCGTCGGTGATGCGCCGCTCGCCCGCGCCGTGGCTCCCGTTCGCGATCGGCGTCGCGATCGCCTGCGCCGTCGCGGCGGCCATCGCCCTGCCGGAGATCGCCGCGCGGCTGCGCGGGCACGGCGAGCGGAACCGCTACGGTGGCCCGCTCGTCCCCGCCCCGATCGTCTCGCGAGGACGGCGCGTCGAGTCGAGCCCGCCGGGCGGGAAGGTGGTCGTCGACGGCCTCTACCGGAACGGGGCCGCATGGGCCGGGGGCCACCCGACGCCGGAGAGGCCGTCCTGGGTGGCGATCGAGGTCGGCGGGGGCTACTCCCGGCTCCTCGTCTCCTGGACCTCGTCCGGCAACCACGACTACCGCGACCGGAAGTTCGGCGCCCCCGCCGACTACCGGCTCGAGACGAGCGCCGACTCGACGAACGGGGCCGACGGCACCTGGCGGACGGCGGTCGACGTCGAGGGCAACCCGGTGCGCACCCGCGCCCACGCGATCGACTTCGCCGGGCAGCGCTGGCTCCGCCTCGTCGTCACCGGGCTCTCGCCCGACGTCTTCCCGTGGGGCCTCTTCATCGACGAGATCGACGTCCACGACCTCTCCGGCGGAGGGGACGACGTCTGGGTCTTCTTCGGCGACAGCATCGTGTCCACCGTGTTCGACCGCTCGCCGGTGCACCGCCCCACCTTCCCCGAGGCGATCGCCTGGCGTCACCCCGGCTACTTCCCGGCCGTGGTCTCGGCCGGCACCGGGAGCCTCCACCACACGGACGCGGTGCGGCAGATCGACGAGGTCCTCGCGCTCAACCCCGACGCGCGCGTGATCGCCCTGTGCTTCGGATCGAACGACTGGGACCCCGAAGCCTTCCGGGCGGACCTCGTCCGGGTCATCGGTCGCGTCCGGGAGGCGGGGCGCATCCCCGTCGTGCCGCGGATCCCCTTCCGCCCGGACAGCGCGGTGGACTTCGCCGGCCGCCTGAACCGGGTCGTGGACGAGCTGACCGTGGAGCTCGGGCTCTTGGCCGGGCCCGACCTCTATGGCTACTTCCGGGCGCACCCGGAGCGGCTCCGGGACGGCCTCCATCCGGACGACGCGGGGGCGGTGGAGATGATCCGGCTGTGGGCCGAGGCGGCCGGCCCCCTCTACGAGCGCTGACGACGCCGGATCTTCCCGGTGTCCGGATCTTCCCGGTTGACCCCGGAGGCGACCGGGTCTACTCGGACGGCATGCGTCGCACGAACCGCCCCCTCACCGTCGTCGCGCTCCTCCTCGGGCTGTTCCTCGCGGCGATGGAGATGACGGTCGTCGCGACCGCCATGCCGACGGCCGTCGGCGACCTGGGCGGACTCCACCTCTACGCCTGGGCCTTCTCGGCCTACATGCTCACGGCGACGGTGTCCGTCCCGATCTACGGCAAGATCGCCGACCTCCGGGGCCGCAAGCCGGTCATGCTCGTCGGCATCGCGCTCTTCCTCTCCGGCTCCATGGCCTGCGGGCGGGCGGGCAGCATGACGGCGCTCGTCGCGTTCCGGGCGGTCCAGGGGCTCGGCGCCGGGGCCATCCAGCCGATGGCCCTCACCATCGTCGGCGACCTCTTCGACGTGCGCGAGCGCGGCCGGATGCAGGGCCTCTTCGGCGCCGTCTGGGGGGTCGCCGGGCTCGTGGGGCCGCTCCTCGGCGGCGCCATCGTCCACTGGCTCTCCTGGCGCTGGGTCTTCTACGTGAACGTCCCGCTCGGGATCGGCTGCGCCGCCGTCCTGCAGGCCGCCTATCACGAGAAGGTGGAGCACCACGAGCACCGCCTCGACCTCCTCGGCGCGCTGCTCCTCGCCGGGACGGTGCTCTCCGTGCTCCTCGCGACCCGTTCCCGGTCCGCCGCCGCCTGGGCCGTTCCGCTCGCGCTCGTGCTCCTCGCCCTGTTCGTCGCCGTGGAGCGGCGCGCGCCGGAGCCCCTCATCCCCCTCGACCTGTTCGCCCACCGGGTCATCGGCGTCGCCTCCGCGACCGGCGCTCTCGTCGGGGCCGCCATGATCTCCACGGTCACCTTCGTGCCGCTCTACGTCCAGAGCGTCCTCGGCGGGAACCCGACCGCGGCCGGCGGCGCCATCGCCCCCATGGTCATCGGCTGGCCGATCGCGTCGGCGCTGAGCGGCCGCTTCCTCCACCGGGTCGGGTACCGGCCCCTCATCCGCGGCGGCCTGACCGTCTCCTTCCTCTCCGCCGTGGGGCTCGCGCTCTTCATGCGTCCCGGCGCCCCGCCGTGGCTGCCGCGCCTCGTCACCGCCTGCTACGGCGTGGGGCTCGGGATGGCGAACACGCCCACCGTCATCGCCGTGCAGACGAGCGTGCCGTGGAACCGCCGGGGCATCGCCACCGCCTCCACCATGTTCTTCCGCACCATCGGCGGCACGATCGCGGTCGGGGTCCTGGGCGGCGTCCTCGCCGCGTCGCTCGCGGGCGGCGCGGCGTCGCCCGAACAGGTCGAGCAGCTGCTCGGCCCGGAGCGGGGCCTCCTCGACCCCGCGCTGCTCGCGTCCGTCGCCGGAGCGCTGCAGGCGAGCATGGTCCGCCTCTTCTGGGCGGCGGCCACCATCGCCGGCGCCGCCCTCGCGGTCGGGCTCGCCTTCCCCCGGGTCCCCGTCGCGACCGCCCCGGTGCCCGCGAAGGCCGCCGGGGCCCCGGGCGGCGCCTAGCCGCGGAAGACCCGTCGCGCACGCTCCATGAGCGCGACCACGTCCACGCCCTTCGGGCAGGCGCGCGCGGCCGCCGAGAAGTCGACGCCGTCGAGGCACCGCGCCTCGGCAGGGAGCTCCCGGAACCGCCGGAGCGCCTCGTCCCGGTCGCCATAGGACTCGTGGTACATGAGGCACCGCAGGGTCGCGCCGATGCGCACCGGGGCGGTCACCGCCGGGTTGCACAGGTGATCGCAGCCGTCGCAGGCGAGCGCCCGGGTCGCGGCCGCGTACCGGTCGAGCGAGCCCCGGTCGAGCGCGCCGAGCTCCCGGCGGTCGGTCGCCGCCGCGACGTTCTCCTTGAGCTTCTCCAGGCTGTCCATGTGCGAGACGGCAGCGGCGATGCGGGGGTCGGCCCAGACGGCCTTCAGCACCGACTGGAACTTGTTCCACTTGCCGGTCTGCTCGAACCTCTTCCAGGCGTCTGCGATCCCGGCCTCGGACCCCTGGGTCTTCATGGCGACGAGGCCGATGTCCGCGCGCGCGCAGGCGTCGATGGCGGCGTTCAGCTCCCTGTCGCCGTACTGGCGGAAGTTGTAGCGGAACATGATCGCGTCGATGAAGGACAGGCCCGAGGCGAGCTGCAGCAGCTCGGCGACGTTCCCGTCGTGGCAGGAGAAGCCGAAGAACCGGATGCGCCCCTCCTTCTTGAGCCGCTCGGCGGCCTCGGCGACCTCCTTCGTGAGGGCCTTCGGGTCGTCGAGCCCGTGCAGCATGTAGAGGTCCACGTAGTCGGTCTTGAGCCGCCCGAGGCTCGCGGAGAGCGACTCGGCCATGCCCTTCGGATCCCACCTCTCGGTCTTGGTCGTGATCCAGACCTCGGGGCGCTTCTTGCTGCGCTCCAGGAAGGCGCCGATGGCGATCTCGGACGTCCCGCCCCCGTAGCTCGCCGCGGTGTCGAAGTAGTTCACTCCGTAGCGCACGGCCTCGGCGAGCTTCGGGTCGAACCGCGTGTCGAGCTTCATGCCGCAGCCCATGACGAGGATGGGGACCTCGCGGCGCGTCCTCCCGAGCCGCTTCCGGGGGACCTGGGGCAGCGCCGCGTCGGCGAGCGCGCGCCCTCCCTCGAGCGACCAGAGCACCCCGGCGGCGGCCCCGAGGCCCGTGGCCTTGAGGAGCTCGCGCCGGGTGAAGCGGGCCTTCCTGCCGTCGTCGCTCATGTCCCCTCCTTCGCCTTCCTCGTCGCCTCGAGCAAGAGGGACCGCTCGATCGACCGAGTCTCACCCACCGCCGTCACGTACACCGCCGCCGAGTCCACGACCGGGCACTCGTGCTCGCAGATCCCGCAGCCGATGCAGAGCTCCGGCCGCACGTACGGGCGCTTGAGCAGCACGCGCTTCCCGTCCCAGCGGGTGATCTCCTCGTCGTAGGTCCCGATGGCCTTGGGCGTCACCGGGCAGACCTCCTCGCAGACCACGCAGGGGGTCTCCATGGCCCACGGCAGGCACCGGCCGCGGTCGAAGAACGCCGTCCCGATGGAGATGGGCCCCTTCTCGGCGTAGGGCCCGAGGCCGAGCTTCCGGTCGAGCGGCGTCTTCTGGATGGCGCCCGTCGGGCAGACCTCGCTGCACAGCGTGCAGTTCAGCTGGCAGAAGCCGATCGCGAAGTTCATGACCGGCGTCCACAGGCCCTCGAGCCCGGCCGGGGCGAGCGTGGCCGGCTGCAGGACGTTCGTGGGGCAGACCCGGATGCACTGATCGCACTTGATGCAGCGCTCGAGGAACGCGGCCTCCTCCACCGAGCCCGGGGGCCGGATGGCCTTCGGCGAGAAGCCGCGCTTGTTCACCGCCGCGGACAGGCGCAGGAAGGGAAAGGCGAGCATGCCGCCGGCGACCGCGAAGAGCCAGCGCCGCCGGGGAACGGCCGGGGCCGCGCGCACCGTGTCGGGGACCCTGGAGATCACCTTCTCCCCGAAGAGGGTCGCCGTGCCCTTCGCGAGGTCCCCGAGGACGCGGTCCTTCACCGGCAGGCGCTCGAGCCGGAAGGAGAGCGCGCCCTCGGGGCAGTCGTCGATGCAGTTCATGCACACGAAGCACTCGCTCTTGCGGAGCGCCTGGTGCGGGTCGGAGGCCCCCTCGCATCGCCGCAGGCACAGGTCGCAGTCGGTGCACTTCGCGAGGTCGCGGTCGATCCGGAAGAGGGACCAGCGGGAGAGGACGCCGAGGAGGGCGCCCAGGGGGCAGAGGACCCGGCAGAAGAACCTGGGAATGACGAGGTTCATCCCCACGAGCCCGACGATCATCGCCCCGACGAACCAGGCGCCGCGGAAGACGCGCTGCTCGAGCGCCCCCGGCGCCGACGAGAGGAGGAGGAGCGGCTCGGGGTCCATCCCCAGCCGGGTCCGCAGCGCCGCGGCGAGGTTCACGTGCGCGAGGTCCGCCGCGGGGGCGATGGCCGTCGCGAAGGTCCGCACGAGCAGGCAGATCGGGTCGAGAAGCCCGACCTGCAGGGACCCGAGCGCGGCGAGGACCAGGAACACGGCGAGGACGAGGTACTTGATCTGGTAGGCGGGCCGGTAGCGGTTGCGCGACATGTTGTCGCGGTTCGTCCAGACGTTGAAGAGCCAGCCCACGAGCTGGTGCAGGGTCCCGTACGGGCACATCCAGTTGCAGAAGGCCCGCCCGAGAAGCAGCGTCGGGACGAGGACCAGGAGCCCCCGCCACAGCCAGCGGTAGACGGTGTGGTTCGCGATGGCGGTGGCCACGCCGACGAGCGGGTCGACCTCGAGGAAGAGGGACACCGGGTACCCGCGCAGGCGGCTGAACCACGTGCACCAGACGAGGAACACGAAGAGCGAGAAGAAGAACGCCTGCGAGACGACCCGGACCCTCGTCGCGCGGAACGCACGCGCCCACCAGGGCGAGCCGTCCGGGTTCGGCGCCAGGCGCCGCCTCACCCAACCCGGAGTGACGAGGGTCGAGCCCAAGGTGGCTACCCCGCGTGGACCTTCTTCACGGCCTGGGCCCTCCAGTCGGGGTTCCCGAGTCCGCGCGCCGCCGCCCTGGCGAAGTAGGGCGGGAGCGGCTCGCCGGAGCGGCCGAGGAGCTCGTCCCAGCCGTAGGCGTCCGCGGCGAGCGAGTCGGTGGACGCGACGATGGTGTTCCCGGGGCGCACGTCGGCGAGGCTCCCGCCGGTGGGCCCGCTGCGGAAGAGCACCCGCGTCCCGTCGAGGACGACGAGCGTCGGCCGCATCATCAGGGCCAGGTCGGAGATGATGCCGTGGATGTCCTGGTGGAACTGGTTGCGGCGCCCGCCGAGCAGGCCGTACCAGTTTTTGGTCGTCATGGAGGCGCGGCACAGGTTGTGGTCCTTCACCGGCGCCACCCCGATCACCCGGTCGGCTCCCGCGAACGGGCGGGCGAAGAAGGGCCAGCGCTCGATCCAGGTCGCCCCGGGCACGCGCAAGGTCTCGAAGTCCCGAGCGCTCGGGAGCACCACGCGGGCGCCCGCCTCCTCCGCCGCCCTCTGCACGCCGCTGCGGACGAAGCAGGCCTCGGGGGACTCGATGGGGTTGTCGGCGACGCGGACCTCTCGCGCACCGGCTTCCCGCACCAGGGACACGAGCGCGCGCACGACCTCCGGGTTCGTGGTCGCGCCGAGCGCCGCGGCGCGCTCGAAGGCCACGTTGGGCTTCACCACCACGACGTCCCCGCGACGGACGAAGCGGCCGATGCCGCCCACCGCGTCGACCGCGGCGCGCACCATCCGCGCGGCGTCCTGCCCCTCCGCGACGCCGAGGGCCGGGAGCACGGCGCTCGGGACGACCGCGAATCCCCCCTTCGGCAGCTCGAGCTCCGGCCGCGCCTCCTTCCCGCGCTCCCCGTCGGGGTCGTGGAGCGCCCAGGCGAGGGCGCCTGCGGCCGCCGCGGCGCCGGCCGCGATCCCGGCCTGCTTGAGGAAGTGGCGCCGCGATTCGCGGAGGTAGCGCTCGTCGCCCATCACTCCTCCTTCGCGGCTCCCGCCGGCGGGACGAAGTCCGTCTCCTCGGGCAGCGTCCGGACCGCGGCCCGGAGCCGTTCGAGGAGCGCCGCCCCGGCCTTCGCGTCGGCGGCGCCGTGGACCCCCACGACGAGCCTGCCCTGGGCGACCGCCGCCGAGGCACGCGACAGGTACCTGTCCTTGAACCAGCGGGCGCCGCCGGCGCTTCCGGCCGGCTCGCCGTAGTCGGAAAAGCCCTTCTCGTACCTGGCCGCGAGGGCGCGCGCGCGGGCCGGGTCCGGCGCGGGCGCCACGAAGAGCTCCGTGTCGCCGTCGGGCAACAGTCCCACGTGGACGTCCTTCGCGAAGCCGAAGGAGAACGCGTTCTCGGACAGGTACGAGACCTTGGGGGGCGCCACCCCCAGCCCTCCGAAGAGGGCGTAGGACCACGGCAGGCGCTCGGCGGGGAGCGCCGCCAGGAAACGCTCCCGGAGGCGCCCGAGAGCGGCTCGGACCGCCTCGCCGTCGTCCGATCCCAGCGCGCGCAGGTAGTAGCGCCCCCGCGTCAGGTACAGGGCGTTCTTGTCGACGAGGGAGAGGCTCCCGTCCCGGAAGTCGGGACTCGCCCCCGGCGGGATCTCTCCCGACGCGGCACCGAGCGCGTTGACGGCGTTGCCGAGGTCGTAGAGCTCGACGTCGACGGTCGTCCGGCCGCCGGGCGCGACGAGCGTCAGGCAGGTGAGCTTCACGAAGCCGAGCGCCTTGTAGTAGCCCTCCCGCCCGTCGATCTTGACGTACAGGTCGCTCGGGCCGAACGCGGCGAGCTTCTCCTCGCGCCACGCCGCGAGCGCGAGACCGTCCGGCAGGGGTCCTCGCTCCACCTTCTCGGCGGCGCGCCGCACGAGGCCGGGCGCGGGGACCGTCAGCGACGGGTCCGGGTGGGCGCCGCGCCAGGCGACGTAGGCCGCGACGCAGGCGAGGAGGCCGAGGATCGCGAACCCGAGCCTCGCCTCGTTCAGCGAGTACCGCGGCCGGACCGGCTTGCGCGCCCGGACGAAGACCCGCTCCTCGGCGCGGTCGCCCATGGCGGCCCAAGCTAGCAGGTCGCCCCCCCGCGCAAAAGGCGGCGGAACGCGGCGGAGCTCCTCCCACCTCCTCGCGAGAGGTGCGACCCGGGGCCCATCGCCCTCGAAAGAGCCGAGGTCGCGATCCCCGAGTTGGTCTATGCTCCGCCCATGACCAAGACGATCTCGCTCAGCGCGCTCCCCCTGCTGGCACTCCTCCTCGTCCCCTCGCCGGCCACTGCCGGCGACGTGGAGGCCAACATCCAGAAGGCCGAGGATGCCGCGGCCCTCTTCAAGAAGAAGGACCCGTCGCTCGTCGGCAAGTTCTTCGCGAACGCGGCGGGCTACGTGGTCTTCCCGTCGATCGTGAAGGTGGCCATCGGCGTCGGCGGGGCCGGCGGCACGGGGATCCTCTTCGAGAAGGGCCGGCCGGTGGGCAAGGCGTCGGTCGCGCAGGGGACGATCGGCTTCCAGCTCGGCGGCCAGGAGTACGCGGAGATCATCTTCTTCGAGAACGCGCTCGCGCTGTCCAACTTCAAGGACGGCAACTTCGCATTCGCGGCGCAGGTGAGCGCCGTCGCTGCCGCGTCGGGCGCGGCCGCGACCGCCAAGTACCAGCAGGGCGTGGCGGTGTTCACCGTCGCCGTCGGGGGCCTCATGTACGAGGCGAGCGTCGGCGGCCAGAAGTTCGGCTACGAGCCGTTCGGCTCGAAGAAGTAGCGCGGCCGACCGCCGGTCGGGCACCCGCCCCTCGCGGACGGGCGCCCCGACGATCGACGTCTCGCCCGCTCCTAGAGCTTCCCCGTGGCACGCAGGGCATCGATGAGCTTCTGCACTTCCGCGAGGCCCCCGGCCTGGTACGCGAACAGGATCCGCTCCCCGGCGACGTTCGAGAGCACGGTGTTCCGGAACTTCCAGTTGTAGCGCACGGTGTCCGCGGGATCGTAACCGTAGAGGGGAGCGAGCTTTGGAAGGATGGCCTCCGAGATGTTCACCGCCGGGATGGTGAGCGTGAAGTCGGAGTCGGACAGGTTGTGGATGGAGTACTCGGGGAGGAAGTTCAGCTGTCCGGCGGCGACGAGATCGACGCCCGAAGCGAGCCGGCGGAGCGGCGGGAGCCGGTAGATCCCGTTCACGACGACGAGGTAACCCGCCTTCAGGGGGTCGACGCGCGCGATCACTGCCGCGGCGCGGACCCAGTTCACGACCTTGAACTCGTTTCCGAGCGTCGGGTTCGAGTGGGCGGACGCCTGGGTGACGATCATCTCCGGCGAGAAGCCGCGGGCCATGGCCTCGGCGACGGCCAGGATGTGGTGCCCTCCGGTCTGGGAATCACCGGCCGCTCCGCCGAAGCCGTCGGTCCCGCCCCCGGCGCCGCCGATGTTCAGCTCCAGGAACTCGGTGCCGTCCGCGGCCCACTGGAAGACGATGGGCTTCGACCAGTCGTGCCAGAGGGGAGCGGCGATGATGAGGTCCTCGTCGACGAAGATGCCGGACGCGAGCTCGTGGACCTCTCCGTCCTCCTCCCCCGACGAGCCGGCGTGGCTCCGGTAGTTCCTGCGGTAGTTCTGGGCGAACGACTGGTCGGAGCGCTCGTTGAACGACTCGTGGACGGCGAGTCCGCCCGGGAATGCGTGGTGGGAGTGGAAGCTGCTGCCCGGTGCGGCGCCGAACGGCATCGGAAGCTTGGGGCAGGAAGTCCCGTCGTCCGCGACCGGGGGGAAGACCCCTGCGAGAAGGCCGCCGGGCTGGGTCTTGTCGAGGGCGGCGTTCACCAGCCCCTCGCCGACAAGCGTCTGCACGATCGCCGCCTTGTCGGCCGCCGAGAGACCGGCGCGATGCCGGATGCACGTGTTCGGGTTGGCGATCGCATCGAGCGTCTCGGCCCGAAGGTGCGGGTCCCGGATCCTCCGCGCCTGCTCGACGAGGTAGTCGATGGACCTCGCGACCAGCGGGGACGCAGCCGAGATCTCTGCTGCGGTGGCGTTTCCCTCCCCCGGCTTCGTCTGGTCGGCGGCGAGCGCGGGGCACGCCCAGAGGGAGGCGGCACAGAGTGCGGCGAAGGATCGGTTCCTCATCTTCGGCTCCTTGGCTAGGGTTGGCCGAAGACCTACCGCGGCGGGCCTGGGCGAAGGGGCGACGTATCGGCGACCTTTCCGCCACCGGAGCGTCCGCCTCCCTCCGCCGGAAGAGTACGGAAACGGTTCGGTGACCTCGGCACCGTGCCGTCGCCCGAAGAGGGGCGCACGATCCGTCCCCTAACCGAAATCCTTCTCCTCGACGCGGTCCGCCGACGCCGCGTCCGCCTCGTGGTCGCGCGTCTTCGCCTCGGCCCGCGCCCGGCGCCACTCCCGGTACCACTCGCTCGCGATGATGAGCGACATCACCTCGTTCGTCCCCGTCCAGATGGAGGCGAGCCGGAGGTCGCGGACGATGCGCTCGACGGGGAAGACGTCCGTGTACCCGATGCCTCCCATGACCTGCATGGCGTGGTGGGCCGCCTTCTGGCAGGCCTCGGTGACGAACCGCTTCGTCTCGGAGACGAGGCGGCGGACCGTGGCCCGGTCCGCCGGCGCGTCGACCGCCCGGCTCGTCGCGTCCACCATGGCGCGTGCCGCGTCGAGGAGGGTCGCCGCCTCGGCGACCTGGAAGCTCACCCCCTGGAACTGGTGGATGGGCTGGCCGAAGGCCTTCCGCTTGAGCGTGTAGCCGGTCGCGATCTCGAGCGCCGGGCGCGCCGCGCCGATGGTCATGGCGGCGGTGCCGAGGCGCTCCGGGACCATCATGGTGTCGAAGACCGCCGCCCCGCCGTGGAGGCGCCCGAGCAGGTTCTCCTTGGGCACGACCACGTCGCGAAACGCGATCCGCCCGGCCCCGCCTCCCCGGCACCCCATGAGGCCGTAGAGGTACTTCGTCTCGACGCCCGGCCCCCGGTCCACGATGAGGCAGGAGAGACCCTCCTGCGGCTTCGCCGCCGGGTCGGTGCGGGCGTAGACGAGGAAGTAGTCGGCCGCCTCCGCGCCCACGATGAAGCGCTTCTGGCCGTTCAGGACGAAGTGGTCGCCGCGATCCTCAGCGACGGTGGTCGTCCCGAAGAAGTCGGACCCTCCCCGCGGCTCGGTGAGGCACTCCGCCGCGAAGATCTCGCCGCGCAGGAGCGGCCGCACGTACTTCTCTCGCTGCGCGTCCGTCCCGTGCTGCACGATCGCGTCGCAGACGAGCTCGGCCCCGACCCCGAAGACGCAGGCGAAGATGTAGCCGAGCGTCCCCACCTCCTCCATCACCATGGAGGTCGACACCCAGTCCATGTCTCGCCCGCCCCAGCGGCGCGGGTAGCGCACCCCCATGAGGCCGCGCCGACCCGCCTCCCGCAGGAACTCGACCGGGAAGCGGATCGCGTCTCGATCCATGTCGAGGATCATCTGGCGGGGGACCCAGCGGACGAGGTCCCGCACCTCCTCGCGAAGCGACCTCTGCTCCTTCGTCAGCAGGCACTCGAACATGTCGCCCCTCCTGCGCGCGCGTGCGGCACGACCCAGGAAGCTCCCCTCGCCGTCCCGGCGCTCGCCCCCGGCCTCGGCGTCACGCCTTCCGGGAGGGCAGCTCGATCTCGCGGCCGGCCACCATGAACCTGCCCCTGCCCATGTGGTGGAGGGTCTTGGGGTGCTTCGTCGAGGGATCGACCCAGGCCTTCACGACCTCGAGGACGAAGAGGTCGTACTTTTTCGCAAGGCTCGCGTCGACCACCTTGCACTCGAGGTTCGCGTAGCACTCGGCGACGGCCGGTGCGCCGACGAGGGACGCCGGCACGGCGGTCAGGCGGAAGGCCCGGAACTTGTCGGTGTCCCGGCCGGAGGTGTTGCCGCACGCCACCACCTTCCGGGCGAGCTCGACGGTCGGGATG
>Ga0335070_10007242_pt1 | contig 13011 bp, 8 predicted proteins | sample Lox_Sample_13_FD_206722 | JGI IMG/M metagenome (GOLD analysis project Ga0335070, IMG submission 206722) | Soil microbial communities from Loxahatchee National Wildlife Refuge, Florida, United States - Lox_Sample_1.3 | ecosystem: Environmental > Terrestrial > Soil > Wetlands | place: USA: Florida...
CGGCGGCGGCTTCCTCCTGTTCTATGCCGAGGAGCGTGACGCGCTGCGCAAGGCTATGGCGCGCGAAGGACTGCGCGAGGTCCGCTTCGCCTTCGACCACGAAGGCTCTAAGCTGGTCGCGCGCGACTGACCCTACGGAACGAACAACCATGCAGTGCGTCATTCTCGCCGGGGGCCTGGGAACGCGCATGCGCCCCCTCACCGAGACTTGCCCCAAGACGCTGCTCTCGGTCTGCGGCCGGCCCTTCGCGTATCACCAGATGCACTGGCTCGCCGCGCAGGGCGTCGACGAAGTTGTCTACTCCATCGGCCACCACGGCCACATGATCCGTGACTACTGGCAGACCGAGCGATCTCCGGTCGCTTCCATTCGTTACGTCGACGAGGGAACTCAGTTGCGCGGTACGGGCGGCGCACTGAAACTCGCACGTGATTCCGGCGCGCTCGCCGAGTCGTTCTTCGTCATCTACGGCGACTCGTTCTTACCCGTACAGTTCGCGCCGATCTGGCAGTCATTTCACGCCAGCCGCAAGCCCGCGTTAATGACCGTACTCCGCAATGAAGGCCGCTGGGATCGCAGCAACGCCATCTGTAAGGATGGCCGCGTCGTGCTCTACGACAAGCGTGGCAACCCGGACATGCTGTACATCGACTACGGCCTGTCGGCAATGCATCGCGATGCTCTCGACGACATCATCCCCGAGATCTTCGACCTCGCGGCTCTGTTCCACGAGTTCAGCCTGCGCGGCCTGCTCGCCGGCTTCGAAGTTACCGAGCGCTTCTACGAGATAGGCTCGCCCGCCGGCCTTCGCGACCTTGAAGAATATCTGCGTAGCGCACGCTCTCAGCGTGCCGTGTCCCCATTCATGGGGACACTGTGAGATCATTCTTCCTCGCTCGACAACTTCGCGATCACCGAAAAATCCTCGAGCGTCGTCGTATCGCCCTTGACCTCGCCGCCCGCGGCAATCTCGCGCAGCAGCCGCCGCATGATCTTCCCGCTCCGCGTCTTCGGCAGCGCATCGGTAAACCGGATATCGTCCGGCTTTGCAATCGGCCCGATCTCGTGCGCCACCCACTGCCTCAGCTTGTTCTTCAGCTCGTCGTCCGCAATCTGCCCGGCCTTCAACGTTACGAACGCCGCCACCGCCTGGCCCTTAATCTCGTCCGGCCGCCCCACAACCGCGGCCTCCGCGACTACGGGGTTTGCCACCAGCGCCGACTCGATCTCCATCGTGCTCAGCCGGTGCCCCGCGACATTGAGCACATCGTCCACGCGCCCCATCAGCCAGATGTATCCGTCTTCATCGATGCGCGCGCCGTCGCCCGCGAAGTACATACCCGGAATCTGCGACCAGTACTGTTGCTTGAACCGCTCCGGATCACCGTAGATGGTCCGCAGCATGGACGGCCACGGCCGCTTGATCACGAGGAATCCGCCCGCGCCCCGCGGCACCGGCTGTCCTTCGCGATTCACCACGTCCACCACAATCCCGGGAAACGGCTTCGTCGCCGACCCTGGCTTGGTCGCGATCGCGCCGGGAATCGGTGTGATCATCGCTGCACCGGTCTCCGTCTGCCACCACGTATCGACAATCGGACAGCGCCCGCGCCCGATCACCTCCCGATACCACATCCACGCTTCCGGGTTAATGGGCTCGCCAACGCTGCCAAGTAGCCGCAGGCTCTTCATTTCGTGCTTGCGCGGCCACTGTTCGCCCAGCCGCATGAACGCTCGGATCGCGGTCGGCGCGGTGTACAGTATGTTCACTTGATACTTCTCGACGATCTGCCAAAACCGGTCCGGCTCCGGCCACGTCGGCGCGCCTTCGTACATCAGCGACGTTGCACCGTTTTGCAGCGGTCCATAAACGACGTAGCTGTGCCCGGTCACCCAGCCGATGTCCGCCGTGCACCAGAACGTGTCTTCGTCGCGCATATCGAAAACCCACTTCGTCGTGATATAAGTCCCCACCGAATAGCCGCCGGTGGTGTGCAGAATGCCTTTCGGCTTGCCCGTCGTTCCCGACGTGTAGAGCAGGTACAGCGGATGCTCGGAGTCGACGGGCTCCGCGGGGCACTCGGCCGAAGCCGTCTGCATCAACTGATGCCACCAATGATCGCGGCCGGGCTCCATCTTCACTTCGCAGCCCGTGCGCTTGTATACCAGCACGTTCTTCACGGTCGGACATTGCGGTAGCGCCTGGTCGACTGCGTCCTTCAGTTTCACCTCGGCGCCCCGGCGATAACCGGCGTCCTGTGTGATCACCGCGGACGCTCCACAATCGTTGATGCGATCGATCAGCGCCTGCGACGAGAACCCACCAAAGATCACCGTGTGCGGCGCTCCGATGCGCGCACACGCCAACAGCGCGATCGGCAGCTCCGGCACCATGCCCATGTAGATCGCGACGCGATCGCCCTTCTTCACCCCGAGCGACTTCAGAACGTTGGCGCACTTCGACACTTCGTGAAGTAACTGCTGGTAGGTCAGCGCGCGCGAATCGCCCGGCTCGCCCTCCCACAGCAACGCGGCCTTGTTCTTGCGCCAGGTCGCGACGTGCCGGTCGAGGCAGTTGTACGACAAGTTGATCTGACCGCCGATGAACCACTTCGCGAACGGGAGATCCCACTCCAGCACGCGGTCCCAGCTCTTGAACCAGTGCAGCTCTTGGGCGATTCCTGCCCAGAATCCTTCGGGATCCTGCTCGGCTTTCTTGTAGAGACTTTCGTAATCGGCCAGGCTCTTTACGTGCGCCTTGGCCCGGAATTCGTCGGAGGGTTCGAAGACCCGTTGCTCTTTGAGTACCGTATCGATTGCGTGGGATGCCATAAATTGTCTCTGAATAGCATATCTCGTCTTGTGCAGCGCGCACTTGCCGCCCGCCGGAACTGCGGATTGTAAGATGGAAGTGTGAAGAACTTCTTCATCGGTCTGGTGGTCGGAGTTCTTTTCTCCGGGCTGGTTCTGTTCATTCTCTTCTTCGCCGCGGTGCGGCTCGCCGGTTCTTTCGCCGCACGGCCGGTGAGTGTAGCCGATTCCTCGATGCTGGTCCTCAAGCTCGACGGCGACCTGCCGGAAATCTCACCGCCGGAGATTCCAGTGCCCTTCATCGAAGCGCAGACCCCTCTCGCGGTCCACGAAGTCTGGGATATCTTTCATAGGGCCGCGGCCGATTCGCGCATCAAGGGCATTCTGTTGGAACCTCGCGGCCTCGGTATCGGCTGGGCTAAGCTCCAGGAGATCCAGCAGGAGATCGCACAGTTCAAGAAGTCGGGCAAACCGATCGTGACCTTCCTGCGCAGTCCCGGCGGCCGCGAGTATTACCTGGCCAGCGCAACCGACCGCGTATTCCTCGGCCCCGAAGACCAACTGGACCTCAAAGGCATGCGCGTCGAGTCCATCTTCCTCAAGACCGGACTCGACAAGATCGGCGTCAAGATGGACGTGATTCACGCAGGCAAGTACAAGGACGCCGGCGACATGTTTACGCGCACCGACATGACGCCCGAAACGCGTGAGGTGCTCAACCAGGTTCTCGATCAGTACTACAGCAACCTCATTGACGTAATCGCGCAGGGCCGTAAGAAAGAGCCCGGGGCCGTGAGAGCCACTATCGATCAAGGTCCATTTACTGCGAGAGAGGCCTTGTCCAACGGCTTAGTCGACTCGCTCGGCTACGAAGAACAAGCCATCGAGAACCTCAATAACCGGCTCAAAGCGTCGAACCTCAAGCGCATCTCGGGCAAGGCGTACCTGAAGGCGCCCGGCACTGGCGCAGCGGCGCCGAATCGCATCGCGCTCATCGTGGGCCAAGGCGAGATCACCACCGGCTCCGGCAACGAATCCGCCAACGATCAGGGCTTCACCTCCACCGGCTTCGTCAAGCTGCTTCGCCAGGTCGAAGACGATTCCACCATCAAGGGCGTCATCCTGCGGGTCGACTCGCCCGGCGGCGACGGAACCGCGTCCGACGACATTCTGCACGAGGCGAAAAACCTGAGTAAGAAAAAACCGCTGGTGATCTCGATGAGCGATCTCGCCGCCTCGGGCGGCTACTTCGTGTCCGTAACCGGCGATCCAATCGTGGCCTACCCCAACACGCTGACCGGCTCCATCGGCGTGCTGTTCGTCCGCGCGAATCTGCGCGGACTATATGACAAGCTGGGCATTGGAAAGCAGGAGCTGTCGCGCGGCCACTATGCCGACCTCGATTCCGAATACGTGCCTCTCGACGAAGACCAGCGGCGCAAGCTCGCTGAAGAAGTGGATTCGTTCTATAAAGGCTTCGTGAGCCGCGTCGCCGAAGGCCGCAAGCGGAACTTCGATCAGATCGAGCCGCTCGCCCAGGGCCGCGTGTGGCTGGGCGCGCAGGCTAAGCAGAATGGCCTCGTAGACGAACTGGGCGGGCTGGATCGCGCGATCGAGCTAGTGAAGCAGAAGGCTCACATTGCACCGAGCGAGCGAGTGATGCTGGTGCCCTACCCCGGCAAGCGCAGCGTGTTCGACATGCTCTTCAACCGCTCGGAGGAGTCCAGCGCGGCTGAGTTACACATCCAAAAGATATTCGGACGGCTCCCACTCGACGCGCTCAAGCACGGCGGTTTCTTGAAGTTAATGCCGTACTCGATTCAGGTGAAATAGGCTTGGACGGCGGGCTCTCGTAACGCACTCTGATACACTAGTGTCGCGCCAATGAAGAACTACCTTGGCGGGCTCTTTTCTCGAAAGCGGAACAAGTTTCCCACATTTGCAGTCTTGTGCGCCGGGCTGGCAACAGTGGCTGGGCTCTATGGATTCCAGCGCGAGTTTCGCGTGTATCGCAGCATGGAACCGTACGATGACGTGCAGCTTCCACCCGACTGGCAGGACAAGGCCGAGTGGATTTTTGCCCGGCTAATGTATCCGCAGCACCCCCGCGCGCGCTTCGGCCGTTACTTCGGCTGGGGCAACTTCAACTGGCTGCAGGGCGGCACCAGTTGGACACAGGACTACCCGAGGGCCGACCGCCACTTTGCAATCGCCTTGCGGCGCCTGACGCGTCTTCAGGTGCGTTCGGTGGAGCAGCCCGTCAACCTTGATGACGGCGACGACGTGTATTATTGGCCGGTCCTCAATGCGGGCGAAATGGGCGACTGGAAGCTGACCCCGGCTCAAGCGAAAAAGCTCCGGGATTATCTGCTGCGCGGCGGCTTTCTGATGCTCGATGACTTCTGGGGAACCGAAGAATGGGACCGCTTCGCCGAGAGCATGCACGCCGTGTTTCCCGACCGCCCGATTCTCGAGATCGACAACGCGGACTCGGTGTTCCATACGGTCTACGATCTGGACGACCGCTATCAGGTCCCCGGCCAATGGGCCATCCGCCAAGGAAGAACGTACCGCAACGACGGCGCCACGCCGCACTGGCGCGGCATCTACGACGACAAACACCGCCTGATGGTAGTGATGAACTTCAACTCCGATGTCGGCGATTCGTGGGAGTGGGCCGACGATCCCGAGTACCCGGAAAAGTACTCAGCGCTGGGCATTCGGATCGGCGTGAACTACGTCATTTACTCGCTCACGCACTGAGCCCGCCGCTTACGGGCGCAGATTGAACTTCTTCATCTTGTAGCGCAGCGTGTCGCGCGTAACGCCGAGCAGCACGGCCGCCCGGGTCTGATTACCTCCGGCGCGCTCGAGCGCCTTCTTCACCAGGTTCTTCTCAGCCTCTTCCAGGCTGATCTCGAAGGGCCCGCTTTGCGGTTGCATCGGCAAAGATCCCGACGACTGATCCTCGGCCGAGGCAGCCTGTTCCATCACCAGTAGCGGTGGCCTGGACGTGTCCGCGGCGATTTGGAGGTTGGAGGCCTGAATCCAATCCGCTTCCTCGAGCACCATGGCGCGCTCGATCACGTTTCGCAGTTCGCGCACGTTCCCCGGCCAGTCATGAGCCAGCAGCGCCGCAGCGGCGGAGTGCGACAGGCCCTTCACATTGCGCTTGAACTTCGTGTTGTAGAGCCGTATGAAATGCTCGGCCAGAGGAATTACATCTTCGCCGCGTTCGCGCAGAGGTGGCAGAAGCACTTGGATCACATTGAGGCGATAGTAAAGATCCAGGCGGAACCTGCCCTGCTCGATGGCCTCGCTTAGCTTTCGATTGGTGGCCGCGACCACTCGCAGGTCGACCTGAATGTCGCGCACGCCTCCGAGCCTGCGGAAGTTCTGTTCTTCGAGCACGCGCAGCAGTTTCGCTTGAATCACGAGCGGCATTTCGCCGATCTCGTCGAGAAAGACGGTGCCGCCCGATGCAACTTCCAGAATTCCCGCTTTCGGCGCGCGCGCATCGGTGAACGCGCCTTTTTCGTAGCCGAACAGTTCGCTTTCCAGCAGCGTTTCCGGGATGGCAGCGCAATTCAGAGCGACGAACGGGCCATCGCTGCGGCGCCCATAGTGATGAATGAACTGAGCGAGAACGTCCTTGCCGGTTCCGCTCTCACCTTCCAGCAATATGGTGGACACTTCGCTTTGCGCGACGCGCCGCGCGAACTTCAGGGCTTGCCGCATGGCCGGCGATGCGGCCACCATCTTGAAAGTTCCCAGGCCAAGTCCGTCTTCGGCGGGTTGGGTGTCAGGCGATACTGGACCGCTGGGCGCTCCCGCGTCAACTCCGATGCGCCCAAACACGATGACAGCGCCTGCCACTTGCCCCTGGTGATCGCGGATGGGCGATATGCTTCCCGTGATGGGCCGGTTTTCGCCTTGCTGAGATACCAGGAGGACGCCCGCGGGCAGTTCAGCGATGCTGCCTTCGGCGAGCACGCGCCAAAGCGGTGTGTGCGCCTTCTCGCCCGTTGCGCTGTCCACGAGTGACAGGACTTCGTCAACGTGTTTGCCGAGCGCATCGCGAGCCTTCCATCCGGTCCAAGCTTCGGCGGCGGGATTAAATAAGGTGATGATTTCGTTCTGATCCAGAGAAATGACCGCTTCCGCAACCGCCCGCAGCGTCGACGCGAGCAGGCGCTCTTTCTCGCGAAACTTGAGGTCTTCCCGATGTTTGTGCAGCGCGATCTCGATGCTCGCGTGCAGCTCGGCTTCCTGGAACGGTTTGGTGATATAGCCGAGCGGTTCGGAGCCCTTGGCCCGTGATACGGTGGCCGCATCGGCGTGCGCGGTGAGATAGATTACCGGAATGTTGAAGCGCTCGCGAAGAATGCGCGCCGTTTCCGTACCGTCCATGTCGCCCTTAATGCGAATGTCCATGAGGGCTAGTTCCGGCGCAGTCTCTTCGGCGCGCGCGATGGCGTCGGCGCCGTTGGAAACGGAAGCGGTTACAGTGTAACCCAGGTCAGTCAGGATATCGCGCAGATCTTCGGCCGTGATCCGCTCATCTTCGACGATCAAAATTCGTGCAGACATTCAAACCTTCGTGCTTCGCCGCTAGGCTGCCGCGGAGAAGATCAATTGAACCTCGGTGCCTTTATGCGACTGCACTTCCAGTTTCGCACCCAATTGCTCGGCAAGCGTGCGTACCAGTCGCAGGCCCAGTGACCGGGCCGTTTCCCAGTCTACATCGCTGCGCAACCCGACGCCGTTGTCGGCCACCACCAGGCGGGCCATATGATCCGGCTGCTCATGGAGTTCCACTCGAACCTCGCCGGTTCGTCCGTCGGGGAACGCGTACTTGAGGGAGTTGGAAATCAGCTCGTTGATGATCAGTCCGCAGGGAACGGCGGCGTCGAGATTCAAATACAACTTGTCGAGGTTGGTTCGGAGGTGGATCCGATCCGCGGGCACGCCGTAAGAGTGGAACAAGTGGGCCGCCAACTGGCGGATATATTCGGGAAAATCAATACGCGAAAGATTGTTGGATTGGTACAAGCTTTCATGCAACAGCGCCATGGAGTGAATCCGGTTCTGGCTCTCCTGAAACATCTTCCGGGTGACCTCTTCGGAAATCGCTCGCGATTGCAGGCCCAGCAGACTAGAAACGACTTGAAGATTGTTCTTGACGCGGTGGTGAATTTCCTTTAAGAGCGCCTCTTTTTCGCGGAGCGAGTTGCGAATTTGCTCTTCGGCCGCGACGCGGTCGGTCACGTCGCGCAAGATGACGGTAAACATGGTTCCCTCATCCACCGGCACTTTGGAGATGGAGGCTTCGGCCGGAAATTCAGTGCCGTCCTTGCGGCGCGCACGGATCTCGCTTCGTTCACCCATCCGGCGAGCGGTAATCTTAGATTCGGCAAAATCCCGGATGTGCTGGCGGTGGATTGCGATTAAGCGCGGCGGAAGCAGGACGTCTAGAGTCCGTCCGGCGACTTCGTCGAAGGTGTAGCCGAAGATGCGTTCCGCACCTTGATTGAAAAGAATGATGCGTTGATTTCCGTCAACCGAGATGATGGCGTCGTCGGCAAGGTCGAGGATCCTGGCGAGCGGGTCGGAAGCGGTCAAGCGCGCATGATCCAATATGTTCGCGGGCAACGGGGCCGCGTTCTCTTTGTTCTCCAAGCCGAGACCTCTCCATCCGGAGCGATGAGCGCTGTTGGCTTCTCGCGGGATCAGGCAATCCCGCCACACTTCAGCACGCCCGCTGCACAGGTGGACCGGAATACGTTTTGGAACAAAACCAGTGTATCGAATTGTGAGACCGGCGACAAATCCCCGATAGCAAGGGTTTTAACATAGTTAGAAGACCGCGATTGGGTTGACCGGCGAGCCGGTTCCGTTCGGGATGGGCAGGGGCGCGACCACCAACATAAACTGCCATCGATTGCGCGCGGCGGCAGCAGCGCTCACCGCCTCAAAGTCAGCGCGGTCGATCAAATGCACCCCAAGAATCGCCAGGACGAAGTCATGGAGGGCGAGCCGGGGAAGATCGCCTGGCGGTTGCGGCGCGTAGCCCGGCGTCTCCCAGCCGAGCAGCGCGATATCCCGCTTCTTCAGCCAGGGAATGACCGAATTGTCAAGGCCGGCGGACCGCTCGTCGATCGGCCAGGGCCCGAGCTTCGCGCGGCGCGCCCATCGTCCCCAGCGAATCAAAACGGCATCACCCGGCCCGGCTTTGACGCTCGACTTCTTCTCCCAGGCTTCCAGATCCTCCGGGTAGATTCGTGTTCCGGGTTCGAGATAGGGGACGCCTTTGAGCCTCGCGATATCGTACAGAACGGCTCGAGTGACGATCCCGCTCTTCATAGTCAGGATCGAGTTTTTTGCCGCGCCGCCTTGCTGCGAGATCGTATCTTTGACCGGATAGCCGTTCCACATTTTGCCGTTGAAGAAGCGGTGCGCGAAAGAGTCGAGGTGCGTGGTTCCCGCGCCGTGGATACAGGGATAAGCAACGCGGTCGGTCGCGCCCGCTTCCGATGCAGTGACCATGGACCACTCGATCGGACAAGGTACGTCAACCTGTTTTTCCTTGCTCGCATCGGAGGCGAGCGAGACCGTGATGCCTTCTTTCACCAGCGACGCGGCCTGAGCGCGTTTGGCAGGAGTAATGAGGTTTAAGGCTCCCATTTCATCGTTGGAACCCCAACGCCCCCAGTTGGACAATTCGGTCAACCAGCGGTCGTACTCGGCCTGCGCCGTCAGAGGACGGCTCGCGGGATTTTGAGCCTGGGACCGACCGAGAGACGCGGTGACGCCGGTGAGAAGAAGCGATATTAGGATTCTGCTGTGCATGACTGGACCTCGACTCGAAGTCAGTCTACACCCGATGGGATGTCGCGAAAAAAACCTCGCGGCCTTGCCGGGGTTACGACGCCCAGAGTTCCGTGATGGGCGCGTACTGCACTGGATCGGTGTCGGGCACGTAGGCAAAGCCGCGGTTCAACGGGTCGTCGTGCCGCACGGTGGTCCAGTCGATACCCATCGCGGAATAGATGGTGGCCTCGATGTCCTCGGGATATACGTAGCGCTGCTGCGACCATCCGAAATCGTCGGTATCGCTGCCGCTGGAGTTGGTGACGCCGATCGCGCGGCCGCCGACTACGCCGCCGCCCGCGAAGAAGGCAAACTGCTGCGGATAGTGATCGCGGCCCGCTGCCGCTGTGAGAGTGCCGACAGTGCGTCCGAATTCGCCCGCCATCACGATCATGGTCTGATCGAACAATCCAGATCCAATGAGATCATTCATTAGCTGAGAAACGCCGGTGTCCATCGTCTTGCCTAGCGTCGGAAGTTGGTTGGCGGCATAGATGTTCTGATGCATGTCCCAGCCGCCGACAGTGATCTGGATAAAGCGCGTGCCCTGGTTTGCGGCCAGCACCTGCTTGGCGATGAGGCAGGCATCGCCGAACGATGTGGAACCGTAGCGGGCGTGATCGGTCGCGCTGAATTTGAACGCCTGATTCACTACGGGGTTGTACATCAGCTGCTGCGCCGAAAGGTAGAAGTTGTTGTAGTCGTCCAGCGGCTGGCCATACGGCGAGTCTACCCTCAGCGGATCGTCGATCTGATGGAGCAGGCTCCAGCGCGTGTTGAACAAGGCGCCCGTCGAGTCGCCCGGTAGCGTCGTATCGGGCAGACCGGCAGCAGAGGGCGCGACGCGGAATGGCGCGAACTCGGCCGAGAGATAGCCCTGGCCAACACCGGACGGAGAGTTTAGAGCAAGGAACGTGGGGAATATCTGTCCCTTCTGGCGCTCACCGTCCTTTTCGATCGCCACCACGCTTCCGATGTTTGGAGCGATGTTTCCGAGTGCGGCGGCAGGATTGCGTCCAATCTGGGTCCAGGTCTGCGCAAGCGAGTGCACCAACGCGTGCGAACGCATGGAGCGGACGATGGTGAAGGTCTTGTTCTGCAGATGCTGCGTGAGGCCCGGCATTAGACCCGTGGGAAATGCGACTCCGTTGATGGTCTCGGGAGCAAAGCTCGTGGGAGTTGTTCCGTTCAGAACCTTCAGGTCGAAGGTGTCGACATGGCTGGGCGCGCCCGCCAGCAAGATAAAGATGACGTTCTTGGCGCTGTTCTGCGTGACGACGCGGGCAGTGGTCAGTTCGGCAGCGCGCGCGTATCGCTGCATCAAATAGGAGCCGGTCAGACAGGAGCCGGCGACTTGGAAGAACTGGCGGCGCGTCCAATGCGGGCGGTTGAAAAACGCCTTGCGGGACGGAGCGAAGTCTTTGTCGATGCGATCGTACTTTGGCGTCTTCATGGTTTTCTCCGTGTCCCTAGTAATTGAAAACGAAATCCACTTTGTTGTAGAGCGACCAAAGCAGATTCTCGAGCTGTGCATTATGCGCGGCGCCGGTGCCGGTCAAGCTGGCAAGGGCTGTGCTTATCTCAGCATCGGTGGGGTTCCGCGACAGCACGTTCAGATAAAGCATGTTCACGGCCTGGTTGTTCGGAAGCGTCGCGGCGGTTGCCAGCAGGCCGGCTTTCGGAGCTTTGGCCATCGAAACGCGATTGGCGACGAAGTTATCATTCATCAGATAGAGCGCCTGCAGAATGGATCCATCGCCGCGGCGCGGCTGGTCGTCGCGATTGCCCCGCAAGAACGAGTTCAGGAAGTTGTTCACCGCGCCATTGGCCCCATCGGGAAGGTTCAACGGTTCGGGGAACTGCATGGCGTAGTTGACGGTTCCGTAGACCGATCCCAGGTTGTAGGTCGGAACGATGCCGCTGGTTTGCGTGATGGCGTCGTGCAACTCCTCAGCCCAAAGCCGGCGGACCAGCTTGCGCGCGAAGAGCGGCGTCCAGGACGGGTCCCACTTCCCGTTGTAACGCGATGATAGCTGGTAGGCCTGCGAGTTGGTAATTTCTCGCATGAGCGACTTCAGATCGTACTTGCTGTTGATGAAGTCCTGGGCGAGCGCGTTCAGCAACTGCGGGTTGGAGGGCTGAAGCGGCCACGGCTGCGTCGGATCGTTGGGCCAGGGAGCCGTCGGCAGGTTGCTCGGATCGAGGCGCGCCGGATCGAAGGTGTCGGGCGGATCCACGATGCCCATTCCGAAGAACTGCGCCCACATGAAATTCACCGTCGCGCGGGCGAACTGGAAATCAGAAGTGACAAACTCGGCTAGCGCGGGGCGGTAGTTGCCGCCCTTGGGCGGAGTCTGGCCTCCGAACAAATACTGGGGCGCAACGTTCTTGATGGCGCCGACCGGCTGTCGAGCGGGGCGGTTGCCGGTGGTCGTGTTGAGCGGATAATCAGCCATCTTGGGGTTGTCGCTGAGACCCCAGTAGTAGACGTTGGTCGCCACCGTGGTGCGCGGGTTGGTGGTGTGCGAGAGGAACGACGAGAGCCACCACGCTTGCATGCGCGTGGTCTGCGAACCCCAGAGGCTCAGCGAATCCAGGTGTCCGCGACCGTTGTGGCACAGCAGGCAGTTCACGTGCGCGATGCCGAGGAACGAGCCGGCGATATTGGCGGCTTGCTGATCCCAAATGTCCTGCTGGGGGCCGCCGGTGACCACACCGCCCACCAGCCAGTTCAACTCGCCTTGCGTATAGCTGTCGCTGCCCTGCGCCGAGATAATCTCGCGCACCATCTGGTCGTAAGGCTTGCCGGAGTCGAGCGAATCGTGGAGGTAGGTATTGAAGGCTTTCACGCCGTCGGCAAAGCGAACGATCTGGGTGTTACGCGAATTGTTCTGAAAGAAGTCGCCGTAGTACATGGTCCACTTGTCCACCCACTGGGAGCTGGCGAGGAGAGTGTCGATGTAATCCCCGCGCTTGGTGGGTGACGCGTTGGCCAGAAATGCAGTGACTTGGTCGGCGGTAGGAATCTTCCCGGTCAGATCGAGGGTGACGCGGCGAAAAAATTCGGCGTCGGTGGTGAGCGGGGCGGGCGTCACGTTGGCTTGGGCCATCGCAGGAAACAGGTAGCGATCGATGGTGTTTGGGCTGGCTGGATCGGCGATCGTCCCGGTGCGAGTGCCGGGTGGAGGAGCCGAAAGCGCGGAGGTAACAGCTTCGGTCAGGGAACTGGCTGCAAAGTCGCGAGTGTTGGCGTGGGAGCCGGAAACCCGGACCAGCCGGCCGCTACGGAACCCGCGCATCGCCCCAGCAACGATCTTTTGGTGGCTGGA
>Ga0335070_10007243_pt1 | contig 13010 bp, 11 predicted proteins | sample Lox_Sample_13_FD_206722 | JGI IMG/M metagenome (GOLD analysis project Ga0335070, IMG submission 206722) | Soil microbial communities from Loxahatchee National Wildlife Refuge, Florida, United States - Lox_Sample_1.3 | ecosystem: Environmental > Terrestrial > Soil > Wetlands | place: USA...
TGCCCGGTCGCACTGACGTCGCCGGAGGGCTGGTCCACCACGATGCCGACCCGCACCACCGGCTGGCCGCGGACCGGCACCAGCGCCCCGCGCGGCGCGCAGCCCGCCGCGAGCAGCGCCGCCGCAGCGGCGAGCAGGCGCTTCATGCCAGCGGCTCCGCCACCAGGTCGTAGTCGAGGGACTCGACGACGCAGGCGCGGACGAAACTGCCGGGGGCCGCCGCACGCCCCGCGCCGCCGGTCCCGCCGCCGCGCAGGTAGGTGCAGCCGTCCACGTCGTCCGCCTGCCACATCGTCCGGCCCGTTGCCGCGCCGGACGTCAGCGAGCCGCTCGCCCCAGCGGCCGTTGCGCCGTCCGCACGATCACTCCGTGACCCGAGCGCCACCGTCGCCATATCGCCGTCCTCCGGACCGTCCACCAGCACCTCCACCTCCCGGCCCACGAGCCGTTGCAGCCGTTCCGCCGAGATGGCGCGCTGCAGCTCGAGCACCTCCGCGAGGCGCTCCTGCTTCACCGCCTCGGGCACGTCGTCGGGGAGCTCGGCCGCGCGCGTGCCCTCCTGGGCCGAGTAGGCGAACGCCCCGACGCGGTCAAACTGGACTTCGTCGAGGAATTCGACCAGGGCCCGGTGGTCGGCCTCGGTCTCGCCGGGGAAGCCGACCAGCACCGTGGTGCGCAGGGCGAGGTCGGGGACGGCCTCGCGCAGGGCGCGCACCTTGGCGCGGATCGTGTCGGGCCGCTCGGGGCGGCGCATCGCGGCGAGCATCCGCTCGGTCGCGTGCTGGATCGGCATGTCGAGGTACGGGACCAGGCGCCGCTCGCGGGCGAGCAGCTCGACCAGCTCCGGCGTGATGCCCGCCGAGTACACGTACAGGCACCGGTACCACGGCACCGCCGTCCGCTCGAGCAGTGCGCGCACCAGCGCCGGCAGCCGCGGCCCGCCCGGCACGTCGCGCCCGTAGTGGCCGAGGTCCTGGGCCACGAGGTTGATCTCCCGCGCGCCCTGGCGTTCCAGCTCCGCCGCCTCCTGCACCAGCTCCTCGAGCGCCCGCGTGCGGTGGGTGCCGCGCATCAGCGGAATCGCGCAAAAGGCGCAGGTATGGTCGCACCCCTCGCTGATCTTGAGATAGCGGACGTGCGGTGACGTGCCCAGGTAGTGGCGCATGCCGGGGTGCGCAGTCTCGCGCGCCTCGAGGAGGCCGTCCTGGACCAGCCGCGGCACCAGGTGCGGCAGGTCCTTGAAGCCGAAGAAGTAGTCCACCTCGGGCAGCTCGGCCTTGAGCTCGCCGCCGTAGCGCGCGACCAGGCAGCCGACGGCGACCACCGCACGGCAGCGGCCGCCCCGCTTGACGCGCCCCGCCTCCAGCAGCGCCTCGATGGACTCGCGCTTGGCGGCGTCGATGAAGCCGCAGGTGTTGACCAGGATGACGTCGGCGGCGTCGAGTGCAGAGGTGACCTCCGCCCCATGCCCGACGAGCCGCGCGACGAGGTGCTCGGAATCCACCGTCGCCTTGTCGCAGCCGAGCGAGATGACGCCGAGCTTCAACCTAGGTGAGGAAACTCTCGAGGGCGCGCGCCTTGGAGATGTGCCGCAGGCGGGACAGCGCTTTCTCCTTGATCTGCCGGACGCGCTCGCGCGTGATGCCGAGCAGGCTCCCGATCTCCTCCAGCGTCATCGGCTCCTGCCCGTCGAGCCCGAAGTAGAGCCGGAGGATCTTGGCCTCCCGCTCCTTGAGCGTCCCCAACACCCGCTCGATGCTCTCGCTCAATGCGTGCTCGAACGTCTGCTCGTCGGGCGTCGGGTTCAACGTGTCGGGGAGGTAGTCGAGGAGCTTGTTGTCCTCGCCGGGCGTCATCGGGGCGTCGAGCGACAGGTGGCTCTGCGAGATCGAGAGGGTCTTGGCGACCTCGTCCTCGCTGATGTCCATCCCCTCGGCGATCTCCTCGACCGTCGGCTCGCGGCCCAGCTCCTGCTGCAGCGCGGACGACCGCTTCCCGATGCGGTGCAGCGTGCCGGCGCGGTTCAGCGGCACCCGCACGATGCGGCTCTGCTCGGCGAGCGCCTGGAGGATCGCCTGGCGGATCCACCAGACCGCGTACGAGATGAACTTGATGCCCTTGGTCTCGTCGAACTTGTGGGCCGCGCGGATCAAGCCGAGGTTGCCCTCGTTGATCAAGTCGGCGAGCGATACGCCCTGGTTCTGGTACTTCTTCGCGACCGACACCACGAAGCGCAGGTTGGACCGCACCAGCTTGTCGAGCGCCTCCGCGTCGCTCTGCTTGATGCGGACCGCCAGATCGATCTCGTCTTCGCGGCAGATGAGGGGGTACGCGCTGATCTCGCGGAGGTACTGATCCAGCGAGCCTTCGTCGACTGATGTCTTCCTGACGGCGGGAAGATGCCTAGGCATGCGGCTCCGCGACGAATGGCCGTTCGTGGGTTAGTCTACCCACGCCTACTCGGGACGGCAAGAGCGGGGAGACGGTAGAAATCAGGATAGTTGCGAGACGGTGAGTCCCGAGTGGTTACGAGACGGGAGAGCGCGGCTGCGAGCGGTCTGCTCTGCCCGCCTCCCGCCTCCCAGCTCACAACCACTCGCAACTCAGCGTCTCGCAACTCCACTCACCCCTCACGACTCCCTACTCCTCACCGTAGGTATCGATCTGCGCCCGCTGCAGCACGCCCGAGTAGTCGACGTACACCGTCTTCGTCTCGGAGAAGAAGTCGTAGACGGCCCAGCCGCCCTCGCGGTGGCCGTTGCCGGTCTCCTTCACGCCGCCGAACGGCAGGTGGCACTCGGCGCCGATGGTCGGCGCGTTGATGTAGGTGATTCCGGCGTCGATGTCCTGCACCGCGCGGAACGCGTTGCGGATGTCGTGCGTGTACAGCGCCGAAGAGAGGCCGTACTTGACGTCGTTGTTGACGCGGATCGCCTGGTCCAGGTCGTTCACGCGCACCACCGCCAGCACCGGCCCGAAGATCTCCTCCTGCTCGAGCCGCGAGCCCGGCCTCACCCCCGCGAACACCGTCGGCCGGTAGAACCACCCGTGGCCGAGCTTCTCCCCGCCGGGCCGCCGGCCGCCGACCTCGACGGAAGCGCCCTCCTTCTTCCCGATCTCCACGTAGCTCATCGTCGTCTGCAATGCGCCCTCGTTGATCATCGGGCCCACGTCCGTCGTCGGCAGCAGCCCGTTCCCCAGGCGCAGCTTCTCCACCCGGTCGCACAGCATCCGCAGGAACCGGTCGTGGATCTTCCGGTGCAGCACCAGGCGGCTGGTGGCGGTGCACCGCTGCCCCGTGGTGCCGAACGCGCCCCACAGGACGCCGTCCAGCGCCAGGTCGAGATCGGCGTCGTCCATCACGATCATCGCGTTCTTGCCGCCCATCTCGAGCGAGAGCCGCTTGTGCAGCCGGCCGCAGACCTCGCCGAGCCGGGCCCCCGTCTCGGTCGAGCCGGTGAACGAGAGGATCGGGACCTTCGGGTGTTCGAGCAGCGCGTTCCCTACCGCCGAGCCGCGGCCATGCACCAGCTGGATCGCCTCGGGGTGCACGCCCGCCTCGAGCAGGACCTCCACCAGCAGCGTGCCGGTGTGCGGGACGTCGTTCGCCGGCTTGAAGACCACCGCGTTCCCGCACAGCAGCGCGGGGAAGATCTTCCAGGTCGGGATCGCCATCGGGAAGTTGAAGGGAGTGATGATCCCCGCCACGCCGATCGGACGGCGCGTGGTCATCGCCCACTTGTCGCGGAGCTCCGACGGCACGGTGTGGCCGAACAGGCGCCGCCCTTCCCCGCCCGCGTAGTATGCGGTGTCGATCCCCTCCTGCACGTCGCCCCGGGTCTCCGTCAGCACCTTCCCCATCTCGCGGGTCATCGCCCGCGCGATCTCCTCCTTGCGGCGCACCAGGATGTCGCCGGCGCGGCGCATGGCCTCCGCGCGCACCGGCGGCGGCACCCGTTTCCATACTTCGAACCCCTTGAGCGCCGAGCGCACCGCGCGCTCCACGTCCCGCGGCCCCGACTTGGGGAAGCGGCCGATCAGGTCGCGCCAATCGGCGGGATTGCGGTTCTCCATGTACTCCCCGGTCGAGGGGGCCACCCACTCGCCGGCGATGAAGTTCTTGAACGTCTTCGCCATTGTCAGAACGCTCCCTGGGGTCGTGTAGGGGTCGCCGGAGCCGTGGTGCCGCCGGCCGGGCAGAACCAGCTCGCCGTCGTCTTGGCGTAGCCGACGCGGGGCAGGATCTCGCGCGCCGCCAGCACGCCGCCCCAGCAGAACAGCGCGATGGACAGGCCGTGCGCGAAGGCGGACCGCGACCGCCACGACGACACCGCGCTCCACAGGCCGGCGACGATCACGCCCGCGACCGCGACCAGATACCCGAACAGCGGGACGCCGCAGCCGCGGACGTACGGCCACTGCGTGATGGCCACGCCGAGCGCCAGGCCGAGCAGCAGGCGCAGCCAGGTGAAGAGCACGCCCCGCCGCCCGGGCGCGCCCTCGTGCACCGCCGGCGCGCGCGCGGCGCGCGGCGCCGCCGCCGTGGGGGCCGGCGCGGCGGGGGTCTGCGCCCCCGCTCCCGCGGCCGCGCCGCCCGCGGCGATCAGCTTGTCGATCTGGGCCAGCTCCTTGTCCCAGTCACGCGGAGGTTGTCCGCCCGTCATGGCTCCCTCGCCAGACCGTATCGCTCGATCTTCTTGTAGAGGTTGGAGCGCGGCATGTCCAGCCGCCGCGCGGTCTCGCTCACGTTCCAGTCGTACTCCTTGAGCTTCGCCAGGAGGAAGGCCCGCTCGGCGTTCTGCTTGAACTGCTCGAAGGTCTCCGACTGCAGCAGCGCGTCGCCCAGTCCCGTCTCCTCCGCCATCGGGCCCACCATGCGCGCCACGTCGGCCTCGCCGACGACGTCGCCGTTGGCGAGGATCAGCAGCCGCTCGACCGTGTTCCTGAGCTCCCGCACGTTGCCCGGCCAGTGGTGGCGCTTGAGCCGCTCCAGCGCGCCATCGGAGACCGTCTTCGGCGGCACGCCCTGCTGCGCCGCGAGCTGGGCGACGAAGTGCGCCACCAGCTGCGGCACGTCATCGCGGCGCGACCGCAGCGGCGGCACGTCGATCGGCACCACGTTGAGGCGGTACAACAGGTCCTCGCGGAACCTGCCGGCCGCGATCTCGTCCTCGAGCTTCTTGTTGGTCGCGGCGATGACGCGCACGTCGACCTTGACCGAGCGCGACGAGCCTATCGGCGTGATCACGCCCTCCTGGAGCACCCGCAGCACCTTCGCCTGCGCCGCGGCGCTCATGTCTCCGACCTCGTCGAGGAACAGCGTCCCGCCGTCGGCCAGCTCGAACTTGCCTACGCGGTCCGCGAAGGCACCGGTGAACGAGCCCTTCACGTGGCCGAACAGCTCCGACTCGATCAACTCGGCGGGGATGGCCGCGCAGTTGACCTCGACGAAGGCGCGCTGCGCGCGCGGCGAGAGCCGGTGCACCGCCCGCGCCACCAGCTCCTTCCCCGTGCCGTTCTCCCCGGTGATCAGGAGCCGGGCCGGCGTCGGCGCCACCCTCTCGATCCGCTCGATCACCTGCCGGATCGCCGCCGAGGAGCCCACGATCTCGTAGTGCCGCTCGACCGCCGCCTGGAGCGCCCGCACCTCCCGCTCCAGCACCGTGTGGCTGAGCGCGTTCTTGAGCGTCAGCAGGACGCGGTGCGTGTCGAGCGGCTTCTCGAGGAAGTCGTGCGCGCCGAGCTGGGTGGCCTCCACCGCGGTGGCGATGGTCCCGTGGCCAGAGATCATCACGACCAGGGCCTGCGGGTCGGCCTCGCGCAGCTCGGCCAGCACCGCGAGCCCGTCCATTCCCGCCATCTTGACGTCGAGCAGGACCAGGTGGGGCTTGAACGCCGCGTACGCATCCAGCGCCTCGGAGCCCGAGCCGGCCAGGGCGACCGTGTAGCCCTCGTACTCCAGCAGCTGGCGCAGGGCCTCGCGCACGCCCTGCTCGTCGTCGACGACCAGGATGCGGTGGCTCACCGCGCGCCCGAGCGGTAGAGGCGCACGTGCGTGCGGCTCACCCGCACGTCGCCGACCGGCACGGGGAGCTGGATCGGCACGGCGCCGTCCTTCGCGTCAGCGAGGCCGAACGAGCGGACGATGGCGGGGATGACGGCCCCGGGGAACGGGAAGTCGCGGATCGCCAGCTGGTCCACGGTCCAATGGAGGCGGCCGTCCGGCGCGGCCGCGAGGGCGCCGCCGGCCGTGATCGGCTCGTGTCGCCCCAGCCCTTCGGCAAGCGGTCCCAGCAGCCGCTGCGGCACGAGCGACATGTCGAGGGATCCTTTCACCCGAACGCGTTGGTCGCCCAGGGCGACGGCGACGGAATCGAACACCCGCCGCGGCGCACGCGCCAGCTCCCGGTCGATGAGCGCGGCCAGCTCGGCCGGCGCGATGTCCACGTACGCCGGCCCGCCGCGCCGGGCCAGCTCGCGGAGCGCCGCCTCGGCGTGCGCCGCGCCGCCCGCAGCGGGCAGCACGTACACCAGCGGCGGCGGCTCGGGGACGCCGCGCACCCTGCGCCACAGGTGCGCGAGATCGTCCCGGTAGATGAAGCCGAGAACCGCCGCCGCAGCCAGCACAACCAGGCAGCCGACGCCGGCCAGGACGTTCTTGAGGCAGCTCACGCTATCGGCTCGCTCCGCCGACGAGCACCGCGTGGGAGAGCACAGTGTACGTCGCGCCTTGCGGCCCGAGGACGCTCTGCATCAGGTCCACGCTCTCGACCGGGATCAAGCCTTGGTACCCAATCGTCCCGGCGAGCTGCTCGAACCTGCCGAACGCGGCCGGCCGCGCGCTCCGCTCGGCGCGGCCCAGCGTCAGGTGCGGGTGGAAGGGGCGCAGCTCGGGCTCGAAGTCGAGCGCCATCAGCGCCTTCTCCACGTCGTGCGCGAGCAGCTCCAGCGCCGGGTGCCGCTCGACCCCGATCCAGACGACGCGGGGCCGCGCCATGCTCGGGAAGGCGCCCACGCCGCCCAGCGAGACATCGAACGGCCGCGCGGGCCGCACCGCCGCCGCCAGCGCCTCGCCGATCGGCGCCACGTTCGCCTCGTCCACTTCGCCGAGAAAGCGGAGGGTGATATGGATGGAGTCTTCGCCCACCCACTTGACGGGAAGGCGCGCCGCCCGGAGCGGGGCCGCAGCCTCGTAGGCAACCCGCCGTTCGGCCGCGGGCAGATTCACCGCGACGAACAGCCGCACGCTAGCGCGCTCCTCTCACGCGCTCTAAGCTAACCTGCCGCGCCCGGGACGGAGAGGGCGCTAGGACCACTGCCGCGCGATCTCGGCGAAGCAGTCGAGCCCGCTCGCGATCACACCGGCGTAGCCGTGGCCCGGCCGGGACCACGCGCCGGCCAGATAGAGATTCGGCACGAGTGTCGCGTGGCCGACGCGCCGCGCGCCCGAGTTGTTCACCGTCTGATCCCACCCGTAAACCGCCCCCCGGTAGTGGCCCGTGTACCGCGAGTTGGTGAGCGGCGTGCCGATCTCCATGACCTCGATCGCCGCCGACAGCCCGGGAAGCAGTTTCTCCCCGGCCCTCCGGATCAGGACCGCCGCCATCTGCTCCTTCGCGCGCCGGTACGCCTCCTTGCGGCCCGCGAAGTAGTCCGCCTCGAACGGCTCCCACGGGCCGTAGCCCTGGAGCGTCATGACGTTGACCGTGTTCTTCCCGGCCGGCGAGTAGCCGTGGAAGACGTTGTCGTACAGCGAGACGCCGAAGCCGCCGTGCTCGACATCCCCCGCCACCGTGCGCGCATAGTCGGCCTCGGGATCGTATCCCGGCGCCACGAACAGCTCGGAATCGGTGAGCCCGAGCTTCCCGACCAGATCCTCCTTCAGGCCGAGGAAGACCTGGAAGCTCGACTGGCTCACGCCGTACCCGCGCCACGCCGCCTGGCACTGGGCGAACACCGCGTCGTCCCCGAGCAGACGGCCGAAAGTGTCGAACGGGTTCGCGTTGGAGATCACCACCCGACTCCGGAATTCCCTCCCGTCCGCGGTCCGGGCCCCGCAGGCGGCGCCGCCCTCGCGCAGGATGCGCTCGACCCGCGTGCTCAGCAGCACCGTGCCCCCGTGCCCCTCGATGTACCGCACGAACGCTTTGCTCACGTCCTGCGAGCGACCGCGCGGGTAGAAACCGCCCTGCGTCAGATAGCTCATGAACGGCACGGCGTAGTAGAAGCACGCCAGCTTCGAGGGCGGCAGGCCGTAGTATCCGCACTGCGCGGACGCGATGGCCTTGAGTCGCGGGTCCGTGAGCCGCCCGTCCACCATCTCGCCCCACGTCTTGTCGTGGAACCGGAACAGGTGCGGGAAGTCGGCCGCGAAGCGGCTCATGTCCACCTGGCCGCGCGCCGCCGACAGCCGGCGGATGTCGCCGGCCAGGCCGGCCATGTCCTCGAACAGGCCCGCGATGCCCGCGCGTTCCTGCGGGAACAGACCGGCGAGCGTCTCGACGTAGGCGTTGGGATCGCGCTGCGCCACGCGGAGGTCGTAGTCGGGGTAGATCGCGCGGAACAGCGTGGGGTGCGGAACGAACTCGACGTCGGTGATCTCGGGGAAGCCCGGAATCAGGTTGTATCGTCCGGCGCGCTGGTCCACCACGGTGGAGTGCAGCGAAACGTCGAAGACGAAGCCGCCGGGCCGCGCGAAGGCCGTGGCGTAGCCGCCGGGCTTGTCGTGCCGCTCGAGGACGAGCGCCCGAAAGCCCTGGCGCGCGAATGCGGCGGCGCACGACAGGCCGCCCAGTCCCGAGCCGATCACGATCGCGTCGTAGTCGGCGGAGCTGCGGCGCCGCGACCGGCCCACGGGCATTGCGGTCCAATCGAAGGCGAAGGTCGGGAAGGCAGTGGCGAGCATCGCGAGAAACTCGCGGCGGGGAAGCTGATGCGCTGGCATGGCGATCCTCCTCACGCTCGCTCGTACGATGCCGGGCAGCCGTCGGTGCCACCAGAGGGCGGCCGGAATCCAGAGCGCGACGCCCGGGGATGCGGCCGGCACCCAGGCTGCCCGACCTCCGCGGCCACCACCTCACCGCGGCGACCCGCCGCACTCTGGCGCGGCGTCTCGGCCGACTCTATGCTAGTCATCCCACCGCTCCCCGAGAGGGCCGCGATGCAAAAGCCGCTGCCGTCATTCCTGCCCGCGCTGGCCGCGACCCTGCTGCTCGGCGCCTGCTCCCGCAACCCGACGCCGGCCGCGCCGACGCCGCAGGCCGCTCCGGCGGCAGCTCCGGCCGCCCAGCCACCCTCCGCACCTGCCCCCGCGGCGGCTCCCGCACCCGCCGCACCAGCACCCGCGGCGCCGGCAGCCGTTGCCTCGGCGACGGTGGATCTCTCTGGCGACTGGAACTTCGTGGCCGACTTCCCCGGTCAGCGGCTGGTCGGCGTGATCCAGCTCAGGCGCTCGGGCTCGAGTTACACGGGGATCGCCACGCCGGCCGACGCCGAGGGCTCCGCGACGCTCACGTCGCTGACGATCACCGGGAATCGTGTGGTCATGGTGTTCGAGTCGCCGGACGGAGAGGCTCGGGCCGTGGCGGTGCTGGCCGACCCGAAGACGATGAACGGCACCGTGGACTACGCCGGCAGCACCGGCCCCTTCACGGCGCGCAAGCTCTAGCCAGGCGGCGGTCGCTCAGCGTGCGGCCCGGTCCAGGCTCCGGTACTGGATCGCCTCGCTGACGTGCGGGGGCTCGATGCGGGCCGCGCCCGCCAGGTCGGCCACCGTCCGGGCCAGCTTGAGCACCCGGTGGTAGGCGCGCGCCGAGAGACTGAGGCGCGCGATCGCGGTCCGCAGCAGCGCGTCGGCCGCCGCCGTGAGCTGGCAGTGCACGCGGATGTCGCGCGGGGCCATGTGCGCGTTGGCGAAGATCCCCGGCCGCGCCGCGAAGCGCTCCCGCTGCATCAGCCGCGCGCGGGCACAGCGCTCCCGGATCTCCGCGCTGGGCTCCCCACCCCGCTCGGCCGACAGCTCGCGGTACCGCACCGCCGGCACGTCCAGATGCATGTCGATCCGGTCCAGCAGCGGCCCCGAGAGGCGCGAGCGGTAGTGCTGGACCATCACCGGCGTGCACACGCAGCCTCGCGCCTGGTCGCCCAGGTACCCGCACGGGCACGGATTCATCGCCGCGGCGAGCATGAAGCGCGCGGGATAGGAGAGTGAGGTCGCGGCGCGGCTGATGGTCACCGCGCCGTCCTCGAGCGGCTGGCGTAACGCCTCCAACACGTTGGTCCGGAACTCCGGCAGCTCGTCCAGGAAGAGCACGCCGTTGTGCGCCAGACTCACCTCGCCCGGCCGCGGATAGCTGCCGCCGCCGATCAGCCCCGCGTCCGAGATGGTGTGGTGCGGCGAGCGGAACGGACGCACCGCAATCAGCGATTCGCCGGGCGCCAGGAGGCCGGCCACCGAGTGGATCTTCGTGGTTTCGAGCGCCTCGGCGAGCGACAACTCCGGGAGGATGGTCGGGAGCCGGCGCGCGAGCATCGTCTTGCCGCCGCCCGGCGGGCCGATCATGAGGATGTTGTGCGCGCCAGCCGCCGCGACCTCGAGCGCGCGCTTGGCATGCTCCTGCCCTTTCACCTCCGCGAAGTCCACGTCGGCGGCCGCACGCGCGGCGAACAGCGCGTCAACGTCCACCTCCGCGCGCTGGAGCGGCGGGCCGCCGTTCAGGTGGTGCAGCACGTCCGCGAGCGTCGCAGCGCCGCGCACGTCGAGGCCCTTCACGACCGCGGCCTCCCGCACGTTCGCCGCCGGCAGGATCACCCCCGCGCAGCCGGCGCGCTGCGCCGCCACCGCCATCGAAAGCGCGCCGCGCACCGGATGGATCCCGCCGTCCAGCCCCAGCTCGCCGAGGACCACCCAGCCCGCCAGCCCGCCCGCGGCGACCTGCTCCGTGGCGGCCAGGACGCCCAGCGCGATCGGCAGGTCGAACGCCGACCCGTCTTTGCGCACGTCTGCCGGGGCCAGGTTCACGGTGATGCGCTTGAGCGGGAACTCGTAGCCGGCGTTGTGAATGGCGGCGTTGACGCGCTCGCGCCCCTCCTTCACCGCGCCCTGCGGCAGCCCGACGGTCACGAACGACGGCAGGCCGCCCGCAATGTCGGTCTCGACGTCCACGAGGTAGGCATCGATGCCGAGGACGGCCGCCGACGTGATGCGCGCGAGCACGCCGGATGGTAGGGCAGCCCGCCGGGGCGGGCGGGCACCATCGGTTGCGGAGAGGAGCCTACTATTGCCGAGGCACCAGAATGTCAGAGTGAGGGTTCGGGGCGGTTCCCAGACGCCAAGTTGCCAGTGGTTGCCAGATGCAAGTCGCTAGATGGCAGAAGAGGCCCAGCTACGAAGTCGCGGCGAGGCCTCTTCTGATTCTGCTAGCTGCCCTCTTGGAACCACTGGCAACTTGCCGTCTGGCAACTGTTCCGAACTCTGCCTTCTCTTATTTCCGTTCCTTTCGCCGGATGAGCCACCACACCCCGAACAGATCCACGACGCCGACGAACAGCCGGTCCAGCATCCCGTAGTGCGAGGCGCCCCGCGCGCGCGGCCGGTGCGAAACCTCCACCGACACCACCCGCCCGCCCGCCCTCAGGAACAGCGCCGGCAGGAACCGGTGCATGTGGTCGAAGTGCGGCAGCGCCAGGAACGCGTCGCGCTCGAACAGCTTGAGCCCGCATCCCGTGTCCGCCGTCCGGTCGCCGAGCATCCGTCCGCGGACCGCGTTCGCCACGCGTGACGACGCGCGCTTGAGCCACGTGTCGCGCCGCTTCTTCCGGTAGCCCGCAATCAGAAGCGGCCCGCCGCCGGCCGCCTGCTCCTTCGCGCGCACGGCCACCAGCTTCGGGATGTCCGCCGGATCGTTCTGCCCGTCGCCGTCCAGCGTCGCGATCCACGCGCCGCGCGCCGCGTGCACGCCCGTCGCTATCGCGAAGCTCTGGCCGCGGCTCCTCGGATGGCGCTCCACCCTGAGGCACGGCGTCGTCCGCGCCAGCTCCGCCAGGCGCTCCCGCGTCGCGTCCGTGCTCCCGTCGTCCACCACCACGATCTCGTAGTCGGCGCCCTGCCCCCCGCCTCCGCTGCCCCCGCTCCCCAGCACCGCCACGATCTCGCGGACCAGTGGCCCGACGTTCTCCGCCTCGTTGTGCGCAGGAATCACCACCGAGAGTTCCACGCCCGGATTCTACCCTTTCGGCGCCGTGCGCGCCTTCCAGAAGAGGTAGACGGGGATCCCGAGCAGGAGCAGAACAAAGCCGATCGCCGCGTTCCGCGGGTTCGAAGCCACCGAGCTCGCCACCACGTACACCGCGGCCAGCACGAACAGCGCCGGCGTGACCGGGTAGCCCCAGGCCCGATAGCCCCTCACCGCCCGGGCCCCGGATCCCGGGCCCCGGGCCCCGGCCCCGTCCCGCCGCCGGTACACGAACAGCGTGCTCACCACCAGACCGAAGAAGATCCAGTCCCCGAACACCACGTAGTCCAGCAGCTGCCCGTAGGAGCCCGTCAGCGTCAGCAGGATCGCCCACGCACCCTGGAAGATGATGGCCCCTCCCGGCGTCCTGAACCGCGGGTGGAGCCGCGCCAGCGCCGGGAAGAACGCGCCGTCGGCCGACATCGCCTGGTAGACACGCGGCGAAACGAGGATGACGAGGTTGAGAAACCCGAACGAAGAGACGGCGATTCCCGCCGCGATCACAGTCGCGCCCGCCGGCCCGAGTACGTTCCGCATCGCATCGGCGGCGGGTGCGTGACTGGCTGCCAAGCCGACGGGTCCCAGAGTACGGAGATAGGTGATATTGGCCAGCAGATAGACCGCGACCACGACCGTGACGCCGATCACCAAAGCGCGCGGGAGGTTCCGCTCGGCGTCGATCATCTCCTCGGCTATGAAGTTCGATTGCTGCCAGCCGCCGTAGGCGAAGAGCACGGGTACCAGGGCCGCGCCCACGGCGAGGACCAGGTTGGCCGG
>Ga0335070_10007244_pt1 | contig 13009 bp, 12 predicted proteins | sample Lox_Sample_13_FD_206722 | JGI IMG/M metagenome (GOLD analysis project Ga0335070, IMG submission 206722) | Soil microbial communities from Loxahatchee National Wildlife Refuge, Florida, United States - Lox_Sample_1.3 | ecosystem: Environmental > Terrestrial > Soil > Wetlands | place: USA...
GCCGTACCGCTACTGCTGGCACTCCACGGGCGGCTCGGACAAGGCTCGGGAGAGGAACGCCTGTCGCACTTTGACAAACTCAGCAATGAACACGGGTTCATCGCGGTGTACCCGGACGGACTGGACCGCAGTTGGGCCGACGGACGAGGCGCGACCCCCTCGGACAAAAAGGGCGTGGACGACGTGAAGTTCCTTTCCAATCTGATCGACACATTTGAAGCCAATTACAGGGTGGACCCTACGCACGTCTACGCCACGGGAATGTCGAACGGCGGGTTTATGAGTGCCAGACTGGCGTGCCAACTATCGAATCGGATTGCGGCGGTGGCGATTGTGGCTGCCTCTCTTTCGGACGCCGTGGCCGCAAGTTGCCATCCGGAGGTGCCGGTGTCAGTTCTGGTCCTGCAAGGCACGGACGACCCCCTGGTGTCGTTCACGGGCGGTCCACTCGGGAAGAACGGGGACCGCGGTGACGTGCTCTCGCACGAGGCCACGGTCGAGAAGTTTGCCAGGCTCGATCGGTGCCCGGAGCCGCCGAAAAAGGAGCACATCCCGGACCAGGCGGGAGACGGCACGACCATCGACGTCACGATCTATTCCGGCTGCGTCACCGGTACGGAAGTCCGAGGATACGTCGTGAACGGCGGCGGACACGCCTGGCCGTCCGGATTGCAGTATTTCCCCGCGTCCATGATCGGGAAGACATCGAAGAATCTGGATGCGAGCGAAGTGATCTGGGAGTTTTTCTCGCAACACACGCTGAGCGTCACATCGAAACCGTGAGCATCTGGTTGCCGGCAAGTCAGAACGTCTCGCCGACCATTTCCTCGCTCTTCTTCCAAAGTGCCTTGGCATTGTCAGCGTCCAGGGCGTAGGCGCGGACGCCCTCGCTGGCCACGGTCGTTGTCGCGCTCTCCGGAACAATCTTCGCGACATGGCAGTTCTCACAGTATTGGCCGCCGACTTCGTCCGCGGGAGCAACGACAGCGGCCCAGACGGACGTAGCCGCGCCTTGAGGAACGGTCTTGAATTCGAACGCTCCGAGGCCCTCCGCGGCGCGCTGCTGGTTGATCTGATCGAGCAACTTCAGGAGTTGCGCTTCCCCCATGTGGCGGCCCAGTTCGGTGCGGATACCGCCCGGGTGCACGGCGGCGGCGCGAACCCCATTTGCCCTATGGCGGCGATCGAATTCGACGGCAAACAAAATGTTAGCGGTCTTCGAGCGGCCGTACGCCACAAATGGGTCGTACGGTGTCTTCTCGAAGTTCGGATCCTGCAAATCCACATTGGAGAAGCGGTGACCGGCGGAAGAGAGATTGACTAACCGGCCTCCTTTGCGAAGCAACCGGGCAATGCGGTTCACAAACACGAAGTGTCCCAGGTGATTGGTACCGAACTGCATCTCGAAGCCGTCCGTCGTTTGCGTAAAGGGTGTGGCCATCACACCGGCGTTCGCGATGACGACATCAAACAGCTCGCCCTTGGCCACCAGTTTGTCAGCCGCGGCCCGCACACTCTTCAGGCTGGCGAGATCGAGCTCAATGAGTTCGAAGGTGCCTCCGCCCGAACTGGCATCTTTCCGCACTTGGGCAGTGGCTCCCTCGGCTTTCTTCAAGTCGCGCGCCGCGCCAACAACATGTGCGCCGTGCGCGGCGAGCGCTCGAGCGGTTTCAACGCCGAGCCCGGCGGAAACACCAGTGATCAGAACCCTCTTCCCGTTCAGCTTCACTCCTGTCAAAACCTCTTCCGTCGTGGATTTCGCGCCAAATGAACTGGCCATGCCGATTCCTCCTTGCAAAAGGGGCCGCGGTTGACGGCCGCGGCAAAGTGTGACAAAACCGAAGCGGAGGAAGTCTCCGCAACCCGTTAGATAATCGGAGGCGACCTCCGGTTACACACTAACCGCCAAATGTCTTCAAAACGGCACAAACCCGCGCCGCGCAAGCCGCGTGCTGACGCCCAAAGAAACCGTCTCCGGATTCTGCAGGTGGCCAAACAAGCCTTTACGCAATCGGGCGCCAGCGTGAGCCTTGACGACGTAGCCCGGCAGGCGGGTGTGGGGCCCGGTACGTTGTACCGCCACTTCCCTACCCGCGATGCGCTTCTTGCGGCGGTCTATCAAACGGAGGTGGAGAAGTTGGCGGCAGCTCAGCAGGAATTCTCGAAGACCATGGCTCCCGTAGAGGCTTTGCGCGCGTGGATGCTGCTGTTTGTGGATTACATCGCCACCAAGCACCTGATCGCGCCCGCGCTGAATACGATGGTGGGAGGCGCTTCTAAAGTGTATGAGTCTTCCGGAGGACTCGTGAAAGGGGCGATTCACACGCTGGTGGATCGCGCTATAAAGAACGGAGACATTCGGCCGGACCTCGATCCTTTCGATTTGCTGCGGGCGTTGATTGGTGTGTCAAACGTGGCGTCGGTGCCGGAGTGGCCGCAAAGCGCGAAAAGGCTGGTGGAGATCCTGATCGCGGGGTCTCGGCCGACGAACGCGAAATAGCGAGATGGGGAGACTGAGCGGCGACCGCTAATTGTGCGGTTCCGAGTCAGGCTCGACGGGTTCCGGAGCAGAGGTGGTGTTGCGCAGGCGATTGATGGAATTCGGGGGAGGCGTGGGGGCCGCGAGTCCGGCGGTTTCCGAACCGAGGCCGAGTTTCTGCAGCGTGAGCGCGTCCAGTTTGCCGGTGGCATTCAATCCGTTTGAAGATTGAAATTTGCGCAGCGCGTCGGTCGTGGAATCATCCCACTTGCCGGAAGGCGTCCCATTCAGAGCGCCTTTGCTGGCGAGCGCTTCCTGAATCTCTGTGATCCGTTCCGGCGTGGGGGCGGCCTGGCCCTTCACCTTGCTGGATTTCTTTTTACTCGAGGACTTCTTCTTGGAAGAAGAACTGGAGTGGACCGATTTCGTGGCACTCGACGATTTGTGAGTCGCTTGGGATTTGCCGGACTGCGCCGAAGCTTGCGGGGCGACGACGGGCAGAACGAGGCCGCCCGCCGCCAACGCCGCGAGAATCATGCCGCTCAGTTTGCACTTACCGATATGGGTAGGCATAGCTGGGCGAATCGACTTCCTCACAGTTAGTTACTCTCCGCCGGAACGACTCCAGGCAAAAAGACGGTCATCACGCGGTCCGTGGGGCTGCGGCGCAGGACCTTGAAGACCACGTTTTCACCGGGCTTCAGTTTCGCGATGGCCTTGCGGTAGTCATCGACGGAAGTGACGATCTGGCCGTTCACCTCCGAGATGACATCGCCGGCGGTGAATCCGATGTCGTCGGCAAAGCTGGTGGGCTCGACTTCACCGACAAGGACGCCTTTCTGGCCTTCATTGACGCCGACGCGTTGCGCGCGTTCGGGGGTCAGGCTCTCGACGTGCAGGCCGAATTCCGTGGGAGCAGCATCGTCGGGAGTGTTGCTGACGCGGCCGGCGCTATTCGGGAAGACGCGTGTGCGATCTTCAACCGTGGCGGAGGTTTCGTGCTGTTGCTTGTCGCGGTAGTAGGTGATTTTCACCTTGCTGCCGATGGGCGAAGAGGCAATGGGATTCACGAGGTCGTTGCCCGTCTTCACAGGAGTGCCATTGACGGCACTGATGACGTCGCCACCCTTGAGGCCCGCCTTCTCGGCCGGGCTGCCGGGCTCCACGCCCTCGATGACCACGCCGTACGGCGCGCCAAGGGACTTCAGGGTGATCTGGTTGGTGCTGAGCTCTTCCTGGAAGCTCACGCCAATCGAACCGCGGGTGACGCGGCCGCTCTTAATAATCTGGTCGTAGACGCTGATCGCCGTGTTAGAAGGCATGGCGAAACCGACGCCTTCATAGCCGCGGCTGCCGGTGAGAATCGCGGTGTTGATGCCGATGACCTGGCCAGCCAGATCGACAAGCGGCCCACCGGAGTTGCCGGGATTGATGGCCGCGTCGGTCTGGAGAAAGCGCTGGAACTGGCGGCCCATGCCGCCGCGGTCCTTGGCGCTTATGATGCCGGCGGTGACCGTGGCATTCAGGCCGAAGGGGCTGCCGATGGCGAGCACCCAGTCTCCGACTTGCACACCGTCGGAATTGCCGAGTTTAGCGAAAGGGAGTTCCTTACCGGCGTCAATCTTGATGACGGCAAGGTCGGTGTCTTCGTCGGTGCCGATGACTTTGGCAGTGTACTTGGCGGTATCGCCGGGGAGCTGCACCTGAATCTTGGTGGCCTGATCGACAACGTGATTATTGGTGAGGATGTAGCCGGTCTTGTCGAGGATGACGCCCGAACCCAGGCTGCGCTCCGCCTGCGGCTGCATGGGCCCGCCCGGGTGGCCGTCGAAGAAGTGGAAGAAGAAATCGTCGCTGGGGTCGTCATCGTTTTGGCCGCGGCGCTTCGATTTGGACTTGCGATCAATCACCTGAGTGGTGGCAATGTTGACGACAGCGGGTTCGACGCGGTTCACGATGGCGGAAAAAGAATTGGACGAGGGGATGGGGTCGGGCAAGGCCAAGGGAGTGGCGTTGGTTCCCGCAAAGGAAAACGCGCGCATGGCAGAAACCTTGCCAGAAACGATGGTTCCGATCATGATGCCGATGACGAGCGTGGCCGAAATCAGAGCCGCCAGCATGAGCTTGCGGCGGCGTGCCCGAGCATCCAAACCTGTAACTTGATTCATACTTTCACTTGCTCCTATCGAAGTCGTGGCCCAATCCTCAAGCCGAGAGTATACCACCCAGACGGAAGGGGGTTTTGTACCCTAATTGGATGCGCGTCGGGGTTAACTGGCCATCAGGCCGGGTCCACAGTAAGCGATCTCTGCACCACGTAGTTTGACGCAAGAAGCATGGAAAGTGTTTGCCTCGACGCCAGCGCGGCGTATGCTTCGCGGCGTGGCTCCCGGTGTACTGCAGCGTGCTGCACGCGCACCAGAATTTGTAGCGCGGGTACGGTATTTTGCGGCGGAGATTCCGGTACCTATTACGCGGCACGAGCTTGTGAGCGTTGTGGGTTGCGTGGCATTGGTTAACGATAATCGGGGCCCCCTCCCACGCCAGGGGCCGCAACGCGTGGGAAACACGCGAGTTGGACGAACGGTTGTCGATGTGGCGGAAACAAGGGAGTTATCAAAGGCCGTGGCGAGTCGAAAGTGGCGAGTGGCGGGTAAACGGGCAAACATCAACTACGCTTCCTGCTGCTGCGGTAGTCGTCGAGCGAGTCGACGGCTTGGCGTAAGCGGTCCCAGGCCGGTCCGGTTCGCGAGGTGAACGATTGGTCGTCAGCAAACCGGGAGGTCTGGTCGATCAGAGACGTGATGCGTGATAACACCTGGACACGTTCTGGAGAAAGACGGCCGGCGGCTACAGCGCGAGCCACTCCTTTGAGAGCGCGAGTGCGAGCTTTTTTCGAGGAACGGCCGTTGGCCAGTGGCTCGAGGACGTGACGCAGATTGTCCTGGCGGGAACCGCGGCGAGCAAAGGTGCCGTGGGAGTAGCAGAGGTCCTCGAAATCGGGGTGCGCCGGAAGCGAACAGCGGCGGCCATCCTTGAACGTGAAGCGGCAGAGGGGAGTTTCCGGGGTGTCGCTGCGGCGCGAAGACATAGCGGCAGTATAACATGATAAGTACCTATAAGTAAGTAATACATAGTGGAGGGCGGGAGTCGCGGGGTGAGTGGGCGGGGGACGCAGATTAAACGGTAAATCCGTCCCTCGGTTGACGTTCTTTCAACCTGAAGACCCCGGTTCAAACGGCGAAACTGGGCACGCGCGCTGTGGCCTGACGGTCTATTCGCTTGCGCCGGGTTGTTCTTCTGGAGCCGGGAAGAAAAGAAGTTCGCGCACTTCGCCGGGCACGTCGCAGGCAATGGCACCCTTGCGCGCCCATGCCAGCGCTTCCTCCAGGTTTGCGCATTCCAGTATCCAGAATCCGCCGATGTGCTCCTTGGTCTCGACGTATGGTCCGTCGGTGACGAGCACCCGGCCGTCGGACTGTCTCCGCAGCGTCTTGGCGTCGCGGACCGGGGCAATGCCGCAGGCGAATTTCCTCACGCCGGCAGCAATCAATTCGCGGTTGAGCGCGTGAATCTCTTCCATCATCGCTTCGGTTACCGTAGAAGGGTCGAAGTCGTCCGGGAGGTAGTTTGCAACCAGATACTGTGGCATGAAGTCTCCTATCAGAGTGTGGGGGCGGATTGCCCTGCCTTTCACTATATAGTCGAACGAGCGGGCGAAAATTCGACGAGCGGCTCAGGAATTTCGCAGCGGCTGCCTGGACAGTTCCGTTGGCCCACGGTCTCTCAACCCCAAGACCCAGGTTCAAACGGCGAATCTGGGGCGCCCGGCCGACTTCGGCTTCCAGGACTTACCGGTGGTTGCCTAACGGTGCCGGAGAGGCAGTCGATAACCGGAGAAGCAGATTCTGCGCTTGCACGTTCATAGGGTCGATTCGCAGGGCATTCTGTGCGTCATCACGAGCCGCCGTTATATCGCCGCGCTGGTAACGAAGGACCGCACGGTTCGACCAAGCAAGTGAAAACTGTGGGCATCTCTCGATCGCCAGATTCAAGAAGGCCAGGGCATCTTCAATATCTCCAGCCTTCGCACTCATCACTGCCAAATTCACGATTCTGAAGTCGGCTTCTGGAATCCCTCGCAGACGAAGATACTCAGGAAAATCCGGATAAATTTGAATCGTAGTTTTTATCTCCAAGTCAGCCTCTGCCCAATTACCGCGACGCTGATACTCGCCCGCTAGCCCATCGTGAATACTCGCGTTGGCGGGAACAGCGCGTTCGGCGGCTTGAAAGAGCGTAAAGTTGTCGCGCCAGTCTCTATTGCGAATGATGGTCCGTGCAGTAAGGAGCACGAGCACAAGAGCGAGTACACACCACGCCATACGATGCAGGCGTTGCTCCATTCGCGCCAGCAACAGGGCCGCGAAGAGACAAAATCCCGCTGAGGGAAGGTATGCCAGTCGTTCCCCCATAATTGTTCCAGTCGGTATCAAGATATTCGCAGTAACCGCAAAGGCAGTCATATAAATACCAGCGGCGAATGACCACTGACTTCGTTTTGTCCACAGTGCCCACACCGACACGACCATCACAGCCAAGGCGGCTGCTGCCGCAAGAGCCGTGTGCGACCACGTCGCGTAAATCGGGATGGAATTGAACGAGTAGTCGCAAGAGAGTGTGAACGGGTAGAATTGAAGACCTACGTACTTCCAAGCGACCCGGAGAGCGTTTAGAATCCTCATGCCAGCGGGAAGGTACGCGAGTGGGTTCTCGGTGAAGGGGACCTGCTTCTGGCCGAATCTGCCACCTTGGATTGCCCAAAGAACCGCGACATACGCAAGGCCAACAGCCACGATACAGCCGTACCTGAGGACTGATTTATATTTTTCACGGGCATAGTCGCCCAGCAAAACGAGCGGCACAAAAACCAGCGCAGACTCCTTTGATAAAACGGCTGCGACAAACGATAGGAGCGACAAAATGGGACGGTCATTCAGATGCAGCAGCCACGCGGCGAGCACGAACCCCGCCGCCAGGAGCTCAGATCGGCCTACGATTGACGCAACTGCATCCGTGTGGATTGGGTGTACGGCAAATAGCAGCGCAGCCACCAATGCCACCCAAGCGCTCTGTCCGTGGCCCTCGAAAAGCTTTCGGAGCAAAAGGTAGAGCAATGCCGCAACCAACGCATGCAAAAGAAGATTGACGAGGTGATAGCCCCACGGATGCGTATTACCTAAGGCCCAATTCAAAGCAAGGGTAGCAAATGTGACTGGACGGAAAACATTCGCGTCCTTGTTGGCCTGGAAGACGGCTGGAATTGAGAAGTGAGTTACCGCAGAATTGCGAGCGATGTATAGACCGTCGTCCAATGCAAAACCGTTAGCCAATGTGTTCCCGTATGCGAGACAACATAGGGCGCAGAGAAGGGCCAGACGATAACGTTCACTCATTCAACATAAATCCTTTGGCTGGGAGTTCCGCTGACAGAATTCCAGTGTAACTCCTGATTGACGGGTTTACCTTCCATTGAGGTATCAGGACGTAGGTTCCCGGTCTGCTGATGAACAGATTGCAGCTGTCCGTGGCGAGTCGTCGAAACAGCGTCTTAAGTTGTAAACAATCATGGGCGCTTGGAGAACTGTTTTTCCGACGATACTGTATGCGGCAGGCGACAGTAATCCAGGAACTTCTCGCGGCGCACGGGCGTCCATCGGCGACCATAACACCCACCTACGAAAGAACTGCATCCTCAAACGTCGTGACGATATTGTTCACGATTGAGGAGGGACCAGAAGCCCAACCTGCACCAAAACCTCGTTAAAGCATGTGAAAAAGGGGCACTCGACAGGTCGATCGGCCGCGGAGCTATTTCAATTCCGCCAAACTCGCGTGCCGGAATAGTAGACCTGAGGTGATGAAGAGCGCCACGAGGACACCGTGACCGATGGCCATATTCCGCGCAAGATCGGGTGGCGCTCCCGACGGCAGTGCGATGGCAATCAGCGCGAGCGTCGCTGCCATCACGAACAACGTTCGGGCTAAACCTCGCGCCTCCAGCCTGGCTAGGCAAGCTCCGACGACCCCCACCGCAAGCACTCCGTAGTACACCAGGTTCCTCGGATTCTCCGAGTCGGCGACGTGAACCATGTTGGACCACCCCAAAACGAACCCCGCCGCCAGTGCTAACCCCACGCCTCCCTTGTACGCCCACGCGCCCATTCTCCGGGCGATCAGCGCATAGGCCAAACCCGTGACGAAGAACAGCACATATACAATGACGAACGCCCCGGGGTGCCAGCTCCATCCGTCTACCCATTGCGATGCCACCAGCGGCACCATCAACAGGCCCAGCGCGAACAGCGCCACGCGCAGAATCGTCTTGCTCATTGGCGTCATACGAGTAGTGCCCATGGTCCGAGGATACACCGTCTTGAACCGGATCATCACAAGCTTCGATCCTGTGCGGAGTCGGCTGAACGGCAAGACCTGGCAGCGTCGTGATGGTATTCTTCTTCGCGAAAACGACGAACCATGAAACCACTATTGAACGTCAAAACGCCAGCGCAGAAGGTGCACTGGTCAGGCGATCACCAGCCAATGACGGCAACTTTGTACACGAGCAGAACGAGTATGGCTGCCAGCGCAGTTACGCCGGACAGCGTGTAGCGACGGAAGAAGTACAAGGTCACGGCGGCCCAGCAGAAACAGGCAGCGATGAGAGCGCCGACTATGTAGGGCGCAGCGACCGCGGTCGAGAAATTCGCGCCTTGGACGTGCCGCAACCGGAAGAACTCCCCGAGTGTCCTTACCACGATGAGAAATTGCGCAGTGATTCCGATTTGAGCCCAGCGTTCTCGAGTCACGGGGGCTTATTGTAGCTGGGGTGGCAACGCTTGGCGAGAAATCGACGTTACAGGGGCGGAAACATTGGTCTTGACAAGGAATGGGGAGATATAGCATAAACGTGGGTAGCCGTTGATGCGGTAACACGTGGCGATTTAGGGCGACTTGCTCCACGTAAAAAACTGCTAAAGAGCTGGTAGCGTTCTACAGAGTAAGCTTCTGAGACCCTCCAAGCACTTTGGCACGGAGGGTTTTTCATTTTTCCCCTCCTTGCTGCCCTCAGTCAATGTCACGTCATTTCACACATAGGCCCTAGCCCGGGCACTGTGCGGCGGGAACCTATCGCGAGGTGACTTATGAAGGAAGTCTTTTATCTACGATGCCGGGAATGCGGGAAGAAATTTGCCAACGCCCCGCAATCGTTCTGCGAAGAGTGCTTTTCGCCACTCGAGGTGAGCTACGACTACGAGGCGCTCGGAAAAGTGGCGAGGCGCGAGGCGTTGGAACACCGGGCCTTCAATATGTGGCGGTACTCGGAACTGCTGCCGCTGCCCGAGGGCTTCAAGCCTTCGCACGATATTGGCGGGACGCCGCTGGTGAAGTCCAAGAAGCTTGGACCTTCGCTGGGCGTGAAGAACTTGTATTTCAAGAATGATGCGGTTTGCTTCCCTACCCTTTCCTTCAAAGACCGGGTTGTGGCGACGGCGCTGGCAGCGGCGCGGCGGTTCGGGTTCAAGACAGTGGGCTGTTCGTCGACGGGCAACCTGGCGAATGCAGTGGCGGCGCAAGGTGCGCAGCAGGGATTCGATACCACGGTGTTCATCCCGGCGGACCTGGAACCGGCGAAGGTTCTCAACACGGCGGTGTACGGGGCGAAGATCGTGCGCATCAACGGCAACTACGATCACGTGAACCGGCTGTGCACGCAGATTGCCGACCGCTTCCAGTGGGGACTGGTGAACGTAAACCTGAGGCCGTACTACGCGGAGGGCTCCAAGACGCACGGGTACGAAATCGCGGAACAACTTGGATGGGAGTTGCCGGACAACGTGGTAGTGCCGATGGCGGGCGGATCGCTCATCGGAAAAATCGCCAAAGCGTTCTGCGAATTGGCGCATCTGGGCTGGGTCGAGCCGAAGCAGGTGAAGTTCTTTGGGGCGCAGGCTACCGGGTGCTCACCCATCGCGGACGGCGTGAAGCGCAACCTGGCGCGCTTTGAGCCGCAGAAACCGAATACGATTGCGCGCTCGCTGGCCATTGGAAACCCGGCGGACGGGCCGTTCGCCTTGCGGCTGATCCGTGAATCCGGCGGATGGGCCGAGGATGTATCCGATCCGGAGATCATCGACTCTATTAAGTTGCTGGCGCAGACCGAAGGAATCTTCGCGGAAACGGCCGGTGGCGTGACGGCCGGGGTAGCGGCGAAGCTGATCCAACAGGGCCGCATCCGTCCCGAGGAGACCACGGTGGTTTGCATCACCGGCAACGGTCTGAAGACCACGGACGCGATCGCCGCGGACTTCCCGGCAACGGAAGCGATTGCGCCAAAGCTGGAAGCGTTTGAAGCGCTGGTGGCGCAGCGACTCGAAGAGGGCGTGCGCGCGAGTCGCTGAACAAGTTTCCGCCAGCCATCTGTGCAGCATGATGCCGGGGGCCTTTGGGAGAGTGAAGGCTCCCGGCATGATGGCCGGCGCGGCAACGAGATTTGAGACAAGGAGAAGGGGAAGAACCATGGCAGTGACGATTGAAATACCGACGGCGTTTCGGCGGTTCACGGACGGCGAGCAGCATGTGTCCAGCGGCGCGACAACGGTGTCGGAGGCGTTGAACGACCTGACAGCGAAGTTCCCTGCTCTTTCGCGGCACGTGCGCGACGACCAGGGGCAAATCCGGCAGTTCCTGAACGTTTATCTGAACGACGAAGACATTCGCTTCCTGAGCGGGGAAGGTTCCACGCTGAAGGATGGAGATAAACTGCTGCTGGTGCCTTCGATCGCCGGCGGCTGATTTCCTTCAAGCGACGGCTTACACAGTGCGTTATCTGTCCACCACGCGCTCCTGTCGCCAAAGACGAATACTCCAAACCAAGCCGGCCAATGCCGCACACAACGTCAGCGCGTACGCAGCGGTGGGAAAACCGCTGACGTGTTCTCCGTCCCGGTCATAATCCAAGTGCCACCTCCTTTTCGTTATCGTCGTGCCCACAGGCATACTCCGTGGCAACGAAGCATCTGAGGCGCCGGCCACATACTTTACTTCACGGCCATTTGGGGCACGGACGATATACTCCGTTGCGTAACGCGGATTGCTGGGTGAGTGAAGATCACGACTGGACTGAACCACGCCTTCCACCTGAGTGATTAGCCGTTGATAAAGCGTTTCGTACCCAAACGCGTAGAGCATAAAGAGAAAAAAACCGAGTAATGCAAATGGATTCCGAACTCCTCTGGGTTTTACGAAATCACTGGCTTGGCGGTTCATCTCATCGGACACCATGTCGAGCCAGCCAAAAACTCCAGCAACTGCCAAGTATCAAGGCGGCTCCGACTACGAAAAAAGCTGCACGGGCGAACCTTTGGTTAGGAAAAGGTTCTGGGTTGTTCACTGCCGTTGGAATCGGTGCATGTCGCACCGCCACGAAAACGGCCAACACACCCACTGCCACCTGAAACAAAAGGCTGAGTTGTTCTCCCTTGCTCAGGTCCATCCAGTGTTGGTTCACAGAGCAATTCTACGTCGGCTCAAATCCCAAGAAGCACTGAGAGCACTCTCGCTGTTGTCACGTCGTTACCTGGTCTAACCGCCTGGGAGCTTATTGACGAGGTCGACCCGCGCAGCGTGGAGTACGACTGCCGCGACTTCAACTCGACGACCTAAACGAACTGTCACTCCGACGCGTTGCGAATGAGTTGCGCGTAGTACTGAATGGCCTTCCCGAAATTGTCGATGGCGATGCGCTCGTTGGTGCCGTGAATGCGGTCCAAATCGGCCGGCACGGCGAGAATCGGCAGGAAGCGGTAGACGTCCTTGGTGATGGGGGCGTAGTGCTTGGTGTCGGACGCAGCGATATAGACAAAGGGAACAGAGATGGCGTCTGGGTAGATCTGTACGACGGTCTTCTGGAGGCGCTTGAAGTTGGGTGATTCCGGGTCGGATTGCTTGGAGGGTTCCGCGGGAGGCTCGCCGCCGATCGGCTGTAGCTTCACGCGTGGATCGTGAATCACTTCGCGAACGTGCTCGGTGACGCTGGCAATCGAATCTCCCGGCAGGATGCGGAAGTTGACGGTGGCTTCGGCATGGCTGGGCATGACGTTGTCTTTTTCGCCGGCGCGGAAGATGGTGGGAGCGGCAGTGCTGCGAAGCAAGGCGTTCGTATCCGGCGAGGACGCCAGGATGAGCTGCACGACAGGTCCAAAGAGCCACAGGTTTTTGAAGACGGCGTTCAGAGGAAAGGCCGCATTCCCGCCCGCGTAATTCAGAAAGTCGCCGACCGGGCCATGGACGTGAGGCGCCATGGGGTTGGTTTCGACGCGATGAACGGCCTCGCTGAGAATGCCGATGGCCGATTCTTTCGGCGGCATGGAGGAGTGGCCCCCTTCCATGTCGACGCTTAACACCAGACTCAGGTAGCCTTTTTCTGAGGTGCCGATGACAGCCACGGGCTGTTTCACGCCGGGGACC
>Ga0335070_10007245_pt1 | contig 13009 bp, 6 predicted proteins | sample Lox_Sample_13_FD_206722 | JGI IMG/M metagenome (GOLD analysis project Ga0335070, IMG submission 206722) | Soil microbial communities from Loxahatchee National Wildlife Refuge, Florida, United States - Lox_Sample_1.3 | ecosystem: Environmental > Terrestrial > Soil > Wetlands | place: USA: Florida...
CGACGACGTCTGCCTTCGCCTCCTCGATCGCGCCGTAGAGGTCCTTGAGCTCCAGGCGAACCTCCGACTCGCGCCCGCCGACCCGGATCCGGCCGGGCCCGAGCCCATGCGAGATCTCGTGGAACAAGACGTGGTGGTAGAACGCCTCGAACGTGACGTTGGCGGCCTCGTCGGGGGGGAGCGCGCGCCCCGCGACGTTCGTCAGCACGGCGTCGTACTTGGCACGCATCATATTCTTGAGCAGCACCTTCTTGGAGCCCTTCGCCTCGCGCACCCGCTCGTCGTTCGGCAGGTTGAACGCGAACGTCTGGATGCCGCACCGGGCGTCGCCCGCAGTGACGATCTCGTCCGCCACCCGGATCGGCGAGTCGCTCCCCCGCTTGGTGTTCTTGTGCTCGTCCGGGATCGGGAGCCGACTCTCGAGGTACGGGATCTCCTTCTTGTAGAGCGCGAGCTGCTCGGTGTCCCTGGGCTGCTCGACGCAGACGAAAGCCTCGAACGCCGCCTTGTACCCGAGCAGGCGGTCCTCGTACGTCTCGTACGGACCGATCGCGACCTCGAGCGGCGAGTCGAGGTCCGTCCACGCCATGTCGGACGCGTAGTAATCGTCGGAGAGCAGCGCGTCCGCGCGCAGGGTGAGGTAGCTCCTCAGGGTGGGAGACGTCGCGGTCGGCGCCGCGGCCCGGAGCTCGGCGGCGGCCTGCTCGAGGATGTCGTGGTACTCGATCGAGTACGGCACCGCGACGAGGTCCCGGCCGCGCCTCCGGATCACCGTGACAGGCGACGTGAACGCCTGACGGTCCCCGGGGTGCGCCGCCAGCCACCTGTCGAACTCGTCCCGGGTCATGTCCTCGGGGTAGAACCCCGCCCCGGCCGGATGCGGCGCGGTGCCGAGGAACGGCTCGAACGCCCTGAGCCGGTCCCACGGCCCCATCATGATCCGGAAGTACCCCTTCGCGGCCTGGGCGTCGGGCCCGGTGAGCGCCTGGACGCGCGGGACGAACGCCGGGTACCCCTGCCACGCCTGACGCCCGAAGACCGAGTCCACGACCGCCGCGGCCCGGACGATATGCTCGAGCGCCTTCCGGTCGCCGTCGGCGAGGTACTTCGTGTCCGCCGAGAGCGTGGTGCGGATGAACTGCGCGCGGCGCGCCGCGACGTCGGGTGCGACCTTGAGCGCCGCCTCGGTGGCCACGGTGGGCGGCTTGGTGCCGCACCCCCACACTGCCGCCACGACCACGAGCCGAGACGCCCACGCGCGGGCTGTCGCCTGCATCTCACACCTCCGGCAGGAACCAAGCGTATCCGAGTTTCCCCGGGGCGTCGACAGCGGTGCCCGGAGAGCGCCGAGCGGGCGGCGGGCGCGCACTCCGCGTGAGGAGGCGCACACCCGGCGTGAAATGCGACCGGCGCCGGGGGACGTTGCACCGGGTGTGCACGCGTCCGTGAGCGACCGATGAGCATGACCGGCAGGCTGGACGAGGTCTCGGTGCCGGAGATCCTGCACCTCCTCTCGTGGGGTGAGAAGTCGGGGAAGCTCATGCTCACCCGCGGCGCGGCGGAGGGGGTCGTCGTGTTCCGGCGCGGCCGCATCGTCAACGCCGCCTCGAACTCACCCCGCGAGGCGCTCGGCAGCATCCTCGTCTGCCGCAAGCTCGTGACCGAGCACGCGCTCATGAGCGCGCTCGACGAGCAGCACCGGTGCGAGCAGGAGCGCTCGCTGGGCGCCACCCTCGTCGCGATGGGCGCGATCGCCCCCGAGACGCTGGAGACCGCCGTCCGTCAGCAGATCGAGGGCGTGATGACGGAGTTCATGCTCTGGGAGACCGGGCTGTTCCGGTTCGAGCCGCTACACTTCCCCGAGCCGGCCGAGGACGTCGCCGTGCTGTTCGGCTCCGACCGGGGGTTCAACACCGAGCAGGTGGTCCTCGAGGTCGTCAAGCGGGTGGACGACGTCCGGCGCCGGCGACAGGAGTACGCAGCCGACGCCGGAGGCCCCGTCCCCGCCGCCCTCGTCGCCGACGACCCACAGGCGAACCCGTTCATCCCGCCGCGCAGCCGGCCAGCGAGTCTGCAGGCGATCGTGGCGGACCTCCAGGCGCCCGTCCTGCGCGGCGAGGCGATCGTCGCGATCCTCCGGCAGGCGAAGGGGCTCGTCGATCGCGCCGCGCTCTTCATCCCGAGCCACCGCGGGTTCGTCGGCAGCGGGCAGTTCGGCCTCGAGGTCGAAGGCGACTCGGCCGACGAGCACATCCGCCGGGTCGTCCTGCCCCTCGGCCAGCCGTCGGTGCTCGCGGAGGTGGCGGCCAAGCGGGGGCCGTACCGGGGGATGCTGCCCCTGTCGTTCTGGAACGAGTTCCTCGTCACGCAGCTCGGCGGCAGGTTCCCGCGCGAGGTGGTGGTCGTCCCGGCGACCCTCGACGGCAACGTCGTCGCGCTCCTCTACGGCGACAACGTTCCGTCCGATTCCCCGATCGGACCGGTTGCGAGCCTCGAGGCCGCGATGCTCGAGGCGTGCACGCGCTACGTCCGGCCGCTCACGGCGGAGGGTCCGCGCGGCAAGTCCTCGAGCGGCAGGGAGATCGGGCCGCCCGGAGCGGTGCGGGCCAACTCGTAACCGGCGCGCCCCCCGCTGCGTACCAGGTGAGGTACGATGCGCGGTCGCACGGCGCACGAGGGGGCCATGAACGACGTCTGGAAGAAGAGACTGCGCTGGCTGTGGGACGAGTGGGTGAGGTCGCTGCTCATCGTGCTGCTCACGGTCGGGGCGTTCCGATCGGCGGTCGCCGACTGGAACGACGTGCCGTCCGGTTCGATGAAGCCGACGATCCTCGAGGGCGACCGGATCTTCGTCAACAAGCTCGCGTACGACCTCAAGGTGCCGTTCACGCGGTGGCGCCTCGCGCGCTGGACGACCCCTCAGCGCGGCGACATCGTTGTGCTGTTCTCGCCGGCGGACGGCACGCGCCTCGTGAAGCGGGTGGTCGGCATGCCGGGCGACCGCATCGCGCTCAGGAACGACCGCCTCTTCATCAACGGCAGGCCCCTCGCCTACGCGCCGCTCACCGGCATCCAGGTGCGCGACTTCCAGCACTCCGACCACCCGGCCCGCCTGCTCGCGACCGAGACGCTCGGCGAGCGCGAGCACCCCGTCATGATCACGCCCGAGCTCCCCGCGATGCGGTTCTTCGGCCCGCTCGAAGTGCCGGCCGGACAGTACTTCGTCATGGGCGACAACCGCGACGAGAGCGGCGACTCGCGCGTCTTCGGGTTCGTCTCAGAGGACGCGATCGTCGGGCGGGCGACCGCCGTAGCGGCCTCGGTGGACCCCTCCGACCACTACCTGCCTCGCTGGCGTCGGTTCCTGCGAGCGCTGCACTGATCGTCGACGAGAACTCGGACGGGGTACGCCGTGGCGCTCGAGCGGGAAACCGCCCCTCGCTCGGAGCGACGCAAAAGTACTAGGATGTCGCGCGGCACCTGAGACCCAGGGCCAGGAGGCCACCGATGCACGCGAACCCGTACGACCCCCCCAGGCGCGCTCGCGTCACCCGCCACTTCGGCTCGGCGGTCGTTCTGCTGGCCGTCGCATTGATCTCAGGACCGGCGCCCGCCGCGCGGGGCGACGACAGGGAAGCGCCCTCGGCGCCCCCGGTCGAGATCGTCGTCACCGCTCCACGCATGGACGTTCCGCTCGCAGAGAACCCCGCGGCGACGACCGTCGTCCAGGGCGAGCAGCTCGCGACGCTCCCCAAGACGATCGCCGCCGACGAGGCCCTCAAGCTCGTGCCCGGCGTGAAGATCGACAACCAGGCGGACGGCGAGCGCGTGCACATGTCGATCCGGGGCCAGGGGATCCTGACGGAAACCGGGATCCGCGGGATCAAGGTGCTGCTCGACGGCCTCCCGCTCAACGACCCGACCGGGTTCGCGCCCGACCTGTTCGACGTGGACTGGGCGACCGTCAGGCGCATCGAGGTGTTCCGCGGGCCCGCGTCGGCGCTGTACGGCGGCGGGGCGTCCGGCGGCATCCTCAACATCGAGACGCGCGACGGCGGACCGGGCGCCGCGGCGGGCGAGGCCTCCGTCTCGGGCGGCTCGAACGGGTTCTGGAAGGCGCTCACCGAGGTCGGCGGCACCGACGGCTCGATGAACTACCGCGTGTCCGCCTCTCGCATGGAGCTCGACGGCTACCGCGTCCACACCGCCGCCGACGCCACCAACGCCTACGGCAAGCTGACGTTCGACCTCGGGGGTGGCGACCGGCTCACCGCGATCGTCGCGGGCACGGAGTTCTTCAACCAGAACGCCGAGGGGCTCAACGCGCGCCAGGCGTACGAGGACCCGCGCCAGCCCAACCCCGACGCGCTCACGTACAACGAGTACCAGCGCACCCACCGCGGGACCGTGGGCGTGAACGGCCGCTTCCGGCTCACCTCCGCGTCCAGCCTCGATTTCGCCGCGTACGCGCGCTTCACGCAGTGGAAGGAGTCGGTGCCGTCGTCGGTGGACCACCGCGACATCCAGTCTCCGGGCGGCTTCCTCCAGTACACGTTGAGGACCCCGGTCGGCGCGATGGCGAACGTCCTCGCCGTCGGCGCGGACCTCGACTTCCAGACGTTCAACGAGTACCAGCGCCCGAACCTCGGCGGCGCCGCGGAGGGGACGACGGTGCTGTCCGACCAGGACGTCCACCAGCGCGGCACCGGCGTCTACCTCCTCGACCGCCTCGAGGTGTCGCCCCGGTGGAGCGTCACGGCCGGTGTGCGGAACGACTCGATCGAGAACCGCCTCGACGACAACCTCGCGACCCCGCAGCTCGACCTGTCCGGGAGGAAGTCGTTCGGCAAGACCACCGCGCGCCTCGGCGTCGCCTGGAACGCGGACGAGAGCTTCGGCGCCTACGTCTCGTGGGCGCAGGGGTTCCTGCCGCCGTCCACGCACGAGCTCTCGGCCAACCCCGACGGGTTCGGCGGGTTCAACGATCACCTCGTCCCCGCGACCTCGCACAGCGAGGAGGCCGGGGTCAGGGGCACCGTGTCGCACACGTTCACGTACGACGTTGCGGTGTTCCACCTCCTCACGGACAACGACTTCGGCCGCTACCGCGTGCCGTCGAGACCGCTCGAGACGTTCTACAACAACGCCGGCACGAGCCGCCGGTACGGGCTGGAGACGTTTCTCGGCGTCTACCCGAGCCCGCAGCTCTCGATGGAGCTGGCGTACACCTACTCCCACTTCGTGTACGACCACGCGCTCTACAACGGCGTGACGTACCGCGACACCTGGCTCCCGAGCTCGCCGGAGCACCAGGTTGCCCTCGACGCGGAGTACCGGATCGCGCCCAACCTCATGGTCGGCGTGGGCACCGAGACCTGGACGAGGGCGTACGTGGACCCGTCGAACGTGGCGTGGGTGGGCGGCTACACGCTGATCGACGCCCGTGTCGCCTACACGACGCGCGTCGCCGGCGCCACGACGGAGCTCCTCCTCTCCGGGCGCAACCTGGGAGGGAAGAAGTACATCGCGTTCGCGGAGCCCGACCCCGACGGCAACTCGTATCACCCCGGCGCCCGGCGCGAGATCTTCCTCGGCGCCACCGTGAAGTTCTAGCATCCGGCGCGACGCCGACCGAGCGGCTCAGCGGCGGCGGAGCGGAGGGGAAAGCGCTGTTCGAAGGTTCAGAGGTTCAAAGGTTCAAAGGTTCAAAGGTTCAAAGGTTCAAAGGTTCAAAGGTTCAAAGGTTCAAAGGTTCAAAGGTTCAGAGGTTCAAAGGTCCAAAGCTCCACCTAGGGTGAAACACAACCCTCGCCGTCGCTGCCCATTGCCGAGGGGTCCGGGGTCTTGTCTTCGAACCTTTGAACTTCTGAACCTGCGAACGTCCTTCGCTGCTCTGCTCCCCTGCTCCTCTGCTCCCCTGCTGACCGCCTTTGCGCCGGCGGCGCCGTTGGTCTCAGCAGCAGCGCTGGGGAACGCCCTCCCTCACCACCGCCGGCCCGCACGCCTTCGGCGGGATCGGCTTCCCCCGCAGCGTCGCCAGGCAGCGGCGCCCCGAGTCCACCAGGATCACCACGACCGCGGCCATCATCACCGCCGTGAGGCCGCTCTGGAGGTACGCCTGGAACGCCTGCCCCGGCTGCTTTGCCAGCGGGAGGAAGTTGTCCACGATGTTGAGCGCGCCGGCGGCGAGCGTCGTGACCGCGACGAACGCCATCGGCACCGCGGTCAGCGGGGCATAGCGCGCCTTCCCCATGTTGATGAGGAACGTCGTCGCGATCGCGAGCGCCACGGTCGCGAGGAGCTGGTTCGCCGTCCCGAACATCGGCCAGATGCTGCGGATCGAGCCCGTGTAGATGAAGTACCCCCATGAGAACACGATCGCCGAGGTCGTCAGCACGCTCCCGGGAAGCCACGCCGGGTTCCCGATCGGCGTGTAGAAGTTCCCGAGGAACTCCTGCAGGAGGAAGCGCGCCACGCGCGTGAACGCGTCGATGCACGTGAGCACGAACAGCGCCTCGAACATGATCGCGAAGTGGTACCAGTAGCTCATCAGCGTCTTCATCCCGGGCATCGCGGAGAAGATCTTCGCCATCCCGACGGCGAGCGTGACGGCGCCGCCCGTGCGTCCGGTGACGTTCTCCCCCACCCCGCGCGACAGCTCGGCGAGGTCGACCGTGTGCAGCCCCAGCGTCTTGAACACGGCCGGCGGGACGTTGATCGCGTAGAAGTCGCCGGGCTGGAGGGAGCACGCCGCGATGAGCGCCATCACGCCGACGAGGCTCTCGACCAGCATCGCGCCGTACCCGATCATGCGGGCGTCCGCCTCGTTCGCCAGCATCTTGGGCGTGGTCCCCGAGGCGATGAGCGAGTGCGCCCCCGAGATCGCGCCGCAGGCGATCGTCACGAACAGGAACGGGAACAGGGGCCCCGGGATGATCGGTCCGCCGCCGTGCGTGAAGCGGGAGAACGCCGGGAGCTGCATGTCGGGGCGCACCAGCAGGACCCCCGCGATCAGCAGCGCGACGGTGCCGACCTTCATGTACGACGAGAGGTAGTCGCGCGGCGCCAGCAGCAGCCACACCGGCAGAACCGAGGCCGCGAACCCGTAGAGGCAGAGCAGGAACGTGAGCTGGTGGTGGTCGAAGAGGAACCAGCCGGCGATCGGCGACCCCGCGACCCACCTCCCCGCGACCACCGCGAGCACGAGCGCCGCCACGCCTGCGGCGCTCGGGCCGCGCACGCTCCCGGGTTTCACCTTGAACATGAACAGACCCATCGCGATCGCGATCGGGATCGTCGTCGCGATCGTGAACGTCCCCCACGAGCTCTCGGCGAGCGCGTTCACCACCACGAGCCCGAGGCCGGCGAGCGCGACCACCACGATGAACAGCACCGCGATCCCGGCGGTGAACCCCGCGACGGGGCCAACCTCGGAGCGGGCGATCTCCGGGAGCGAGCGGCCGTTGTGGCGCACCGACGCGACCAGGATCACGAAGTCCTGCACCGTCCCCGCGAGAACGGCGCCGAACAGCAGCCAGAGCAGGCTCGGCGCGTACCCGAACTGCGCCGCCAACACCGGGCCGACGAGCGGCCCGGGCCCGGCGATCGCCGCGAAGTGGTGGCCGAACAGCACCCACCTGTTCATCGGCATGTAGTTGTGGCCGTCCCGGAACAGGCGCGAGGGCATCTCGCGGCGGGGGTCGAGCGCGAGCGCCCTGGCGGCGATGAACGCGGAGTAGAAGCGGTAGCCGAGCGCGAGCACGCACAGCGCGCCCACCATGATCGGGAACGAGTTCATCGAGCTCTCCAACGCCTGCAGCCGGGCAGGTATCCCTTAAATAGCATCGCCCTTGCGGCGCCGCAAGCGAGCGCCCGCGCCGGTCCTGCTTGGGACAGTGCCCGCCCCACCTGGCGCAGGCGTCATCACTGCCGACCGCGCGCAGCGACGGGGGCGTCTGCTACGGAGCCGGTGGCGCCGGGGGTCCGGCTGCGGTGCCGCTCGGTGCGCCCTCTCCGGCAACGCGGCCGGGCGCCTTCAACGCGGCGGCCCACCGAGCTGATCGAGCTGCCGCCGCACCTCGGCGTCGCGTGGGTCGAGCTCCAGCGCCCGGGCGAACGCGCGCCGAGCGGCCGCACGGTCGCCGAGGCCGAGACACGCCATCGCCAGGTTGCGGTGTGCGATCGCGTCCCCTGGCGCAAGCGCGACGGCCCTCTCGAGGCACCGGCGCGCGAGACCGAGATCACCCTGTTCCCCTGCCAGCGTCCCAAGGTCGAGCCAGATCCTCGCGTCCTCGGGGTACCGCTTGCTGGCCTCCGTCAGAACCGCCCCCGCGCGATCCGGACGACCCATCAGACGGTACTCCCGCGCCACCTGCGCCAGCGCGTCCGGCGGATCGCCGACCCCGCGGTCCACTGCGGTCCATAGCTCCCGGTCCGCCTCGTCGAGGCGTCCGGCCAGTCGGAGGATGCGAGACAGGGCGTAGTGCGGCGGTGAGTACGACGCATCGGCGGCGATCGCCCGGCGGAACGTCGCCGCCGCGGCCTCGAGGTCGCCGCGGTCGGCGAGGCCCACGGCGAGGTTGTGGAGCCGACGAGCCTCCAGGTGGGGGAGGTTGGCCGTCGGCTCGGCGCTCGGCCCCTCCGTCGCCCGTCCGCCCGCACCCGCCGGGGGCTCGGGGCCGCTCGGCGCCGTGCCGCCGATGTACCCGAGAGCGCGCAGCTTGGCGAACGCTGCTTCCCGGTCCGCCGCGGGCGTCTCTCCCGCGCCGGTGGCTCCCCGCGGAATCAGCGCTGCGTACCTCACCGGCCCCGGCCCGGCAGACCGATCTTCGGCGACGAACCCCGCCGGGACGCTGCCCGGCAGGTCGGCGCCGGCCGGAAGCCCGGCGAGCGAGAGGAGAAGCGGCAGCACGTCCAGCGGGCCGATGCGGCGCCGCGAGGCGTCGGCTCGGACGCGCGGCCCCGCCGCGATGAACACCGCGTCCGGCCGGTGCCAGTAGACGGCGGTCGCTGTGTGGGCGCCCGAGGAGACGTTGGGTCTCTGGTCCCATGTGAAGCCGTGGTCGGAGAGGACCACGATCGTGTCGTTCGGGTGCAGGCGCGCGGCGATGCGGCCGAGCCACGCGTCGACGAACGCATGGTAGCGATCGACCACGGGCCCGAACCGGTGCGCCAGCTCGGGGTCGCTCCCCGGCATCGCGGGCGGTCGGTAGCGACCGAAGAGGTGCCCCACGGTGTCGGTGCCCTCGATGTAGGAGAGGACGACGTCCGTGCCTTTCTCCACCTCACGCTCGGTCAGCCGTTGGACTGTGAGCGTTGCGGCCATCAGGCGAGCGGCGCCGCCGATCGGGTCGTCCCAGCCCGTGGGGCCCTTCGGGACCGAAGCAAGCTCGCCGCGGGTCACCGCGAGGATCGGGGCGAGCATCTCCGGCGTGACGGAGCTCGCGCGCGCCGCGAGCGTCCGGGCGGCCGCGGCAGCGTCTGCCGGTGCCGCGAGGCCGGGCCGGACTTCCTCCGAATCCGTGAGTTGCTCGGCCAGGCGATCGGAGTAGATCGCGCAGCCGGGCACGGCGACCGCGGGGAATGTCGCCCACCACCCGACGACGGCGGACGTCCTCCCCGCGGCAGCAGCCATCTCCCACAGCGCAGGAACCCTCCTGGCGGCGCTCGTGACCGGTTGTGCCGGGCCCCCTCGGGGGTCGGGCTCCACGAAGTCGAGCACCCCGTGGACGTCGGGCGGCTGCCCGGTTGCGAGTGTGGTCCAGATCAACGGCGACAGGAGCGGAGGGCGCATGCGTACGATCACCTGCGTGCCCCGGTCCATCAGCCGCTTCAGATTCGGCATCGCGCCGCGGCGCGTGAGCTCGTCCACGAGGCCCCAGTCCAGCGCATCGAGCCCCACGACGATGAGGCGGCCGTCCGCGGGAGCGACGGAGCGGAGCTCCTCTCCGGCGAGCGCTCGCACCAGCGCGGGATCCGGGTCGGCCGCGACCGTCGCGGAGACGAGGGCCACCCTCCCGAACGACGGGGCGAGCCGCGCCGTTACGTCCGGCCCAGCACCCGCGGGCGCACCGGCGAAGACCTCCCGCCACCGCGCGCTCGACCGTACCGCTGCCGTGGCCTCGGCCTCGGAGACCGCCAGCCTCGGTTGGAGCCATGCGGACCAGGCAGCGTCCCACCCCGCGTCGCGGACGGACACGGCAGAGACCGGCAGCCTGCCCGCGCCTGCGATGTGGAGGCGAACGCTCGCGGGGACACCTGATCCGCCACGGAGGGGAATCGTGACCGGGACCGTCACGACGGCCGCGTCGCCCTCTCGCGGTACCCTCAGCCGCCGCTCGAATGGGAGGAGCGAGAACGCGACGCCGTGCCGCAGGAGGCGGACCCCGGTACCGAAACGGCTCACCCCGACGACCGCGACGGCGCCGCCGCTCGGAACGACGCCGAGCGCGAGCGCAGAGAGGACGACAAGAGCGACCGTGAGGAGCACGATGAGGCGCGGAGCCAGGCGCAGGCGGGTGGCGCTCATCTCGGAGATTCTACGCGGCCGCTCCCACTGGTTCACTCATCGCGTTCCCTGCGCCGTGAGCGTGCACCGCCACGCGACAGCCGGGTCCGATGCTCACTGGCGTACTCGACCCGACGGGCTGAGGCCCCGAGACCGATCACCCTACCTGACCTTGGCCGAGTGCGCCTGGTGCCACACCAGGCCGCTCACCCGCCCGTCCGGCCCGGTCTCGAACGTCACCTCCTCGCCGAGCTCGCCCCCGTCCTCGCGGATACGGCGGAACACACCGCCTTCGACACGCCGGAGCCGTACGAGTTCGCCGAGGATGTCCGTGGTCGGAACATCGAGGGCGGCGAGGCCACCCTGCCACGGCACGACCGCGAGCTCTCCCCAGACGGACCGGTACAGGCCCGCGAAACGCTCGAGGTCAGGTTGTGGGTCGCCCGCTCCCGATGGCGCGCTCGCCGCCTCGCCGAGCGCGGCCGCGGCGACCTTCAGCAGCTGGGTCGCGACCTCTTCCGTGTTGACGCCCATTGCGTTGACCAGCACGATCGTCGCGAGTCGGCGCCGCGGATCGAGAGTGATCTCGGTTCGGTACCCCGGGCACGAGCCGAAGTGGCCGACCAGCGTCTCGCTCCCCTCGCGCCGGACCCTGAAACCGAGCCCGCGGGTCATCCGCCAGTCGGGGTCCGTCCACTGAACCCGCTGCATCTCCCGGAGGGTGGACGCCTTGAGCACCTCGGTGCCGCCGGTTCGCAGGAGTCGGAACTGCCACGACGCGAACGCGGCGAGGTCCCTCACGTCGGAGGCGAACCCGGCGGCCGGCGTCAGCCCGCGCGCGTCGTAGAACGGCATCGCGTCGCGCGTTCCCTCGCGCGTGAGCGGCCCGTACCCGGTGGCCAGTCCGCGGCCGCGCTCGCCCTCGGGGAGCGAGGTCGTGGTCCGGGTGAGCTTCAGCGGCTCCAGGATCGAGCCGCGAACGTACCGCTCGTACGGGACTCCGCTCACCCGTTCGACCACCTCGCCGGCGAGGGTCATGCCCAGGTTCGAATACTGGTAGTAACGCTCGGACGGGTACAGCATCTTCTGGCCGGCGAGCCCGGCGATGAGTTCTTCCTTCGTCGGGAAGACGAACGCCGGCGCGTCCCAGTAGTTGTGCGCCGACTCCCGGGGCACGCCTCCGGAATGCGTCAGCAGGTCGCGAATTGTCGTCTCGGGGTCGTCCGGAGACGTGGGCTTCAGCGTGAAGTACGGGAGGTACCTCCTCACGGGATCGTCGAGCTCGAGCTTGCCGGCGTCGCGCTGCTGCATCACGGCGATCGCGGTGAACAGCTTCGAGATGGAGCAGATGCCGTAGATCGTCTCGGGCGTGGCGGGCGCCTTGCGCACCACGTCGGCGTAGCCGAACCCCCGGCTCCACACCAGCTCCTGGTCCGCGACCAATCCAACCGAGACCCCCGGAATCCGCTCGTACGCGATCTTCGCGTCCAGCCACTCACCGAAAAGCCGCACCGCCTCTGCGAGACGGGCAGCGGAGTCCGCGTGCGGCGGTTCGCCGGCCGGGAGCGTGGCCGCTCCGCAGAGGACCGCGACCACAGCGCACAGCGTGAGTACTCGCCGACTCATCTCGGACCTCCCCGGTCCCCCGGGCCGACGTTGCCGTCCATGCCCGGTGTACGCTCAGCCTCGATCCGGTTCGCCGACCATCGGGGCAGGGGCGAGGCGCAACACCCCTGAACCCGCGGTGCATTGGCCTGCGAGATTCGGAGGCCTGCCCGGAGGGAGTCCCCCCGGGCAAGCCTTCGCCGGAGAAGTCCGTCAGTACGTGATCTTGAACCCCAGCTGGAACCAGCGCGGGTCCTGCCAGATGTACGGTGCCCCGTAGTTCGGGTAGTCGATGTTGTCCCTCCGTGCCGTCGGTTGCTGGTTGTTGAAAGCGTTGAAGACGTTGGCGAACACGGAGGCCTGTACCGGCCCGAGCTTGAACGGCTGTTCTATCCGCAGGTCGGCCTCCCAGTTGTCGCCGACCCGCTTGGAGCCGAGTGAGTCGACGAACCAGGTCGTACAGCAGGTCCACGACCCGTCGGGGTAGTGCCACGAGACCGGCGTGTAGAGGTTGCCGGTGGTCCAGTAGGCCGACACGCCGAGTACGGTCTTCCACGGCATGGTGTACGACCCGTTGAATTTGAAGTAGCTCGGGGATTGGGTCTTGCCGTAGCGGTTCGGGTTCATCGTCTCGGGAGCCCAGAAGAGGAACGGCCACTTGTTCCCGACCTCGTTGCCCACCGCCCAGCCGTTTGCCTTCATCACGTAGGTGTAGCTGGCGATGAACTGGAACCCATCGTTGCCGAAGCGCTTCTGGAGGTTGAGCTCGAGCGCCTGGTACTCCCAGTACGGCTTGCTCGCGAGCGAGGAGCCCACGTTCGGGTAGTTCTTGGCCGCGGCCGGCGTGTTGGTGATGAAGTAGTAGTAGGTGGCGCCTGGGTCGTAGAAGTCGATCGT
>Ga0335070_10007246_pt1 | contig 13007 bp, 14 predicted proteins | sample Lox_Sample_13_FD_206722 | JGI IMG/M metagenome (GOLD analysis project Ga0335070, IMG submission 206722) | Soil microbial communities from Loxahatchee National Wildlife Refuge, Florida, United States - Lox_Sample_1.3 | ecosystem: Environmental > Terrestrial > Soil > Wetlands | place: USA...
CGCGCTGGTGAAGCGCCCGGTGGATTCGATCACTACCTGTGCGCCCACCGACTCCCAGGAAAGCGCGGCCGGATCCTTTTCTTTGAAAACCTTGATGGTCTTGCCGTCGACGCTGATGCTGTCCGCACCCGCTGCGATCTTGTTCGGTAGATTGCCGAGGATGGAGTCGTACTTCAGCAGGTGAGCCAGAGTCTTGGGATCGGTGAGATCGTTGACCGCCACGAAATCGATATTTTTGTCGCTGAGAGAGGCGCGCAACACATTACGCCCGATGCGTCCGAAGCCATTAATACCTACTTTTATTGCCATTTCGCCTCCGAAGATGGATGAAGACCAGAAGACAAGAATCCTGGGACCGGTGCAGACTAAAAATCTTAGCAGGCAGGACGCGCAAGCAGCAAATGATAGGGGTCACGTCCGCGGTGGTCGGGCATCACTTTTGGGAGTGATGCATGAACTGCGACGCGCCCACGCCTGTGGTTGCTACACGGCGACGTCGATCTCCAGGTACACATTTTTCTTGCTCCATACCGGCAGACGCGCCAGCCAGTATTTCTGGTGGATGAGCCGCCGGGCCTGGGACCAATCTTGCTGCGGCAGAATCCGCGCCGTGCCGCCGAATTCCGGCCCGGTGATCTTGCCGCGCATGGTGCAAGGGGCGATACGCACCTTGGAGTTGTTCCGAATGCGTTTGTATTTTCCCGAGTCGCTGCGCGTCATCACGTAGAGCTTGGTATCCGACTCGGCAAACCAAATCGGCGTGTGGACGGCGGCGCCAGTCTTGCGAAAGGTAGCAAGCGAGACGTACTTCTGGCCGTGAATTTCCGGGGGAATGGGCATATCGATATTTTAGTCTTCGGAACTCTTGCAATGCGAGACTCACGGGATAAGAAACAATGACAGTGACCACAAGAAACAGTGGCCGGAATTCTTCGAGGTCTTCCACGGTGAAGCTTTCCAGATTGGGTCCGCGCGGAATGTTGAGTCTGGTACCTCGGGGCAGGTCCAGATTGCCCGAGCACAGGTTGGTGTGTTACAAGCCTGACATGCGCAACTGGATGCGCGAGCGCCTGAAACGCCGCAAGAAGAAGAGTGGGGAAGAGCAAAAGGCACCCAAGCCGGCCCCGCTCCAACCAGCTTACTTTGATGCGGAGCCGCCCGAAGCTGCACCGCCGGTTGAATCACCGAAGCCTGAACGAGACGCATCCCCCTCCACAGCAAGCGGAGCGGAGACTGGTTCAACAACGCCGGAGCCTTCGATGCCGCAAGCGCAGGCTGACGCCGGAGGCGCGCGACGCCGCGGGCGTCGTCGGCGGGGGAAGGGCGGCCGCGGACGAGGCAACGCCCAGCCGCCAGTCGCAACGCAAGAACGTGAAATCACGACCCCGAGCGCCGAACCAGAATCTCCGGCTGCGACGGTCCCAGAGACCTCGCCTCCAGTGCCGACGCCGGCCGCGCCGCGCCCTCCCAGAGGAGTGGTAGTTCTCGCAATCGGCCTGCCTGGATCGGGCAAAAGTTCCTGGTTCAAGCGGCACAACATCACGCCACTCTCCAGTGACATGTTGCGGGCTCTTCTGTTCGACGATTCCACCGAACAACGCTTTCAGGACCTAGTCTTCTCCAATCTTCGTTCTATGCTGAAGGCTCGCTTGATTGCGCGACGCCCCATGAACTACGTCGACGCCACCAACCTGACCCCGCATGAGCGCCATAGCTGGATCAAGCTCTCCAAGGACTACGGCTATGAAGTGCACGCCGTGTTCTTCGATGTGTCGCTGGAAGTCTGCCTGGAGCGCAATCAGCGCCGGCAACGGGTTGTAAATGAGGAGGTGATGCGGCGCATGGCGGCCAAATTGAAAGCCCCGACCTTCGAAGAAGGCTTCGCCAAGATCACCGTGGTTCGGGTGAAACAAAAAGAATAGACTGCAAACCGCTGGCGTCCTCCCCAGTTGAGATCTTCGCAGTGGCGCCGCGTCGGACGGCACCCTATGATTCCGTGAAACTTGCTCCCCATGAACTCATGGCCATGCTGGTGGCGACCAGCTTTTCTGCTGGCTTGAACGTCTATGCCACCGTGGCTGCGCTGGGACTGCTGTCCCATGCCGGGGCCTTCCCGCTACCTCCCGCGCTGGAGATACTCTCTAGTTGGTATGTCATCGGGGCCAGTCTGGCCCTGTTTGTAATTGAGTTCTTCGCCGATAAGGTGCCCGCATTCGACCTGGTCTGGAACGCGCTGCACACCTTCGTTCGAATACCGGTTGCGGCACTACTTGCGTACCGCGCTACTGCGAACCTGTCGCCCTGGCAGCAATTGGCGGTCACGGTGGCTGGCGGCCTCATTGCTCTCGCGGCCCACGGTGGAAAGACTGCCGTTCGCGCCGGCGTCACTCCCTCTCCGGAACCTCTCTCCAATGCGGCACTGAGTCTGGGTGAAGACGTTCTGGCTGTATTCCTTGTCTGGTTTGCAACTACCCATCCTTATTGGGCTGCCGGGATCGTTGCCGTGCTGTTGCTGATCACCGCCCTCTTGGTGCGATGGGTAGTGAGATCATTGCGTGCCCTGTTTGTGGGGGCGGAGCAAGTACTGGTGAAATGAAAAAGTCCCCGCAGACTTTCGGTCCCCGAGGGTTTTTCAAGTGTTTCGCCAAGAAACCTTACTGCAACACGTGTACGGAGCCCTTCAGCTGAATGTTGTCCGACGAACCTCCCACCAGAATCGCGAACTCCCCGGGATCAACCTTCCATTGTTTTCCGTTCACGTCATAATAGGAGAAGGCTCGGCGATCCAGAGTGAGCGTTATCTTCCGGCTCTCTCCCGGCTGAAGTTCAACTTTGGCGAACCCCTTTAGCTCTTTCACCGGCCGCGGAACCGCCGAGTGCGTGTCACCGACATAAAGTTCCGCAACCTCAGCCCCTTCGCGGTTGCCGGTGTTGGTTATATCGAAGGAAACGGTCACCGACTGGTCGCCAGCTGCGTTCTGAGGAGATACCGACAGGTTTGCATACTGGAACGTGGTGTAGGAAAGTCCGTAGCCAAAAGGAAACAGCGGTCTCGTTTCACGCTTGTCGTAAGACCGATAGCCGAGGAAGACGCCTTCGGTGTACTTGATCTGCCTCGGACCCACGTTGGGGTAGTAGCTCTGGTAAACGGCACTGTCCTGCCAGCGGCGATCGAAACTGACGGGTAGCTTGCCGGAGGGGCTGTAGTCGCCGAATAGCAACTGAGCCAAGGCTGTTCCACCTTCTTGGCCTGAATACCAGGACTGCAGCAGCGCCGGAGTCTGATCGAGCCATGCATTCAGGTCTGTCCCGCCGCCTGAAGTGATCACGACGACGGTTTTCTTATTGGCCGCAAGCACGGCGCGAACCAGTTCGTCCTGGCCAACCGGCAGGTGGAAACTGCGGTCCGAGCCTTCACTTTCGCTGCGCGGATCGAAGCCCACCGCAAGCACGACCGCGTCTGCCTGAGCGGCAAGGGCTTTGGCTTCGGGGTGCACAACGGAGGCGTCGCTCACAATACCCATGCGGATATCTTCCCCCCCCTCTGTGCGGAAGAACTCGAGGCGGATCTTGTGCGCGCCAGCAGTGAGCTGCAGATTGGCCGAGTCCAGCAGAGTGGCGTGAGTCCAGTCGTCGAGAACGATTTTGTCGTCAACAAAGAGACGGCCGCCGCTGTTTTCTTCCACTCCCTGCATGAACACTTCGTAGTTGCCCGCATCTGGGGCAATGTAATAGCCGGTCCAGCGGGTGGAACGAACATCGGGTGGCAGCGCGGCGGCTTCTCTTCTTCCCCGCCAGCCGTTGACGTGCAGAACCGTCGCGATTTGGGAAGGGGAGCCGGTCAAGTCAGTCGATTTGAAATACTCTACTTTCAAACCCGGCTTGCCCCCCGATGCTTCCGTCACGAAGTTGGTGGCGACCGCCATATCACTGGGCGAAGAGATGCCCGTGTCGTACATCACCTTTACGCCGTCACCCAGGTAATTCGCCAGACCCTCGAGCAGGCTGACTGCGGCGAAAGGATGAACATCCGCGCTTCCTCCCCCGACCGGTTGCCCCGGATGGGCGCCTGGTCCAACCACGGCCAGTGTCTTGATCTTGGCTTTGTCCAGCGGAAGCAGGGTGCCTTCGTTCTTAAGCAATACGATGCCTCCGCGCGCAGCCTCCAGCGCGACCTTGCGCCCCTCCGGGTTATAACGGGAGACCGAGAGGTCGGTCTGACTGTGGCCCTGGTCGAACCAGCCAAATTGGATGGCTTTGCGAAGGATGCGGCGCACGTGGTCGTCGATGGTCGCTTCGCTGACCTTGCCTTGCGTGATCGCGGGCAGAAGGGTGGCCCGGTTCATGAACTTGCCCGAGGGCATTTCGAGATCGAGTCCGCCATTCGCAGCCGCCACGCCATCGTAGGTGGACACCCAGTCCGACATGAGGATTCCGTCGAAGCCCCACTGTTTCTTCACCACCTGATTGTTCAGGTAGTCGTTCTGCGTCATGTGCTCGCCGTTGGTCAGGTTGTACGAGTCCATGATGGAGCAGACGTGAGCTTCTTTGACTGCCGCCTCAAATGTGGGCAGGTAGATTTCGCGCATGGTGCGCTCGTCAATGATGGAGTCGGTGTTGTGGCGGTCGTATTCTGAGTTGTTGCCCATGAAGTGCTTGATCGTGGCGCATACGTCTTTAGCCTGCATGCCTTCGATGTAGCCGACTGCGATGCGGGAAGCAAGAAAAGGATCTTCCCCGAAATATTCGAAGTCGCGCCCGCCCATGGGAGCGCGGTAGATGTTAACGCCCGGACCGAGCATGAAGTGGACGCCGCGCGCGCGGGCGTCATCGCCGATTACCGCGCCCACCCGCCGGGCGATCGCAGGATCCCATGTGGCGGCAAGTCCTATGCCGCCGGCTACTGTCGTCGATGGCCCGTAATTGCGTACCCCAAACGGGCCGTCAGCCATTTTGAGCGTCGGCAACCCATACTTCGGGAGGGCGCGGATGTAGAAGTCCTCAAACCCTCCGATGTAGTCGATCTTGTCTTCGAGCGACATCATCTTGAGAATGGCGTCGGCCCGCTTTTCCACGTCGCCGGGTGAAGGTTGGGAAGTTTGGCCGAATAGAAACTGGACTTGGAAGAGAACCGCAATTAGTACCAAGTATCGCGCTCTGCGTATCATGACGCTCCTCTTTCCGCCGGCGTCGTGGCCGGCGATTGCGTTCACAAAACAGACAACGATACAGGATTTTTGCTGCTCTGACCGTGCTCAAAAGCTACCTGTGGGGTTCTGATTCCCGCCGCACGAGTTCGACTGAACCATTGGAGGCGGAAAGACAGATGTCGCTACAGCTTCGTACCACCCAATCTGCTCCGGCGTCCTGCAACTTCGGGGATGGCATGGTGGTGGTCAAGCCGATCACAAATGCCCCGGCTGCCTTGCCGGAACGAACTCCCGCAGGCGCGTCCTCAAAGACGACGCAATCGGTAGCCCGCAAACCCAGCATGGATGCACCCTTCAGGAAAGGCTCGGGATGCGGCTTGCCGTGGGTGACGTCACTCGAAGTGAGCAGGTGTCGCGGAGTGGGTAAGCCTGCGGCCCGAATTCGCACCAACGCCAGGATACGAGTGCACGAGGTGACGATGGCCCAACGGTCTGGGGGGAGATTTTCCAACAGCGCCAGGGCGCCCGGCAAGGCCACTACGCCATCCAGATCTTCCATCTCACGACGCTCGACTTCGCGGTTCTCTTGTTCGTGATCGGAATTGGGCAGGTAGTCTTTTATTGTGGCGATACTGGGGCGTCCGTGGGCCCGCGACACTACTTCGTCCGGATTGAACCCGTGCTCGATGGCCCAATTCCGCCAAACACGGGCCACAACATGGGTGGAATCGATGAGCACCCCATCAAGGTCAAACAAGATTCCGTGGCACGCAATTTGGGTCACACACCACAATAACAAAAGCGCAAGCGGGGAACCAAAGGTGAAGGTGACAAAAACAAGACAATTCCCAGACCGGATCGGGACTATAATAGCCCGCAAATAAGCTGCAGATCGGCTTGGGGTGTTATGAAAAGCCAGTGGTTGTGCCTCTCTCTTTCCCTTGGATTGCTTCTTTCGTCATTCGCTCTTGCACAGAGGCGGCCTCCGACAAGCACTCCTCCCACCGGAACCGTCCCGATTCCTTCGCGGCCGCAGCCGTCCGATTTGGGGCTAACAAGACGCACCATCTTTCTCACGGGTAAAGTCGTCATGTCCGACGGGTCTGCGCTGACCGAGTCCGCGACTATTCAATCCATCTGCCAGGGGCAACGGCGCACTCAGACCTACACCGATTCCAAGGGAAACTTTTCTTTTGAATTCGGCAGCCGCATACCGGGGGCGAATGGCGCGGGAGTAGCCGATGCCTCCAACTCCAGTGTTAGCTCGTCGGTGAATGTCAGAGACCTGCAAAGTTGTGAACTCCAGGCTGCTCTGCCGGGTTTTGCTTCTGACGTGATTGAACTGAGCACCCACCTCAGTGACTTCCAGACGGCCGATGTGGGCAGGATCGTGCTTCACCGCATGGGTAATGTCGAGGGCCTCACCATCAGCGTCACCAGCGCCGCCGCTCCAGACTCCGCGAGAAAAGCCTTGGAGAAGGGCCGCGATCAGGCCAAGAAGCAGAAGTGGGACGAGGCCTTGAAGTCATTCCAGAAAGCGGTCGAGATCTATCCCAAGTATGCGGTGGCTTGGTTTGAAATTGGACGGATTCAGCTGCAAAACAATGAGGCGGATGCCGCCAGAAACTCGTTCAACCAGGCTTTGGCAGCCGATGCCAAGTACGCGAATCCGTATCGAGGCCTTGCCCAGCTGGCTCTGAAAGAGCGGAAGTGGCAGGAATTGATTGACGTCACAGAAAAGCTCCTGGCACTGAATCCGCTGAATTTTCCTGACGCCTGGTTCTTCAATAGCATTGGCAACGTTCAACTTCAGAAACTGGATGCTGCGGAACGCAGCGCGCGCCAGGCACTCAAATTGGACGAAGACCATCACATACCAAAGATCGATTACGTGCTTGCTTTGGTGCTGGCACAGAAGCATGAATATCAAGACGCAGCGGCGCACATGCGACAATTCCTTCAGTTGGCAACGGTGCCCGCCGACATCGAAGAGGCACAGAAACAGCTGGCTAGCATCGAAAAGCTGGCCGCGGCCACTGGAACTCCCGCGCTGAACCAAGCAAAGTAGCTGGGTTTCCCGCCCTGCTTTCCTCCGACCGACCCGGAGAAACACCATAGAAATCCGCAGTCTTTTTGTGCAAAGTAATTCACACCCACCCGCCAATTTGGCTCGCCACAGGCCCATCTCAGCCCATAGAACGGGATTCTAGGGCGGAGGGATGGAAACCGAACTGCACTAGAAACATTGCCATCCCCAGGCTGCCGCTAATACCAGGGTTCAGCGTTCTCACGGTAGGAGAGTCTAGGTGGGCCATCAGGTTGGGCGTGTGCACAGAGGCACGCCCAGAAATAGCCGGAAAATCCGGCGTTATGTCCTCATAATATTTGGTTTGTTGGGCTTGGGAGTTGCTGGCGCGTGGCGGTTTTCGCGACCGTACAGTCCTGTTCATTCTGCGTGCGAGTTTCCCGTCCAAATACGGTCTGCGAGCCAAGACCTGTCGGCTTTGGCTGCTCCTGCCCTCCCGCCCGCGCCCGCCGCTGAATCCGCCCGCATCGTTTACCCCTACTCGATCGTTCCCGGAGGAGTTCATTCACCTGAGGAATTGCGCGAAGCCGCATCACACGACCAAGTGGTAGCATCGCACTACGCTGGCTTCGCATATCAGAAAGCGAAAGTTGTGCAAGTGAAACAGCCGAAGCTGGTATTTCTCTCCTATCGCATCGGAGACAGGATCTACTGGACGAACCGCAGAATTGCCCTCCACGTAGGTGAAAAACTCATCTCCGACGGCAAGGTGACGACACGCACGCGATGCGCGAATCAGGTTTCGGAATCGCCGCACCAGCCGACCTCTCCGGCCGAGCCGCCAGCCTCGAAGCTCGACGAGCCCGTCAACAACGGAGATTCCGGTTCCATCCCTTACCCGGGAAGCTCCACATCTTCTCTGAGGCTGCCCCACATTTCTACCCTGGTAACGGTTGATCCTCCACCCGGTTCGGGTTTTTACCCTCCGTCGTCCTCGGGAGGACCCCCAATCGTGGCCTTCCCGCCACCGTCGGGAGGATGCGCGGCCGTATCCTCTGTGAGTTCGCAAGGAGATGACAACGACAATTCGGCAGCGAGAAAGAGAAATAAGCCGTGCTCAACCACACCGACTTCTCCGCCATCTCCGCCACCGGTGCCGGTACCCGAACCCGGGAATATCTGGTTGATTGCATTAACGATTGTGGGGATTTATCTGTGGCACCGAAAGTACACGAAAGACCGTAAGCTTTCTTCTCGCGGCTAGCAGTTTTGACCTAAGCGGAAAGCGCCATCGCACAGGCCTCCCTGATTAGCGCAGCACGCGCTCCTTCGCCGCCCGGTCGCGAATGGCTTTCTCCGTCAGCACAGCCTGTTGGCGAATGTTCTCGGGGATTTCGGGCGACGCCCGTTCATAAGGTGTGATTGCGGGCAGATCGACTGCTTGGCCGATGAGATACAAAGCCCTCAGGGCTTCCCAGACCTGATCGGTCGAAGGAGCAATCGACGCGAGGGAATCGCCCGCAGCCACGGGCTGGCCGGTGTGCACTGACAACGAGGCAAGCCGTCCATTGATCGGCGAGCGGATATCCAGCGCCCGTCCCTCATGGTCCAGCTTCGCCACTGTTCCGCCTTGACGGATGGCTGTGCCGACAGCCGAGGTGTCGGTCACTTTGCCGGGCTGAGGCGCGGTGATCTCTGAAGGCTGCAGAAGGGCCACGATCTGGGGCCTCCCCGCGGGATCGCCGAATCGAACCAGCGAAAGAGCCGCATTGCCGCGCACTGTCGGCGAGATGTCATCCAGCATCGCCAGAAGCACTTCGTGAAAACCTGGGCCCGCCGGGTCCTGGCCCATGACCCAGGCATCAGTATTGCGGACCTCTTCGACCGGATGAGACGCCAGGCGCACGACCTCCGGATACCAACTGGTCACTGTGCGGTCCTGTCTGCTCATGCGCTCACCAATCTGCACCAATGCGTGCTGAATGTGGCGCGGCTTCTTTTCATCGTGCAGGTATGCATGCAGTTGCCGATCCGAAAGCTGCCGCCCAAACCACGTATTCCACCAGAACAGGAACGGCATCAGCACAATGAGCCAGGCCGTAACAAAGAAGAGGATGTACTGGTTAGTGGACATCCGCCGGTAGGGCACAGGGCGAGGACTGCTGACACCAGTCGTTTGTGCAGGCTCAGGGTTGGAAGAAGTGGGAAACGTGGCCATAAGTTCCCGGAGGGAGACTATACCAAACTGACCTGGTTTTTACTCCACCACGTCCGCGTCCAGCACGCGATCTTGCTCAAGATAGTGGGAAACGGCGTATTGTGCCAGCAAAGGCGTTTGCAGGCGAACCTCGGCGCCAATCCACTCACCCTTGGCATGGGGGGCATCCGGCGGATGGTTGCAGCGTCCACCACTGCCAAATTGAGGCCCGAAATCCGCGCTTTGGATTTCATCGAATTGCTTTAGTTGGCGCCAGGCCTCATCGCCGACCGTACCCGAGACATCGATCTTCAGTCCTACGATAGTCATCGCTCCATATTTGACCACAGAAGTCCTGGTTGTGCGTGTGGGGACGGCCGTCCTCGCCTGCCCTGAGCGGAGTCGAAGGGGCTGTCCGGTGGAGCGCACTCCGGTGGCCGTTCCCACGCATTGCCGCCGGACCTGGGAATTGAGAAAATCCCATTGTGATGAAACTCATCATTAATGGGGAAGAACGCGACTTCAATTCTCCGCTGTCGTTATCCTCGTTGGTCAAGGCGCTCGGTATGAAGCAGGATCGCGTTGCGGTCGAACTGAACCGCAACATTGTGTCCCGCGAGCAATGGTCGCAGACTAACCTTGCCGATGGTGACCGCCTCGAAGTGGTCCATTTCGTCGGCGGTGGTTCATAGTCCTACTTGCTTCCTGCGTGTCCAGCGCTGAGGAACTCCTCTAGTCACCCCTAAAGCTGCAAATGCTGCATTGACATCGCACAACTGCCGCTTAGAATGTTTCAAACATTTTTTTAGTTAAGCGTTTCAAACATTTTGTGTCTGAAATGCAGCAGCGGTTCACATCCCGCGAAGTGGTGATGCTGACCGGCATCACGCCAAGGCAGTTGCAGTGGTGGGACGAGAAGGGAATTGTCGTTCCTGCGCGGGAAGGTCATCGGCGTATCTATTCGCTGGAAGACCTCACGGAAGTGGCCGTGATCTGTGAGTTGCGCAAACGCGGATTTTCTTTGCAGCGCATGCGCAAGGTGGTCCGTTTCTTACAGCAGGAATTCCACAAACGGCTGGCGGAAACCGTCAGCGGGGCTTCTGAGTACCACCTGCTGACCGACGGCAGAACCGTCTATCTGGAAACCTCGCCGCGGCAGATTGTGGATGTTTTGAAAAATGCGCGGCAGCCGATGCTGGCGATCTGTCTCAGCGACACTGCGCGCCAGGTGAAAGCAGAGATTCGGGGACTGCGGAAGCAAAGCACTTCCGCGGTGCGGCCATGGCATCAGCGCCGAAGCAAGGCTTCGTGAGTCGAGTTTCTAGGAGGGGTGAATGGTGGCAGAACTCGATATCCTGAGCGAGTGGATTCCGGAACAGATGCATCCCGGAACGATCTTTGTCCTGGAAAATGCGGGCGAGATCGGCGAACAGGACGATCCTTACTGGGCAGTGCTTTCTTGCCCGGGATGCGGGACCCTCGGGCTGATTACCCGCAAACAGGTTTCCGGATTGCTGCCCGTGATCTGCGGCTCTGCGCAGTGCTCCGTGCAGTTCTTCCTGCGGGATAACGAGATTTTGGTAAGGAAGCCCTTCTAGACTCTTTCTGCTGTTGTTGATTCGGACGGCCGACTAGTTCTTTCCTGCCTTCACGTCTTCTGTGGGAATCGGTACCTGCTCCACGATCTCGATCTCGAATCCCTCCAGAGCTGCGACCTTCCGCGGATGGTTGGTGAGCAGGCGAATGCGCCGCAAGTTGAGGTCGGAGAGAATCTGGGCGCCAATGCCGATCTCGCGCCGAGTCTTGCGTTCGCTTTCAGGCAATGCAGGCAGCCGTTGTTCGCGATGGAAGGTTAAGACTGTGCGATCGCCGATGCGATCGGAGGAAAAACCCTTCGAGGTCTGATGCAGATAGATAAGCGCGCCGCGTCCTTCGCGAGCAATGGCTTGCAGGGAGCCTTCCACGGAAGCGCGGCAATCGCATCCTGTCGATCCAAATACGTCCCCCATCAGGCAGTGAGAATGCATGCGCACCAGCACCGGTTCGTTGCTGCCTTCGATGTCGCCTCGCACCAGGGCCACATGCGATTCGCCGCCGTGAACCTCGCTCTCGTAGGCGATCAGGCGGAACTCGCCGTAGCGCGTGCCCAGCATGGCTTCTCCCACACGGCGCACGTAGCGCTCATGTTGCATACGGTAGCGGATGAGCTCGGCCACCGTGAGCATCTTCATGCCATGCGTCTTGCAGAACTCAATCAGGTCGGGAATGCGGGCCATAGTGCCGTCGTCCCGCATGATTTCGCATATGATTCCGGCTGGAATCAGCCCAGCAAGCCGCGCCAGATCCACTGCCGCCTCTGTTTGGCCTGCGCGAACCAGCACGCCCCCTTTTCGCGCCCTGAGCGGAAACACGTGGCCGGGGCGGGCCAGGTCCGACGGGCGGGTAGCGGGATCAATCGCCACCCGGATGGTGCGCGCCCGATCATAAGCCGAAATACCAGTAGTCACGCCCTCGCGCGCATCAATCGCCTCGCAGAACGCTGTCCCGTAATTGGAGGTGTTCTCGGCGGTCATCGGCCCGATGCGCAGGTGGTCCAGGCGGTCTTCGGTCAAGGCCAGGCAAACCAAACCACGCCCGTACTTCGCCATGAAGTTGATGGCCTCCGGAGTGACCTTTTCGGCAGCGAGGGTGAGGTCGCCTTCGTTTTCGCGATCTTCGTCATCGACGACGACGATCATGCGTCCGGCACGGACATCTTCAATCGCCGCGGGAACATCTGTGAATGGCGAGGACAAACTCATTCTGCGTTGATTGTAGCAAAGGTGGTGCAGGCGGATAGTCGCGGGTGGTCGGCGGGACAGCCGGCTAGCTGGTGTTGTTTTCCGCGGGCGGCCTAACGCCGCACGATGAAACAACCAAATAGCCCAGAACATCACGCCTGCCACGACGGCTGACGCGGGAATCCTTCGGGTACCACAGCGCGACGCGACAGGCAGGCAAAATAAAAAAGGCCGCACCTCGGCGGCCTTTTCCGTTCCTCGAAGAGAACTTACAGAGTAGATTCGATTTCGAATCCCCAGGCCTCCAAAAGCGGCTCCGGGATGTACTTCGAGTTCTTATTGCGGCGCGCCCATTCCCGCAGACGGGTCGAACGCAGGTACTGGTCGGGCGAGAGCTTATATTCCCGCACAACCTGCTCAAACTCGGTGATGGTCGGGGTAATTGGGCCGATGGGTTCCGGCTTCCCCCAGTTAGGATTTCCGCGTCGCTTAGCCATGAAACAAGTGTCCCCTTGCTTGGGATGAATGTGTACAAACCTACCAAAAATTAGATTCCGCTGGCGGCGGCAGGGATTCACGGCGTACGGCCCCTGCCCTAGTGATCAGGCCCTTTTAAACCCCATCCGGCGGTGAACTGGAAGCAACAGAGCTTAATGAACTTTATCCTCAAAGTCAATGACATTCTTGGGTCTCCGGCACCGAAGGAATTGCACTTAAGTTACTATTTTGCAATCACTTAGCCACAAAGTGGTACTTGTGTGGTCTACCCCACCGGTCCCCCTTGTGGTGGTGCCAAACGGTAGTTGGGGAGAGCTTTCACAGGCTCGGATTACCTGCGTAACCCAGGGAAATCC
>Ga0335070_10007247_pt1 | contig 13006 bp, 11 predicted proteins | sample Lox_Sample_13_FD_206722 | JGI IMG/M metagenome (GOLD analysis project Ga0335070, IMG submission 206722) | Soil microbial communities from Loxahatchee National Wildlife Refuge, Florida, United States - Lox_Sample_1.3 | ecosystem: Environmental > Terrestrial > Soil > Wetlands | place: USA...
GGAGACGGCCAAGCCGGGCGGCCACTGTCTCGGCAAGTGCGATGCGGCATGCGTCCTGCAGCGCAAAGCGGTATTCCTGACAGATGCACTGTACGGCGCGCATCTGCGCTTCTTTATGGCTTCGGAGGAAGCTGAGAAACCGCTCCCTCTCCACAGGGCGAAGCTGGGCCGGAGTCAGCGATTCGGCGGAGACTTCGTAAACGCCGTGCGAGAGCACGGCATACAGCCCGAGGACGGAGCCCGGTCCGGCGACACGAACGATCATTTGCCGGTCCTGCATCCTGCCAGCGGTGAGCTTGAGGTAGCCATTGCAGATGAGATAGAGGCAGCGAGCATCTTCCCCTTGGGTGAAGAGCGATGCCTGGGGTGGCAGGCTGATGGTGCTCGTCACCAGTTCCAGATCCGCAAGGACTGCGCTGCCAAGGGAGCAAAACCAGCCGGGACGTCGAACTGAGCAGGCGGCGCACCCCACCGGAGACGGGCGTGGAATCTGCTTTTGCCGCCTTTGTCCATTCGCCGGAGTTTCAAATTCCGCCATTTTTGCTGCCGGATTAAAGTGTGAAGGAGATTGACCAAGCTGGATGTGACGAGGCTCACGTCCTTGCTGGTCCCCTTCACCAAGGGCAAATCGCGATCGCGAAATCCAAACGTGCATGCACGACGTCGGGCAGTTCGGCGATGGCCGCCTCCAGACGTGCGACATCGAGCCAATTGGCCACCCAAAGGCCAGGGGTCACATGTGATGTGAGGCACGCCACGAGGGCTCCAGACACTCCTTGACTTACCTCGTCATAGCCGGAGAAAAGAGCCACTGGCATCCTGGCTGGGTACTGACGCCTCGAGCGTTGCATTTGAATCCAAAGAGGTTACATCCACTTGTGCACCGTTAGAGGCGATTGATCAACAACAGATGGGTATCACACCCGGTACAGAAAAGGACCGTTAGAATCAGGTTTTGACGGTATGTGATGAAGGTCACCGTTCAGGGGCCAGCAGTCAAGGTAGGATGCAGCCCATTAGGTGATGCTCCGCACACAGTGCGCCTTCGTTCCAGAAAGACTGAGCCGGCGACGCAGCACATTTTCACGCATGTTTCCATCCTGCCGGTTTCTGGCCGAACTGAATCCGAAGGTTGCCACGAGAGCTCCCGAGGTGGTACTTGATGCACAAAGAAAGGCCAGTAGTGCGATTGCCGATCGTATCGGTTCCGGGAAGATTTCCGGGACTGCGCGTTCTTTTGACGCTGTTGTTTGTGGTAGGCTTCCTGTCCATTTCAGCAGCGGCAGCTCCTCACAAGGGAGCCAACCCCGCCGGCGCAAATCCTAGTCAGGCAGCGGCTGCTCCGGGCGATTTTGTGGGACAGGAGACCTGCGCGACCTGTCATGACGAGGTAGCCAAGGGTTTTGCCGGCAACCCGCACACCAAGCTGGCTGAGCAGCACGGAAAGACGGGAGTCACCTGCGAAGGTTGCCACGGGCCGGGGAAGGCGCACGTCGATGGGGGCGGCGACACCACCAAGATCTTCAATCCGGCGAAGGCCACCACCAAGGAAGTCGATGCGAAGTGCCTTGGGTGTCATCAAGGCCAGCATGCGAACTTCGAGCGCTCGGCGCACGGCGACGCGAATGTGAGCTGCATCGGCTGCCACAGCATTCACGTTGGAGAGGACAAGGAGCAGTTGCTCAAGGTTTCGCAGCCAAAGCTCTGCTTCCAGTGCCACACTGATATCAAGCCGCAGTTCAACATGCCTTTCCATCACAAGGTGGAAGAAGGCCTGGTGAAGTGCTCTGATTGCCACGATCCGCATGGCACTTTCAATAAGAAGAACCTGCGGTCGTCCTCGCAAATGGATGCGGTCTGCACCAAGTGCCATACGGAGACAGCGGGCCCGTTTGTTTACGAGCACGCGGTCGTGAAGACCGAAGGCTGCACCTCATGCCACTTCCCGCACGGCGGACCGAATCCGCGTCTGCTGAATCGCGCGACGGTCAACACGATCTGCCTGCAATGCCACTCGCCGTCACCGAACTTCTCCACTGGCTTGCCCATTGGACCGGCTCATAACCAGGCGGTCCAGTACCAGGCGTGCACGATCTGCCACGCGAGCATTCACGGCTCAAATACAAGCGCGGTGTTCTTCAATTCGGTACCGTAAGGGGGCGAGCGATGACAAAACAGACAGAATACGCACAGAGTCTGGTTGGGTCGCTGACCGGGGCAAGAGTTTCCCGGTTTCGCGCCCTTACCTTGGCAGCAATTTTGGTCACAGGCGGCGGGCTTGCCGTGCTCGCGCAGGATAAGCCTGCGGCACAAGCGCCTACGGCGCCAGCACCCGCAAAGCCAGAGCCGAAGAAGGCACCCCTCCCTTCCGATTCGACCGAGAAGAAGATGGGCAACTACATGGTGCATTCCATGGTTGAGCTTGGCGGCGTCATTACCGCCTACAAAGATGGCAGCTCTGCGATGTGGGCCACGATGGTCAACCAGGGCACCGGCATGCGCCTCGTAGGACAGTCTCTTGAGATGCATTCCACCGACACGTCCAAGACGCCGTTCTTCGATACGCTTTCGACGGCCAGCTATGGATACGGCGGCGATCCAATCGACACATCTTATTTGAAAATGTCGAAGGGCAAGTGGTACGACTTCGACGGCCGCTTCCGGCGCAATCGCAGTTATTTTGATTACAACCTGCTTGTTAATTCTTTCCTGACGAATGCAACCAGCGCGACGCCGGTGCTGGTCCCTGAGCCGAGCTCGCTGCATCTTTTCAATACGGTTCGGCGGAACACCGAGACAATGCTGACGCTGCTCCCAGTGTCCAGAGTCAGCTTTCGCGCCGGGTACAACCACGGCACGAGTGAAGGGCCAAGCTACTCCTCGGTTCACGGCGGCGGTGATGTATCCGTGTACCAGTGGTGGCGCAACGGGCTGGATACTTTCATCGGTGGCGTCGATGTGAAGCTGGTTAAGCGTACGACCCTGAGTTACGACCAGTTCTACGGGCTCTACAGAGGCGATACATCGAACACGCTGGCCGGCGCGACCTGGACGCTCGCCAATGGGACCCCGGTCTCTCAGGGCTTCAACGTCCTGACCGGTCCGACCGTTACATGCGGCTCGGGCGCAAGCAAAACACAAAACGTCCTGAACGGGATTTCAAACCCGTTCTGCAACCAGACGATTGTTCAAAGCCAGTCGCAACCCACGCGAACCTCGTTCCCGACAGAGCAGCTTCGCTTCAGCTCGCACTATTGGGACAAGGTCGCGATGAACGGGCGCTTCATTTACAGCGGCGGAGTCCAGAACGTCAATGTCTTCAAGGAGACATTCAATGGATTCCTCTCGCGGACAACCCTCCGCCAGGAAATTGACACCGGCGCGTTGAACAACAGGGGCCGTCTCTCTCACAACAAGCGGATCAACGTCAATGCTGACTACGGCATCGAGGCGGAGATCAATAAGTGGCTCTCAGTCTCCGACGCGTTCAATTTCTGGGATGTCAGAGTTCCGGGTCACTCGATCGTGAATTCGGAGATCTGGGATAACACGGCAATCCCGCCGAGCACCACGCCACCGGTGCCGTCTGCGAATCTGAGCGTAAATACCCCGCTCTCTGCGCTGCACCATTACGTCACTCCGAAGGAAGTGTACGGATTCCTGTCGCACGAGAACACGATGAATACGGCTCTCGCGACCGTGACCGTCATGCCGGAGTTCAAATTCTCGGCAGGCTGGCGCTTCAACAATCGCGAGATCAAGAAGGACCAGGATCCCACGCAGGCCTGGCACCAGAATGGCGCTCTGCTGGGTCTGGTTATTCAGCCGTCGAACATCGTACGGGTGAATGTGAACTTCGAGAACATGCACTCACATTCCGCAAATTCAGAGACCGAAACCGACAGCTATACGCGGACCGGGCTAAACACTTCATATCGCATTGCGGCGCGTGCCGTTGTCAACCCGAGGAAGTGGGTCAACTTCGCTTTTGCGACCAATAACTTCCGCGGCGAAAACAACGACCCGCTGGTCAATCACGTTGAATACTCGCACAACGTGAGCTTTGCGACTCAGTTCATTCCAACCGAGACGCTGACACTCGACTTCAATTACTCCCATGACATCGTGCACTCGCAGACGGATATTTGCTACATCTTCACTGCGACGCCCAATGCGCCAGTGCCGGGAGGAGCGACAAACGCGGGGACCTGCGTGCCGTCGGCGAACAATCCAACGGCCACGAGCAACCTCTTGCTTGGCACCGGTTACTACAATGCGCCGGCTAATTACTTTCTCGGCGCCTTGAACTACGCTCCCGCGAAGATCATCAGGTTCAACGGAGGCTTCAGGCTCAGCGATCTGAGCAGTGGAGAGGCCGAGTTGCTTAACCCGTACAATCCACCTGGCGCGCTTAAGTCAAACGTGGTGACGCCCTATGCCGATATGCAGATCCAGATCGCACAGGGATGGTGGTGGCACGGCTTGTGGGAGCACCACGGCTATAACGAGAGCGGGCCGTCGGGCGGAAGTTCTGTAGCTCCGGGAAGCCTGCTCCCTTCGCGTGATTTCCATGGCGAAGTGATCACTCTGAGCGTGAAGTACGCATTCTAACCGGATGGGTGGACCGGCTGAAGCTTTGGCCGGCCCGCCCTTCTTTTTGTTCAACCATTCATGTCGCAGCGGTTTCCCCTGGATTAGTGCAGCGGAAGCAACGCGGCTGTTGTTGAAGAATTCCCCTTCGTCAGCGATTGACCCCGCGCACGTAACCGGGGAGATCACTGGGGAGTTAAGCAATGACAAACAAGGCAAAAATATCTTTGGCGTCGGCGATTGTTCTTCTGTTAAGCGGCGCCTCGAGCTTTGCGCAATCATCGGCGGAAGCGACGTACAAAGCGAAGTGCCAGATGTGTCACGGTGCATCCGGCATGGCAGATAGCCCGGCAGGCAAGTCAATGAAGGTCCTGCCCGTCACCGATCCTGCGGTCAAGAACATGTCCGAGGCCAAGATGGTCGAAGCGGTTCGTAGCGGCATGGGAAAGATGCAGCCGTATAAGGACAAGTTGAGCGACGGACAGATCAAGGACGTGGTAGCCTACTTCCGCACCTTTTTGAAGTAACAGATACGGTAGAAACCGGCGAAGGGTTGCAATGTGACTCGAGCTGGACTCACTCGACAAGATCCCTGCACGACACGACCTCGAACCCCAGCGACTTGCATGCAGCGAAAGGGTCTAAACGTGCAGAGAAGTTGCAGGAGCGGGAGTGGCCCCCGGCGGTACAGGCCATCGAGTTCTCAAGGAGTCTGTATGATCAAGTCGATTCGTTCTCTGGCGGTGCTGGCTGTAGCAGGGTGTCTGGCCGGCTCCATGGGCTTCGCTCAAGCCTCGGGTGAAGCGGTATACAAGGCAAACTGTCAAAGCTGTCATGGAAGCACCGGGACGCCCAGCCCGGGAATTGCCAAGGCGATGGGCGTGAAGGCCGCTTCCGATCCTGAGATGAAGAAGCTCAGTCTTGATGACGAAATCAAGGCCGTCAAGGAAGGAAAGGGCAAGATGAAGCCCTTTGGCGGCAAACTCACCGACCAGCAGATCAAGGATTCGGTTACCTACTACCGCACATTGAAATAGGCTGTTGGCCTGTCAGGCCCGCCGTTTGCAGGAGTCCCGAGTGACAGAATTTCGTCGCTGGGGCGGCGAGGCGGGCCTTTATTTTTGCATAGGGAGCAACAAAGCAATGCTGGATAGATTTCGCCAGAACTGGGTTCGGCCCGCTCTGTTCTTCGGCAACAATCCAATCAGTCTGGCCGGTGGAGCGCTCACGACGGCGTCTGGCGTGACCATGATTGGTCACTGGGTGGTCGAGCTCTTCGGAAGGCACTACGAAAACCCCTATCTAGGGATCATCTTCATCCTCATTCTCCCGGCGTTATTTGTCCTGGGCCTCCTGATGATTCCTGTCGGTTTGTTTCACCGCAGGAAAATGCTGAAGGCCGCGGGCAAGCTCCCAGCTGAATATCCCAAGATCGATCTGAATGATCGAATTTTCCGGCGCGGCATTGACATCGTGCTTGTTGCCACGATCGCGAATCTGTTGATCGTTTCGGTTGCCAGCTACAGGGGCGCGGCCTACATGGACTCGCCCCAGTTCTGCGGGCAGAGTTGCCATGTCATGCATCCCGAATACACGGCGTACAGGGTCTCCGCGCACGCTCACGTGGATTGCGTGGCGTGTCATATCGGTTCAGGGGCAGCATCGTATTTCAAGGCCAAAGTCAACGGCACAAAACAACTGATTGAGGTCTCCATCAACCGTTACCCGAGGCCGATTCCTTCGCCTGTGGAGAACCTGCGCCCGGCGCGCGAGATCTGCGAAGGCTGTCATACACCGGCCAAGTTCATCGGCGAAAAGCTTTTGGTCAAGTCGAGCTTTGCCGACGATGAAGCCAACACCGAGACACAGAGTGTCGTGGTGCTTCACCTCGGAGGTCGCGACTCCCTGTCAAATCTCTCCGGGATCCACGGGATACATCTTGGCCACATCGAGTACATCACTACCGATGCTACGCGCACCATTATTCCCTGGGTACAAAAGCGCAACGCGGATGGATCGACAACCGAATATGGAGTTTCGAGCCTGAAGGGCGCCATGCCGAGTGGCGAACGCCGGCTGATGGATTGCATCGACTGCCACAACCGCGCGGCACATACGATGCAGACCGCCGAAGACGCACTGAGCCGGGCGATGGTCGAAGGCGCGGTGAGCCCCGACCTTCCATGGGTTCACAAGAAGGGCCTTGAACTGCTCAAAGCCAACTACACTTCAGAGGAAGAGGCGCGCACGAAGATTCCCGAGGATCTAACCGCTTTTTACCGCACTGAGCATCCCGAGGTTCTGGCCGCAAAGGCTGATCTCGTGAAAGCCGCGGGTCAGGGTCTGGCGTACATCTACACCACCAATGTTTTTCCGGAAATGAAGGTCACCTGGGGAACCCACCCCAACCACATTGGACATATGAGCTATCCGGGTTGCTTCCGCTGCCATGATGGCGACCACGCTGCCAAGAACGGCGAGTCGATCACGCAGGATTGCGCCGCCTGTCACAATCTGCTGGCTGTTGACGAAGCCAAGCCCAAGGTCCTCAGCGACCTCGGCATTCGACAATAGTCAGAAGCCAATGGCCTTTAAGTGAAGGGGTGGTACGGCCACCCTTTTCCCTGCCTGAAATACGTCACTGAACGTTGACATGTTAGGCTGGCTATTCGCTCCGGAGGGCCCTTCTGTCGATGCATTCCACGAAGTCAATTCACTTTGATCTTGTTGCAGCCGCCCGCGCTTCGATGATTGAACATGGCTTCGAACCGGACTTTCCTGCCGGAACCGAGGCCGAACTCGCTTCCATTCAGGCGCATTCGGGAGTTCCCGGTTCAGACAATGTGATGGATCTGCGTAGGCTGCTCTGGTCCTCCATCGACAACGACACGTCCAAGGACCTGGACCAGATCGAATGGGCAGAACAGATGTCTGACGGGCGCGTCCGCATTCTCATTGGCGTGGCCGATGTCGATTCCCGTGTTGCAGCGGGCACCGTTCTGGACGGCCACGCTCGTAGCGAAACCACTTCGGTTTACACCGGTGTCAAGGTGTTTCCCATGCTGCCCGTTGAACTCTCGGAGGGAGTCACCTCGCTCAACGAGAACGAAGACCGGGCCGCGGTCGTGATCGAGTATGTCGTGGATCCCACTGGTTGCGTCGCAGAGGGAAAGGCGTATCGTGCCCTGGTGCGCAACCGGGCCCAACTGGCCTATAACAGCGTCGGCGCATGGCTCGATGGCACTGCACCCGCACCTGAAAAGGTTTCCGCGAGCGGTGAGTTGGCCGCGCAACTCAAGCTCCAGGACCGGGCGGCGCAGAGCATGCTGGGATGCCGGTTTCAGCATGGTGCGCTCGATCTGGAGACAATCGAAACACGCCCCGTGATGTTGAGAGACGAGGCCATCGATATTGCGCGCCAGCAAAAGAATCGCGCGACCTCGCTTATTGAGGAGTTTATGGTAGCCGCGAACGGCGTCATTGCAAAGACATTCGACGACGCGGGCGTTGCCTCCATTCGCCGGATTGTCCGCACGCCGAAACGCTGGGACCGCATCGTTGAGCTGGCCAATGGCCTTGGAACGAAGCTCCCGGCTGAGCCGGATTCGAAGGCCCTCAACGATTTCCTTCTCGAACAAAAGAAGAAGGACCCCGATCATTTTCCCGACCTCTCACTTGCTGTTGTTAAGCTCATGGGGCCCGGAGAATACGTGCTGGTGAAGCCAAACGAGGTCTCTCCGGGCCACTTTGGTCTTGCTGTCCAGGACTACACGCATTCGACTGCCCCCAACCGCCGCTTCCCGGATGTTGTGACGCAACGTCTGCTGAAGGCCCGGCTGGGAAAGGCTCCTCAACCCTATACCGAGGGCGATCTCAATGCCATTGCGCAACGTTGCACTCAGATGGAAGACGCCGCGCGCAAGGTCGAACGCGAGATGCAGAAGCGCATCGCGGCTGTAGTTCTTCACCCGCGCATCGGGCAAACGTTTCGTGGAATCATCACTGGCATCAACAATTACGGCACGTTTGTGCGGACGCTCGATCCGAACGTGGAGGGAATGGTGGTCAATGCGGGGAAGCCCGGGTCGAAGGGACTCGATGTTGGAGATCGCGTGACGGTGAAACTGGTTGGGACTGATCCTGCGCGCGGCTTCATTGATTTCGCCGTGTAGCGTTCCGCGATCGCTTCGGCTACTCTCCGGCGCCTTGAGCAGGTTCACCAGCGCCTTGTCCGCCATCTGTCGATGCCGCCAAATCCTTTGAGACCTGCTCCTCCGCTGGGGTGGCCACGCCTGGCTCCTCGTACCACAGGGTGACGATCCACCAGATGACCACAATGATGTAGACAACACTGTTGGCGTTGAAGAGCTTGTCCTGCAGGCCGACGATACGCTGATATTCGGCCTGGGAATGCGGCTGACCTGCTGTCTTCAGGATGATTTGCCAGATGACCTGCACCGTAACCTGCGAGAGCGATGCGGTTGAGAGGCCGATCACGAGCCGCTGCACGTGACTGCGCCATCCTGCCCCGTACCGGCTGCCGAACGCGACCACGAGTACACCGAGCCCGATGTTCAGCACATCGACCAGGAGCCCTGTCTTCTGCGCGAGGAACTGGAGCAGAGACAGTTTGGCAAGCTGGGTATCAAACGCGATCGACTTCCAGGCCGGCCAGGGTCCCCAGAAAGCGAGCACTGCGGCGCCGGCGGCGATCAGGATCAAGCCCCAGATGATCCACGTCCTGCGCGGGACCTTTCCGAAGGCATTTCGTGCCATCTCACCCACCACGCACAGGCCGATCAGCGCAGACATATCTGACATCACGATGAACGTCGCGGCCAGGGTGATCTGGGGAAGGCGGCCATGAAGAATACGGTTTGAGAGCAGCCGCAACGCAGCCACGACAATGACCGCCGTGAACCACGGAAAGCGCTGGACGCGCTCCCGCCCCTGCAGGACAACCAGCAAGACCAATAAGGCCGCAAAGGTCAGCGTCCAGAGGATCTGGACAGCAGAAAAGTCGAAATTGAAGTGCATGAATTCCTAACTTTGCCCTTGCTCCCGAGCGAAGCAAGGCCGGCTTCCGGCAAAGGAGTCGTGGGAGAGAAATGGTGCGCCCGGAGAGATTCGAACTCCCGACCTAATGCTCCGGAGGCATTCGCTCTATCCAGCTGAGCTACGGGCGCCCACTACCAGAATAGCGTATTTGAGGAACCGGCAGGAAGATTCCGGGTCAGTGGCCCTCGCTCGATTATGCGGTTCCCGATCTTTCGCTCTTCGTTCGTAACTCTTCCATCACCGACTGAATGATCGTTTTTGCGCCTTCCAGGCCGCCGAGCACGGCCTGCAGGTCTAGAGCTGGCTTCGACGGGTTGCGGCTCGATGTACAGTAGACCCCGTGTTGGCCGACAAGAATCAGAGAGTCCGTCAGCATGTCGAGCGCAACGGCAAGCCTGCCCCGTTCCAGGCCCATCATGAACTCGTGCTGCTCCAGCTCCCGGCGCTTTTCATCGAAAATGCTCATCTGCCCAGCCTAACCGAAACGCCCGGTCCGTCGGTCGGAGCAATCCTGGCGCAGCGCCCATACGGGATGCCCTACACGTCCAGCTTGCGCATATACTCAGCGTCCTCTCGAAGCTCGGTGATCGGGTCTCCCTCAAACTCCTCCTGCTCGATGAAGTAGTGCTTCAGCCCGGTCGCGGCACGGAAGATCGGCTTGTAGTCGATGGACCCTTTGCCCATGACCACGTTCTTCAGTTTTCCATCGGGCTGTTTCACCATGTCTTTCACGTGCAGCAGGTGAAAGCGCTCGGGCTGTCTGGCCAGGTATTCGACGGGATTGTGGCCGCCGCCAACGACCCAGCCGCAATCCATCTCAAAGACGACGAGATTCGGGTCGGTGCGCTTCAGAAGCTCGTCAAAAAAGACCACGCCGCCTTCCGTTCCGAATTCGACGACGTGATTGTGATAGCCGAAGATCATGCCGGCTGCCTTCACTTTTTCGCCGATCTTGTTGAACTCGTCGGCGACGTATCGCCAGTCGTCGAGCGTCAAATCACCCTTGCGCGACGGATCCCGATGCACACCCGCCCAGGAACAGATGATGTACTCGAGCTTGAGCGCCTGTCCGTACTCAATCAATTGCTCAAACTGCGCTCGCAACTGGACCAGCGAGTGATGCGTGCTGACGCAGCGTAGTCCGGCTTTCTGCAGAGCGTTGCCAAAGTCCGCCGCGGTCTTGTCATAGTACCCGGCTGCTTCGACCTCGCTGTAGCCAGCCGCAGCCAGCCGATGCAGAGTCCCTTCAAAATCCTTCGGCAGCAGGTTTCTCACGGAATAAAGCTGCAACCCGACAGGCAGCCGAAGCGGCGCAGCCGCCGCAACGTGCTTACCGATGCAGGCCGCGGCCAATGTCGCGCCAGAAGCCTTCACAAAATCTCTGCGAGAGAGGGTCCTCATCTTTGTTGTTCTCCCCTGGGGCTTGTGTCAGCCCTTGATATTCTGCGCGGCCGTATCCCATGTGGCCAGGCTGTGGTGGAAGTAGGAATGATTTGCCATGTGGCAGGCGATGGCAGCGTTGTTGCCGAAGACTTCGTTCTCGACAACCTGCTCGCGCGTCTCCACGGCGCGGAAGAAACTGGCAATATGGTCGGCGGTGTCATCGTAACCCGGCGGTGCGGAATATGTCTCCGACTCGACCAGCTGCGCCGGAGCCGCCGGGTGCGCGGCATACCATTCGTCGAAGTACTTCTTCTTGGCCTCGGAAGTCCAGCCATTCAGCGAGTAGCCCTCGGGCTGTGGCCGCGTGTCCTGGGGCGTCACGGTGAGCGTGTTGCCATTGATCACCATCGTAGCTTCTTTGCCATAGAAGACGATTGGTTCGCCCGCCGCATTGTTCTGGCTGCAGTGCAGATTCACCGTTACGCCGGGATAGTCGTAGAGCGTTGCAAGCAGGTCGGGGAAATCGCGTCCGTCGTTGAAGTGCGTCAGGCTCCCCGTCGAATATGCGCGACTCGGGATCGTGTTGATGCCGCTGACACACTGGATTCCGGAAAGGAGATGTACAAACAGGTCTCCAGCCACGCCTTCGCCATAGTCGCTAAAGCACCGCCATCGGAAAAAGCGCACCGCGTCAAACGGGCGATCGGGAGCATCGCGCAGCCATGCTTTCCAGTCAATGGTTTCTGCGCTCGCGTCCGGCGCGATCGGATACACCCAAGCACCGGAGGGCGAATTTCGGTCAGAGTGGCCCTCGATGTAGCGGACCTCGCCCAGCCTGCCCGAAGCATAGATCTCGGCTGCCTTCCTGTAGACGATGTTGCTCACGCGCTGGCTGCCCGCCTGAAAGATGCGCTTGGCCTCCTGAACAGCTTTGACCATGGCTTGCCCATCGGCCACGTTGTGCGACATCGGCTTTTCGCAGTAGACGTCCTTGCCCGCTGCAACGCAGTCGAGCACGACACGCCGGTGCTGGTGATCGGCGACGGCGACGATTACCGCATCCACATCTTTGCGATCGAGCAAGGATCGATAGTCGCGCTCAGCGGGAACACTCGCACCCCATGCCTCAAGGCCGGCCTTTCTGTGCATCTCATAGAGATCCGACGTGCCCACGAGCTGGCAGTTTGATACCTTGCGCGCCGATCGCAACAAGTCGCATCCTCGAATGCCCGTACCGATGGATACAAATCGGATTTTGCGATTGCTGTCGGAGGTCGTCTGCGCGGCCAGCGCCGCAGGCTGAAGGATCGTTGATTTGATTGCGGCGCCTGCGGCCACGGCGCACGCGCCAAGGCGCACGAAATCCCTGCGTGTCATGGATCGCATGTTCGGGAGTGCCTTTCCTGTGCGAGCGCAATTTTCGCTTGTGGGACGGCGTTGTGTCCACCGTACGGGCAGAAACCAAGGTGGATGGCATAGGATGCTGAGTGCAGATCAAACAAATAAGCGGGAGCGCACAGAGTCATGCCACGAGCAAGGAGCCGCATGCAGAGACTGTCTGGCCAGGTTGCAGCCTCGTTAATGTGTCTGGGATTGATGCAGTTCGCCGTCCAGGCGACGTGTGCCGCGGCAGCCAAGCCGGTTTCCCGGCCCGATTTGGGCTCCAATGTGCTTGTCTTTGATCCTTCCATGGCCTCTTCGGCGATTCAGGAGCAGATCGACAAGGTCTACGCGATCCAGCAGCACAGCGAGTTCGGCTCGGCACGATACGCATTGCTCTTCCTTCCGGGCGAGTACCATGTCGATGTTCCAATCGGCTTCTACACAGAGGTCATCGGGCTGGGCGCTTCGCCCGACGCCGTTCACATCATCGGAAACGTACATTCCGACGCCAGTCTTCCGCGCAATAACGCGACGTGCACATTCTGGCGCGCCGTCGAGGGGTTCTCGGTAACGCCTGCCGGTGGCACGATGC
>Ga0335070_10007249_pt1 | contig 13004 bp, 3 predicted proteins | sample Lox_Sample_13_FD_206722 | JGI IMG/M metagenome (GOLD analysis project Ga0335070, IMG submission 206722) | Soil microbial communities from Loxahatchee National Wildlife Refuge, Florida, United States - Lox_Sample_1.3 | ecosystem: Environmental > Terrestrial > Soil > Wetlands | place: USA: Florida...
AGCGCGGTGCATCTGTGTCTCGGCCGAAAAGGATGAAAAACCAATTCGCGGTATCGCTTCGCAATGGGGAAGCGCATGGTGACATTCCGCACAGCGACGATGGGCGGCTCTTTGCCAATCCGGTCAATGGAGGATTGATTAAGCAAAGTCTTCGACTCTGTCACGAAATGACCTCGATGGCTCAAGCTGTGCGTTGCCGGGTTGGGCGAGTGCTTCATCCAGGCACTCTCGCAGGACTTCCGCGAACTCCTTGCCATGGTCTCGAAGAACTGTATCGTGATTACCTTGTACTTTACGGACTGACAATCCGTTAAGCGCGACGCCTTTCCACCCCATGTTTTTGTCAAACCGATACTGTTGCTCATTGACTAAGAGCGTTATATGTCCCGGATACTCCTCGATGGCGTGTCGATACGCTTGTCTTCGATAATTGACTTTGTTCCTATAAAACTCGAGGTCTGGGTACATCACCGTTTGTTCGGGTTTCGTCACGCGCAGTTTCCGACGGACAAGTTCGCGAATCATAGTGGTCCGTTCTCCACCGCGTGCCCGAATGATGCTCGCGATCCTGTTCTTCATTCCGGCCACTCGTGAAAACGCAAGCCGCAGATCAGCCAGGGCAGCGCGTATAAAGCTCGGCCGCTCACAATCAAGCAGACCCAGGAAATTCACTGCCTCTCCTTCCTTGATCAATTGGCTGGCCATCTCGAAAGCAACTACGCCACCTACGCAAAAACCGCCCAAGAGATATGGTCCGTGCGGCTGAATCGCTCGTAATTCCGAGAGAAAGTCGCAGGCCGCGTCCCTCACCCCGCCATAAGGTTGCCCGTCACCGTCGATCCAGCGTGGCCGGAATCCATAGACGGGCTGGTCGGTGCCGAGATATGGAACGAACCGCGAGAGCATCAGCAACGCGTCGTCCGGTCCTTGATATCCCGCGACGAAAAAGAATGGGGTTCGCGTCCCACTCGGCTGCATGGCTACTAACCGTTCCCAACGCTGGACAGTGTTGAGGTAGTGATATTTCTGGCTGGTGCTGTCGTACTCGATGTGTTCCGCCAAGGCGGCGATGGTAGGCTTGAGGAAAAGCGCTTGCAACGGAATGTCGACCCCAAATGCTGACTCCATGCGCGCCAGCAGCCTTGTGGCCGCGAGGGAATGTCCGCCAAGTTCAAAAAAGCTTTCGAACACCCCGACCGATTCGACGCCCAACAGCTCGCGCCAGATTTCCGCCATCATCGCTTCGATATGGTTACGAGGTGGAGAAGCATTTCTCGACACCGCCGTACGGTATTTTCCGGAAGCTAGAGCGCGCCGATCGATCTTGCCGTTCGGAGTAAGAGGCAACGAGTGAAGAGCGCAGAATTCAGACGGAATCTGATGTTGAGGCAGCAGATTCGAAAGATGACCACGAAGCTCTTGCGGACCAGGACTACTGTCGCCCGTCGCTACGAAATACGCCACTAGCCTCTTCGCATCATTCGAACTGCCCTCCGCCACAACCGTGCAAGCGCTGATAAGCGGATGCTGCTTTAGCGCAGCCTCGATCTCTCCCGGTTCGATTCGATAGCCGCGAAGCTTGATCTGATTGTCCGCACGGCCTGCGAATTCGACCATTCCGTCGGGTCTGTACCGCCCTAAATCTCCAGTTCGGTACAGGCGATCATCAGGATTGCCGGTAAACGGGTTTGTTAAGAAGCGCTCTCGCGTGGAGACTTCATCGTTGACGTAGCCCAGCGACAGGTAGGGCGTTCGAACATGAACCTCGCCGAGTTCGCCGACAGCTGCCAGCATTCCGGCGCGATTCAAAATCAGAATCTGTACATCCGCGATTGGATTGCCTATAGGAATCTGGGTTGAGCGGCAGGACTGATTCGGCGCCGCAAGTTCTTTACTCGCATCGCACCAAGCCATTGCCTGCGGCGTCTCCGTCGCGCCGTAAAAACTGACACAGCGTGCCTGGGGCGCAAACTTGGAGATGAGTTCCACTTCGTGAGAAGTGAGGACATCTCCGCCAAAGAAGGCATAGCGCAGCGCCGAGGGGATCGAAGTTTTCTGTTCTGGTGGGAGGTGAGCCAGCAATGCCGCCATCGCCGGAGTGAGATGGGCAATCGTAATTTGCTGCTCCCGCATCCACTCTGAGAGTTGACCCGGTGCGAGCATCTGCTCGGCATCCGGTATGACCAACGTCGCGCCAATCCATAGAGGAGTGAAGATGTCGCGCAGCAATGGATCGTGCGCCAGGCCCGAGAGCATACTGAACCGATCGGAGTTGTTCAGGCCGAACTTGCGTACATGCCAGGCGAGAAAATGAGAAAGCGGTTTATGCGTTCCCTGAACACACTTTGGATCTCCCGTTGTCCCCGAAGTAAAGGTCACGTACGCTGGCCGGTCGATCTCCTGTTCTTCAAGAGGATCACACGTGCCAAAGATTCCAACTGAATAGCCCTGTTGCGGCGTTTCGGGAAGGGTCAGGCGACACGCTCCCGCGGTTGCTGCGACAGCTTTTTCGACATCCTCGGGAAGGCTGGTTTCGGCAACTTGCAGCCAGGCTTTGGGCCGCGCAATTTGGACACACTTCGCAATACGAAGACTAGGATAAGCGGGATCCAAGATGCAGAAAGCGGCGCCGGATCTAAGAACACCCAGCAAAGCCAATACCAGCGAGGCACTTCTTTGCGCGTACACGGCGACTGTATGGCCCGGGCCAACACCGCGGCCACGAAGCCAGTCGCGAACACCGGCACTCAGGTCTGCAAGCTCTCCGTAAGTCCACTTCGCATTATTGGTCGCAAGGGCGACTTGAGCCGGAGCTTTCGCGGCATGTTGCAGAAATTCCGCATATGCAGGCCCAAGCCACTCGTCAGCGAGAGGCACGGCGGGATCAGGCAGCAACGCCGCGTTCGGTGATTCGACGAGTGAATACTCGGCAACGGACCGAAGCGAATTCTCGCAGCACTGCTCAAGCAGCTCCTCGTATTCTGTAAGGAGAGCGGAGATTCGAGCTTCGCTGAACAACTGTGCGTTGTAAACGAGCGTGAGCGAAATTGAATCGCCTCGCTCGTACACATAAAGCGAGAGGTCGAACTTGGATTCGATCTCAAAATCGCCGAATGGCTCCACGGACAAGCCGGGGATTTCAACCGGAGTAAGCTCCATATTCAGGGTATTGAAAAAGACCTGAAAGAGCGGGGTTCGGTGGAGATCACGCTGCACTTCGAGTGCCTCGACTAGTTCCTCGAACGGCATATCCTGGTGCTCCAGCGAGTCCAGCATGGTGTCGCGAACTTGATGAAGCACGTCACGGAATGAGAGGGATCTTGTGAAACGCGTCCGCACAACCATGGTATTGACGAAGATCCCGATCATCCTCTCAAACGCGGGATGACGGCGATTGGCGACCGGCATGCCAACAAGGATGTCCTCTTGACCGCCCCAGCGATGAAGAAGCACGTTGAGCGCGGCCAGAAGCGTCATGGAAAGGGACGCGCTCTCGCGTTGACTCAATGCCTTAAGGGAAGCGCTAAGTGTGGGGCAGAGCTCCAGTGACCTGCGCCCGGCCGGCAGTCTTTCAGAAGTTTCGAGTGGCCTGACTGAATGCAGATCAAGGGTAGGTGGATTCTCTCCGAGTTGTTGTTTCCAGTAGCGGAGATGTGATTCGCGTACGGAACCCGCAAACCAATTTCTCTGCCATGCGGCAAAGTCGACGTACTGAAACGGCAATTCCGTAAGCGGTAACGGCTCTCCAGCACAAATCGCGCGATAGAAGGCGGCCAATTCCTGCCAGAACACATCAATCGACGACCCATCGAACACAATATGATGCATGCTGCACAGGAATGCATGCTCCTGCTCATCAAGCCGCAGCAAACTTGCACGCCAGAGCGGTCCCTTGGCAAGGTCGAATGGCTTTCTGGTCTCGGCTGCTGCGAGTTGAAGAGCGCGGGCCTCGCGCTCCTTCAGCGGAAAAGCGGAGAGATCTGTCACCGGCAAGGTGCATGTGGAAGGCGAAGAGATGATTTGGCGTGGGCTTCCATCAACCGCTGGAAAAACCGTTCGCAAAATTTCGTGACGTCGGACAATCTCCGACAAACTCTTTTCGAGCGCGGCTACGTCGAGCTTACCCCGAAGGCGTGTGTACATCGGCAGCGTGTAAGCGGTGCTGCCGGGCATCAGCTGATCGAGGAACCAGAGACGCGCTTGCGCGAACGACAGCGGCATAATGTCGTCGCGAGAAACTCTCTCGATCTGGGGCAGGTCCATATGTACTGCACTGGCCGCACTGGCGAGGTAGGCGATGATTTCCTCCTTGCGGCTCGCCAACTGTTCGCGAATTTCCGGTGCGAGGACGTTCTTGGGTGCGCTGATGTGCAGGCGGGAATTGTCCAATCGCAAGGAGATATCCAGAGCGTGCAAGCGTGCTAGGAATTCGGGTATTCTCTCGCGAGCACTCATAACTCGAATTCCTCACGTTCGCCCGGCGCATTGCCGTTTTGATCGCCAACACGCGAGGCCCAGAGTACTGTTTCGATTCGGCTGGCAAAGGCTGCTACGGTTTTAGCTTCGAAGATGGTCCGCAAGGGAAGCGAAATGCTATACCGTTCCCGCACGCGCGAGATTACGCTCGCGGCCAACAGCGAGTGTCCGCCAAGGTCAAAGAAGTTGTCATTAGGGCCGACGTGAGGTAGGCGCAGCACGGTCTCCCAAATCGAAGCAACGGCGGATTGAACTTCTGTCTGCGGAGGCTCAAGTTGACGGGAAACTGCGGCGGCGCAATCTGGTTTGGGCAGGGCTTTCCGATCTACTTTTCCATTTGGCGACAGAGGAAGACTGTCGAGCTGCACGAAATCTGAGGGCACCATATATTCGGGTAACGTACTCGACAAACGCTCTCTGATGTCCGCAGCCTGCAATCGTTCCCCATTCTGGACGGCGACATATGCCACCAGGCGCTGATCTCCCGACACATCTTCGCGCGCGATGACCACTGCTTGTTTTATTCTGGGGTCCTCCGCAATTACCGACTCAATTTCTCCGAGTTCGATGCGCAGGCCACGCACCTTTACCTGTTGGTCCAGACGCCCGAGGTATTCGAGCACGCCATCCCGCAGCCAGCGCACCAGATCGCCGGTGCGATATAGCACACCTCCAGCGCGGAAATGATCGGGAATGAACCGCTCATTTGTTAGTTCTGGCCGACGCCAGTATCCGCGACCGACCTGCACCCCGCCCAGATAAAGCTCTCCGGGCACTCCGACAGGCACAGGTTGCATATTGGCGTCGAGAACGTACACTTGCGTATTTGCTACGGGGCGCCCGATCGGCACAACCTTGCGCTCACTGAATCGCTGACAAGCCCAGTAGGTAACGTCCACGGCCGCCTCGGTCGGGCCGTAGAGATTGTGCAACTCCACTGGAAGGAACTCAAAGAAACGCTCCTGTAACTCGTGGGAAAGAGCTTCGCCGCTGCAGATGACGCGCTTCAGCGTAGTGCAGTTGCCCAAGCCCTCGGCCGCAAGGAAGATCCGTAGCATTGACGGCACAAAGTGCAATGTCGTAACGCCCGTTTGCTGAATCAAGCGAACGAGGTAATCCGGGTCTTTATGCCCATCAGGGCTTGCCAGTACCAGTCGCGCACCTGTCATCAGGGGCCAGAAGAACTCCCATACGGAAACATCGAAGCTGAATGGAGTCTTCTGCAGAACGCAGTCCGTGCTGGTCAGTTGATACTCGTCCTGCATCCAGAGGAGGCGATTGCACACGCCGCGATGCGTATTCAATGCGCCTTTGGGTTGTCCCGTCGAGCCAGAGGTGTAAATCGAATACGCCAGATGATCGGGTCCGACCCAATCACCGAGGTTCTCGCCGGGTTGTGTCGCAACAAGGTGCCAGCTCTCATCGAGCGCTAAAACGTGGCTGCCAGTCTTTGATAATTGGGCGATGAACTTTGCCTGAGTGAGGATGACTGGCGCGTCTGCGTCGCGGATCATGTACTCCTGGCGGCTCGCAGGGTATCCGGGGTCGACGGGGACGTAAGCGCCGCCGGACTTGAGGATGCCCAATAGCGCTATTACCATCTCGAACGAGCGCTCAAGGCAAACTGCCACCAATGTATCTGGGCCGACGCCCTTGCCACGGAGATAGTTCGCCAACTGGTTAGCTCGATAGTTCAGCTCGCGATAGCTCATGCTCCGATCTTCGAAAACGAGAGCATCGGCCTCCGGCGAACGCCGCACTTGTTCCTCGATCAATTGATGAATGGTCGTGTCGGGATAAGCTCTTGCCGTTGCGTTCCAGTCGGTGAGAATCGTTGTCTGCTCGTCTTGGGTCAGGATTGGCAGGTCGGCAATGCGACGATCCGGAGTTTCGATCGCAGCAGTTAGCAACGTGAGAAAGTGATTTGCGAGTCGGGCGGCAGTATCTGGATCGAAGAGGTCGCTGTTGCAAATCAACGACGCTGGCATCGCGCTGCCCGTGTCCCATAGCATCAAGTCGATGTCGTTTTGAGCGGTTTGCTGCTCCAGCGAAAAGGCCTCAAATTCCAAAGACCCGAGCCGCGAACCGTTGCCGTCCGCGTGCAGTGTGTCGCCCGCCGCTCCGATCTGTGTTGACTTGATGAGATTCAGCATCACTTGGAACAAAGGCGTTCGACTTTTATCTCGTTCCGGGCGAATACGCCTCACGAGTTCTATGAGTGGAAAATCGCCATGTTCCTGCGCCGCGATGATCGTCTCTCGCATGGCTGCCAGGTGTTGCCGAAATGTTGTGTCCGCGGATATCGGGGTGTTGAGAACGATTGGATTGACGAAATACCCAACTGCGTGCTCAAACTCCGGTTGGCTCCGCCCGGCAAGCGGAGTTCCTATCGGTATCTCAGCAGCCCCCGTATAACGGTGCAAGAGCGCATGGAATGCGGTCGCGAGCACGGCAAATGGGGTTGCGCCTTCTGCCTGGGACAATTGGCGAAGACCCGCAGCGATGCCCGCGGGAATCTCGAATCTGTGCGCTGTTCCGCGAAACGTCAAGGTACTCGGCCGGGGACGATCGGACGGCAGAAGAACCGGAGTCAGCACATTTTGAAGTTTGGAGCTCCAGTAATTCCAAGCATCTTTTCCCTTCGGGGAATTGATCATCCTGCGCTGCCAATTCACGAACTCGGCATAAGACGCAGACTTTGCCGGCAGTGCGCCCGGTTCTCCACCGTCGTACAGGATAGCCAGGTCGGAAAGTAGCACGCCAAGTGACCAGGCATCGAAGACGATGTGATGAACCGAGAGGAGCAGCACGTCGCCTTTGATGTGCCCAGTGAAGAGCGTACATCGGATGCCAACGTCCTGGCTCAGATTGAACGGCCGTCTGTAACAGGCGTTCACCTGTTGACGGAGTTCCTCGTCACTCCATCCGGACGCATCGATGATGTCGAGACAACGCGTCGGCATGGGACCCACACGTTGTTTTAGTCCTTGTGAATCCGAGGCGATAGTGCACCGCAAGATGGGATAGCGTTGCAGCAATACTTCAAAAGAATGCTCCAGCCGCCTGGAGTCAGGCCTCGTCTTGAAGCGAACGCAGAACGGAATATTGTAGGCGGCACTTTCGGGAGCAAGTTCGTGCGAGAACCACAGATGTTCCTGCCCTGGCGAGAGCGGGAACGTTTCGTCGGCGCCCTTTGCTTTCTCACGCAGCATGCGGGCGAGCAACTCGCGCTTTGCGGTGTAATTCAGGCCGTTGAGGTCAGACGGAAGATTGCTCATGGTAGTCCCGACTTTCGATCAAGCGTTCAGGGGCGCTGCGCAGGAATTCATCTCTCGCAATTTGCCACGCTCTGACAAGGTGCTTCGCATGCGACAGCGCCGCCTCGCATTGCTCGCCCATGTGAAAAAGATTACCCACACCTTAGTTCCAGGTTCGTAAGTCACTCAAAACTCGTGTTCGTGATGTGAAAAGAGTTGCCAAACCAATCCTTTATCCGGGCGCTCCAAACGGGAGGGCGGATATCAATCGCGCTCGTGCTCGTATCTCTCGATCAGCGACAACATTTCTCGAAGGTGAACGCGCCTAATTCGGAGTTCTCCGGAAGGGCCGCTTTCCGCTTCTGAATTCACCCTTCTAGCTTCTGCAACTCCTTTTCTTGGAGTCGATTAGCGGTAAGCCTCAAAAGATTACAGGTCGCCCTATAGCTACCATCGCTCCATCCTCGTAAAGCGCACTCCCAATCGATACGCTAAAGTCAGCTCCTCCGAGGCGAGAATTTGCCACAGCCACAATCAGCCACATGCACGTAAATCTCCCAATCTGCTGGAGAGCGCACAAAAGTCGATGAACTGTGATGCGGCGATTCAGTGTGCTAATTCCAGCAAAACTGGTGTGCCGACCCAGTTCGCGGTCGTCTGCCTGATCACATAAGCAATTGAAAATAGGATATTTGTCGTCATTCGTACGGTGAGTGCGCGCGACGATAGCTTCGCACGGTTTTATGGCGATAAAACTGCAGCCCGATATCAGGAACTTGGATGGGAGATGCGTTCCAGATTTTGTGAAGCCTCCATTAGAGCCTATTCAAATGGGAAAAGAAGAAATTGACAGAATCGCTGACGCGGATTCTCGGCGCCCCCCGATAGCTATCGTGGGCATTGGGTGTCGTTTTCCTGGACATATAACAGGGCCCCCAACGTTCTGGCAGTTATTGCAGCAAGGGAAGGACGCGATCGGAGAGATCCCTCCGGACCGGATTGATGTCGCGTCGTTTTATGATCCGCGCCCGTCTTTGCCGGGGAAAATGACGACTCGTTGGGGTGGCTTCATCGACCGGATTGAAATGTTCGATGCCGACTTCTTCGGTATCTCTCCCCGCGAGGCGGAGCGGATGGATCCCCAGCAACGCCTGCTGCTTGAAGTCGCATGGGAGGCGCTTGAGGATGGCGGACACAGGATTGATCGCGTGAGCGGGGGCGATACCGGTATTTTCGTCGGCATGTGGGTAAACGACTACGAAGCGCGATTGTTTGCGGATCCACGTGCAGTCGACTTCTATACAACAACCGGCACCGGACGCTATACAGCCTCGGGCCGACTGTCGTATTTCCTGGGGGTTCGGGGTCCGAGCCTGACGATTGATACGGCTTGCTCGTCGTCGCTGGTGGCGGTGCATCTGGCGTGCAGGAGTATATGGAGCGGGGAGTGCTCCCTGGCGCTCGCCGGCGGGGCCAATCTCATTCTGCAGCCGCATATCGCAATCGCATACTCGCAAACGAAGATGATGGCTCCCGACGGTCGCTGCAAGTTTGGAGACGCGTCGGCCAATGGCTACGTTCGCAGCGAGGGTGCCGCCTTGGTGGTCCTGAAACCTCTCGCTGCCGCTTTGACGGATGGTGATCCGATCTATGCACTGATCCACGGGAGCGCAGTGAACAATGACGGCAGCAGCAGTGGCAACCTGACCACTCCCGGGAGGCTGGGGCATGAGGAGCTCTTAAGAAAGGCATATTCAGACGCGGGAATCTCTCCCGGCCGTGTGCAGTACGTCGAAGCTCACGGCACTGGTACCCGTGCAGGCGACCCCGTAGAGGTAGGCGCGTTGGGTACGGTGCTGGGCACCGACCGCGCCCCCGGCAACGTTTGCTACATCGGATCGGTGAAAACAAACTTCGGGCATACGGAAGGGGCGGCGGGCGTCGCCGGTCTGATCAAGACGGCACTCATGCTCAAACATCGCATGATCCCCGCGAGCCTTCATTTCAATAACCCCACTCCGGCAATTCCCTGGGCCGATCTTCCCTTTGAAGTTCCGCACCAGTTAACGCCATGGCCGTCTTCTGAATGTGCCATCGCAGGCGTAAGCGCATTCGGTATCTCAGGCACGAACGCTCACATTGTTCTGAGCGAAGCACCGGGAAATCGGAGCGGCGACGAATCGATACCGTCTGACAACCTCGCGCTTCTGCTGCCGATTTCCGCGCGTTCTCCGGAGGCGTTGACATCATTTGCTCGCGCCTATTGCTCGATGATGCAGGGCGAACAAAGTCCACCGCTGCGCGATATTGCGTTCACCGCCTCGCTGCGGCGCACACATCACGAATATCGCCTTGCCGCCGTTTCAGAAACTGCAAGTGGAATGTGCGACTTGTTAACTGCGTTTGCGCGCGGGGAGCAGGTTTCAGGCGTTTCGATTGGACAAGTGAAGTCGGGCAAAGCGGGAAAGATCGTGTTCGTCTGCCCGGGGCAGGGTTCGCAGTGGCTGGGAATGGGACGCCAGTTGACCCAGCAGGAGCCTGTTCTCCGAGAAGCCTTACACCAGTGTGATCTCGCATTGCGGCCGTTTGTGAATTGGTCGCTCGTGGAGCAGTTGGAATTCTCCACCGACGATCCCAGATACCGGCTCGGCGAAATCGATGTGATCCAGCCCATCCTCGTGTGCCTGGAGATCGCACTCGCCGCTCTATGGCGTTCCTGGGGCGTAGCACCTGACGCAATCGTCGGGCACAGCATGGGAGAGATTGCGGCGGCGTTTATTTCGGGTGCGCTGAAGCTTGACGACGCCATGTCCATCATCTGTCACCGCAGTCGCCTTCTTCGCACGGTGAGCGGAAACGGAGCGATGGCATTCGTGGCGCTCTCAATGAAGGACGCCGAGCACGCGATCGCGAAGTGCAAAGATCGTGTTTCTGCGGCCGTGAGTAACAGTCCCTCGTCGACGGTTCTCTCCGGAGACCCAACGGCCATCGCGAACATTCTCCAGGAATTGCAGGCCCGCAACATCTTTTGCCGCATGGTGAAAGTGGATGTCGCGTCGCACAGCCCACAGATGGACCCTTTGGCCGACGAACTGTTCCGGTTCATCGCAGACATTAAGCCGCTGCAGGAAACGACGCCTATCTATTCCACCGTGACTGGTGAACTGATCCGTGGAACAGAGTTGGATGCCAATTATTGGAAGCGCAACTTGCGGTCTCCTGTGCTGTTCTCGAAAGCGGTCCAAACGCTCGCCACAGACGGACACACGATCTTCATCGAGCTGTCGCCTCATCCCATTTTGCTGTCCTCGATCGAGGAAGTTCTTCATCACATTGGTGGAGAGGGCTACGCGATTCCATCGTGCCAACGTGAGAAGGATGAGCGGGCAACCATGCTGTCCTCCCTTGGCCGACTGTACACAATCGGGTACCCGGTGGAATGGCCTCGATTGTTTCCACGCGGTGGTCGGGTTGTCGCTCTGCCGTCGTATCCCTGGCAATCGCGGCGATTCTGGTTAGACTCGCCATCGCAGTCCACGGCTGACCCTGGCTCGTTGCATCTCCAATTGCAGTGCAAACAGGAACATCCTTTGCTCGGCATTCGCCTGCCCGCTATCGCGGCATTGCCCACCGGCTCGGTTTGGCAGACAACACTTAGGGACAGCGTTCGCCGCTACCTGGATAACGATGGGGCCTCGGCTTCGACTACGAACTTGGCTTTCGTCGAAATAGCTACGGCCGCCGCGCGAGAGGTATTCGGCGATAAACTATTCGGCCTTTCCGATCTGATCGTTCGCAGCCCCCTGCATTCATCGGAAGATGGCGAAACGAAGATTCAATTTGTTCTGACGAAGAGCGGGAATAGACAAGCCTCCTTTCATGTGTTTTCGTGCGCTCCCCAAAATGCAGAGGAATGGCAGTTGCGCGTTGCTTGCAATCTCAAAGTCGTAGATGCAGAGGCGGACCGGATCTACAAACTGGAATGGAAGCCGAAGCCGCTTGCTCACCCTACCCTGCGGAGCAGCGTCCGCAAGAGTGGATGCTGGCTGATCTTTGCCGACAACAAGGGAATTGCTCCGGCTCTCGCGAAAGTTTTGCAAGACGACGGTGAAGATTGCAGGCTCGCATTCGTTGCGGATTCGTTTGAGAGGCGCTCGCCAAACGAATTTCTTGTCTCGCCCAACAGCCCGAGCGACATCCTGCGTTTTCTGCGTGAATCTTTTCCGCCGGAATGCGAAGTCCATGGAATCGTCTATCTGTGGGCGCTGGATTCTGGAGATGCACTGACAAACTCGTGCTGGCGAAATTGTGATGTGTTGTTGCAAGTGGTGCGCTCGCTGGCGCAGATGAAGCGGGAGAAGCCGCCGCAAATCTGGCTGGTGACGCAGGGTGCACAAGCAGTCGATGCCACTGACGCTCGTTGCCTCTCGTTGGCGCAGACGCCTTTGTGGGGACTGGGGCGCGTGATCGCACTGGAGCATCCCGACCTCTTTGGAGGATCGATTGACTTGCCGGGGATAGAACGAAACGGCATATCTCCGGTTGAACTGGCACAAAGGCTATGTCTTGAACTCCTGGCTTCGGACGGAGAGGACCAGGTAGCTTTGCGCGATCAGCAACTCCGTTATGCAACACGCTTGGTCAGGGTGTGCTCCGGCGCGATCAGCGAAAAGAAGACGCTTGTTCGAAGCGATGCGACCTATCTCATCACGGGAGGACTCGGTGGGCTGGGAATTCATCTCGCTCAGTGGCTGGTGACTCAGGGAGCGCGGCACATCGTTCTGACCAGTCGATCCGGCTTGCCGGAACGATCCGGCTGGGATGGCATGGCCGCTGATTCAGACTGGGGAAGACGCATCGCGGCCGTGCAGTCCTTGGAGAAGTCTGGAGCAGAGATTCGAGTTGTGAAAGTCGATGCAGCCGATGAAGCCCAGATGTCAGAGCTTTGGAAAGAGCTCAGTCAAACTCCGGTACCGCTGCGCGGAGTCATTCACGCCGCAGGCGTTGCGAATTCTCAAAGCCTGCTTGAGACGACTCCTGAACATGCTTATGAAGTACTGCACCCGAAGGTGGAGGGGAGCTGGATACTTCACAAGCTATCGCAATCTGACGCGCATGTGCTCGACTTCTTCGTAATGTTCTCCTCGGCAGCTTCGCAGTTCGGCGCACAAGACATGGGTGCCTATGCGGCGGCTAACCACTTCATGGATGGTTTGGCTGATTACCGCGCTGCTCGTGGGCTGCCAGTGCTGTGCGTGAATTGGGGCTGGT
>Ga0335070_10007250_pt1 | contig 13004 bp, 11 predicted proteins | sample Lox_Sample_13_FD_206722 | JGI IMG/M metagenome (GOLD analysis project Ga0335070, IMG submission 206722) | Soil microbial communities from Loxahatchee National Wildlife Refuge, Florida, United States - Lox_Sample_1.3 | ecosystem: Environmental > Terrestrial > Soil > Wetlands | place: USA...
TTCTTGAGGTATTTTGTTATGCAGTATTGGTTGCCAAAAACTTCCAGGATGCTATAAGAATTTTTGAGGCAGGGTACAGCAATATTGATCTAGTCATCCTGGATATGGTCATGCCGGAAATGGGTGGTGCAGAGATTTTAAATATTCTCAAGTCGATTAATCCCAGCGTCAAAGTAATCCTTACCAGTGGATACAGCCTCGACGCACGTCCGCCAAAGATACCGAAGGACCGCGATGGATTTATTCAAAAACCCTATACCGTGCAAACTCTGTCTCAGAAGGTAAGAGAGGTTTTGGATAAAAAAATATAATGCAGCTCGAAATCTCATCATATATTAGAGTTCAGATTTTTCATTCTCCACCGTTGATTTTCTATTAGTAACCACGACACCTTGCGTTTTATTATCTTGACACACAAACGCCTTCTTCATATACTCGGTGAACCGAAAAGCAAATTTTTGCCAATCAACGCTAGGCTGAAGTTCTATCGCTTCAATTATGATTTGAAAGTACCCCCGGGAGCCATTCCAAGCCTGACTCACGGTAAAAATGAGACGATTGGCATCGATGTATTCAGACGAGGTATAGAAGTAATATTTGAAGTGGTACGAAGATTCTGCGGCCACGGATAATGGAGAAAGTCGTATGACTAAGCAGGCAATTCGTATAAAAGCAAAGGCATTGCGGGTAAAATTAAAAACAACAATCCGCCACGCCGCGGCAACTAGAAATGAAGGAGAGAGCATCTGGGTCCAAGCAAAAAGAAATGGAAACATAGGGTATGGAGAGGGTTGCCCGAGAAACTATGTTGCTGGTGATGACCTTGAGTCGAGCGTCAAATGGGCAGAGGAAAATTTTTCAACCAAGAAGGTAAATTTAGAAACAATTGATGATTTGAAACAGTGGGTCGAAGACAACAGCACAATAATCGATAAGTATCCATCAGCATGGTGTGCAATCGAAATGGCTCTGCTTGATCTTTTTTCCCGGGAGAAGGGCTGCAGTGTTGAGAGCCTACTTGGAATAGACAACTACAAACTCTATGGTCGCTACACTGCCGTTTTGGGAGATGATAAAAAGTGGAAATATACAACGCTGGTAGATAAATATTTGATCCGCGGATTTTCTGATTTTAAAATCAAGTTAAATGGCAATATCGAGCGTGACATAGAGAAACTTGATATTCTTGAAAACTTATGTGTTCAGCATAACGTCAAAGATATACGTATTCGTTTTGACGCCAATAATTTATGGAAGGGTCAATGTGACAAAGCTATAGCGCATATAAAAGCACTTGGTGGGCGAGTATTCGCCATAGAAGAACCTGTGGGATCACGAAATGCCAGAGACATAAGCAAGATCAGCATGGCTACGGGGCTACCTGTTATTCTGGATGAAAGCCTGTGTACCCTAAATGATTTATCGCTCTATAGAAATATACCCGGAAAATTTATAGCGAATATTAAGATATCGCGGGTGGGTGGTCTTATGCGAGCTTTAAGACTAGTTGAAGAGCTGAAAAAACTGAATTGGCCGGTTATAATTGGATGTCATGTGGGTGAAACCTCGTTGCTCACAAGGGCCGCACTCATAGCTGCATCTGCTGCCGGAGAAAGTCTCATTGCCCATGAAGGTGCATTCGGTGACTATCTTGTAGAAAGGGAACCGGCTGAACCGATGCTGAGATTTGGCCACAAGGGTCTTTTGAATTTGAGCTTTCCCTATTATTACAAAACAGTTCAGGGGCTTAAGGTCATTCCAACTGAAAACTGGGGTGCTGGATTTGGGATGCAGTGTCGGATGCCTATTGTTTATGACGATGGTTCACCAGAAGTTCATTTTCTCAATATGCCCGACAATTATAAAATTCATTACCGCATCTGGGGTAAAACCGAAGGAGAAAATGTGTTAATGATTTTGCACGGAGGCATGAGTCATTCAGGCTGGCAGGCGCCACTGGCAAATCAGATACGATCAATTTCGCCGGATATAACTGTTGTCGCACCTGACCGGCGAGGTTGCGGTTTGAATCAGAATCGTGGAGACTTGGGTTCTGTCCAAACTGTTATTGAAGATGTGATAAAGCACATCGAATTTCTAAAAAAATCATTTAATAGGATTCATCTCGCAGGTTGGTGCCAGGGCGCACAATATGCTTCTGTCGCTGCGGCTAGAATGAGGGGTACGATCTCCAGCCTTATTTTGCTAACTCCAGGATTTTTCTGGAATGAACGGTTCAGATCAGTTTTAAGTATCGCAGAGAAAATCGTTATGGATATGATTTCCGCATTCAATCTGAAACCAGAACGGAACGATGCTTGTATCCCAATCCCAATGGAAGCAACTGATTTCACACTGATTGATGAATGGCTTGATTTTATTGACAACGATAATCTCAAAACAACTATGATTACATTAAAATCCGTAAGCATCATGGATGAAGTTCAGGAGCTTTCCTGGCTCGCAATACAGAAGAACACACTTCCACTGCTTGCAATTTTAGCAGAAAATGATCGAATTGTTGACAACAACAAAGTTATGCAATTCATTGGCCATCTATTTTCCGGTGAAAATCGAAACCGACTGGTCTCAATAGAAAGCGGCCATGCCATACAATTTGAGAAATCAGAAGAAGTTGCTACCGAAATTTTGAATTTTATTCTGCAGAGAGATCCGGTAAAACTGAGCTCAGTTAATAAAAAATTAGTTCGTGACGACAATCGGAGGAAGACGGTCGAGAGGACGTCATTATAATGTTTAGCACCTTTCATGCCGGTAATCGGGTTATAATCTCGTGGGAAATTAACCCAAAGAACCAACATAAGGCGGATGCAAGCAATGAAGAATCATCTGAAGAATAATGATCTGAAAATTGAAATTCATCGTCCTCCCGCATCAATGAATCCTGTTGCTGGGAGAAAAATAATTTCTCAAACAGCCGAGGCTTTTGCCATGTTTCGAGCGATTGCATCAATGGATCCCGATAAAAAAATCAACAACAATGATGTTTTCGCAGAAAAATTTGTGCCTTTGGTGGAAAAATGCAATTTATATCTAAAGGCACAAATTGTCAGAAAAGATTTTGCTCAATTAAAAAGAATAATAAAAATAAATCATGCTTCACCATATTTTTATGCTAACGCTCGGGCAAAACATGGTGATGCTATATTAACGGATGCTCTCAAGAACGGTACAACCCAAGTCATTATTCTTGGTGCCGGTTATGCAAGTCATGCATATCGTTTTCACGGGGCCGCACCCGATGTAAAATTTTTTGAAGTGGACCTACCAGAAATACAGGTGGATAAAATAAAAAAGGTCAATGAAATATTTGGTAAGTTGCCAGATTGGGTTACTTATTGCCCAATTGATTTTCAAACACAAACCCTGGAAATAGAATTAAAGAAGGCCGGTTATGATGAGTCTAAGAAATCTCATTTCATTTGGGAAGGAGTAACATATTTCATCGGTGCCGCTGCTGTCGGCTCAACACTCCAGTTTATCGCTGATCACTCCGCTCCAGGAAGTTCTGTTGTTTTTGATTACTTGCTTCGGCCGGTAATAGAGGGTGATTTCCGTTATTACGGAGCCAGCATGGCAGTCGGATGGGTAACCATCATGGGTGAACCATATATTTTCGGTATTCATGATGGTGAAGTAGAGAGTTTTATTAATCAAAAAGGGCTGTCTTTGATTTCCGATCTCGGTCCGCCGGAATTGACCCAAAAATATCTTATACGGAGTAACGGTAAAGAAGATGGCCGAATGATGGGTCATTTTAGAATTGCCTATGCCAAAGTGCCTGATAAAACTGTCCGTGATGAGTTAATGAAAATAACCTATAAAGAAGTAAATCCTGAACCGGCACCGGAAACACACACGGTTATGGTGCCAGCCGATGTTCAGTCTTTCTTTGATCAGTTTAACAAGGACTTTTTAGCGCACGATCATGGGAAAATAATGACTAACTACTCCGACAAATTCCTTGACGATGGAGCAACTAAAGGCATTATGTCATATCTTTGGATGATAGTGATCCAATACCCATTTGTTAAGGCCGCCACCTCCAGAAAAATAATCTTAACGAATTTGCGGATTGATGGCAACATAGCCCATTTTTCAGGGTTTGCAAAATCTAACACCTGTTACGATCTTGAAGAAGGAACTATCATCAAAGAAAATGGCAAGTGGAAATTATATGGTAATCAAAAAACAGCGGATGAAGATTGAAGAGCTATGATTTAGCCAAATTTTTGAAAATTGACAGCGATACATGCCATATTTTGTGGAAAAAATAGACGTACAAAAACGTACGCTGCAATGGCGCGAGGCGCAGCTGAAGCAAACTCAGAGATTCATTGCTTCACTCGGAACGGCTCCGGATTAAGCGTAAGACAGCATATGGAAACAATGCCATCACCCAGCTAGACTACCCCTTTCACAATGCCTGAATGACTTGGCGGTTGAATGGTAATACGCTTTATTTCCTTTACCCCTGCTCTGGCGAGCATTTCCATGATCTGACTCTCAGAATACGAACGGCCATTTGCTGTTCCCAAGAGCATATTGAGGGAAAAGAGCGCCGGGAAGAGAGGGCTATCCATAGTGTTATCCAGGATAAATTCGTGCACGATTATCATCCCTCCCGGTTCCAGAACAGACACGGTCTTATCGATAATCTTCTGGCAATCCTTGGGACCCTCAGCATGAAGAATTTGAGAAAGCCACGCCACATCATAGCTTCCAGGAATATCTTCATTCAAGTAATCACCTGCTGTGAAATCAATCCGAGCGCTAAGACCAAACTTCTCGATTGTCCTGGCGGCATAAGGCCTCGTTGTGGGCAGGTCATATACCGTGGCTTTGAGCTGTGGATTGTGCAGACAAAAGTTAATGGCATATGTACCGGGTCCACCGCCAACGTCGAGGAGATGACGCCGGCCTGACAGATCGATTACATTAATCAGTCGGGGCGCCAGATTCATGGCGTTGTTGAACATACCCATGAGGAAGCTCTCACGAACTTCTTCGTCAAGATGCGATGATCTTGATCTGACGGGACGGCCTGTCCTGATCGCCTTATCCAGCTTTGACCATGATTCCGCGAGATGGTGGTGATGCATAATCATGTAGCCGATATATTCGGGTGAATCTTTTGAGAGATAAGATATGCTGGCCGGGGTGTTGAAATATTTATTGCCTTTCTTTGCAATGAGATTCATTGCTGACAGGGCATTGAGAAGCGGTGTCACCCCTCTCTTTTCCCCACTCAGTCTTTGTGTGATCTCCTCACCCGTGAGCTGTTCAGTGCCTATCACTGTGAATATCCCTAGTTTAATCGCTGCATGGAGGGTAAAAGACTTCCAGTAATATCCTGACAGCGCCAGCAGTTTATCCAGATTCCATTCCTTTTTCTCCATGTCACTCTCCTTCTTATTCAGTTCATTGCCCATAATGCTCTTTAATCCATGCCTGATACTCACCGCTTCTGATGTTCTCAATCCACGCCCTGTTATTGAGATACCAGTCTATTGTCCGTCTGATGCCTGACGTGAACGATTCCCGGGGAGACCAGTTAAGTTCTTTTTGCAGCTTAGCAAAATCGATGGCATATCTGCGGTCATGCCCCGGCCTGTCCTTGACGAATTTAATCAGTCCTCTCCTGGAGGCTCCGCCGGGAGCAGGGAGAAGCTCATCGAGGATATCGCAGATCATCTCTACGATGACGATGTTTTCCATCTCCGAATTGCCGCCGATATTATACATCTCCCCTTTTTTGCCCGACTGCATAATCGTCCAGATTGCCTCGCAGTGATCTTTGACATAGAGCCAATCCCGAACGTTCCTGCCGTCTCCATAAACGGGCAGGGGCTTCCCTTCAACAGCATTGAGAATCATCAGAGGAATCAGTTTTTCCGGGAACTGGTAAGGGCCATAATTATTTGAACAATTGGAAATGAGGGTCGGCAATCCAAAGGTCTCATGATAGGCGCGAACCAGGTGGTCTGAAGCCGCCTTCGATGCTGAATAAGGACTGTTGGGCCGGTACGGCGTCTCCTCTGTAAAATATCCCTCCGGCCCGAGGCTGCCATAAACCTCATCTGTACTTACATGATGAAACAGTAGAAATTTATCTCCTCTTGCCCTGGCAAGTTCAAGAAGGTTAAAAGTCCCGACAATATTTGTATGGATAAAACTCTCCGGCCTCTTGATGGATCTGTCAACATGCGATTCCGCTGCAAAATGACAGATGGCATCAATATTATGGTCATTGAAGATTTTTTCCATCAGATCCACATCACAAATATCCGCCTTGTGGAAGATGTACCTGCCGGGATATTTTTCGCCTATGCCTTTGAGATTCTCCGGATTTCCTGCATAGGTAAGCTTATCGACATTAATTATCCTGCCCGCAAACTTGTTTTCATCCAGTAAATAATGGATAAAGTTGCTGCCGATAAACCCGCACCCCCCGGTGACCAATAAATTATTCATGCTCATGTTCAGTCTCCCCTTCACTCAGACTAACACTATTTGTGTCTAAACCGCTATGAATAAGAAATAACATCATTTACAAATAAGTCCTTCCACCAAGATATCGCTTTTTATAATAGCTTTTGGACATGGAATCCATGCGAACTCTTTTGCCTCCGCCCGGTGCATGGATAAACCGGCCATCACCGATATATATACCCACGTGAGAGATTTTGTCTTTGTCGGTAGTACCAAAAAAAACGAGATCCCCCTTTAAAAGACTATTATGATCAACAGGGGCCCCGGCTTCGTATTGTTCCCTGGACGAACGGGGAAGATTAAGACCATTATACTGATATACAGTCATTGCCAGCCCGCTGCAATCGAAGCCGGCATCAGATGAAGAGCCGCCCCAGAGATAGGGTACGTCGACGAAACTCTGTGCCGTTTTTACGAGTTCTTCCCGGATGTACATATCACCGTGAGTTTTTTGTTTTGCGATGGCATATTCATTTGGGCTGACAACGTAGTATTCATCGATTATGCCTGACGATTTGAGGCTCTCCGCCCTTTCGCGGGCAGTTACTTTTGAAGAAAAATTACCAATACGGACCTTATACAGTCCCGCACGGGCCACGTAATAGATGGCCTCCAAACCTCTTTCCCGGAGAAGGTCGGTCAGCCGCGCGGCATTTTCAACATTAGAAAAAGCGCCGACTTGAATGGTGTAACCCATGTGGGCGATCTGTTTTTCCGCGGGCACCGTTGGATGGTAATAGGCACGCCGTTTCGCGCAACCCGCGACGAGGAATACAATCAAAAAAAAGGCAATCGTAACATGGAGGAAGTATCTCATCCTGATAAGAACTTCTTCTCCTTTCACACGCTCCTCGTAAAGGCTTCTTAATAAATTTGTCACAGGCCGGCTATGCTGAAATTTTACCACCCCATCTCTCCCTCACCAGTCTGCGGGCCTCATCGGATGTGGATATCTCCCCATCGAGCTGAGCGTCCTCAATTGAACTCATGATCTCGCTAAAAAGGGGGCCCGGAGTAAAACCCATACCTATAAGATCGTTCCCATTGAGTAACCGCGGAGGATGCATTTCTTCATCCTCTATCTCTTCCAGCTTGCTCCTGCAGAATTCATAACTTTCGAGTGAACCATGACTGCCAAGACAGTCCAGACGATGGAGTTCGAGGTGGAGGCTGAAGTCGGGCATCCGGAGGAATCGCTTTAATCTGTTCGGGCGCATATCCGTAACATTCATGAAGAGCATATGATAATGAATGAGGTTGAGAATTACCTCCATATCGGCACGTGAGAACCTGAGCCTCCGCATTATTGCTTCAGCGATCTTCTCCCCCTCGCGGACATGGCCATAGAAGTGAATGCCCGATTCATTCTCGGAACGTGTACGTGCCTTCCCGATGTCGTGCGTGACAATGCTCCACGCAAGACGAGTAACATTCTCCACGCCTTCGCCTGAAGGCAGAAGGTCGAGCATCCGCAGGGTATGTTCCCATACATCGCCCTCAGGGTGAAATCTCGGAGGCTGATCGACACCGCGGAGTGCATTAACCTCGGGAAGAACTTCTGCCAAAAGACCTGTTTCTGCCAGGATCTCCATGCCGCGCCGCGCACCTCCCCGCGTGAGGAGCTTAGTCAGCTCATCACGGATGCGTTCGGTACTGATGCGGCTGATAGAGGAAATATGTTTTTTTAGCGCGTTAAAAGTCTCCACATCGATGTCATAGCCGAGGTTGGCTGCAAAGCGGACAGCCCGGAGCATCCTTAGGTGATCCTCAGCAAATCGTTCTTCAGGACTGCCAATCGTGCGAATTAAACGGTTCTCAATATCCCGCCTGCCATCCACATAATCGATGATATCACCGGTGACCGGATCCATGAGAAGGGCATTCACGGTAAAATCGCGGCGGCGGACATCGCCTTCAGCACTGCTAAATTCAACTTGAGACGGCCTGCGTCCATCTTTATAGTCACGCTCGGTGCGAAACGTTGCGACTTCATAGCTGTGTCCCTCCTCGACCACAAGCACCACACCAAAACTTATCCCCACCGTCACTGTGTGAGGGAACAGTGAACAAACCTCATCAGGACGCGCTGCTGTAACGATATCGTAATCCCCGGGTTCAACATCGCGCAGGAGATCGCGCACACATCCACCCACGAAATACGTTTCATAACCGGCATCTTGCAACCTTCGGACAATACTGATTGCAGTATCGCGAGATGCCTTAATTTTTCCGGGACTGTTACCTAACAAAGATCTTTTTTCCTGTTTGATATCTTATAAACCGCAATATCGACGATCTTTTCATTTATCAGATGAAACTGGGGCGAGATGGCCGATCAGTCTGTATCCGGCGCCGACGCTGTATGCAGACTTGATTGCCTCCGTGATATAGACCTTTGCCTCCCCTACGGCTTCAGATACGCTTTTCCCCTTGGCCAGCTGGGTAGCAATGGCAGCGGAAAATGTACATCCTGTACCGTGCGTCTCTTTTTTATCAATCCTCCTGGAAGAAAATGTATAAAATTTCTTCCCGTCATAGAGAACATCCACCGCATCCCCCGTCATATGCCCCCCTTTAATCACTACATTGTTTGCGCCGAATTTGCGGATGATCTTCGCCGCTTTTTTCATCTCATCAACAGAAGTAATCTTCATTTCCGCCAGGACCTCAGCCTCTGGAATATTCGGCGTTACTACAAAGGCAAGCGGGATCAATTCCCTGACCAGCGCCTCCCTTACCTCACCTTTAATTAATGCCTCCCCTCCCTTGGCCGCCATCACCGGATCGACTACAAGCTTCTTAATCCTATATTTTCTGACCATGGCAGCCACTGCCTTCAAAATCTCTGTATTTGTCAGCATGCCCGTTTTGGCGGCATCAGCGCCGATATCGGTCATGACGGATTCAAATTGTCTTACCACAAAATCCGGCGGAATCTCATATACACCCTGGATACCGAGCGTGTTCTGGGCGGTAACAGCCGTTATAACGCTCATCCCCAAGGCGCCCAACGCAGTGATCGTCTTTAAGTCCGCCTGTATTCCCGCACCGCCGCAGGAATCAGAACCGGCAATAGTTAAAACCCTTGCTGGTTTCATATGCCTTCTCAGGGAAGAATCCCTACCTTGAAATACCTGATTACCAGGAGGTATCCTGAACTCACGGAAATGATGCCCTTCTTGGCGGTTAAGCGATTACTGATTCCATATGGACTACCCATTTCCATCACCCCCTTTTTGAGCGGATATTCGAATCCGTTAAGGGTTATACCTTTTACTACATCTGATAAAGGTAAAAGAGACACAGTCTGCCCCATTTCTCCTTCAATGACGTTTTCGCGACTAACAATAAAAGCTTCGCACCACTCATCAATCAATTTTATATTTATGCCTTTTTTCACGCCTGAAACCAGCAGCGATATGTTAGCCAGGGTATGGTCGATCCTTGTTCCAATGGCGCCGAATAGATAGATTTCATCAGGAGCCATACCGAAGGCATATTCTAAAGCGAGCTGTGTATCCGTCTCATCCTTCGCCTCCGGATAGCTGATAATCTTACATCCCCGCTCCTTGAAATAATCCAGCATCTCCGGAATAAGAGAATCCATATCGCCGATTATGACCTGTGGTATTACACCGATGGGATAAAGGTGGCCGGCGCCGCTGTCCGCACAGATGATACCGGAAGGTTTCAGCTCAGACAGTTTTGATTGGAAAAACGTCAGATCCTTGATCTGACCGCCGGTAACGACAAATAAGACTTTTTTCATGAGATAAAAACAAGATTTTGTTAAAAAAGTTTCGTTCCTGTTTTGATAACGATTATCAGACTGCCCTATTTTATGCCAAAGACATCCTTTGTATTTTGATATGTCAAGCTTGTCAGTTCTTCAACAGACACGCCCTTTATTTCGGCTACTTTTTTTGCAGTATGAATAACATAGGCAGGTTCGTTCCTTTTACCTCTGTAAGGATGAGGAGTCAGGTAAGGCGCATCTGTTTCCAGCAGAAGGCGCGAAACAGGAACTTTCTTTACCACCTCCTGAAGTTTCTCAGATTTTCCGAAAGTGATTGCCCCTGTTACAGATATGAAGAATCCCATATCAAGGCACTTTTCAGCCATCCTGTAGTCTCCCGAAAAACAATGGATAACTCCCCTGTGCCTGCCTTTCCATCTTCCCAGCATCTTCAGGGTTTCCTGGTGGGCATCACGATCGTGAATGATAATAGGTAAACCGATTTCGCCGGCCAGATCCAGCTGCTCCTCAAACCTCCTTACCTGCACATCTCTCGGAGACAGGTTGCGAAAGAAATCAAGCCCTATCTCTCCGAAGGCCACGACTTTATCCGACTTCGACAGGCTTTTGATCGTCTCGTACGTAACCTCGTCAATATCCTTCACCTCATGGGGATGAATCCCAATCGCCGCATACACATTCTTAAATGTACCGGCGATGGCGATGGCTTTTTTGCAATCATCAAGGGTGGTACCGACCGTTATTATCAGATCAACTCCCGCTTCTGCGGCCCTTCTGATGACTTCATCCCTGTCACGGTCGAAGTCATTCATCTCCAGATGCGCATGAGAATCAGCCAGCATACAAATTTACTCGACTGTGATCTCATCCGCACAAGAGGATACATCCGGAAGTTTCTCAAGGTAAGATTGTAAATGCTCTTCCGTTATCTCCCCATCAAGCAACATCTTTGTAAGAATCCTCTTGTCCGTCTCGCCTTCGCAACTAAGCTGCTTTTTCTCCATCTTAATACTCCTCCCGATTAAATATTTTTCAGGTATAATTGTCTATTACACTTTTCTTATTTTTTCAACAAATACTCAAGAGGCTGTAAATACATTGACAGTCATAGTTAAATTCGATAACTTTTAAGAACATATAGGCATGCCTTTCCCCAATGATTCTACATCATGAAGACCTTTGTCCTGCCATCCGGGTTTTCAGCTTTTACAGGATAAAGTCAGGGAAACCAAGGAATACTGAAAAATGCAAAACAGTCTGACATCACAAACTCGAAACTGGCCGGTTTACGGTTCGCTCGGTTTAATACTGGCCATTATCTTCTGGATCTTGAACTGGTGCCTGACCGGACCCCGCACGCACTGGGGGTTTTTCCCCATGTGGCTGGGGTACTGCTTTACTGTTGACGCGCTGGTTTTCACCCGAAAGGGCCATTCGTTGTTAACCCGCAGTCCCGCCGCTTATGCGGTACTCTTTTTTATCTCGGTGCCGGCCTGGTGGCTCTTTGAGATCATAAACTGGCGTACGCAAAACTGGTACTATGTGGGTGAACAATATTTATCGGACTTGGAGTATTTTCTTTTGTCTTCTCTGAGTTTCTCTACGGTTATGCCGGCGGTCTTCGGTACGGCAGAGTTGGCCGGTACATTTACCTGGATCAACAGAATCAAGACTGGTCCACGAATTGCGTTAACACCGGCCGCACCTCTTATCGTCTTTACCACCGGCTGCATCATGCTCACATTGATGCTGATCTGGCCCGCTTGGTTTTTCCCCTTCGCTTGGCTTTCAGTTTATTTCATTCTGGAACCGCTCAATGCATGGCTGAATAACCGCACACTTCTTCATTATATTGCTGTGGGTGACTGGCGGCCGGTACTGGCGCTGTGGGTCGGCTGCTCTATTTGCGGTTTTTTCTGGGAAATGTGGAATTTTTACTCATACCCGAAGTGGGTATATGAGATACCCTTTTTCAATCTCCTGCATATTTTTGAGATGCCGATATTAGGCTATTTTGGTTACCTGCCATTCTCTATGGAATTATTTGCCCTGTACCATTTTACAATAGGCTTATTCAAACCGGGCAAGGTTCAAGACTACATCCGGTTTATTATGTGCTGATGTACCATGGTTTTTTTCTTCTCTTCTGCTCGTACATCAATTTATCCGCCCGGGACATAAGTTCATCGAGAGAACAGGGGTTTTGGGGATCGTAGTATGCCGTTCCCATACTTATGGAGACTTTATAGCCTTTGCTGTCTTTTTTGTTATGCATATCAATCTCATTTTGGAGCCTGGCCAATATAACCTCAGGATATACCCCCGTAGTATCTATCGCAAGAATCGCAAATTCGTCTCCCCCTATGCGTGCGACTATATCGGTGGCTCTGAAGGTTTCTTTGAGAATTACTGATATATCACGGAGAGCGGCGTCGCCTTCTTCATGACCCAGCGTATCGTTAATCCACTTCATCCCATCGAGATCTGCAAAGAAGAGCAGCAAATCCCTTTTGTGCCTTTCGGAGATTTTCAATTGCTGCTCTGCAAGGGTTAGGAAACCCCTCCTGTTATATAAACCTGTAAGCTGGTCAGTCATTGAAAGAGATCGTATTTCTTCCTCAGTTTTTTTACGCTCTGTAAGATCCATGGAATTCCCAAGGACGGCACGTTTGCCCTCCCAGGAAATGGAAGTTACCATTTCCATGAGCCATTTGATTTGTCCCTCCCTGGTTAT
>Ga0335070_10007251_pt1 | contig 13004 bp, 11 predicted proteins | sample Lox_Sample_13_FD_206722 | JGI IMG/M metagenome (GOLD analysis project Ga0335070, IMG submission 206722) | Soil microbial communities from Loxahatchee National Wildlife Refuge, Florida, United States - Lox_Sample_1.3 | ecosystem: Environmental > Terrestrial > Soil > Wetlands | place: USA...
ATGTGCTCGACCCAGACGATGGTGATGCCGAGGTTGCGGCAGATCCCCTGCAGCATCTCGGCGGCCTGATCCATCTCGTGCTCGTCGAGACCGCTCAGGCTCTCGTCGGCGAGCAGCAGCTTGGGAGCGGTGGCGAGGGCCTTGGCCAGCTCGAGCTTCTTGAGCGCCGCCGCCCCCAGCCCGTCCACGCTGGCCCCGCGGTCGATGGGCAGGCCGACCAGCCCGAGCGCGCGCTCGGCCGCCTCGAACGCCTGCCGGCGCGAGGTGCGGCCCCGGCCGAAGAAACCGGCGAGGGCCACGTTCTCCAGGATGGAGAGGCGACGGAACGGCCGCGGGATCTGGAAAGTGCGGCCGATCCCGAGGTTGATGATCCGGTGCGGGGCCTGCCCCGCGATCTCTCGCCCCTCGAAGCGGATCGAGCCCCCGCTGGGCCTGAGCGTGCCCGAGAGCAGGTTGAAGATCGTGCTCTTGCCGGAGCCGTTGGGCCCGATGAGCCCGAGGATCTCCCCCTGCGTGACCGTGAACGAGACCTCGTTCACGGCCGTGAAGCCGCCGAAGCGCTTGGACAGCCCCTCGACGGTCAGCACGGCCGGGTCACCCGACGGGCCCGCCCCACTCCCTAGTTGGCCGCGTAGGGCGAGGAGGACGGCAACGGCAGCACGGGCTCGCGGAGCTGGAGGCTCTTGGGCCACACCACGTACGGCTTGTCGTCCACGTACTGAATGATCACCGGGAAGGCGCGGTCGTTCTGCCCGGCCATCGCGGCGGCCTCGGGCTCGAACTTCACCCCGAAGCCCAGCATGGTGCCGCCCTCGGGCAGATTCACCTCTAGCGCGGCCTTGCGGAGGGCGTCCGCGTCGACGCCGCCGTACTTCTTGATCGCGCGCGGCAGCACCTCGGTCAAGAACACGTAGGTGTTGGACGCCGCCATGCCCACGTGGGCCGACCGGATAGTGGTCCCCGGCCGCGCCTTCTCGTACTCGTCGCCCACCATCTTGATCAGGGGCACGAGCTCGGGCTTGAGCGCCGCCGGATTGGCGAGCCAGATCGAGATCGGATCCACGTTGAAGAAATAGTTCACGTCCTTGCCGAGCGCTTCCTTCAGCTTGTCGTAGACGCCGTAGCCGGCCCCGTGGCCGACCAGCGCGCTGAAGCGCAGCCCCAGCTCCCGCGACTGCCGCAGGAAGAGCGAGATGTCGGGGTTGTACCCGGTGTGGAAGATCACGTCCGGGCGAGCGCGCTTCAGCTTGGTCACGAGCGAGGCCAGATCGGGCGCGGTCGCCGAGTAGCCCTCCTTCAGCACCAGGTTGAAGCCCGCCTTCTTGGCCCCCTCCTCGTTGCCCTTGGACACGTCGACTCCGTAGGCGCCGTCCTCGTGGATGATCGCCACCCGGAGATCCTTGGGCTCCTTCCCGAACTTGGCCTTCGCATTCTGGGCGATGAAGTCGGTGGACATCAGCCCGAACTGCCGGCCGCTCGGCTGCACCCGGAACACGTACTTGAGGTGACGGTTCTCGAGGACCGCCGAGGAGATGCAGGTGGTGATCCACATGAACTTGTGGAGCTGCTCGACGCGCGCGGCCGCGGGCACGCACTGGGCCGAGGAGTAGAAGCCGAGCAGCATGTCCACCTTCTCCTGCTCGATGAGGCGTATCGCCTCGTTGATGGCGACGTCGGGCTTGGATTGCGCGTCGGCGTAGACCGCCTCGAGCTGGTAGCCCTCCACCCCACCCTTCTTGGCGAAGTAGTCGATCATGATCTTGGCCCCGAGCGCGTGCAGATCGGAGCCGCCCCCCGCCAGGGGACCGGTGTAGTCGAAGACGACCCCGATCTTGAGCTTCTTGGCCTGGGCGTGAGCATCGCGGACGGGCAAGCCACCCGTCAGGAGCAGGGCGGCGACGAGCCCGGACACGAGGAGAGTCCACACGGTCGAGCGGCGCAGGAGCATGAGTGTCCTCCCAATCGGCAATGGTCGGGATCGGAGCGTGCGCGGCATTACAGACTGGCGGGCCCCGGTTGTCAAGAGTCCGCCCGGCCGCGCTAGCGCAGCACGCCGGCTCCCTGCAGGGCCCGCCGGATCGCGTCGGCCTGCGCGGCCGACGTCGCGGGCATGGGGGCCCGCGGCACGCCCGCGGGCCGGCCCATCAGGGCCTGGCAGTGCTTGACGTTGGCGGGCAGGTTGTCGTGGGCAATCGCGTTCCAGACCGGCAGCAGGCGCTCGTGGAGCGCGAGGGCCTGCTTGTGGTCGCCCCCCTGCACCGCCTCCCAGAGCTGCACGCAGAGGGTGGGCACCGCGGTGAGGATCGCGGCGATCGCGCCGTGGGCGCCGAGGGCGAAGGACGGATAGAGCAGCGCGTCCACCGCGCTCATCACCCGGGCCCGGTCGCCCACCAGCAGCAGCAGGTCGGCCAGCAGCTTCATGTCGCCCGCGCTCTGCTTGACTCCGATCACCCCGGGCACCGCGTCGATGATGCGGGCGAGGAGCTGCGGCGAGAGATAGGTCCAGGGCACCACGTTGTAGATGATGATCGGCAGGCCGGTCCGGCGCGCCAGGGTGTCGAAGTGGCGCACCATCGCGTCGTCGTCTGGCCGGAACAGGTAGTGCACCGGCGTCACCTGTAGCGCGGCGACGCCCAGATCTCGGACGGCCAGACCCCGCTCCACCGCGGAGGCGGTCGAGTCGGTGATGATGCCGGCGATGACCGGCACGCGCCCGCGAGCCTCTTCGATCACCGCCGCGGTGATCCCGCGCAACTCGTCGGTGGTGAGGGCGTGCCCCTCGCCGGTGCTCCCTGTGACCGCGAGGCCGTGCACGCGCGCGATCTCGATCAGGTAGCGCGTCTCCGCCCGGAGCGCGCCCTCGTCGATGGTGTCGTCCGGGCGGAAGGGGCTGGTCATCGGAGGAACGATGCCGGCAATGTGGGTGTTCTCTGCCACGATTCGCCTCCTGGCCCGGGCTGCGGGCGCGATGGCCGAGACGCTATGCCCGGAGCCGGCGAGTGTCAAGGCGCGGACACACGAAGGCCCCGCCGGCGCGGGAAAGCCGGCGGGGCCCGTGTCGCCGACGCCGCGCTCGCTCAGGCGGGCAGGCGCTCGTACATCCCCTGCACGTCGGCGGCGTGGAAGCGCGCCACGTGATTGGTCGGAGGCAGCGCCTCGGTGTAGAAGAACTCGGGCAGCTCGTCGTCCTTGGAGGTGAAGCCGGCCTGCCGGTTGAACTCGTGCTCGAGCTTGAGCGCCTGACGGCCGAGGGCGTCGAAGAAGGCCGGGGTGAGGCTGGTGCCGTGGGCGGCGTTGATGGCGTTGGTGATGAACTCGACGTTCGGGGTGGTCACGCTCATCCCGAAGATGCAGAGGCCGAGCGAGTCGTTGGCCGCGATACGCGCCTGGTGCGCCACGCTCTGCTCCACGATCGCGGGCGCCTGCATGTCGCGGGTCTTGAGCCGCGGCAGGTTGCCCGCGGTGTGGTCGGCGCCCTGGGCGGTAGCCATCATCGTGATGCCGGTGGCCTCCACCACCCGGGGATCGTACGCGCTGATCGCCTGCTTCTTGATGACCGGCACCCGCTTGACCTTGTAGTGCTCGCCGACCCTCGCGGTGCCCTGGGCCCAGATGCGGCCCTTCTCGGAGCCCTTGCGGATCTCGGCCAGGCAGTCGGCCATGAACTTCACGTCCCCGAAGCGGCCGAGACCCGCCTCCATCAGCACCGCGATCATGGCCCCGAGCTCGATGGTGTCCACCCCCAGGTCGTTGGCGATGTAGTTCATCTGGGCCAGATCGTCGGGATCGGAGAGTCCGCAGTTGGTGCCGAGCAGCCCGAGCGTCTCGTACTCGACCGGGGAGACCACTTCCTTCCCGTCCTTGTCCGCGTAGATGTTGCTGCACTGGATCACGCACCCGGGCATGCACGCGTGAGTGTGCTCGCCCCCGCGGGAGCCGTTGAGCTGGCTGATGTACTCGCCGCCCATCTTGAACTTCTCGCCCTTGGAGACGTCCACCATCTGGCCAGCGCTGAAGTTGCGAACCGGCAGTCCGCCCAGGGTGTTCTGGAGGTCCGCCATGCCCATGGTGCCGATCTTCTGGTAGAAGTTGGTCACCAGGGAGTCGGCCTGGAGCATCTTGGCGTAGTCCTTGATGGCGGCGTTCACCTTCTTCGGATCCGAGAACGGCGGGATCTTGTCGAGATCCACCACCACCGCCTTGACCTTCTTGGATCCCATCACCGCGCCCACCCCGCCGCGCGCGGAAAGGCGGGCGGGCCGCCCGTCCTTGTCGCTGAAGGCGATGCCCGCGATCAGGCCCTGGTACTCGCCCACCGGCCCGCACAGCGCGATCGTGACCTTCTTGCCGTACTTGGCGTGCAGCATGTTCTGGGCCTCGAAGTTGCCCTTGCCCAGATACGGCTTGGCGTCGTCGAACTCGATGGTGCCGTCCTTCTTGAAGTGGATGACCACCCAGTCCGGCGAGGCGTCGAGCAGCGTGAAGCCGGCGATCTTCTGCTGACCGAGGCCGTAGCTGAAGCTGCCGCCCCCGTTGGCCTCCTTGACGCCGCCGGTGAGCGGGCTCTTGCAGCCCACGCTGGTGCGATTGGCGTTCGAGAAGCTGGTCCCCGCGAAGGGCCCCGCCGAGAAGATCAACGGATTGGCCGGCGAGAGCGGATCCACGGTGGCCGCCCCCAGCTCGAGCAGGGTCTTGGCAATCAAGTACCGGCCGGCCTTCACGACCGCCTCGCCTTCCAGCTCGCGCTTCGTGATGCTCCGGTCGCTCAGATTGATGTCGTAGTAGATGCGCATCGCTCGCTCCTTGTCGTCAGGATGATGGGGGCTTGGCCTGCGGCTGCAGCTCGGCGCTCACGGTCTCTCCGGCACCCGGCTCGACCAGCTCGATGCTCTCGGCCGGCGGCATCTGGGAGGCCTCGGCCGGGCGCTGGGCCCGGAAGCGGATCTGGGGTAGTCGTCCCACCGCCTGTCGGAGGGCCTGCTCCCAGCGCATGCCGATCTTGATGAGGTCGGGATCGCTCGCGGGAAATCGGCGGAGCCGGGTGATCTCGAGCTCGTCCACCCCGTAGGCGAGCAGATCGATGGGCGGCCCCACCGTCACGTTCGAGCGCATGGTCGAGTCGAGGGAAAGCAGCGCGTACTTGGCCGCTTCTTCCAGGGTGGTCCGTCCGAAGCGGATGCCGCGATCGAGGATGGGGCGCCCGTACTTGGTCTCCCCGATCTGCAGATAGGGCGAGTCCTCGCTCGCCTGCAGCGGGTTGCCCTGCGGGTAGATGATGAAGAGCCCGGGCGACTCCCCGCGCACCTGCCCGCCCAGCACCAGGTTGACGTTGAACTTGAAGTGGTCGCGCTCGAGCGCGTCGCGATCCATGTCCGAGACGCGGCGCACCTGCTCGCCGATCACCCGCGCCGCGTCGTAGAGCGACGGGGCCTGGGCCAGGCCCTTGCCCTGGTCGAAGTCGCGCTTGAGCAGCGTGATGATGGACTGCGTGCAGGACAGGCTGCCGCTGCTGAGCAGGATGAACACCCGCTCGCCCGGCTGGACGAAGGTGTGCATCTTGCGGGCGACGTTGACCTGGTCGTGCCCCGAGTTGGTGCGGGAGTCCGACGCCATGACGAGGCCATGCTTGGTCCAGATGCCCACGCAGTAGGTCATGATGTGCGCAGTATGTTACCAGAACCGCCACCGACGTGATTGACCGGCACGATCGGCGCGGATACCGTGGGCGCATGCGGATCCGCATCGGGCACGAGCTGATCTTCGAGCTGCCGCGGCCTACCCCGATGCTGCTCATGCTCTACGTGCATCCGGACCGCGCGCGGGCCTTGCAGCGGCCCGAGGGCATCCTCACCGATCCGGCCGCCGAGATCGAGAGCTTCGTGGACTGGTTCGGCAATCGCGCCGCCCGCATCGTGGCGCCCGCGGGCTCGCTCCGACTCCGTTACGATAACGTCATCGAGGATTCCGGCCGGCCCGAGCCGACCATCGAGGGGCTGCCCTTGCGCCCGGCGTCGGCGCTGCCCCCGGAGACCTGGCGGTACCTGCTCGCGAGTCGGTACTGCGAGGTCGACCGGATGTCGGCGATCGCCTGGGATCTCTTCGGCTCCACTCCCGAGTCCTGGAAGCGTGTGCAGGCGGTGGTGGACTGGGTGCACAAGAGCGTGACCTTCGGCTACCAGTTCTCCCGGCCCACCAAGACCGCCTTCGACGTCTTCACCGAGCGTCAGGGCGTCTGCCGCGATTTTCAGCACCTGGCCATCACCTTCCTGCGTGCGCTGAACATTCCGGCCCGCTACGCCACCGGGTACCTGGGTGATATCGGCGTACCCCCGGATCCGAACCCAATGGATTTCTCGGCCTGGTTCGAGGCCTATCTGGGCGACGGCTGGCACACGCTGGACGCCCGGCACAACGCGCCGCGCATCGGGCGGGTGCTCATGGGCCGGGGCCGAGACGCCGTCGACGTCGCCCTCACCACCTCGCTCGGCAGTACGACCCTGACGAAGTTCACGGTGTGGACTGGCGAGCTGCAGCCGTAGGCGAGGCGAGCGGATACATAGTGGACTGGCGAGCTGCAGCCGTAGGCGAGGCGAGCGGATACATAGTGGACTGGCGAGCTGCAGCCGTAGGCGAGGCGAGCGGATACATCCCGGTAACCACGACGCCACCCGCATGACCGACCAGACACTCGCCACCCCCGAGGGCCACTTCACCACCCACGTCGCCGGCCCCCCCACCGCCCCCCTCGTCCTCCTTCTCCACGGCTACCCGCAAACGCGCCACACTTGGCGGCATCAGGTCCCGGCCCTCGGCGCGGCGGGCTATCGAGCGGTGGCCCCGGATCAGCGGGGCTACTCCCCCGGGGTGCGACCGGATCCGGCCAAGGGGCTCGAGGCCTATGGCATCGACCGCCTCGTCCGGGACGTGATCGATATCGCCGACGCGGCCGGGCACCCGGGCCAGCCGTTCCATCTGGTCGGCCACGACTGGGGAGGCCACGTGGGCTGGGTCACCGCCCACCGGCATCCGGAGCGCATCGAGTCGCTCACCATCCTCTCGCGCCCGCATCCCGCCGCGTTCCGCCGCGCCTTCCGGGAGAACGCCGACGACCAGCGGCATCGCTCCCGCCACCACAAGAGCTTCCACGACCCGAGCACCGGCCCGCGACTCCTCGAGGACGGAGCCCGACGGCTCCGGGTCCGTCTCGCCGAGCAGGGCGTCTCCCCGACCGCCATCGACGAGTACCTGTCGGTGCTCGCGGAGCCGGCCGCCCTCGAGGCGGCGCTGGCCTGGTACCGGGCGGCCGGGACCCTCGCCGCGGTCGAGGTGGGGGCCGTCACCGTGCCGACGCTCTACCTCTGGGGCGACCGCGACGCCACCGTCGGCCCGTCGGCGGCCCGCTTCACCGCCGACTTCGTCGCAGGCCCGTTCCGCTTCGAGGTGCTGCCGGACGTCGGCCACTTCGTGACCGACGAGGCGCCGGCGGCGGTCAGCCGGCTCCTGCTCTCCCACCTCGGCGGCCAACGGTGATATCCTCTCTGCGGTCGGGCGCCGCACCGCAGGGGCGCCGACAACGGAGGAACCCATCGTGGCGAAAGAGCTGAAGATCTGGATGAACGGCCGGCTGGTCTCCCAGGCCGAGGCGGTTCTGCCCGTCAACAGCGCGGCCGTGTTCTACGCGACCAACGTGTTCGAGGGGCTGCGCGCGTACTGGAACCAGGAGGACGGCGAGCTGTACTGCTTCCGGCTGGCCGAGCACTTCGCCCGGCTCCGCGAGTCCATGAAGATGATGCGCTTCACGGTGCCGTACAGCGACATGGACATCTACGAGGCGGTGCGCGAGGTGCTGCGCGGCAACGAGATCCGCGAGGACGTGCACATGCACCTCGTGGCCTACGTCTCCGCCCCGGGCCTGGACTCGACCGGGCCCACCGGTCTCTACATCAACCCCCGCCGCCGCGGGCGCATCTCCGAGGGCGACGGCCTCCGCTGCTGCATCACTTCCTGGCAGCGCACCCACGACAACGCCATCCCCATCCGGCTGAAGTGCGGGGCCAACTACCAGAACGGGCGGCTCGCCACGCTGCAGGCCAAGGCCGACGGGTACGACGCGCCGATCTTCCTCAACCAGCAGGGCACGGTGGCCGAAGGCTCGGGCGCGACCTTCTTCATGGTGCGCCGCGGCCAGCTCGTCACCCCGCCGATCACGAGCGACATCCTCGAGTCGATTACCCGCACCACCCTGATCGACGCGGTGGCCCCCGCCCTCGGCATGGAAGTGGTGGAGCGCGACATCGCCCGCACCGAGCTGTACGTGGCCGACGAGGCCTTCTTCTGCGGCAGCGGCTACGAGATCACCCCCATCCTGTCCGTCGACCGCTTCCCGCTCGGCGACGGTGGCGTGGGCGCCATCACCCAGCGACTGCTCACCGCCTACATGAACGTGGTGCGAGGCACCGACCGGCGCTTCCCCGAGTGGCGGATGCCGGTCTACAAGCCCGTCACCGTCTGATCCTGCAACTCACCCTCCTCCCCTGCCCTCTCCCCCCGCGGGGAAGAGGGCAGGGTGAGGGGGCGCCGAAGACGCGCCTGCAAGGAGACGCCGTCATGTCCAGCGCCACCCGTGTCACCGGGCTCCTCCCCGGCCTCCTCCTGATCCTGACCGCAGCCCTCGCGCCTGCTCCCGCGGCCGCGCAGGCCCCGGCGCCGGCCGTGCGCGAGGGCAAGCCGGGTGGCGTGTTCCGACCGGTGCTGCGCGAGGATCTGCCCCAGGGCTTCGCGATCCACGAGAGCGCGACCAACTCGGTCACGTGGCCGGCCATGCCCTGCTACAACAACCTGGTCATCTACGACCAGAGCAAGCGCTTCGGCCGCATGGACACGATCGTCCCCGAGCTGGCCGAGAAGTGGTCCTGGCAGGACAACTACCGGAACCTCGTCTTCTTTCTCAGGAAGGACGTCAAGTGGCACGACGGCCAGCCCTTCACCTCGAAGGACGTGAAGTTCACCTTCGACGTGGTGCGCGAGGCCGTCGACGCCCCCGCCAAGCTCCGCATCAACCCGCGAAAGGAGTGGTACGCGAACGTGGAGGCGATCGAGGCGCCCGACGCCTACACCGTCGTGTTCCGTCTCAAGCGCCCGCAGCCCTCGCTGGTGGCCATGCTCGCCTCCGGCTACTCGCCGGTGATCCCGGCGCACGTGCCGCTGGCCGAGCACCGCTCGCGCTGCATCGGCACCGGGCCGTTCAAGTTCAAGGAGTGGAAGCGGGGCCAGACGGTGGAGCTGGTGCGCAACCCGGACTATTTCGTGAAGGGCCGTCCGTACCTCGACGGCGTGCGCTACACCGTGATCGTCGAGCGCGGCACCCGGGTGGCCGCCCTGCAGGCTAACCAGATCGACGTGGCCTATCCCGGCGAGACCTCGCTGTCGATCGCCGAGCAGCTCAAGAGCGCGGTGCCGAGCATGGTCTTCACCGAGACCGCGACCAACGTGAGCGAGAACCTGCTCCTGAACACCAAGCGGGCGCCCTTCGACAACGTCAAGGTCCGCCGTGCGCTCAGCTACGCCGTCGATCGGCGCGCGTACACCCAGACCGTGCACCGCGGCGCCGCGGTGGTCGGCGCATCCCTGGCCCCGAAGCCGTGGGGCGTGTGGGGCCTGCTCGAGAAGGACCTGAACCAGCTTCCCGGCTACGGCGGATCGGCCGCGGGACGGGCCCAGGCCAAGAAGCTGCTCGCCGAGGCGGGCTTCGGGCCCGCCAACCCGCTCAAGGTCGACATCGTCACCCGCGCCATCGCGATCTACCTCGACTTCGCCGGCTTCGTGGTCAGCGACCTCAAGCAGGTCGGGGTGGAGGCGACCCTCAAGCAGGTCGACACCGCGCAGTGGCACCCGATGGTGACGCGCCGCGAGTTCCAGATGGGCGCCAACCTCACCGGGCTCGGGGTGGACGATCCGGACGCCAACTTCTACGAGAACTACGCGTGCGGGTCACCCCGCAACTACGGCGACTACTGCAGCGAGGAAGTGACGCGTCTGATCGAGCAGCAGTCGCAGGAGATCGACCAGACCAAGCGCCTCGCCCTGGTCTGGCAGATCCAGAAGAAGCTCGAGGACGACGCGGCCCGGCCCACCATGGGCTGGCGCACCGATCGCTTCGCGCACTATCCCTACGTGAAGAACTTGATCCTGAACCAGGTGACCTACAACTGCTGCCGGCTGCAAGAGGTGTGGCTCGACAAGTAGCCTGCGCCCGGGCGCGCGGCTGATGCGCCTCGTCTTCTGGAACATCCGGGCGGGGGGTGGATTCCGCGCCGCCGCGATCGCGCGCCAGCTCGGCGCGTGGGCCGCGGACGCGGTCGCGCTGTGCGAGTTCCGGGCCACTCCGCCCAGCCGCGACCTGGCGCGGGCCCTGGGCGCCCTCGGCCTGGCCTACCAGTGCACGACCGCGGATCCGGCGCGGCCGTCCGTCAACGCGATCCTGCTCGCCTCCCGCTGGCCGCTGCGCCGCGTGCGCCTGGCCGGCGCCCCCGCCGAGCCGTGCCGCTGGCTGCTCGCCCGCGTCCACGCGCCCGCGCCGCTCACCGTCGGCGTGATGCACGTGCCGAACCGGGTGAGCGGTCACAAGTATCCCTACCTCGACGCGGTGCTCGCCACCGCGCGCCGGTCCTGGCCGGGGCCCGCGCTCTTCCTGGGTGACACCAACTCCGGGCGGATGGGCATCGACGAGCAGGTGCCGGCGTTCAACCGGGTGGAGGACGGCTGGATGCGCGGCCTCGACGAGGCCGGCTGGGCCGACGCGTTCCGGCATCTGCGGGGGACGGCGCGGGCCTACACGTGGTACTCGCCGAATGGGCGCAACGGCTTTCGGATCGACCAGGCCTTTCTCAACCGGGCGCTCCGGCCGCGGCTGCGCGGCTTTCGCTACGACTGGGGCCGGCGCGGGCCCGAGCGCCGCGCGGCCAGTGACCACGCGGCGATGGTGGTGGACCTCGCGAGCTGACCGCGCGGGCGCGCCCGGCTAGCGCGGGGCCCGGCCCGCCGGTGTCTGGTTCGCCGCCTGGCAGGCCCGCTTGAGCTCCGTCGTTCCGTTGAGCGCGCAGTCCAGCGCGAGGGTCTGGGCCTCCGCGGTCCGGCCCGCCTTGCGCAGCAGGCGGATCTTGTACGGCTTGAAGCGGGCCGCGCCCCCGAAGGTGGTGGTGGCCCGGTCCGTCCACTCGATCGCGAGCGGGATGTTGCCGGCCCGCTCGTACGCGAAGATCAGGTCCTCGTAGACCAGCGGCACCGGCTCGCTCGAGGCGACGGCACGGCGCAGGGCCTCGATCGCCTCGGACTGGCGCCCGAGCATCGCGGCCGCGTGGGCGAGCACCCAGTTGGGATAGGCGCCGGTGGCAGTCCGCCCGCTGGCCGCGGCCCGCGCCGCGGTGTAGGCCTCCTGGTTCTTGCCCTCATCGAGGAGACGCCGCGCCTGGAACGCGCGCTTGTAGTTGGCGAGGACCTGCGCGACCTCGGGCCGGGCGCGCACCGCCTTCCACGACGCGGTCTGAGGCTCCACCGGCGCTCGACTTCCGTAGTGGCGCTCGAAGTACTGCGCGGTGTCCTCGATGCGCTCCGAGGTCTTCGGGTGGTTCGTCGAGACGTTGTCGATGAGCCGCTGATACACGAGCCCCATCGCCTCGTTGACGTTCCGCTGCGAGGCCTGGTTGAGCCGCTCCGAGAAGGCGTCCTCGGACTCCTTGTTGGCCTTTTCCCAGGCCTGCAGCTTCTCGAGCATGCTGATCATCGCCGGGCCCGCCGAGTGACTCTCGACCAGGAGATCCACCCCCAGCAGGTCCGCCTCCCGCTCCTGCCCCCGGCTCCAGGCGGGCAGCACCAGCTTGTCGGTGGCGTCGGTCGCGAGCTGCACGTTGGCCATGCTGCGCGAGTCGCTCTTGGAGATCGTGCGCTGGCCGGCAAGCGCGGTCTTGGCGCCGACCCCGAGCTCGTAGAGGGCCTGGCCCTTACGCTGCGCGTCGCCCAGCAGGTCCGAGGTGTGATGGGCGAGCAGCACGTGGGACAGCTCGTGAGCGAGGATGGCCGCGACCTCGTCGGTGCTCTCGAGCGACTCGAGCAGCCCCATGGCCACGTACACGTTGCCGTCGGGCGAGGAGAACGCCTCGAAGCCTCCGTTGGCGAGGATGATCACGCGACCCGGCACGCCGGTCTTGCCCGAAACGGTCAGCAGCCGGGCCCGGGTGTCGTTGAGGTACTGCTCGAGCGCGGCGGACCGGACGAAGCCGAGCGCGTCGCCCCGGTGCTGGGCCAGATCCTTCTCCTCGCCCACCGCCAGGCTCGAGGGCTGGTAGGCGCCCGCCTTCACGCCGGAGAGCAGGGTCGCGTTGGTTCCCTTGGGGGCCAGGAACGAGGGCGTCCACGACGCGGGCTTCGCGCCGTCGCCCCCGCTCGCGCAGCCAGCCACCAGCAGCAGCGCGAGCGCCCATCCCAGTCGGGTCACTTGTTGGTGCATCCTTCTCCCACCCCGCGCACCGCGCCGGTCTTGGGCGGGCGTCCGGCCACGCGGGTGTTGCACTCCTCGTCCTTGGCCACCGGGACCGCCCGGTCGGTCTCCACCGCGAAGGCCTTCACGCAGTAGTTGCCGTCGTCGAGCTTCACCCAGTAGTGCACCGCCGTGTTCGGATCCCGGGTGGCCCGCCACGGCTTCCGCTTCTCGAGGTCCTCGCGGGTGAAGGGCACGCCCTTCTCCATGTTGCAGTCCTTGTACAGCGTGACCTTGTTCATCCGGAGCCCGGTCACGTTGAACGCCTCCTGCGCCCACGCCGCTCCGCTCGCGGTCAGAAGCAGCGTGACCGTGATCGCCTCACGCCACCGCACGGGCCGTCCCCTCATGAGTCGTCTCCTCGTCGTCGCCTCGGAGCCACAGGGCGAAGATCCAGTCCATCAAGCTCAGCACGCCCGCGCTCACGCCCCAGTCGTGAGCCGCCGGTTGTTCCGCGCGGAGCCGGAAG
>Ga0335070_10007253_pt1 | contig 13001 bp, 8 predicted proteins | sample Lox_Sample_13_FD_206722 | JGI IMG/M metagenome (GOLD analysis project Ga0335070, IMG submission 206722) | Soil microbial communities from Loxahatchee National Wildlife Refuge, Florida, United States - Lox_Sample_1.3 | ecosystem: Environmental > Terrestrial > Soil > Wetlands | place: USA: Florida...
GTTATCCACTCAATTTTCTCAGGAAGTCAAAGTATCCTTTTCAGGAGCGTGCCTTTCTCGTTTCCCCGGCAGTCCATTTCTTCATGGGAGGAGTAGGGATCGATGAAAAAGGAAAAACGTCCCTTCCGGGCCTCTTTGCGGCAGGGGAAGTCGTCTGGGGAATCCATGGCGCCAATCGACTTGGAGGCAATGCTTTAACCGAAAGTGCCGTGTTCGGAGTCATCGGTGGTCATTCGGCGGCAGAATATGTTCTTCAGAGACGTGAACAAGGGCCGTCCCATTTCTTCTCCGAAGGCTTTATGAAAAAATGGGACCGAAAGGTTCAATCTTATCTGAGAAAGAGAAGAGGGACTTTCGACCCGCCGAGAAACCTGCTGAAGGAGTTGAAGGATCTGGCCTGGGACTATGCCGGTCCCGAACGAGCGGAGGAATCCTTGAAGGAGGGACTGGATCGGTTGGCTATCCTCGAGAGAAAAATCGAAGGGGTTTATCCTGCCACCCTGAAGGACCTCTTCAAAAGGAGAGACTTAGAAAATGTGGCGCTCCTTCTCAAAGCGATCTTGAGTGGAAGCCTGCTTCGGACGGAAAGCAGAGGTTCCTTCTTCCGGAAGGATTTTCCGGATCAGGACGACAGCCATTGGACGAAGCATACTTGTTACCGTGTTGTCAAAGGAGAACTCTGCGTGACGCATGTCGAGCAAGCCCAGGGGTGAAGCTCACCGGCCATCCTGTCACGATGGGCTGTCCTCTTCCACCTCGCGCGCCCCTCCTTCCCTCCAGCGATTTTTTTAGAGTCCTTGTTGACAACCGAAGACGGATTTAATATAAGAATGAATCATTACTCTTCTTGAGAGGAGGTTTTCTCTGCGACTGCGATTGATCTTCACAATCATCTTGCTTTCGGCTTTTTCTTCAGCATGGGCTCAGAAAACAGTTCGACTCTCAATCGCGACGGGTGGAACCGGAGGCGTCTATTACCCACTGGGTGGAGAGATGGCCAATGTCCTATCGAAATATATCCCTTATGTGGAAGCTACGGCAGAGGTGACTACCGCCTCCGTTGATAATTGCCTCCTTGTGGGAATGGGAAAGGCAGATTTAGCATTGGTTGTGGCAGACTTAGCGTGGGATGCCTATCGGGGAAAGACCCCGTTTAAGGAAAAAGCTCCTTTGAGAACCATTGGGGTTCTTTATCCGAACAATATGCATGTGGTGACTGCGGAAGGCAAAGGCATTGAGAAGATGACAGATCTGAAGGGAAAAAGGGTTTCAACCGGAGTTCCCGGAAGCGGGACCGAAGTGATGGCCCTGAGGGCCATTGAAGCTTTAGGACTGGATCCAAACAAGGATATGACCAGGGATAAACTGAGTCTCCCTGAATCTGCGGGAGCCTTGAAGGACGGAAAGATTGATGCCTTTTTCTGGTTGGGTGGCCTTCCCACGGCCGCGATCACCGATTTGGGGGCAACTCCGGGCGTTAAGATAAAGCTTCTGAATAGTACGGATGCGGTTCCAAAGATGAGGGAGAAGTACGGGCCTCTCTATGTAAAGGGAGTGATCCCTGCCAAAACCTACCGGGGACAGGACACGGATGTTCCCATTGCCGTGGTTTGGAATCTTTTGATTTGCGCTGAAAATATGAAGGAAAATACGGCCTATGATATCATCAAGACGCTGTTCAATCATAAACAGGAAATAGTCGGTTTACATCGAGAGTTAAGCAATCTACTCCCAGAACATCAGGTGGATGGAGGGTCCCCGATTCCATTTCATGCGGGGGCAATTCGATATTTCACGGAGAAAGGTCTTAAAATCAAGTAATTGAGACAAAAGACTTGGCCCCTTCTGATCTTGATCGGTTTATGACTTATCGCAGGAGAGGTTTTATTCTTGCGGAAGCTGACAATTTCTTTTTCTGAAGATCGTTCAAGAACAATTAAACAGAAATGGATCTCATGATGCAGTGATCACTGAGGAGGCTCCTGAAAAAGGCGAAAAAATGTATCGAAGACGAGGGAGGACTTCTTCGCCTGCTCGCGGGAGGTAACTTGATCCCCGTCGTGGCGGTGACGGTTGTTTTTTGCTTACCTCAGCCCGGCCGTTGGGTTGTTCACGGCTTAAGAACGAGTTAGGTCCCGGCCACGCGGAACTTGATTCATGGTTGAAGGGACAAATGTAACCATGGATACAAACTCTCAGGATACTCAAGATAGCCCACTCAGACGTTTCATTATCACCCCTCTCCTGATCATCGCCAGTCTCTACAGCTTATATTTGGTGGTTCACCCTTACACGCCGCTCTCGAAATTATCCATTTCCATCCTGGACCTCACCCAGGTACAAAGGGCGACTCACGTATTTTTCCTTCTCTTGGCAGGATACCTCCTTTCCTCGATCCGAACCGTAGAGCGAGCCGGAACAGGCTCATTTGTCTTCGCTATTTTGGCGGCATTTCCACTATTTGCCTTCTGGCAGATGGGATTGAACTTGCGGTTCAATCTTGTAGCCGTGATTTTTTGGGTTGTGGCCGTTCTGCCAACGGTTTGTCCCCGCTCGGGCCCGTGGGCGAATAAAGTCGGTGCTATCCTGGCCATCATCCCTTTCGTTTATATGGTGATCTTTTTCCAAGACATCATTGAGCGGGCCATGATGCCGGAACCTTGGGATCTCGTCATGGGTTTCGGGCTTACTTTTCTCTTGCTCGGCCAGGTGTACCGCTATACCGGAGCCATCCTGCCGTCTCTGGTCCTTATTTTCCTTCTTTACAATCTGTATGGCGATATGCTCTCAGGCGTCTTTTCACACCCTTCTTTCGGGTTTGACCTGTTGCTGGGAAAACTCTTCAGCGAAACCGAGGCCGGGCTGTTCGGGCTCATTACCGGCGTGTCCATGAAATATCTCGTTTACTTCACTATCTTGGGCGGTATGATCGGCGCCTTAAATCTGGGCCGGGTCATCGCCAACATCGCCTCGTTGGCCGCCCGCGGGCGGGCTGAAGGTCCAGGCATCGTCACGGCCCTGGCTTCCGTCTTCATGGGAATGTTCAGCGGTTCCGGTGCGGCGGATACCCAGTTCGTATCGACCATCAGCAAGCCCATGTTCGAAAAGGCGGGATATGATCGATATGTCGCTGCCGGAATAGCCGCCACCGCAGGCACCATAGCCATGGTTACGCCGCCCGTTCTGGGGTCTATGGCGTTTGTCATGGTGGAGATACTTTCCATCCCTTATTCATGGGTTTGCATTATGGCCCTGGGACCGATGTTCCTTTATCTAGTGGCCATCCTGGCCTATAATTATTTTTATGTCAAGAAAATCGGGCTCAAACCCATCGAGAATGAGAAAAGCTATGGAGGACATTATTTTCGTAGGTATTGCTACATTTTTGTCCCTATCCTTTTAATCGTGGTTTTCATCTATCTAGGCTACCCAGTCAATTTGGCTGTCGTTTCTGCCGTGGTCCTGTTCGTCATTTTCTGCTATCTAGATCCCACACTTCGTCCGGTGAGCCCGCGTGTGCTCCTCAAGGGGCTGGCTGATGGTTTCTCAACCTTGATCCCCATCGGCACAGCCGTGGTCTGCGCCAACTTGATCCTGACCTTGATGGTCATGACCGGTCTTCCGAACAAGTTTTCCCAGTTCATGGCATTGGTTTCCGGGCAGAGCCTGTTTATAGCCACCTTTTTAGCGGCGGTGTTCAGCTTGCTCCTGGGAATGGGGATTCCGCCAACGGCGACATACGTAGTGGCTTCGTCCCTGACGGCCCCGAGCATCGTGCAAATAGCCATTGCTAACGGCATTCCGCCCGAAGCGGCGCTGCTGTCCACACATATGTTCCTGATGTACTATGCAATTCTGGCCGATGTGACCCCGCCCGTGGCCCTCTCCGCTTATGCCTCGGCTTCGGTTTTTTTAACGAACCCATTAAAAACAGGTTATTATGCGGCCACGGTGGCCTTGCCCAAGTATCTCCTGGGCTTTTCCTTCATCCTGGCTTACCAGGGCACGGCCCTTCTCCTGATACCAATGTGGCGGACTGCTTCGGGTTTCGACGCGATCACCGGCTTCATCTTTCGCCTGGCAATCGTATCGGCGGGCGCGGTCTGTATGGCGGCAGCCACGGTAGGCTATGCACGGCGGCGGCTGCGCCCATGGGAGTGTTGGGTCCTCGGAATTGTTTCCGTTGGTCTGTTTCTACCTTTTCTTTGGGTCAACATTCCTGTTTTACTTGTTTCGATCTGGTTCTTCGTTGGCAAGAAATCCAAAGCTGTCAGCAGCGTTGTCTTGAATAGAAAATAAGTTTGGAAAGCTTTTCCTCCGAAGAGACCTTATGAGGCGTTCGGGGGAAAGGATTGGTGTTCCCTGCCATCAGTTCGATAGAAGAGAGTTAGCTTCGGGCTGCAATTCGAAACCGGTCCACGGAAACAGTTTGGGAAAGCACTTTTAAACCGATTTCAACTTATGAGAGGAGGTTATGATGAAGAAGATCACCTGTATTGTCTTGGCAATGGTTTTGGGAGGGGCAACCCTGGTCGCCGCCGCGGAAGAGAAACCCAATATGATGGTTACTACCGGCGGCATCGGCGGAGTTTATTATTACTACGGGACGACTGTCGCCGAAATCCTGACTAAGAATGCTGGAATGGAGGCAACCGCCATCCAGACCGCGGCATCAGTGGACAATCTGCTCCTGATTCAACGGCGGACGAACCCGGCCAAGAATACCTACTATCTTGGGACCGTTCTTCCAGATTCGGCTTACCTGGCGTATAGCGGAAAACTTGATCGCTTCAAAGATAAACCCGCTAAAGAGATCAGGATTATGTGGGCCATGTATCCCAACCTGTTACACGTCGTGACCGTCTCTGGATCAGGTATTAAAACCGTAGCCGACCTGAAGGGAAAGCGTGTCTCTACCGGGGCCCCCGGGTCGGGCACCGAGGTAGAGGCTTTTATGGTGCTGGATGCGGCCGGGCTGAAGACTTCCGATTTAGGCAAGCAAGAACGTTTAGGAGCGGCCGAATCGTCGGAAGCATTGTCCCAAGGGACTCTGGAAGCTTATTTCTGGTCCGGAGGCCTCCCTACTGCGTCGGTGACCGAACTGGCCACTTCTTTGGCTCGCAAGGGGAGTAAGATAGAATTCGTGGACATGGCCCCCAACGGAGACCTGGTAAAAAAACTTCTCCAGGAATACCCAGGAGTGATGGAAACGGGCGTGATCCCCAAGGAAGTCTACAGGACCGACAAGGACAACCAGACGTTGGCCTTCTGGAACCTTTTCGTGGGACCAAAAGAATTGCCTGAGAAATATTCTTACTCCATCACCAAGACAGTCTTCGAACATCTGGCGCAATTGCAGGCTGCGGTCAAAGCGGCCCAAGACACCACGCCGGCGAATGCGGTGAAGTTCATCAAGGGAGTTATTCCTTACGATTCGGGTTCGTTGCGCTACTTCAAGGAAACAGGCGCATTGAAGTGATTGCTGTTGGCTTAGAAGGCAAATGGGTTCCTCAAGAACTTTGTCCCTGACGGTTATCCTGATTTTGGTCCTTTTCGTGGTGGGATTCGTCCGGCCGGTCAAAATCACGCGAAATCACGGTTCCGATACCCTCTGGTTCTGGGCATGGCAGGAGGGCCGAATTGAATTCATTCATTCCGTCACCCGCCGGCCGGTTTCAATCCACTTTGGAATCCCTTGGTGCTTCTCCCGATTCTCGGTGCGCACCGACCCCGGGACCGAAGAATATTACACATCGGGTGGATATTCCTGGAGCGAAAAGTTGGCGAAAGAGCGGACCCGAGGGATCGATTGTTGCTCTGAAGTCGGAATAACGTTGACCTTAGGGGGAAGAATTTTTTACGAGCAAGGTGGCTGTCTCAGCGCTTCTCTCCTTTGGCCACCCTGAGAGGAGGTGGGCAGAGGCAGTTATACCCAAAAATCTCTGTAGGTGGGCGATCTGTTACGTTTAAGTTCTCGTATAATGCTACCGTTGTTACGCCTGATGCTCTCGGCTATATCCGGGAGGCTTTTACTTTGTGTGCGAAGATATGCAATTTTATTCCTCTCTTCGCTGGAGAGATGTTTATAATTTAGTTTTTCCATACCCTTAGAATGCTACGTCACCCCAAGTGTTGCACTTCGTTATTGAACTGGCGTAGTTGATTTTCTCTCTTTTGCAACGATGCCCCATGACCTGCCTGGAAAGCGACTCCTTCGTCCTCGGTAAGAAATTGATCAACCGCTCTTTCCAATAAGTCAAAAACGTTTGATTCTTGTGAAAGGATATTGTAAGAAAAATCTATGAGGAAATCCGTCAGGCTTTTCTTATTCCTCGCATGGGTTGGGCTTTCTTTAACGGGTTGCGGGAACCTTCTCTACCTCTCCAAGCTGGGATGGCATCAAGCCTCGATTTCATTCCATAGTGTCCCGGTGGAAGAGGTTCTGGAGAACTCCGGGGTGGACCCTGTAGCCAAAGAGAAGATTCGCTTCATCCAAGAGGTGAAACGTTACGGAGAGGAGAGGCTAGGGCTCACGAGGACCAAAAGTTATTCAAAATATTTTGAAGTCAAAGGCCCTGTCCTACGCATCATCACGGCCTCGGAAAAAGATTGTCTCCAGCCTTATCGCTGGGACTTTCCCATTACGGGGAAGGTCCCCTATAAAGGTTTTTTTTCCGAAAAGGATGTTTTAGAGGAAAAACGCTGTCTCGAAATGAAAGGGTACGACACCTTTGTCCAGCAAGCGGGTGCCTACAGCACACTTGGATGGCTGAAAGACCCCATCTTTTCATCCATGCTGCGATGGGATAAGGTGACTCTGGCTGATCTTATCCTCCACGAGATGACCCACGCGACGGTCTACTTTAAAGGGCAGACCGATTTGAATGAGCAGATCGCTACGTTTGTCGGGAATCAGGGGGCAATCGATTTTTTGACCGAGACGTATGGGGGAGGGTCCAAGGAAGTGATCGAAGCCGTCCACTGCCAGGAGGATGACCTCATTTTTTCTCGATGGATCAATCAGGCCTGTCAACAGCTGTCCGATTTCTATGCGAAGGAGATTCCAAAGGATGAGAAATTAAGAGAGAGAGAAGTACTCTTTCGTCGGCTCAAAGAGGATTTTAAGGAGACGATGACCTCTTTCGAAACAGAGAGCTACAAGAATTTTGAGAATGTGGAGATCAATAACGCAGTGTTCTTGGCCTACCATCGATATATTCGTCGCCTCGACGATTTTCAAGCCCTCTACCGGTACTTCGGAGCAGACTTAAAAAGAATGATCGGATTTTTTAAGGAGATCCCGGGCCCCAGGAAAGAAGCGACCTCTTATTTGGAGCGCTGGATGAAAGAAAGAGGAATCAGCGCGCCCGCTTCCCCTCGATAAATTCCTCCACCATGACCTTCGCCTCATTGTCGGGGAATTGGGTCAGGGGATGTTTCATCGCATAGGCGGAGATTGAAAGGAGAGGCCCTCCCACGCCCCGTTCGCGGGCGATTTTACAACAGCGGATGGCGTCAATCATCATCCCGCCGCTGTTGGGAGAGTCCTCGACCGAAAGCCTTAATTCGAGGTTGAGATTCACTTCTCCGAACCCTCTCCCTTCCATCCGTAGAAAACAGACCTTGTTGTCGTTCTGCCAGGGGACATAATCGGAAGGTCCGATATGAATGTTTTCCGGGTCGAGCGGAATACCCAGCTGAGATTGAATGGCTTCCGTTTTGGAGATCCGTTTATTCTTCAGACGACTTCGATTGAGCATATTGAGGAAGTCGGTATTACCGCCCGTATTAATTTGGTAGGTTCGGTCCAACCGCACCCCCCGGTCTTCAAAGAGTTTGGCCAGGACCCGATGGATGATGGTCGCTCCCATCTGGGACTTGACATCGTCTCCTACGGCGGGGATGCCTTTTTCTTCAAACCGTCTTGCCCACCGAGGATCTGAAACGATGAAGCTGGGCATGCAATTGATTAAACTTACCCCTGCGCTTAGACAGGCTTCGGCATAGAACTGCGTTGCCCGATCCGAGCCGACGGGAAGGTAGTTGAGGAGAATCTCTACTCCAGAATCCTTGAGGACTTTTTCCACATTGGAAGGTTTTTCATCGGCGACGAGGAAAATCCGGTCTTCCGGGTAATCCTTCATGTGCTCTGAAACGCCGTCCAACACTTCTCCCATGGACACTGTCACGGCAGAATCATTGAGGTTCGGAGAAATAATCTTGGTGCAATTCGGCTTAGCAAAAATAGCATCTTTGAGGGGTTTCCCCACCTTTCTCCGGTCGATATCGAAGGCTGCGCCCACCTCGATATCCCAAGGTTTGTAGCCCCCGATATCCAGGTGCATTAAGCCGAGGGATTCAGATTTCGGGTTCTTCCGGCTATTTTCTCGGTAGAATTCAATTCCTTGAACGAGGGCGCTCGCGCAATTTCCTACGCCCACAATAGCAATTCGGATTGGCGTCTTCTCCATAGGAGGGTTCAACCTTTCTAAAGGATATCCTTATGCTTTCTCAAGCCAATGTAATTATCTCATTTCATCCCAAATGTCAAGCAATTTGGGATAAAAGGTGATATCATTTTGCTTGACTTCTCTATTTTTATTTGATAATTTCCGCGGGAATTCTTCGTCGATGCCGGAAGCCTGTCTTGGGGAAAAGAAGCGCACCCGGGACCCGGGGACAAACATGCAAAAAAGGAAATCCAAATTCCTTCACCAACCCGTTCAGCACTTAAACCTCAAAGAGACCAAGAGCCTTCTCGATCTGGTCCAAGCCTTCGAGCACACTTCTTTCCAAAGTCGAAACCTCTTTAAGTGTTTTGAGGTTTTTCGAAAGATGCTCGACGATCCTGCCTGTATTATCTTTCTAGGGTTGTCCGGGGCAATGATCCCGGGCGGGATGCGCAAGGTCATCCGAGACATGATCGAGATGAAATTGATCGATGTGATGGTTTCCACCGGGGCCAACATCTTTCACGATCTCTTTGAGAATTTTGGATACAGGCATTACGTGGGGGTGGAGGAAGGAAACGATGACGATCTCCGAAGGGATCGTATCGTACGGGTTTATGATGCTCTGATGGATGACGATGAAATCAACCGGGTGATTCACCTTCTCTCAAACCTTCCAGCAAAGTTGAAGGAGCGGGTGACTTCCTCAAGGCAATATTTGGAGGTATTGGGGAGCACCCTTAAGGACGAGGGGTCGATCCTTCGGACTGCCTTCCGACATGGGATCCCCATCTTTATCCCTGCCCTGAGCGACAGTTCCATCGGAATTGGCCTCACCTTTCTCCATCTTCAAAAGAAGGTCTCCTCGGAAGGCTTCGTCATCGACCAGATTCGGGACAGCTTCGAGATCGCCCAAATAAAGAAAATGGCTTCCATCACCGGAGCGATCTACATCGGGGGAGGAGTTCCCAAGAACTATATTCAACAGCTGGGACCCGTCAGTGATCTCCTGTTCAAAAAAGAAAGCGGCCATCGATATGCCTTTCAAATCACCACGGATGACCCGAAATGGGGAGGGCTCTCCGGCTGTACGTTCGAAGAAGCAAAGTCTTGGGGGAAAATTGAGAAAAGATCAAGCCATGCAGCCGTCTACATGGATGCAACCGTCGCCCTTCCCCTCTTGGTCGGCGCCATCCTACAGAACCGGGAAGTCTGTCGGAAACGGAGAAGACGCCGTTTTCGTTGGGAGGGAGATAGACTCAGGTCCATCCGGTTCATTTGACCCCCTTCCGCCCCTTCATTCAACCCTTGTCTCACCCAGAGCCCCTTGCATCCGTAAGTTGAAAAAGAAGGGAGTAATGGTTATATTAATACGAGTAATTTGAGAAAAAGGAGTTTGATATCGATGAAGGATTCTGATTCAAAGGTTCCAGACCAGAAAGATCTGGAGAAGGAATTGAACGAATACTTGGGGAAGAAGTACGGGGACCGGATTCGACTGGTGGTGCCCATGCTTTTCCCGAAGCCCGAGACAGAGGAGGTTTCGAAAGAGGAAAAAGAGCTCGGGGAGGGGAAAAAGAAGATTCATTTCGACCTGAAACCGGAGGAACTGGAAGCATTCCTGAATGACTACATCATTCGACAGAATGAGGCCAAAGAGATCCTGGCGACCAAAATTTGCACCCACTTCAATCGGATCAAGTTCACTGAAATGACCCGAGGGCGAAATCGATACGAAGGGGTGGGCCATATCAAGAACAACATTTTGATGATCGGCCCCACCGGAGTGGGGAAAACCTACCTGATCAAATTGATTGCCAAGAAGATCGGAGTCCCTTTTGTGAAAGGGGACGCGACCAAGTTCAGCGAGACGGGGTATGTCGGCGGCGACGTGGAGGATCTCGTTCGAGACCTCGTTTACGAAGCGAACGGAGACATGGATCTGGCTCAGTACGGAATCATTTACGTCGATGAGATCGATAAGATCGCCTCGTCGAATAATCTCATCGGTCCGGATGTGTCCAGGACGGGGGTTCAACGGGCTCTGCTCAAGCCGATGGAAGAGACAGAGGTGGACCTTAAAGTTCCCCATGACCCGATCTCTCAGCTGGAGGCGATCGAACATTACCGGAAGACGGGCAAGAGGGAAAAACGGGCCATCAATACCAAGAATATCCTGTTTATCATGAGCGGAGCCTTCAACGGTTTGGAGGAGCTCGTCAAGAAGCGTTTGAACCGAGAAGGGATTGGCTTTGGGGCCGAGATCCGCTCGAAGGACGAGCGGGCGGAATATCTGAAACAGGTCAAGGCAGAGGACTTGATCGCCTACGGGTTCGAATCGGAATTTATCGGACGGCTGCCGGTGACCACGGTCTTCGAAAAACTGGAGGTCGATGACCTCTATGCCATTCTGAAAAATCCAAACAACCCCATCATCCTCGGAAAGAAGAAAGATTTCAAATCCTATGGCGTCGACATTCAGTTTGAAGACGAGGCCCTTTATGAGCTGGCCGTCAAGGCCTATGAAGAGAAGACGGGCGCCAGGGGCCTGGTCAGCGCGGTCGAAAAGATTCTTATTAAATTTGAAAAGCGACTGCCTTCCACCGATATCCAGAAGTTTGTCGTCACACGAGGGGTGGTGGAAAATCCGGAGCAGGCCTTAGGACGATTGCTCGACGATCCCGCCGATCCGGAGATGCTGGAGAGATTTGAAGCCCTTCTCTCAAAGGAGAAAGCGGTTTTAAAAGAATCGATTGTGGGCAAAGAGGCAGAATTTAAGAAACGTTATGGAATCGTCTTCCGGGAGGGTCGGATCGATCTCATCGTCAATCGGATGATTGAAAGAGGGTTTGATGTCAACACCGTTTCTGAAGAAGTGGTAGAGGTTCAACGAAAGGTGGAAGAATTCGAGAGAGATTTTCAGCGACGGACTGGAATTGATCTTCAATTTAGCGAGGAGGCCATTCACCGGGTCACGGAAATCCTCCTGAAGGAGGAAGGAAAGGGAACGGCGCTCTTCTCCAAGCTCTCAAAGGACTTTGAATACGGTTTTGAATTGATCCGGGATAAGACGGGTCAAAGGGAGTTTATGGTCACCCGGGAAACGGTGGATGATCCGGAGGGATACCTCAACCGAACGATTCGCGAGATCTATCGACGGCAATCGGACCCGAGGGTTGAGGATAAGGAATAATGGCAACGAGAGATTATTACAACATTTTGGGCGTGGCCAAGGGTGCCAGCGATGACGAGATCAAACGGGCTTACCGGAAGCTGGCAATGAAATATCATCCCGATCGAAATCCAAACAAGAAAGAGGCCGAGGAACGTTTCAAGGAGATCAATGAGGCTTATGCCGTTCTGAGCGATAAGGAGAAGCGGAAACAGTACGACACCTTCGGGGCGGAGGGATTTCATCAGCGGTTCAGTCAAGAGGACATTTTCAGGGGATTTGATTTCGATGAGATTTTGTCCGGCCTTTTTGGGTCCAGGGGAAGACGAGAATTCAGATTTGGCGGCCGAGGGGGTTTTGACTTCGGAGACCTTTTCGGCAAACAAGGAGGTTATCAGGATGCGGGTCGAATGCCCCAGCGTGGAGAAGACATCGTCTATGAGATCCCCATTTCTTTGGAAGAAGCTGCCGCCGGGGGGGAAAAGAGGGTTTCCTACCGGAAAAATGGCAGAATTGAGGAAGTTTCCGTGAGGATTCCACGAGGGATTCCTTCGGGAAAGAAGCTCAGGCTCGCCGGAAAAGGGATGGAAGGGAGAAACGGAGGCCCTCCGGGGGACCTTTACCTTCAAGTTTCCATCGGAGAGCACCCCGTCTTCAGTCGGGAAGGAGACGATCTCATCGTGGAGAAAGAAATCAATTTCTCAGACGCTGTCTTAGGGACGACCGTTGAAGTTCCCACTCTGGAGGGGACGAAGAAAGTGAAGGTTCCTCCGGGGACCCAGAGCCATACCAAGATGCGGCTGAAGGGCCTGGGCATGCCCCATTTCCAGGGGGAAGGCAAGGGAGACGAATATGTGAAGGTGATTGTCAGGATCCCCAAAAAGGTATCGGAGAAAAGTAGAGAGTTAATCCAGAACCTCGCCAAAGAAGGCATCTAAGAAGTCTAAAATCCAAAACTCAAACCTCAAAAAATGATTCAATCCCAAAGCTCAGCGATCGAATCCGTGCTTGACTGAGAGGGTCAAAATGTTTTTCGTTTTGGACTTTGAGATGAGGATTTTGATTCTTGTCATTTGAGCTTCTCCGCCACCTCCGATCATGGCCGCATCCTAAACATTCGGAAGCTCACCCCTCTGCATCGATCACTCTTGTCTACGCAGAAGAAGAAACGGGAAGGCACCAAAGTATTAAGGTAGTGTCAATTGTTTTGTGTCAGTAAAAGAAATGGAGTAGCTGTTCTTGTTTAAAACCCTCGTCCCCCCCAGTTTTTCTTAAATGTACACAATGGCTATTGGCACAGAGAGGCGGGTTTCCGAACCTTTCGGACGCGGCTATGATTGGAGGTTGGATGAAACGGCCTCGGTGTCAAGAAACAGAAC
>Ga0335070_10007254_pt1 | contig 13001 bp, 12 predicted proteins | sample Lox_Sample_13_FD_206722 | JGI IMG/M metagenome (GOLD analysis project Ga0335070, IMG submission 206722) | Soil microbial communities from Loxahatchee National Wildlife Refuge, Florida, United States - Lox_Sample_1.3 | ecosystem: Environmental > Terrestrial > Soil > Wetlands | place: USA...
CACGATGCCGCCGGCCACGGGGCTGGCCACGCCGGGCGCCAGCCACGCGGTGAGCGTTCCCCACCCTTCGGCGAGCGTCGGGCCCACCCCGCTCTTGAGGCCGAAGCTCCGGACGCTCGCCGATTCAGCGTGGCTGCGCAGGGTCCACGCCCCCTGAAGCAGGGCGGTGGGCAGCAGCGCGACCACCGCCCCGGCCAGCCGCCGGCGCGCCGGTCCCGGACGGGCCAGGGCCCACAGCGCCGCGGCCCCGCCGAGCGCCACGCCGGCGTATCGCACCAGGCTCGCCAGCGCCGCCGCGGCGCCGTGCGCGAGGGGGCGGTCGGGCACGCGCACCAGCAGCAGGAGCGTCAGTACCGTCAGCGCGAGGAAGAGGGGCTCGCTCAGGACCCGGTAGTGATCGAGGACGAGCCCGGGTGTGGCGAACAGGATCAGGCCGGCGAGCGCGCCGCCGAGGAGTCCGGCTGCGCCGCAGGCCAGCCACACGGCGAGCGCGGCCGTGGCCGCCGCGGCGAGCGCCTGCACCACGCGCGCCGCGCCCACCGGATCGGCGCCGAGCTTCACCGGAACGGCGAGGACGAGGGAGAACCCCGGGGGGAAGTGCGCCAGCGCCGTCGTCGGGTCGGGGCTGTCCCAGCTGCCGGCGGGGATGCGGAAGGTGCCGTGCTCGGCGAAGGAGCGGGCGGCACCGAGGTAGCTCATCGCGTCGGGATCGAGGCCGGGGCCCGGCGCGCGCGTGATCCAGAGGACCGCGACGAAGGCGGCGAGGGCGAACGCCGCCGCGAGGGCGATGCGGGGTCCGCGCATGGCCCCCAAGCTACATCGCTACGCCTCCCAGGGGAGTCCGGCCCTCCCGAAGTGGCCGTAGTTGGTCGTCCGGCGGTAGAGCGGCCGCAGCAATCCGAGCCGCTCGATGATGGCGGCGGGCCGGAAGTCGAACGTCCGCACCAGCTGCTCGGCCGCGCGCTGCTCGCCGGTGCCGAAGGTCTGGACGAGGACCGACATCGGCTGCGCGACGCCGATGGCGTACGCGACCTGCACCTCGGCGCGCTTCGCGATGCCGCTCTTCACCACCTGCCGCGCCACGAAGCGGCAGAAGTACGCGCCGCTGCGGTCCACCTTCGAGGGGTCCTTGCCGCTGAAAGCGCCGCCGCCGTGCCGCGCCATCCCGCCGTAGGTGTCCACGATGATCTTGCGGCCGGTGACGCCGCAGTCGGCGGAGGGGCCGCCCTCGACGAAGCTGCCGGAGGGGTTCACGGTGACGGCCTCGCCGGCCGGCGCCCAGCTCCCGAGCGCGCGCGGCACGAGCGTGCCGGTCACCCACGCGCGGATGGCGGCATTGTCCACGCCGCGGGCGTGCTGCGTCGACACCAGCACGCGGGCCACCCGCCGCGGCGTGCCGTCCTCGTACTCCACCGAGACCTGCGTCTTCCCGTCGGGGCGGAGCCAGGGCACTTCCCCCGCCTTCCGGGCCGCCGCGAGCCCGGCGGAGAGCCGATGCGCGAGGAGGATGGGGAGCGGCATCAGCTCCGGGGTCTCGTCGGTCGCGTAGCCGAACATCATCCCCTGGTCCCCGGCGCCCTGGTCGAGGTGATTCCCGGCGGGCGGCGCCTGCGCGCCGACCTTCCGCACCGCTTCGTCGATCTCGCGCGCCTGGGCCGTCAGGAAGTCGAGCACCTCGACCCCGTCGGCGTTGAACGGCTCCTCCGGGTCGGTGTAGCCGATCTCGCGGAGGGCCCCGCGCGCCACCGCCTCCGCGTCCACCCGCGCGCTCGAGGTGATCTCCCCGGCGAGGACGAGCCGGCCGCCCTTGGCCAGCACCTCGCACGCCACATGCGCCCGCTCGTCCTGGTCCAGGTGGGCGTCGAGCATCGAGTCGGCGACGAAGTCGCACACCTTGTCGGGGTGGCCCTCGCAGACCGACTCCGAGGTGAACACGTAGGTCCCGCGCATCCCCGCCATGGTTCCGCTCCCCGCGCCGCTCCGGCCCCGCAGCCTGCCGGCCGCGGCCCCCGAAAACACCGCGGCCCCCGACGGGTCATCGCGGGGGCCGAGCACCGCGACTTAGAAGGACAGCCCGGATCGCTCCGGCGCGCGGCCCTTCAAGTCGGGGAAATCGCCGCGCACCTGAACCCTACCCGCCGGCATCCCCCGTGACAAGGGGAGCGCCGGCCCTGGCCGCGCCGGGGACGCCCGGCGGTGCGGCCCCGCGCGCGGATGACGCTGCGGGGGGTGAGGGCGGGCCGTGCGCCGCGGCCCGATCCCCGGCCCGGCCCGCCGCGGCACGTCGCCCCACGGCCGACGACCAGCCGCGATGGAACGCCGCCGCGCTCAGGCGCCGGGGCACCCCCCTCGGGACCAGGCGCGAGGCCAGCAGGACCGCGAGGACCACGGCGTAGCGGGTGGGCCGCGTGATGTCCCGCTTCTGCGACCACGTGAAGTGGATGATCCCCGCCATCGCGGTCACGTAGATGAGGGCGTGGAGCGTCACCCAGCGCCGCCCCAGCCGCCGCACCCAGCCCCGCGTGGACGTCACCGCCAACGGCACCATCAGCATCAGGCCGGTGAAGCCCACGGTGATGTAGGGGCGCTTGCCGATGTCCGTCGCGATGGTGCGCCAGTCGAAGAACTGGTCCAGCACCAGGTACACGAGGAAGTGCAGGGACAGGTAGGAGAACGCGAACAGCCCCAGCATCCGCCGGTACGACTGGAGGCGGTTCCACCCGGTGAGCCGCCGCAGCGGGGTCACCGCGAGCGTCGCCGTGATGAAGGTGATGCCCCACGTCCCGGTGCGGTGCGTGAGGTCCTTGATCGGCTCCGCCTGGAGGCGGCCGGTGAGGGCGTCGACGATCATGACGCCGACGGGCGCCAGGCACAGGAGGAACACCGCCGCCTTCAGGAGCCGCGGCCCCGCGACGCGTGGGAAGTGAGGAGGCCGGCCCGTCGCGCCGCTCTCCTCACTCCTCGCTCCTGACTCCTCACTCCTGACGTCCATCGCCTAGAAGTCCCGCCGCAGATCCATGCCGGCGTACAGGGACGCCACCTGGTCGGCATAGCCGTTGAAGGGCAGGGTGGGCCGGCGGAAGAACTCGCCGATGCGCCGCTCGCGCGCCTGGCTCCAGCGCGGGTGGTCCACCGCCGGGTTCACGTTGGCGTAGAAGCCGTACTCGTCCGGCGCGGCGATCGCCCAGGTGTTCCGCGGCTGCGTGCGCACGAAACGGATCCGCACGATGGCCTTGATGCCCTTGAAGCCGTACTTCCACGGCACCACCAGGCGCAGCGGCGCGCCGTTCTGGTTGGGGAGCGCGCGGCCGTAGAGGCCCGTGGCGATGAGGGTGAGCGGGTGCATCGCCTCGTCCATCCGCAGCCCCTCGACGTACGGCCACGGGAGCACGCTGCTCCGCTGCCCCGGCATCCGGTCGGGGGCGTACAGCGTCGTGAACTCCACGAACCGCGCGTTCGCGGTGGGCTGCACCCGGTCGATCAACTCCCGCAGGGGAAAGCCCATCCACGGGATCACCATCGACCACGCCTCGACGCAGCGCAGCCGGTAGACCCGCTCCTGCACCGTCACGTGCCGCAGGATGTCGTCGAGGTCGTAGCGCGCGGGGTGGGCCACCTCCCCCGCGACCTCCACCGTCCACGGCCGCGGCACGAAGTCCCGCGCCTCGCGCGAGGGATCGTCCTTCCCCGTGCCGAACTCGTAGTAGTTGTTGTAGGTCGTCACGTCCTCGTAGGGCGTGAGCTTGTCGTCCGCCGCGGCCCCCCGCCGCCGGACGGGCAGGAGCGCCTCCGCCGCGCGCGGGAAAGCGAAGGCCGCCGCGGCCAGCCCCGCCGCGGCGATGAACTCCCGGCGGCGCAGGTACAGCCGCTCGGGGGTGATCTCGGACGACGGGATGTCCGGCGCGCGTCGAATCAGCACGGCCCACCTCTCACGCAATGGCGAACAAATCGCTCGTATTGAATAAGATACGCCGGCCGGGGCGGGCGGTTCCACCCCGCCTCGCACGCTCTTGCGATGCGGGGTCCCGGGGCGCAGAATGGCGGCGTACCCCTCCGACAGGCAGGCGCATCGATGCGCACGCTCCCGCCGTCCCCCTCGCTCCGCCGCGCCGCGGCCGCGACCGCGCTGGTCCTCCTCGGCGCCGCCGGCGCGTCCGCGCAGCAGCAGGCGCCACAAGCCATTGCGCTCCCCCAGGCGCGCCACGAGAGCCCCATGTCGCTCGAGGCGGCGCTTTGGGCACGGCACTCCACCCGGACCCTCAAGCCCGACGCCGTCGCCCTCGCCGACGCGGGGCAGCTGCTGTGGGCGGCGCAGGGGAAGAACCGGCCCGACGGCCACCGCACCGCCCCCTCGGCGATGGCCGTGTACCCGCTCGAGGTGTATCTCGTGGCGGGGAGCGTCGAGGGCCTGGCCGCCGGCGTGTACCACTACCGGTCGGCCACGCACGACCTCGTCCTCACCCAGGCGGGGGACCTGCGCGCCGAGCTGACGGCGATGCCGGGCCGGCCGCCGAGCTGGGCGGCGACCGCGCCGCTCCTGGTCGTGTTCGCGGCCTCGTCCGACCGCGCGGCACGCTTCGGCCCGCGCGCCGAGCGCTTCACGTCGATGGAGGTCGGCTTCGCCGCGGGGAACCTCTACCTGCAGGCCGCGGCCCTCGGCCTGGGCACGACGTTCATGGCGAGCTACAACGACTCCGCGATGACCCGCGCGCTCGCCCCCGGCGACCGGGCGATGGGGGTGATGCCGGTCGGCAAGCCGCGCTGACCGGCCGGACGAAAGGAGGCAGCCGATGCCCCTCGAGAGACTGAAGAGCTTCCTCGACGGCAACGCCGTGAAGTACGTGGTGGTGAAGCACTCGCCGGCCTACACCGCGCAGGAGCTCGCGTCCCTGGCGCACGTGCCGGGGAAGGAATGGGCGAAGACGGTGATGGTGAAGCTCGACGGGAAGATGGCCATGGCCGTGGTGCCCGCGTCGAGCCGCGTCGTCTTCGACCTCCTGAAGGCGGCCTCCGGCGCGCGGGCCGCGGAGCTGGCGGGGGAGCCGGAGTTCCAGGACCTCTGCCCCGGGTGCGAGCTGGGGGCGATGCCCCCCTTCGGCAACCTGTTCGGGCTGGACGTCTACGTGGACCAGCGCCTCGCGGAGGACGCGGAGATCGCCTTCAACGCCGGCTCGTTCACGGAGATGGTGCGCCTGCCGTTCGCCGACTTCGAGCGGCTGGTGAAGCCGAAGGTGGTGAAGCTCTCGCGCACCGCCTGAGCGCGCGTGCCGTGCGGCGGCACCGCGCCGCCGCGGCCCGCCGACGCACGAGGGCCCCGCCGCGCCCGCGACGGGGCCCTCGCCGTTCCCGCGCCGGGGGCGCGCCCTACTTCGCGCGCTCCAGGTACGTGCCGCTCCGCGGGTCGACGCGGATGCGGGTGCCTTCCTCCAGGAACTCCGGCACGTTGATCGTCAGGCCGTTGTCGAGCTTGGCGGGCTTGGCGCTGGCGGTCTTCGTCGCGCCGCGCATCACCGGCGAGGTCTCTACGATGGTGCACTCCAGCGCCGCCGGGAGCTCGATGCCCACGACCTTCCCGTCGAGCAGCTCCGCCTGGAACTGCATCTCCGCCTGGAGCCAGCCGGCGGCGTCGCCGGCCACCTCCGGATCGATGGAAATCTGGTCGTAGGTCTCCAGGTCCATGGCGTGCACGCCGGATTCGTCCCGGTACATCACCTGGTATTCCTTGGTGTCGAGCCGCGCCTCGTCCACGTACTCGGTGGCGATGAAGCGGGTGTCGAAGGTGTTGCCGGAGATGAGGTTGCGCATCCGGACCTGCACGAACGCGCGGAGGTTCCCGGGGGTCCGGTGCTGGAAATCCATCACCCGGCACGGCTGCCCGTCGACGATCAGGACGTGTCCCTTGCGGACTTCGGAGGCCTTCATAAGCCCTGCACTGCGGTCGGAGTGGGTCGGTTGGCGCCCCAGCGGCGCGGGCGGGAAAGGTAATGGGGCGAGGGCCGATGCTCCACTCACGGTTCCCGCCACTTCGCTCCCACGGCGTCCACGAGGGCGTCGGCCGCGGCGGGCCCCCAGGTCCCCGCAGCGTAGTTGGGAAAGTCGGCGGGGCGCTGCGCCGCCCACCAGTCGATGACCGGGTCCACGACGGCCCACGCCGCCTCGACCTCGTCGCTGCGGGTGAACAGGGTGGCGTCGCCGAGCATCGCGTCGAGGAGCAGGGTCTCGTAGGCGTCGTGGTCGCTGCCGCCGAACGCCTCGGCGTAGTCGAACTCCATGTCCACCGGTACCATCCGGCTCATCTCGATCCCCGGCATCTTGATCTCGAACCGCAGCGCGATGGCCTCGCGCGGCTGGATGCGGACGGCGAGGGTGTTCGACTCCAGGTCCTGGCCGGGCGGCAGCGGGAACATCAGGTGCGGCGGCCGCCGGAAGCGGATGGCGATCTCGGTCGCGCGGCGAGGCAGGTACTTCCCCGAGCGCAGGAAGAACGGCACCCCCTGCCAGCGCCAGTTGTCGACCTGGAACCGCAGCGCGGCGTAGGTCGGCGTGGTCGAGGCGGGCGCGACGTCCGGCTCCTGCCGGTAGCCCGCGACCCGCTGGCCGCCCACCGTCCCGGGACCGTACTGGCCTAGCACCGCGGCGTGCGGGAGCGTCGCCGCGTCGAGCGGCCGGATGGCCCGCAGCACCTTCGCCTTCTCGCTGCGCACCGCGTCGGCGTTCCGCGACGAGGGGGGCTCCATGGCCGTCAGCGCCAGGAGCTGCAGCAGGTGGCTCTGGAACATGTCGCGCACCACGCCCGATTCCTCGTAGTAGCGGCCCCGGTGCTCGACCCCCACGCTCTCGGCCGCGGTGATCTGGACGTGGTCCACGTGCTGGCGGTTCCAGACCGGCTCGAAGATCGAGTTGGCGAACCGCAGCACGAGGAGGTTCTGGACCGTCTCCTTCGCGAGGTAGTGGTCGATGCGGTAGACCTGGTGCTCCGCGAACGCCTTGCGCACCACCGCGTTGAGGGCGTGCGCGCTCTGGAGGCTGCGCCCGAACGGCTTCTCGACGATGACCCGTACCCACGGCCGCGCCGCCTCGTCGGGGACGCGCGGCGCGACGCCGCTGCCGCTCAGGTGCTCGATCGCCGTCGGGAAGACGCTCGGCGGGAGCGCGAGGTAGACCAGCCGCCCGCTCCCCTTCGGGAGGCCCGCCTCCGCCTGCGCGAGCCGCCGGCCGAGCGCCACGAACGTGGCCGGGTCGGCGAGGTCGCCCGCCACGTACGAGAGGCGCGGCGCCACCTTCTCCCACAGCGCCGCCCCGGGGTGCGGCCCGAATTCGTCCAGCCCCTCGCGCATCGCGTTGCGGAACGCCTCGTCGGTCCAGGCCGTGCGGCCCACCCCGACGATCGCGAAGGCCTCGGGGAGGAGGCCGTCGAGCTGCAGGTGGGCGAGCGAGGGGACGAGCTTACGCTTCGTCAGGTCGCCGCTGGCGCCGACGATCACCACCACGCACGGCTCGGCGCAGCGCAGCCGCTCGCCGGGCGCGGCCGTGGCGCGCGAGGTCCGGACCGCCGTCGTGGCCCTCATGCCTTCCTCACCGCGTGGCCTCCGAACTCGTTGCGCAGCGCCGCGATCACCTTCGCGCCGAACGAGTCCTCCTGCCGCGAGCGGAACCGCGCCAGGAGCGACAGGGTGATGACCGGCGCCGGGACGTCGAGGTCGAGCGCCTCCTGCACCGTCCAGCGCCCCTCGCCCGTGTCCTCCACCCAGCCGCGCAGCGACGCCAGCCCCGGGTCGCGCGCGAACGCCCGCTCCGCCAGCTCGTTGAGCCACGAGCGCACCACGCTGCCCCGGTTCCAGAGCGCCGCCACCTGCTTGAGGTCGAGGCGGAACTCCTTCGTCGCGTGGAGGATCTCGTACCCTTCCGCGTACGCCTGGAGCAGGCCGTACTCGATCCCGTTGTGCACCATCTTCACGAAGTGGCCCGCGCCGGGCGGCCCGACGTGCGCGTACCCGTCCTCGGGCGCGAGCGTACGGAAGATCGGCTCGCAGCGGCGGAACGCCTCCGGCGTGGCGCCCACCATCAGGCAGTAGCCGACCTCGAGCCCCCAGACGCCGCCGCTCGTCCCCGCGTCCACGAAGGCGATGCCGTGCGCGTCCACGCGCTTCGCCCGCCGGATCGAGTCGCGGTAGTTCGAGTTCCCGCCGTCGATCATCACGTCGCCCTTCGCGAGCACGGGGAGCAGCCCGTCGATGGTGCTGTCCACCGCCCCCCCGGACGGCACCATCATCCAGACCACGCGCGGCACGGGGAGCGCGGCGCAGAGCGCGGCCAGGTCCGCCGCGCCGTGCGCGCCCTGCGCCACGCTGGCGCGCACCGCGTCGGCGGAGCGGTCGTACGCCACCACCTCGTGGCCCCCCTTGAGCAGCCGCTGCACCATGTTCCCGCCCATGCGGCCCAGCCCGATCATCCCCAGTCTCATCGCATCCCCTTCCTCCGTCACCGCGTGACCCCCAGTGCGGCCAGTTCCGCGCGCAGCGCCGCCGCCCCCCGGTACCGCACGGCCTGCATCCCCAGGACTCGGGCCGGCTCGAGGTTGCGCGCCCGGTCGTCGATGAACACCGCCCGCTCCGGCTCCACCTGCGCCACCGCCAGCGCCGCCTCGTAGATCCGGCGGGCCGGCTTCACCGCGCCGACCCAGCACGAGGAGACGAACGCCACGAAGCACTCCGCGAGGCCGAACCGCCGCACCCGGTACGCGTTCAGCTCCGCCGACTCGTTGTTCAGCGTCAGGAGGCGATAGCGGCCGCTCGCCCCCAGCTCCCGGGCCAGGGCGACGGTCTCGGTGTGCGGCACGCTCTGCTCGCGCATGAACGCCGTGAACGCCTCCCGGTCGAACGCGCGCGGGCGGTGGAACACCGCGGTGTCGAGGTACTCCCGGAGCGTCATCGCGCCCGCCTCGAGCGCGCCCACGGCCTCGGCGTGGCGCTCCTCGAACTCCGCCGCGTCGAGCCCGAACCGCGCCACCGCCAGCGCGCGCTGCTCCCGGTCCCACGCGTCGGAGCCGAGCACGCCGCCCACGTCGAAGAACAGGTGGGTGATCAGTCGCCCGCCCACGCCGCGGCCGCCGCGGCGGCGCCCAGCAGCCCGACGTCGGGGCTCAGGACCACGTGCACCGGCACCCGCGCGAGGAACGCCGCCTTGCGGCCCTTGTCGCAGAACGCGCGCAGGAACCGCCCGTCGCCCAGCCGGTCCACCAGGCGCGGCGCGATCCCGCCCGCCAGGTACACGCCGCCGGTGGCGACGAACGCCAGGGCGAGGTCGCCGGCCAGGGCGCCGAACGCGTCCACGAACAGGTCGAGGGTCGCCGCGCACAGGGCGTCCGAACCGCCCAGGCCGAACCGCGTGACCACGGCGGCCGGGTCCTCGCGCGCCATGGCCGCCTTCACCGCCTCGCTCTCGGATGCCGCGCCGCTCGAGGCGAGGAACCGGTACGTGTCCACGAGGCCGGGGCCGGAGAGCACCCGCTCCCACGAGGCGTGGCCATGCGCCTTGCGGAGGTACTGCGCGAGGGCGAACTGCCGCTCGTCGCGGGCCGCGAAGCCGGCGTGACCCCCCTCGGACGGCACCACGCGGTGGTGCGTTCCATCCCACAGCAGGAACCCCTCGCCCAGTCCCGTCCCCGCACCGACCAGCACCGCCGGACCGCGGTGGTCCGGCTCGCCCGCCTGGAGGGTGGCGAGGTCGCCGGCGCTCAGGCAGGCGATACCGTGCCCCGCCGCGCTGAAGTCGTTGATCACCCGCGTCGCGCCGATGCCGATGGCCGACGCCAGCTCGCCGACGCGGATGGTCCACGGCAGGTTCGCCGCCGCGCACTCGTCGCCCTCCAGTTGGCACGCCACGCCGAAGCAGGCGCGCTCGGGCCGCGCCGAGACCTCCCGCAGGAACTCGCGCACGATCGGCGCGAGTCCCGGGTACTCCGGGCTGGGATAGCGGCGCTCCATCACCAGGTGCACCGGGCCCCCGTTGCGGACGTCCGCGATCGCGAGGCGGGCGTGGGTGCCGCCGACGTCCCCGGCGAGCACGATCATCGCCGGCCCCTCGCGCTCAGGGCCGCCGCGGCGGCCTCGTCGAGGAACCAGGACGCTTCGGCGGCCAGCTGCACCGGCACCTCCTCGGGTGTATGGGGACCCTCCAGCGCCCGGGCGACCATCGCCGCCTTGTCGCCCCCGGCGACGAGCACGGCCACGCGCCTGGCCCGCGCGATGACGGGTGGCGTGATGGTCAGGCGCGGCGCGGGCGGGAACGGCGCCGTCGAGGGGACCACCCGCCGCTCCCGCTCCCCGAGCGCCGGCGCGCGCGGGAACAGCGACGCCGTGTGCCCGTCGGGGCCCATGCCGAGGAGCAGCAGGTCGAGCGCGTCGGGGAGGAGGCGCTCGTACTCGCGCGCCGCGGCGTCGCGGTCGGCCCGCTCGGCCGGCATCCGGTGCACCTGCGCGCGCGGCAGCCGTACCCGCTCGAGCAGCGTCTCCGCCGCCAGGCGGTAGTTGCTGTCCGGGTGATCCGGCGGCACGCCGCGCTCGTCGGCGAAGAACACCTCCACGCGCCCCCAGTCCACCGGGCCCGCCGGCGTCCCGCCGGCCAGCGCCTCGTAGACCGGCTTCGGCGTGTGGCCGCCCGAGAGGGCCAGGGCGCACGTCCCGCGCTGCGCGAGAGCCGCCGAGATCTCCCCGGCGATCCAGCGCGCCGCCGTCGCCGGGAAGTCGGGCGCGGCGCACACCGAGACCGAGCGGGTGCGCGTCACGGCCTCGGCCTCGCCTGCCCGCACCCGGGGCAGCGGTCCTGCTGGGCGGCGCGCGCGTCGTACTCCCGGAACACGTGCACGTAGGCGGCGTGGCTCCAGGTGAGCGGCGAGACGGAGAGGGGCTCGCCCGTGTAGGGGTGGAGCTGCTCCGCCATCACGCCCGAGGGGAGGGCGCGCTCCGCCGCCCACTCGATCAGCTCGGCCCCCTTCGCCAGGTCCTCCGGCGTGCGCGCGAGGCGCAGCCGGTGCAGGGCGAGCCACAGCGTGGTGATGAACCACGGGTTGCCGGGCACCTTGGCGAGGTCCTGCTTCTCGACCTGCTGGTAGCTGTCCCCGACGTAGCGGGCGAGGCCGCCGACGTCGGTGCGCACCCGGAGACGCTCCTCCACCTGCCGCACCGTCGCCAGCAGCTGCGGGTCGTCGGCGGGCAGCGCGTCGAATTGCACCAGGCCGAGGAGGCTGGCGTCGAGGGTGGTGTCGAGCACGTACGGCTTCGGCTCCACCCCGGCCATGCGCGCGAACCGCCGGTCCCGCTCGCTCCACAGCACCGTCCGCAGCGCCTCGACCATCCGGTCCGCCACCCGCCGGTAGTGCGCCGCGCGCTCCTCCTCGCCGAACGCGGCCGTGAGGGAGGCCGCCGCGCGCAGCCCCGCCACCACGGCGCCCACCGTGAAGGCGTGCACCCCCCAGCGCTCCTCCCACAGGTCGTACGAGGGCAGGGGGAGACCGGTCGCCTCGTCCACGTACGACGCCATGAAGTCCGCAGGGCGGGTGACGAGGGCCCGGTAGAAGGGCGCCACCTCCTCGACGCCGTGGAACCGCTCGAAGTGCCGCCACAGCGCCCACGTCACCAGCGCCGTCTCGTCCTCCTGGATCGGCAGGACGGCGCGGCCGCCGCGGATGTGGGTGTGCCACGAGGACGCGAGGGTGCCGTCGGGATTGTACTTGTGCCGCAGGAAGCCCTTGGGGGAGATGATCCGCGCGCAGAAGGCGAGGAAGCGGCCGGGCGCCGCGGCGAGCCCCGCCTCGGTGAGCGCCACGGCGGCCAGCGCGCCGTCGCGCGGCCACAGGTACGCGTAGGTGTCCCGCGCGAAGGCGGTGATGTCGCTGTCGTTCGCGGCGATCACGGCGCCGCCGTGGTCCATATGCGAGCGGAGGATGAGCAGGCTCTGCGCGTAGCGCTCGTGCGCGCGCGCCGAGAGCCCCGGCGGGTCCGCCGTGCCGTCGGACACCCACAGCTTCCAGTACCGCTCGGTGCGGCGCAGCAGCTCCGCCGGCGTCTTGGCGCGCACCACCGCGTCGATGGTGGCGACCTGCCGGTAGTCGGTGCCCGCCGCCATCCAGTAGTACGCCTCGGCCGCGGCACGCGGCGGCACCCGGAGGGTCACGCCGAGGGTCGAGTCCACCGAGCCCTGGGCGATCGGGTTCCCGCTCAGCTCGCCGTCCTCGGCGTCGCGCCAGGTCCCCTCGCGGCCCCCGACCTCCTTCGTGCCACAGGCGTACTGCGCCGCGCCCGCGGTGCCGTCCACCGCGGCGTTCATCAGGAAGTAGCGGGCGTCCTTGTAGTGGACGACGGCCCCGGTCTCGGGGTCGAAGAAGGCGGTGTCGCCCACTTCGGTGCCGTCGAGGTGGAAGTCGTGGTGGAAGAAGAGGCGCACCTCCCGCGCGCGGTCGGCCTCGTTGGTGACCACCACGTGCCGCACCAGGACGTTCTCGTAGAAGTCGACGCCGTCGCTGCAGGCGAGGGCGAGCGCGAGCCCGTCGTGCCGCGCGCGCACGTCGGTGACGAGCGAGCCGGGGCGGTAGCGCAGCTCGGGCCGCCACTCGGGGCCCATCCAGTCCAGGCGGCCCTCGGCCCACACGCCGAACCGGAACGGGTGGCCGGTGGCGTGGTTGTCCTTCCCCACGTGTGGGAAGGTGATGTCGCGCACGAGGTAGTCCCGCCCGAACGCCACCAGCAGGCGGCCGTTCGAGAGGGGGAGGTCACGGGGCACGGTGGCGTGCTCTCCCGCGGAAAGGGATGCAGCTACTACCGCGGGCGGCGGTGCGGGTTCCCGCGTCGGCCGCGGCGCGAGCTCGCGGCTTGGGGGCCGCACAAGTTGCCGCGCGGGCGGCCGAGCGACCTCCCGGGCCGGCCGCGGCCTCCGTCCCCGCGCGGGCGGGCGAGAGCTAGCGGCGCGCCGGCGAGACCGTGAGCAGGGCGACCGTCGCGTTC
>Ga0335070_10007255_pt1 | contig 13001 bp, 11 predicted proteins | sample Lox_Sample_13_FD_206722 | JGI IMG/M metagenome (GOLD analysis project Ga0335070, IMG submission 206722) | Soil microbial communities from Loxahatchee National Wildlife Refuge, Florida, United States - Lox_Sample_1.3 | ecosystem: Environmental > Terrestrial > Soil > Wetlands | place: USA...
AATCCTGGTGCGAGCCCGGAGGCGGTCCGATGCCGATGACCACGACTTGTTCTTTCGGTGCGGTGATAATGACACTCTGGATTTCCTTGCGGCTGATCACCTGGCCGTCCTGCATGACGACTTCGTAGGTGACGCTCCGCTTGCCGGGTGCGCCCGGGTCTTGAACCTGGTGGTACCCCATTGGGTGGTCAACGTCTTGCACCTGGCGGACCGGTGCAGGAATCTCCTCATCGACGGTCGATGTCTGGACGCCGTTGCGCCAAATGGCCACGGTCATGCCTGCGGTCAACGGGGTATTAGGGTTCACTGCCAGAACGTCGCTCGGACCAAAGTGAATACCCTTTTCCTTGAGCATCTCACCGACTGTCGCCGCCTGGCTGTAGGCCGTAACGGGTGAGCCGTACATACTGAGCGTGAACTGCTTGGCGCGGTCAATCGTCAGGATTTCCCCGGCGCCATCAGCAATAATATTACTGCTTGCGGACAGCGTCGTCTTGTCCTCGTCGTGCAGTGTCAAGCCGGCGTCTTTCGTGATGCCCTCCGGCGTCTGCGCCGCGGTCAGGATTTTCAAGCGGACAGCGCCATCAACGACAATCACGGGACGCGCCCGATAAATATTGACGGTGTAGTCGGTCGCAACCAGCGACTCATCAAGGGAAGGTTCGACCTTGTCCTCGTTAACGACCGAGATGTTCGCGTCATTCAGCGCGTCGCGGATCGTCTGTGCACGGGTCAAAATGACCTTTGTTTGGCCGCGGTCGTGGAAGGTCACGAGACGGCCGCCATGGACGGGGTCGGTTGAGGCGGCACCAGCGGATCCGATCAGTAAACTACTGAGAACGCCAAAACAAACGCCAACTAAAATAAATTTTTTTCTAACAGTGTTGAAAGCTGTATGCATGGATAAAACCCCCTCGCAAAAGGGCTTCTCCATTTTATCGAAGTTGTGGGGCTAGAGCAATGTTAATTAACTCACTTTAAGCCGCTTCAAACATCGAATTCATTGAGGACAAAATCGATCAGCTTCGTGCGCTCAAGGGGGAGCTTATCTGGACGAAACCAAGCGATTTCAGCCACTTCGATTGGGTTATAAAGTGCTTTTGGCAAGTTATTTTTTACAACTTTTATATGAAAAACCGGCACCTCGAACGACAGTCCCAGGTCGGATTTTGCAATGGTGCGGATATAGCTAAACTCGCGCAGCGGTTTGTCGATGCCGGTCTCCTCGTGCAGCTCTCTGCGCGCGGCGGCCTGAGGCGACTCGTGACGATTCACGCCGCCGCCAGGTAATGACCACTTGCGGCCGCGTGATAGAACACCGCGCATCAGTAGGACTTCCCTTTTTTCGTTCGTCACGAGCACCCGCACACGCGGTCGCCCGGTGATGAGTGAGTACAAATTCAGACCCATGATAGCGAAGGGGCCTGCCAGTCGTCCGAGTAACAGGTAGGTCCGGCGCCTCACAGCTTTTCCAGCCGCGCGTATTCGGCATTGAGTTTTTTGACGCCGCCACGGTCGAAACGGATGGTAACTGCTAGGCCATCAATCTCGACGATCTCACCCTCACCAAAGGCCGCCGCCCGTACGCGGTCGCCCAATTCAAAGGGCAATTCATCACTCATAAAGTCGTCGTCCGCATGGTCGATGCCGTAGACCGGCTGATCGATGGCGGCCACCTGGTTGCCCATGTCGGCGATAAACCGCGACACCTCGTTGTAAGTGCGCTGACCGAATTGCAGGCGGGCGCGGGCATAGGTGAGGTGCAATTCCTCACGAGCGCGCGTCATGCCAACGTAGCACAGCCGCCGCTCCTCCTCGAGCTCGGCCGGGCCGGCTTCGTAGATGCGCCCGTGCGGAAAAATACCCTCCTCGAGCCCGACCATGAACACGACCGGAAATTCCAGTCCCTTGGCCGTGTGCAGTGTCATCAGCGTCACCTTGTCGCCACCCGCCGCGTCGTCGGCGCTGGAAATCAAGGCCGTTTCCTCCAGGAACTCCGGCAAATCAGCAAAGACTTTGACGTCCGAAATCAACGAGCCGATATTTTCCTCGCGCTCCTCCGCCTGCGGCGTACCGTCGCGCAGGTAGTCGCGGTAATTCGTGATTTTGATAAGCCGCTCAATAATTTCCGCCGGCGCCGCCTCGTCGGCCAACATACCCTGCAGATCACGCAGTTTGGTGCCGAGCGCGCCGAGCGTGGTCTTGGCCTTAGGCGTCAACCCGTCCGCCTCGTGCACATGGGCCAGTGCCTCGACCACATTCATGCCGGTCATGCCCTGCCAAGTCAGGAATCGTTCCAGACTGGTTGCCCCGATGCCGCGCGTCGGCACGTTGACGATGCGGCTGAAACTGAGGCGATCGCTGGGCTGATAAATCAAGCGCAGATAGGCGATGATATCCTTGATTTCCTTGCGGTCGTAGAAGCGCACGCCGCCGACCAGCTGATAGGGAATGCGGTGCAGTCGTAGGGCTCGCTCCAGCGGCGCCGACTGCGCGTTCATGCGGTAGAGCACGGCAAAATCACCATATTTTCGCGCTTTCATGCCCACCTGCGTCGCGACGCGCCCGGCCACCAGACTCGCCTCCTCGGTCTCGTCATAGGTGGCGTGAACTTCGACCGGCGCGCCCTCGCCCTTATCCGTCCAGAGCTTTTTGTCCGTGCGCACCTTATTCTTGCTGATGACCGCCTGCGCCGCTTCCAGAATGGCGTTGGTCGACCGATAGTTTTGCTCCAATTTAATCACCGTCGCACTTGGGTAATCACGTTCGAAATTCAAAATGTTCGTAAAGTCAGCCCCGCGCCAGCTGTAAATCGACTGCCAGTCGTCGCCGACAACGCAGATATTCTGATCATCGTTGACCAGATATTTCACGATGGCGTACTGCGCGGCGTTGGTGTCCTGGTACTCGTCGATGAAAATGTGTTTGAAGTTCTGCTGCCACTTCGCGCGAATGTCCGGGTGGTCGCGCAGCAGGCGGACGGTCTCGATCAGCAGGTCATCAAAGTCCAACGCGCCGGCGGCCTTACGCAGCTTTTCGTAACGCGCGTATACTTTAGCGATATTTTTCAGGTGCGGATAAGTAGCACTCGCCTCCATGTCCGCCGGTGTCTTGAGTTCGTTTTTGGCGTTGCTGATTATGCTGCTGGCCGCGCGCGGCTTGAGCTGCTGCGAGTCGATCGACAGCTCTTTCATGGCCGCTTTGATCAGAATCTGGCGGTCGTCCTCATCATAAATCACGTAGTTCGGCGCGACACTGATGGCAGCGCCATCTTGGCGCAGCAACCGGACGCAGATACCGTGAAACGTACCCATCCACGGCATAAAGCTGCGCGGCACATTTGCAGGAGGGGGCAACCCCTCCGCTTGCGACTTGGAAGTGAATTCCAAGTCGCGCTCCTCCCCCTGAAGGCGGCGCGATGCACCGCTGCCTTCGGCGTGAGTAAGGCGCCAGACACGCTCACGCAATTCGCGGGCCGCCTTGTTGGTAAAAGTCACCGCCAGAATTTCGTTCGGCCAGACCGACTCCTGCTGCATCAAATAGGCGATGCGGTGCGCCAACGTTTTGGTCTTACCGCTCCCCGCGCCCGCCAAAATCAACAGCGGACCGGACGTCTGGCGCACAGCGGTAGCCTGCGTTTCATTAAGACCCTCAAGACTATTCATTAGTATCAGTATACAGGATTAGGGCTTGACAATGACGAAGTATGCCGCGCCGGCAAGCGCTGCAGCGATCACAATAATAAGCACGATAGTGACAATCACGCCCCAGCCGGACTTTTTCTTGGCCGGATGGTCAAGCGGCTTGTGGTACTCCTTGGTGTCATAAATTGCACCCGAAGCCTCGCCGCCCGCGTCATCCGCTTTTTCCGCACCGCCGTTCGATAAGTGCTCCGTATCCGCCGATTCAATTTCGCTGATTAAGGCATAGCTCGGTTCTTCTGCCACTTCGGACTCAATCGACGCCAGTTGGCGTTCCTGTTTGTCGACCTCTGCGTCGAAACCGGTTGCATCAATCGGTCGCTGATCGTCGCCCGTACCATCGTCAACTTGCTTGCCCTCGACGCTGACAGTTTCTATGACGTCAACTCTGTCGTCCATTTTCGGTTCAAGTACAAGTTTTTCTGTCTCGGCTGCTTTTGACGGTTCTGCCTCAGCCGCATCATCCGCCGGCGATTCCCCGCCGAGCGGTCGCTTTTCAACCTTGGCATCCTGGATAAACGGCGAAGGACCTGGTACCGGACCAGTCGTAGAGTGCGTATGTAACGGTGCTGACGCAGGGCTCATTGTTTCAGACATTGCACGACCATGATGACCGACGACAACAGCCGCGGATCGCGGCGCCGCTGCCGTAGCAGGCCGCATATTTGCCGATGGGTGCACCATATCAAGGAAACGCCCGCCGCTCGGACGCCTCGTTGCCGGGGGTCGGGATGGCATCTCAGACGGTTTTTCTGCAGCCGCTGTGGCGTCAGCTTTATTAACAATGTCAACGTGAGGTTTTGTCCCCACTGCTAACACTGGGTGCTTCGACGGATCGGCCAGATCCTGTTTCAGCGTATCTAACTCAGTAATATGCGGGTCGGAGTCTTTTATCGGCTCCGCGGACCAATTTTCAACGAGTGTTAATTCCTTCACTGTCTCGATGGCCGTATCGCCGATTTTCTCAGCAACCTTGCCTAGCGCGTCGTACTTAGGCTCTTCGCCTTTTTCGAGCGTCGTATTGACCGTCAGCGTTTTCGTCACAGCCTTGGTATCTTCCAGCGTCTGGTCGCCGACCTTGCCCATTAAGCTGTTGACGGCTTTATCGAGTTCATCGAAATCAAGATCGGTCATTACTCGTCTACTCCGTGGGCTGCCGCTACAATTGCACCAAAACCAGGCACCGACAAACTGGCGCCACCGACCAACAACCCATCGATACCCTCGGTATTCAGAAAGGTCTTTGCATTGTCAACCGACACACTGCCGCCGTAAAGCACGCGGACATCATTTGCAGCCTTTTCGCCGTATAAATGCGCAATCTGGCGTCGAATCGCCCGGACAGCCTTTTTGGCGTCGTCCGGCAAGGCGTTTTTGCCCGTACCGATGGCCCAGACCGGTTCGTATGCAATCGTCACTTGGTCCATCTCTTCGCTGGTCACATTCGCCAGTCCGCCGAGCAGCTGATCATGAATCACGTCCAGCGTTTCACCAACCGCCCGTTCATGAGCCGTTTCACCGACACACAGGATCGGTCGAATATAATTACGCAGCGCTGCCTGGACCTTAGAGCGAATGTCTTTGTCGTGCTCACGAAAAATATGCCGGCGCTCGCTGTGACCAATAATGGCGTACTCAACCAGGCCGCACAGCTGTGCAGCCGAGACTTCACCGGTAAACGCGCCGTGGTCGCGCCAATACAAATTCTGCGCCGCCAGCTTGAACTGACGCCGATCGACTTGCAAGCTCAAGGGCTGCAACGCCAGCATCGTTGGCGCCAAGACCACCTCGACATCTCGGTGGACGTCGACGCTTTTGGCTAACTGATGCACGAACAAACTGGCCTCGTGGATACCCATGTTCATTTTCCAATTCGCGACAATCAATTTCTTCTTCGGATTAGTTCCTGACATTTCGCTTACGCTTTCTACTCGCTAGTTTATAGCAATCTCCTCATGAATTCCAGCTTCTACCGCTGCCGGCTGTCCCGCGTCGAGCAGACTTTCCACGCCAGGCAACTTGTTGCCGGCCATCAGGTCCAAGCTGGCGCCGCCGCCAGTCGACACGTGCGTAAAGCTGCCGCCCTTTTTAGAGTCCCATTTGAGGACGAAATCAGCCGTATCGCCGCCGCCCACAATCGAAGTGATGTGCGGGTGCGTCGCCAGCGCGAGTGCCATGCGGGCCGAGCCATGCGCGAATTCACGCAGCTCGCTCATACCGAGCGGCCCGTTCCAAATCACGGTCTTGGCCTCGACAACGATAGAGGTAAAATGCTCGATACTGTCGTCACCAATATCGAGCGCCATTTCGTCGGTTTTAATCCGGTCAAGCGCTTGATTTTGGCGCTTGGCCGATTCGTCGACCTTGGTCGCCACCGCCACATCGGACGGCAGGACGACAAACTCATCAACTTTATCGCCGACTTTTTCCTTAGCCGCGGCATAAATCCCGTCCAGAGTTTCCTGCTGACCCTCTTCGACCTTGCTGGCACCGACATGCACGCCCTTGTACGCCAAAAACGTGTTCGCCATCGCACCACCGACCAGAACGATGTCAGAAATTTTCACAAAGCGCTCGACTACCTTGATCTTGTCGCTCACCTTGGCGCCGCCCAGGACCGCCACCAGCGGACGAGCCGGATTTTCCATAGCCTCGGTAATTGTCACATATTCCTTTTCCAGCAGCAGACCGGACACGCTCGGCAGCAACAACGTAATCGCGTGCGTGCTGGCATGCGCCCGGTGCACGACGCCAAAGCCGTCCTGAACGAAGTAGTCAGCCTGCGCAACATGCGCGATACCCTTGGCGAACTCCTCGTCGTCCTCTTCCTCGCGCTTATCAAACCGCAGATTCTGCAGCATGACGATGCTCTTTGGGGGCGCGTTTTTAACCGCCTGATAAGCAGCGTCGCCGATCGTATCATCAACAAAGGTAACTTCTTGGCCGATCAGCTCACTCAGACGCACCGCAGCCGGTTCCAGGCTGAACTGCAAATCGTGGCCCTCGGGACGCCCTAGGTGGCTGATCAGCACCAGCGAACAGCCCCTTTCTAATAAATACCTTAGTGTAGGCAAGCCGGCGCGGATCCGCAAGTCGTCGCTGACCTTGCCGTCTTTTAGCGGTACATTGTAATCAACTCGAACCAAAACCCGCCTACCATCCAGAGGAATGTCATGGATTGTTTGCTTGAAAAATCCCACCCTTTTATCCATAAGCTTTATTCTAACACACGTACACGAATTGTATCAGTGCCGCCGATGAGTCCTGGCTGACGACCGCTGACAATCACAACCGTGACCGGAGAGACTTCGCCAAAGAAGCCCACGGCTTTCAGTTCCCGTGCCAGATCCAGTCCGGCTTTTTCACCGTCGGGTCGGACGAACGATTTATTCGCATAGCTGAGCCCCAGTTGCTGAGCAGAGCGGGGTTCGCTGGTCACGCTGATAATCGGTAGGTTCGGCCGGTGGGCGGCAATGCTGGCCGCCGTCGCGCCTGATTTCGTTTCGGCGACGATCACGGACGCGCCCAGCTCTTCGGCCAGGGTAACCGCGGCCGTGCTGATCGCATCACGCTGGGATTTGACGCCGGAAATATAATCACTGATAGTCGCGACCGAGCTGTGTTCCTGCGTGTACAAGATCACTTTTTTCATCGCCTTGACCGTTTCGATAGGATAGCGGCCGTTCGCCGTTTCGTCGCTCAGCATCACGGCGTCGGTACCCAGAATCACCGCCGTCGACACGTCGCTCACCTCGGCGCGCGTCGGTTCCGGCGCGTCAACCATGCTCGCCATCATCTGCGTGGCCACGATCGACAATTTGCCGTACTTGCGACACAAGGCGATGATTTTGCGCTGCACGATCGGCACGATTTCAGTGCCCGCCTCGACGGCGAGGTCGCCGCGGGCCACCATGACACCGTCACTGACTTTGACGATTTCCTCGAGTACATCCTCGCGGACGGCCGCCTTAGTCTCGACCTTGGCAATAATATGTGCCGTCGAGCCATGGCCCAGCAGTATCTGCCGCAGGTTGTTAATATCGTCCGCCGACTGCACAAAACTCAGCGCGACATAATCGATATCCTTGGTCGCGCCGTATTCGATATCTTGCAGATCCTTAGGCGTCAAAATATCACCGCCGAAATCCGTCTCGGGCAGATTGATGCCCTTGCGGCTCATCAAGACGCCGTCATTTTCCACCTTGACCACGATTGAAATATCATCCTTGATTCTGACCACCGTCGTGCGGACTTTGCCGTCGAACAAATATAGCGGCTGGCCCTCTTGGACCTTTTCGGCCAAATTGTACTGCACCGGCAGCAGCAGGCCGCCGTCATGCTCGACGCCGTACTGTAGTGTCAGTTCGTCGCCCTGTTTTACCTCGACATCATGCTGCAAATTACCCAACCGAATCTTGGGCCCTTGCAGATCCTGCAGAATCGCCACCGGCTTGCCACCGCGCGCACGGATCCATTCGATTTGCTGGTCCCGCTCCTCGTAGCTGCCGTGGCTAAAGTTCAGTCGAAAGCCATTGACGCCCGCCAACACCAGTTTGTCGATCATGTCAGGACTATTCGTTGCCGGACCGATAGTGGCCAGAATTTTCGTTCGTTTAAAGAGGATGCTCATGTGGGTCGATTATAGCACGCGACATCTGTTAATAACAGGGCGCCGCCTCTAGCGAGCAACGCGCAGTACGATTTTCATCGTCCCATGTTAAAAAATGGGACGAGCCACGGTGTATGGCTCGATCCAATCGTCCCGAAAAAAGCTACTAGATCAATGGCGTAGCTGGCGGTGAGCCGGCATCGCGCTTTTGCACGTCAGCTTCTTTCCTTTGCGCCGCAGCCTCTTTTATCCGCGCATTGGCAGCCTGAGTAGAAAAGTTGGCCCCCTGTTGACGCAAGTCTAGCACTTTCCTATTCAAATTATCTGCCTCCTGATATTTTTGATTTGCTTGTTTTTGTAGGTCCTCCGAACTTGCCATTGTCGCCCCCTTATTTCATTAATACCATTGCCTTGTATTCAGATTGTACCGATACCACATATGATAAGCTATGGGATTCTTAACAAAAGCACGAGGTCACTGCGCCACCGGCTCTCGGTATTTACCAACAAAACCGCCGTTGAGCCGAGTAGACGGCTAAAACGGCGTATTTACCTCGGCCACAGATTTGCGGCCAGGTGTTTCCAGACCTTTTTTAACTGTTCGATTAATTCCCCGTTCTGTGTCTCGAAATCAAAGCCCCGGACATGCACCAGTTCAATCGCCAACACATACGTCGCCAGGCCGATCCCGTGCTCCCGTTTATCTTCCCGAATTTCAATGCCATCAAAGTGAGCAAATTTAATTCTGCCGCGGTTTTTCGTAATAAAATCGCACGTTCCGACGGGCTCGTTACCCTCAAAGATAGAGATTAAATCGAGGGTTTCATTGTCAAACTCGTAGACGGGCTGTACCTGTATACGTACCCCAGGAAGCGTCGATTCGAATCAAGTTGCTCGCGGATTGAACTCATTAGAAATATTTTACCATAAATATGATTAAAATGCAATATTAACACCATGCAGCACCAACATTCCATGGGTGAACTCCTTCGGAGTTCGGTTTTCTGCGAAAACCTACCATATCCAAGGTGGAACCCCTTGTACGATAGCTTGCGGTTGATGTATGTCAAATTACGCGATCTGGGCTGGGATGATATTGATGGCGAGATTATTCTTCCAGAAAGCGAGGATGATAATGCGCAACATATTCCGTAGACCCGTAAATGGTTCGACTCTAGTGGCGTCAAAACTCTACGACCAAGATACGTTTTATGACATGTTCATGTCTGACTTAAAAAATACGAAGTCCGGGGTACTAATTGAAAGTCCCTTCATCACGGCAAGACGAATGGATACTTTGCTACCTGTGTTCATCAAATTACGCCAAAGGGGTGTTTACATTGTAGTGAACACCCGCAACCCCGAAGAGCACGATTACGAATACGAAGAGCAAGCAACGATTGCCATCCGGGCAATGCAGGAAATTGACATCAAGGTATTTTATACCGTCAAACACCATCGCAAACTGACCGTTATCGACAAAGAGATACTTTGGGAAGGAAGCCTTAATATCCTCTCCCAGCATGACAGCTGCGAGATGATGCGGAGAATAGAATCAAGGGCATTAGTGGAACAGCTGCTGAAATTTATAGGGATGAATAAATACCTGTAGGTAATAAAGTGGCAACATTGCAAAAAACACTTATGTATGTTATACTATATACCGAACCTTAACAGTTCAGTACTCCCTTTGAGGATGGCGTTTTGTACTTTACGAATAAAGTATGAAGTGCCGTCCTCAACAACAGTTGAGACCACGACTGCAAAGTGCAGAGCGTGGATGAACAGCGGCGTGAAAGGGGTGCCCAATGGGTACCAAAGCAACATACGAGCAGGAAGGCAGGCTCTCGCGAGCCGTGCGCAACCTGGTCGACAAATCCGTCGTTGGCGTTCTCGACATCGAGGCCGTCATCGGTCAGGTGCAACAGATTAGCGATGGTAAGTTCGCCGTCGCAGCGAACCTGCCCGACTGGTACGTCTCGCCCGAGCTCAGGCTCGCACAGGCCCGTCAGCTGAACAAGCAGCGCAAGTGGGGTTTCAAGGAGGCGGACTTCCCGTCCGTCCCCGAGGACACCACCAAGCTGTGGCTGCTGGTCGTCAACCTGCCCGGCAAGGGCGGCAAGGCGGCTCTCCAGCGCACGGTTGACGACAAGTGGGACCTGATCGAGGCTCCCGCCGGTTACACCAAGTACCGGTCTTCGGAACTCCTGACGGATCCGGATCACCTGCGGCTGGCTCCCGGTTACGACTTCACCACCGGTGTCTACTGGGTCGAGTTCGACCCGGACACCTACCAGGGCAAGTCACCCGAGGTCGCTCTCAAACAGGCTGATGACAACAGCGAACGCCTGGCGGGTACCGAGGTTCTGGACGCGATCTGGCAGTTCCCGGATTGGTCGTTGACCTGGTTCCGAAGCGGTAAGCCCGCTCCGAACCTGTCCGGTCTCCAGTTCCGCTGGGACGATGGTACCGTCTGGTCGAGCGTCTTGTACGTGCTCCGGTGGGACGTCAGCCGCGAGTTGAAGCTGCACGCCCGCTGGGCCGGCCACGGCAGTTCGTTCTGGGCGTCGCCCCGTGTCAGTGGAGTGCGGAACTAGGAACTTGGTTCCTTGGTATCCGGAAGGATCTCGTGCCCTTGGACTTCGGTCCTTGGACGCGAGTATCCTTCCGGATACCGCAACACACTTTATGGTTATGTATCCGTCCTCTGCGAAGTAGAGGCGTTTTTATTTCTGCTAAAATCGAAAATGGACTTGCTATTGAACATGCGTTTACGGATGTATGTCGCCAGTCCCGTGTTTTGAAACTGACAGAGTTTTCGTGTCTATGGATGCGAAAAGCGCGCAGGCAAAATATCGAGCACTCCGTGCGGTCTGCTGGAGATAAGAAGTATCTCGTATAAAATACAAAATTTGGATGCGTCTGGATTTGGTGGTGCGTGATGGCAGATCGCGCTATACCGACTGGTCGAACGTCTTGTACGTGAACCGGTGGGACGACAACCGCAAGTTGAAGCTGAACGCCAACTGGGCCGACAACGACAATTCGAACTGGGCGTCGCCCCGTGTCAGGGACTGCTCGTTATAGATTTCAGCCAGCCTCCCAGCATGCGGCCGATTTCACTACAAGTGGAATCAAGCTGCTGGTAGGTCTGGTTGGAAACACATTGACAATCTTTGCAAAGGTTCAGAAGCAAGCGGAGGCTATCAAGCCGTACGGATGCTTCTTGCAGATTGGCAGCCTTGCGCTCATTATTGCTGACGCTTGCCGCCCTAAGGCATAGGCGAAGCAACTCCAGCATCTCGTTCTGGCAGCATGCGCCCAGACCGTAACGCTCCGACTTTGGAAAGCGAATCAGACATTCATGAAAGGATTTATATAGATGATAGATGCTCGTGATGATAGGAACATTCTGAAATTGAGAGGGCAAATTCCTCTCTCTCTCAATAACCACGCTCAGACCGCCGATTCTTCATTAGATATTACTGACATTGTTTCTATTAAAGCATTAAGCCGCGCCCGGCAAAAGTTTTCGCGCGGTAAAAAATCCCGCAAGGACGTAGCCGACTATCAGAAGAACCTTCGAGCCAATCTCGCTAAGCTGCACCGTTCATTAGTAACGGGTGACTATACGCACCATGCGTACGAACGTTTTACCATACATGACCCAAAACAACGACAGATCCACAAGGCAACCGTTGCCGACAGAATAGTACATCAGGCTGTAGTGAGCGCTATCGAACCAATTTTCGAGCCAAGATTTATCTATGACAGCTACTCGTGCCGTATCGGCAAAGGAACACATCGTGGCGTGAAGCGTCTAAAAACGTTCCTATTGCAAGCGGGTCGCAACAACACAAAGAAGGTCTACGCGCTAAAATGTGATATCCGCAAATATTTTGCGTCAATTGACCACGAAATACTACTTCGTCTGATTGCTGCAAGAATTGAAGACGAGGCCATCCTCGAGCTCATCCGGTCGATTATTTTGAGCCATGGCGCCGAAGTTGGCAAAGGAATTCCGCTCGGTAATGTCACCAGCCAGCTATTCGCGAACATTTACCTTCATGAGCTCGACTGGTTTTTGAAGCAAACAGTAGGCGTTCGTCACTACATTCGTTACTGCGATGACTTCGCGGTCGTGTCATCAGATAAGGAATATCTTCAGGACCTTATAGAACCAATCCGACAATTTCTAGCCGAAACATTAAGCATTCATCTGCATCCGAACAAAGTAACGATCCGTTCATGGGATCAGGGTATAGATTTCTTGGGCTACGTACAGAGGCCACATGTAACAACAATTCGCACCAAAACGAAGCGTCGGATGCTTGCTAAAGTGGCAGAACACAACCTCAGTTCATATCATGGTATCTGTTCGCATGCAGATGAATACCGGCTAGGGCAACTTTTGTACGTGGTTGCGTGGAAAAAGAGTGTAAGTAACTAATCAAAACGGAAGGCTTCAAAAAGCACCTTTCGTTATGGTAGACTCTTAGCCAACAGGGAGTCGAACCCCGTAACAGATACGAAAAAATGCCCGAAAGTCATTTATGACTTCTAGGCATTTTTTCTCATCTGTAAACCTATTTTGGTGATCCCGCGGAGAATCGAACTCCGATTGCCAGGATGAAAACCTGGTGTCCTAACCGTTAGACGACGGGACCGCATTTCGAGTAATGAGCGAAAGA
>Ga0335070_10007256_pt1 | contig 13000 bp, 13 predicted proteins | sample Lox_Sample_13_FD_206722 | JGI IMG/M metagenome (GOLD analysis project Ga0335070, IMG submission 206722) | Soil microbial communities from Loxahatchee National Wildlife Refuge, Florida, United States - Lox_Sample_1.3 | ecosystem: Environmental > Terrestrial > Soil > Wetlands | place: USA...
ATCCCGTGGGGCGAAACCGGTCCCGCCAGTGGTCAGGATGATGTCCACCTCACCGCCGGCGGCCCATTTCTCGAGCGTCTCGCTCAGGATTTTCATCTCGTCGGGAACCACCGCCGTTTGAGCCACCCTCCAGCCCTGGTCCAGGATCAGCTTCTCGAGCGCTGGCCCGGAAAGATCGGGGCGCTCGCCGCGCGAGGAACGATCGGAGACGGTCAGGATGCCGATTCGCAGGGTCATCTATTCGAGCTCCTTGCCGAAGATATAAACCTCGTCCATGCGTTTCCAACCGCGCCGGTTGTAAAATGCCATGGCCTGGTGGTTGTCGGTGGTGACCAGCAAGTAGCAGCGAATGCAGCCCTTGAGGCGAAGCCGATTCTCGAGCTCCTCCATCAGCAAGCTCCCGATCCCCTCTTCCTGGTATGGCCCGGCGACCGCCAGGTGATAAACCATCCCGCGCCGGCCGTCAAAACCACCGATCACGGTGCCGACGATCCGGCCATCCACCTCAGCCACCAGGAACAGGTCCGGATCACGCTGGAGCTTCTTGTGGATCTCTTCGGGTTCATCCGACCGGCGAAGCTGGATGCCGTTACCGGCATGCGCCCAAATCTGGCGAGCTGCGGCATAATCGTCCGGATATTGGAATTCGCGCAGGTGAACCGAACTCACAAACCCTCAAACACTCAACTACGAAGTTTCTGGATCAGATCCTCGGGCATGTACGGTTTGAGCAGGAAGTCGTCCGCCCCTGCGGCGAGACATTCCTCGGTCTTATCGATACCAGAGGTCATGATCACCTTGACTGCTTTCAGATCCGGAATCTTGCGCATCTCCCGGATGATATCGATCCCGTTCTGGTCTCCGAGGAAAATGTCCAGCAGCATAAAATCGGGTTTTTCACTGCGAATATTATCGAGCAGGTCGCCGTGCTTGTCCAGTAGAGTCTCCACTTCGTACCCTTCCATGCTGAGCAAGGTTTTCAGGAGGGATACCATGGTGTAATCGTCCTCAGCCAGCAACACTTTTTGCATGGGCATTATTTCCCTTATGCGTGGATTTTGGTTTTGGAACGGGGCTGACCGGTTTCTCGAGGGCAGCTTTCAGGACGTCATCCACGGTTTCAGCGAAAATAAAATTGAGCGTTTTCTTGATTTCCACCGGGATGTCTTCCAGATCCTGGGAATTACGCTTGGGCAGGATAATGGTCTTTAATCCGGCACGATGGGCAGCCAGCATTTTTTCCTTGATCCCGCCGACCGGCAGAACCTGCCCGCGCAGGGTCACTTCCCCGGTCATGCTCACCCCTTTCTTGACCGAACGGTTGGAGATGAGCGAGACCAGCGCGGTTGCCATCGTGACGCCAGCCGAGGGACCGTCTTTGGGTTGGGCTCCTTCCGGGATGTGCAGATGGATGTCCGCTTTATCGAAGAAATCCTTCTGCAGGCCCAACTGTTCGGCATGGGAACGGACGTAGGAGAGGGCGGCGCGAGCCGACTCCTGCATGACGTTGCCCACCGAACCGGTGACCTGGAAACCCTTCGCCCCGGGCATGCGCGCCGCCTCGATGAACAAAATATCGCCGCCAAAAGGAGTCCAAGCCAGGCCCGGGACGACGCCCGGAATGGAGGTGCGGACATCGATTTCCTCGGTCGCCAGGAAGGGTGGATGACCGAGCAGCTCGCGAACCACCTTGGGCGTGATCCTGGCGGAATGCTTCTTCTTCTCGGCAATGCGCGTGCCGACTTTGCGACACACGGCGCCGATCTTGCGCTCCAGGTTGCGCACGCCCGATTCGCGCGTGTAGGTGTTGATGATGGTCTTCAGGGCTTCTTTCGTGAAGGTCATTTCCTCGGGGCGCAAACCGTTCTCGCGCGTCTGGCGCGGGACCAGGTAGCCCTTGGCAATGGCGATCTTTTCACTTTCGGTGTACCCCGAAAGGTGGATGATCTCCATGCGGTCCATGAGCGGGGCCGGGATGGTCTCCAGCTGGTTGGCAGTCGTGATGAAGAACACCTGCGAGAGATCGTACGAGACCTCCAGGTAGTTGTCGCGGAACTCGACGTTTTGCTCCGGGTCGAGCACTTCGAGCAGCGCTGAAGCCGGGTCGCCGTGAAAGTCGAAGGTCAGCTTATCGACCTCGTCGAGCATGAAAACAGGGTTCTTCGATTCCACTCGCCGCAGGGCCTGCAGGACACGTCCCGGCATGGCGCCGATGTAGGTCCGGCGGTGGCCGCGGATTTCGGCCTCATCCCGCATACCGCCCAACGAGATGCGGATGAACTTGCGCTCCATGGCCCGGGCGATGGACTGCCCCAGCGAGGTCTTGCCCACGCCAGGCGGGCCGACGAAACACAGAATGACGCCTTCCCGCTCGCGGCGGATTTTATCCTGGGAGGGGGCTTTTACCTCGTCCTTGCGCTCCAGGCGGAGCTTGCGGATGGCAAGGAACTCGAGAATGCGCTCCTTGACGTCTTGCAGACCGTAATGGTCCTGGTCGAGGATCTTGCGGGCATGGGCGATGTCCAGGTTGTCGGTCGTCCCCTTGGACCAGGGCAGGGAGACCAGCCAGTCGAGATAGGTGCGGATGACGCCGTACTCAGCCGCCGCGGTGGGCAGGTGCGAAAGCCGCTCCAGCTCCCGGTTGGCCTGTTTTTCGGCTTCCTCGGGCATCTTGGCTTCGGCGATCTTCTTGCGGAACTCCTCGATCTCGACAGCCTGCTCGTCCCTCTCGCCCAGCTCTTTCTGGATGGCCTTCATCTGTTCGCGCAGAAAGTAATCGCGCTGGACTTTCTCGATTTCCGAGCGGGCCTCGTTCTGGATCTTCTGCCCCAGCTGCAGGACCTCGACTTCGTGGACCAGGAAATCGACCAGCTTCTCCAGCTTGGCCTTGGTCGAGTCGAGCTCCAGGAGGGTCTGGGCATCCTGCAACTCGATGCGCTGGAAATTGGCAATCGTGTAGACCGTCTGCAGCGGGTCCTCGAGCGAGGTAATCGAAGTCACCAGCTCGCGTGGGATGGAAGGCGTCAGGGTGGAGATCTGCTCGAACTGGTCACGGGCGCTGCGCGCCAAGGCCTCAATCTCGAGGTTGGATTCGATCGTCTCGGGAATATATTCGACTTTCGCCTTGAGATAGGGTTCTTCCTGAACGAACTCCGAGATGCGGAAGCGCGCCAGGCCCTGGACCAGCAAACGGATGGTGTTGTCCGGAGCGCGGAACAAGCGATGGACCGTGGCGATGGTCCCGACGGGATACAGATCCGCCGGTCCGGGATTCTCCAGATCCGGGTTGCGCGCCGCAACCAAGCCGACCAGCTTATCCGACGTGGCTGCGACGTCATCCACCAGGTGGATCGAACGCGGCTGTCCGATGGTCAACGGGACGGCGGTTTGAGGGTAGACGACTACGCCCCTCAACGGCAAAACAGGCACCACGTCGGGGAACTTGATTGCCTCACCCTCCACCGGCTCGGCGCGCGTCTCTATCTTTTGGGGCTCCTCTTTCTTCTGCAGACGCGTAAATATGGAAGGCAGGAACACATCCTCGATCGAGGCGTCCGTGTCTTCAATCCAGTCGAAAATATCCATGCGGCCTGCATGCCAGCGGGAAGCAGTCATGCGTTTATAGTCATCCTTTTATGGCAATTTTCTTGGCCTTGCTCTTGGGAAAGATGACGCTCAGGAATCCATCCTGGTATTCTGCTTCGACCTTATCGACATTCACATCCAAAGGCAGCTCGATCGCGGTGCTGAACTCTCCGAAGCGGATTTCCATCTGGTGATAGGCGCGCCGGTCTGGGCTGTCCGGACGTACACCGCTGATGACTAAAAAATTCCGGTCTATGTTGATGGCAAAATCCGATTCGCGCATTCCGGCGACTTCCACACGCACCACAAAACTGGCTTCGGTCTCATAGACGTCCGTCGGAGGACTCCAGGAATAGGAGCGGGCGTTGACCTGCCAGCCGATCGCCCGGAGGGTGACATACGGTTTTTCAGGGGAAAAATCGAGTTTTCTGGTCAATGCAGCCATAACACCAGCTCCTTATCCAACCAACGCTGCCCTGGCAGCTTCCAGCACCGCATCGTAAGCGGGCTCGACGCCCAGCGCCGGCATGTAGGCCACATAGACGAGCTTGCCGGCCCGGTCGACCACGAAGACAGCCCGGCGCAGGAGGCGCGCTTCTTTGATCAGACAGCCGTATTTCAGGCCAAAGTCAACCGCCATGTGATCGGAAAGCACCGTCAGCTGATCGACTCCCGCCGCGCCGCACCAGCGTTTTTGGGCATAGGGCAGATCGGTGCTGATGACCAGGATGGCAATGTCCTTGCCCAGCGATGCAGCCTCCTGGTTGAAGCGGCGGGTTTCCCGGTCGCAGACGTCCGTGTCCAGCGACGGAACAGAGGCGATAATACGGACTTTCCCCCGGGTATCTGTCAGGCCCTTGAATGCAGCCCACTCGAGGGTCTGCGCGGAAAACTCCGGGGCGGTTTCACCCAGCTTGAGGTCCGCGCCGACCACAGTTGCGTCCTGTCCCCTGAACTTGATGATCCCGAATCTTTCGAGTGCCATAGAGTTCTCCTGGTTAACCGATAAGGATAGAAACCGAAGACTCGAGCGCCCCTGGCGGGATTCGAACCCACAACCAACAGCTTAGAAGGCTGCTGCTCTATCCGTTGAGCTACAGGGGCCTGTCTTATGCCACGAAAGGTCTTAAACCCTTATAAACCCGCGGCCCGGCAATCGTGTGCAAGATGACCTCCGCAGGTCGTTTCAAGCGCAGGCTTAATTCTTCCGCCGACATCGGGGTGTTGCCGCTCGCCAGCAGCACCCGGAAGACGCCATCCACCAGGGTGGTGTGATCGGTTATAAAATCCACCTGCCGGGCGCAATGGTTGATCAGCACGTGCTGGAGGCCGTCGATGGGACGGACTTCGGCAGTCTCCGGATCGATCCAATCGATCAATTGGCCCTCGGGCAGGTTGGCGAAAGCCGCCTGATGTTCGCTGCACAGCATGCCTTCCAAGGCAACGCGCCAACTGGTATCGTTTTGCCGCCACCAATCAAAATCGATATGGAACGGCGTCTTCACAGTCGGCTTGATCAGGCTGAATTTCTTCACCTCACTCATCCCCGGCCTCCGTCTCGGCCATGCGGAAATGGAGGTCACCGACATGTTTGTAACCTGACTGCCCTGCCAGGAAAACCATCAACGGCGCAGGCGGGCAGCGTCGAACCACATTCAGAGCCGAATACAATTCCTGGGCATGGACATGCCCCTGGACATTAAGCTTTACCAGCTCTTTCATCATATCACGCACCAGAACATCGAAGGAGGAGTGCTGTTTACCGATCTGGGTGCAGGCTTCGTCCACACCCTGCACATCCGGAACGGCGATCACCATCCGCTCGTTGAAGTCGCCGGTGATGTTCTGTTTGAGCATGGCAAAAACGATTCCACCGTCGCTCCCCACCAGGACCGTCCTCACCCAATCCCGGGTCGGACGATGCACCTTGGCCTCGATGATCGTCTGGCCGGGCTGAGCACCCTTCCGCACCACAATCAGACTGCCCGGGTTCAGTCCGTACTTCTGGTAGTAATCCTTGAGGCCGTATACATAGCGGTGTTGACGGACCGCCCAGGCGGGGATGACGTTTTTTGTATGTGCGTCCACCAGGTCAAAGCGGATGCGCGGAGATTCGTAAGCCGTCGGGAACAACCCCCGCGCCCGGACGGAGACCGGGAGCGTGCCGGCGCGCCAGTGAGGGTATGTCAGGCTTACCGTAACTTCATCCGGTTCCTCTGCCGGCGGCTCACTTTCACCCAACTCGTCATCAATCTCGGCTTCCAACATCAGCATGTCGTGGCTGAGTTTCGAGCGGTCATATTCGATCGAGATGTAATGCAACGGCGCGGGGATCTGCTGCACGTCGGCTGGCTCGAGCCGCTTCAAACACCATAAGACCTCCCCCGCCGGTCCGACCTCATCAAAGCGGCCGTCTTCCTGAAGGGCATAATTCATCGAAAACTCGATCAGCTTCGGGTTGACGTTGCGAGGCAGCTCGATCTGCTCGACCAGGGATGAAGTCGGGAGGGGTTTGTCGTCCGCCTCTTCAAGGACAACATTGAGCATCTGATCGTCGTCGTCCGCATCGGTTGATTGATTGAGCTTGTGATCGGACAGACCGGCAGCGAATTGCCGCCTGAGACCGTCGTCAAACTCGACCTCGATCACCTCGAACTCCCCGGCCGAGGGATTGACGCCGGGGCGTTGAGAAATCACCTTTCCTTTTGCCCAATCTAACGCCGGAAAAACTAGACTGTCCCCAGATTGATAATGCTCTTTCGGAAGATAAGCCCTGCCAATGGACTGCTTTTGTTTGACGAGAATCTCCCGCTCACTGCGAACTCGCTCTTCGATGAGAACCGGGACAAGTTCATTCTCTGTAAGGGGTGTTTCCTTCTCGAATAAATAGTTGCTGACGAACTCCAGATCAATCTTGCTGAGGGAAAGATTTTTCCAGTAATCCGGAGGCAACGCGAGATTGACGCTAGCCATAATCTGCCTTCGTTGTAGATTACCCGCGCGGGGTACGTACTCGCTCCATGTTCTATCCTGAATGGCATAATTATACCCTACTTGACAGGTCGCCTTGCTTGACTTAGGATTGTTTCAAGGGAGCGCCAATCAGACTGCTTTAAAACCATGAACACACGACGTCAGCGCATAGGAGGCTGGGGAGAAAAAATTGCGGCAGAATATCTATCCGCCCAAGGCTACATGATTCTCGCCCGGAACGTGCGCACACCACACGGCGAGATCGACATCCTGGCTCGTCGGGAGCAGTTGCTCGTCTTCATCGAGGTCAAGACGCGTACGACGGAGGGTTACGGTTTTCCGGAAGAGGCGGTGACGGCCCGCAAGCAAGCCCACATGCTCGCGGCCGCCGAAGATTATCTGCAAAGCCATCCGGAGGATGCCGAGGCCTGGCAATTCGATGTCATCGCCGTGGAGGGAAAACCCGGCTCCGAGCCGCGCATCACCCACTTTGAGAATGTCATCGCCTGAGCACCGCCCGCTCCCATTGATTGTCATTGTCGGCCCGACGGCAGTCGGCAAGACGGAGCTTTCGATTCGACTGGCCGAGTGCCTGGACGGGGAAATCGTATCCGCGGATTCGCGCCTCTTTTATCGCGGCATGGACATCGGCACGGCCAAGCCGACCGCCATGGAACGTGCCCGCGTACCGCATCACCTCATCGACGTTGCCGATCCGGACGAGACCTGGAGCCTGCCCGTTTTTCAAAAGGCCGCCGCCGAGGCCCTTACGGAGATCCACCGCCGCGGCAGGCTGCCGTTCCTGGTCGGCGGAACCGGCCAGTATGTCCACGCCGTGACGCACGCCTGGACGCCTCCGTCCGTGGTCCCGGACACCCGCCTGCGCGCCGTCCTGGATAAGCTCAACCGTCTGAATGGATACGCATGGCTGCACGCCCGGCTGCAGCTCATCGACCCGGTCTCGGCCGCAAATATCGATCCGCGCAACACCCGGCGGACCATCCGGGCGTTGGAGATAATCTTTTCGACGGGGAAACCGGCCTCGGAGCAGCGCGGGCGGGGGGAGAGTCCCTACCGCATGCTGAGCATCGGATTGACCCGGCCGCGGCCCGAGCTGTACGCCCGCATCGACGCTCGCATCGAGGCCATGTTCGCCGCCGGATTCCTGGATGAGGTCTGCTCCCTGTTGGCGAAGGGGTACTCCCCTCACCTGCCGACGATGTCCGCCATCGGGTATCGCGAATGTGTCGAGGTTATTCAAGGCGGACTGCAGGTCGAGGAAGCCATCCGGCGCATGAAACGGTCCACGCGCGTCTTCGTGCGGCGGCAGGCCAACTGGTTCAGAATCGACGACCCCGCCATCCGCTGGTTCGAGGCCGGCCGTACCAGCCGCGACGAAATTGAGGCGTTTATCCGCTCATTCCTGCGCGCGGATAAATTGCAACATGCAGAATGAGGGATAAACAAGCTCGCTCCTGAGTGTAGCAGCTCCGCAATTCCTCCAGGCGGGGCTGTTTTATTTGACTCCCTCCCCCCAAACCGGTATACTCCTGAGTATGCCCGTTTTTCCCTGGCTTGCAAACTACGACTCCGGTATTCCGCCGCACCTGGAATATCCGCGCGTCCCGGTCTTCGATTTTCTTGACCGGGGGGCGCGCCGGTCAGCGAAACGGACCTGCATCATTTTCAAAGACAAGGTTTACACCTATCATCAGGTTACAAACCTGAGCGACCGGATTGCGGCATCCCTTCTGGCCTTGGGATTGCGCCGCGGCGATCGCGTTGGCCTGTTCATGCCCAACTCGCCCGAGTTCATCCTGGCTTACTTCGGCATTCTCAAGGCGGGCGGTGTGGTGGTCGCCATCAACCCCCTATACACGCCACCTGAGATCGCTCGCCAGGCGCGGGATGCCGGTCTGGAGATTCTGATTGCAGCCGGAACCTTGTACGAGCGCATCCAAAAAACCCGTGCCGAGAGCGGCGTCCGCTTAGTCATCGTGACCGGGGAGGTCGTCCCACAGACGGGCGATCTGCATTTCGATATGCTCACCGCGGAGCACGGGGGCACCGTCGTGAGATCCAAGAAATCCTCTGCGGTTTCGGTGCTCTCTGCGGTGAAGGAATCGATCCTCCCCGACGACGTCGCCCTCTTTCAATACACCGGCGGGACCACCGGCGTCCCGAAAGCCGCGGTAGCACGGCATCGCAACCTGGTCACCAATGCCCTTCAGTTCAAAACCTGGATGTCGACCCTGGAAGAGGAACAAGAGGTCGTCCTGCTGGCACTGCCCATTTTTCACATCTATGGAATGGTGTGCGGGATGCTGCTGGGGCTGGCCTTGCGCGCCGCGCTGGTGGTGATCCCGGACCCGCGCGACATTTCCGGCCTGCTGGCTGCCATCCAGGCCCACCGCGTCAGCTACTTCCCGGCCGCCCCGACCCTCTATAACGCGATCAACAACCATCCGGAGGTCATTGCCGGCAAAGTGGACCTGACCTCGGTGAAGGCCTGCATTTCGGGCTCCGCGCCGCTGATGAAGGAGACGAAGGAGAAATTCGAACGCCTCACCGGTGGGCGCATCTGCGAGGGATACGGCCTCTCCGAGGCACCGACCGCCACCCACTGCAATCCGCTGCGCGGCGAGAACCGCATCGGGTCGGTCGGACTGCCCCTCCCGGACGTCGACGCCAGGATCATCAACATCGAAGACGGTCGGACCGAGATGCCGGTCGGCGAAATCGGGGAGCTGGTCCTCCGCAGCCCCCAGGTGATGAAAGAGTACCACCGCATGCCGGAGGAAACCGCCAATGTGCTGCGCACGCTGGCCGGCGGGGGTGAACCCTGGCTGTTCACCGGCGACATCGCCCGCATGGATGCGCAGGGATATTTTTACATCGTGGATCGTAAAAAGGAGTTGATCAAGGTTTCGGGATACCAGGTCTGGCCGCGTGAGGTCGAGGAAGCGATCAGCTCGCATCCCAAGGTGCTCGAGGTGGGTGCGGCGGGCATCCCGGACGCCTACCGCGGTGAGACGGTCAAAGCCTGGATCGTGCCACGGAACGGTGAAAACCTGACGTCAGACGAGATCAAAGGATGGTGCCAGGACAGGCTGGCACCTTATAAAATCCCGACCCAGATCGAGTTCCGCAGCGAGCTGCCCAAGAGCATCGTCGGCAAGATCCTGCGCCGTGAGCTGGTCAGGCAGCACCTCGAAAAGGAAAATTGAACAGCGAGGGATAAAAAAGCGATGCACTGTGCAGTGCGTCGCTTTGGTTTTCAAGCCGTAGAGGGTTGGGGTGTTCCGCTTTTCTTGGGGATGGGCGGCGGGAAGATCGCCTCGAACTCCTCGCGGGTCAGGGTTTCGACCTCGAGCAGGCGATTGGCGACGTCGTCCAGCATCTTGCGATATTTCTTCAAGATCTTGCGTGCCTGTTCGTAGCATTCGTCCACCAGTTTGCGGACCTCGCGGTCGATCTGCTCGGCGACCGCCTCGGAATAGTCACGCTGCTCGGAAATCTCGCGGCCCAGGAAGATGAGCTCTTCCTTATGACCGTAAACCAGCGGGCCAAGCTCCTGGCTCATGCCCATGCGGGTGACCATTGCCCGGGCGATGCGGGTGACATTCTCGAGGTCCGACGAAGCGCCCGAGGTGATGTCGTCGAAGACCAGCTCTTCGGCGGCGCGCCCGCCCAATGCGCCGGCAAGCTCCGCCACCATCTTGCGCCGGGAAGTCAGCAAACGGTCGTCCTCCGGGCGGTACCAGGTCATCCCACCCGCCTGCCCGCGTCCGACGATGGTGATCTTCTGCACCGGGTCGGCCTCGGCGATGGCGTTCATGACGATGGCATGACCGGCTTCGTGATAGGCAATGATCCGCTTTTCCTCCTCGCTGATCAGCCGGCTCTTGCGCTCGGGTCCCATGATCACCCGTTCGATGGCCTCTTCCAGCTCGGGCTGTCCAATCGTTTTCTTGTTTCGGCGGGCGGCCAGGAGGGCGGCCTCGTTGATCGTATTCTCCAAATCCGCGCCGACGAAACCCGGCGTGCCGCGGGCAATGCTGCCCAGGTTCACGACCGGATCCAGAGGCTTGCCCTTGGAGTGGACTTTCAGGATGGCTTCCCGTCCGCGCATGTCGGGGCGGTCGAGGGTCACGCGGCGGTCGAAGCGGCCGGGACGCAGCAGGGCCGGGTCGAGGATGTCCGGTCGGTTCGTGGCTGCCACGACGATCACGTTGGTGTCGGTGTCGAAACCGTCCATCTCGACCAGCATCTGGTTCAGCGTCTGCTCGCGCTCATCGTGTGAGCCGCCCAGGCCGGCGCCGCGCTGCCGCCCGACGGCGTCGATCTCATCCACGAAAACGATGCAGGGGGAATGCCGCTTGGCCTGGTCGAACAGGTCGCGCACGCGGCTGGCGCCGACGCCGACGAACATCTCGACGAATTCGGAACCCGAGATCGAGAAGAAGGGTACGCCAGCTTCACCTGAAACGGCCTTGGCGAGCAGGGTTTTACCCGTTCCCGGGGGGCCGACGAGCAGGACACCTTTGGGGATGCGCGCACCCAGCTGGATGAATTTCTGCGGCTCCTTCAGGAACTCGACGACTTCCTTGAGTTCCTCCTTGGCTTCGTCCACGCCGGCCACGTCCTCGAAGGTGACCGTCGGGTGCTCGCCGCTGAACATGCGGGCGCGGGATTTCCCGAAGGACATGGCGGCATTATTACTGCCCTGGGCCTGGCGGAAGATGAACCAGAATAACCCACCGAGCAGAATGACCGGGAGGATATAACTCGCCAAGGTCAAGAGACCCGCCCAGGGGCTGGGAGGGTTGACCTCGATGGATACCTTGGAAAGATGGTCAGGAGTTACACCCAGCGCCACCAATTGTGACACCAGCGTCGTTTCCGGCTCTTTACGGGCTGTTTGTTCGATCGGACCACTTTCACCGGCCGAGATCACCTGCAAGCTGTTGTCGTCCTTGACGACAATTCGTGTTATTTTATCTGCCTGGATCTGTTGTGCGACCTCGCTGATGGTCAATGGTCCTTGCAAATTCGGTTGCTGCCGAACATTAAAGTAGACCATCGCGACAATCGCGATGAACAGTAACAAATAAATAATGTAAGATTGACGCCTTGAATTCACATGGACCTCCTGTCCGTGCGAGTAGATTATACCAACCTATGGGGGTCTATGCCAGATTCGGGCAATATAATATACAAATTTCTAATAAATTCTTCAGGCAACGGGGCAACGACCCACCGATCTTGTTCCGAGTCAGGGCATAATCAAGAAAAGTTCGCACCAAGTGGATCATCCCCAATTATCATGCTATACTTATGTGGTAAACTTCATTGAGACAGGCGGTCTCCCATGAGCAAGAATGATAACAAACTCATTCTATATATTGAAGATGAACCAGAGATGATCGACCTGATTCGCCTGATCCTCAACCGGCGCGGATTCGAGGTCAAGGGGGCCAACGGAGGGAAGGAAGGCCTGGAATCGATCCGCAAGGAAAAACCCGACCTGGTCTTGCTTGACCTGATGATGCCCGACATGGATGGTTGGGAAGTCTATCAGCAAATGAAAGCAGACGAAACCACGCGCGACATCCCGGTCATCGTCGTGACCGCCAAGGCGCAAAGCATTGACAAGGTCCTGGGCCTGCACATCGCCAAAGTGGACGACTACATCGCCAAGCCATTCAGCCCGCAGGAATTATTAAACAGCGTAGACAGCGTGCTCAGTCAAAAAAAACCGGCCTGAGCAGAAAGAAAATGGACGGGGCGCCTACCAACCGCCCCGTTTGTTATCAATGGCTATCGTCACCCTCCAAAACAAAAACCACCCCCTTCCAACCCGGCTGCAAGCCATTTATTGTAACAGCTTCTTATGTCGTCTGCGGGGATTGACGTTCCGCCGTCACCTCGATACGAGCGAAGGCTTGCTGCTCGTCGAGTCGCGTGACAGCCGTCTCGACGCCTCCATCCACATGCTGTTCGTGTTCATGGACCTTGGCGTGATCTGGATCAATTCCAAAAACGAAGTCGTCGACACCGTCCTGGCACGCTCCTGGCGGCTCGCTTATGCACCCCAGGCTGCTGCCAAATACGTTCTGGAAATCCATCCCGACCGGATGGGAGAATTCCAAATTGGGGATCTTGTCGAGTTCAACCATGCGTAGACGTTTTATCGTTATCGGACTGACTCTCATAATCGCCCTCTCCACGCAACCCGCTGCCGCACAGACGCCCACACCTTCCCCCGGACCGGTCTACATCGTCCAGAGCGGTGATTCGCTCTGGAGCATTGCCTTGCGTTTCAATACCACCATCACCGATCTGCAGACCATCAACAACCTTTCCGGCCAGGATATCTACGCCGGACAGAAGCTCGTCATCCCCGGCCTGGAAGGGATGACAGGCACGCTGACCACCCGGC
>Ga0335070_10007257_pt1 | contig 13000 bp, 15 predicted proteins | sample Lox_Sample_13_FD_206722 | JGI IMG/M metagenome (GOLD analysis project Ga0335070, IMG submission 206722) | Soil microbial communities from Loxahatchee National Wildlife Refuge, Florida, United States - Lox_Sample_1.3 | ecosystem: Environmental > Terrestrial > Soil > Wetlands | place: USA...
CGCTGTACATCGACCTGAGACTGCTCGTGAGCGACCCGGCGCTCATGGCGACGGTCGGCCGGGCCATGGCCGGGGTCCTCTCCGGGCTTGCCTTCGACCGGATTGCGGCCATTCCGTACGGCGGCCTTCCCATCGGGCAGGCGGTCTCCCTGGCCTCGGGAAAGCCTCTTCTCTACCCTCGCCGGGAAGCGAAGGACTACGGCACGAAGAAGCTGATCGAAGGCGCCTTCCGCTCCGGGGAGACGGTGGTCGTGCTGGATGACCTTGTCACAACGGGGGGCAGCAAACTGGAGGCCATCTCTCCGCTGACGGATGCCGGACTCGCGGTCCGGGACATCGTCGTCCTCATCGACCGTGAGCAGGGAGGGAAGGGCGAGCTTGCGGCGCGCGGCCTCTCCCTGCACTCCGTGCTGACCCTCGGAGGGCTTCTGGAGATCCTCGTCCGCCACGGGCGGATCAGCGAGTCGGTGCGCTCCGATGTGCGCGCAGCCCTCGATCTCACCTGACCTTTCCTGCCGGGTCGCCGGCGTGCGGCTGCCCACGCCGCTTGTGCTGGCCTCCGGCATCTGGGGAACCTCACCGTCCCTCCTGGAGCGCGCCGCCCGAAGCGGAGCAGGCGCCGTCACGGCCAAGACGTGCACTCCCGCGCCGCGGCGGGGACACCGCAATCCCACGGCCGTGGACTGGGGAGCCGGCTTGATCAACGCCATGGGACTTCCCAATCCCGGCGCGGAAGAGGAGGCAGACCTCTTGCGGGAGGCTGCGCGCAGGCTGCGTCCGCTCGGGGTGCCCCTGATTGCCAGCATTTCCGCAGACACCGCGGAGCAGTTTGCGCGCTGCGCGCGGCTCCTGTCCGAAACCGGTGCCGAGCTGATCGAGCTGAACATCTCCTGTCCGAATCTCGAAGCCGGACACGGAGAGATGTTCGCAGCCTCGGCAGAGGCGGCCGCTGACGTGACGAGAAAGGTGAAGGCCGTTGTGGATCTTCCCTGCATCGTGAAGCTCTCCCCGAATGTCGCTGACATCAGCGCCGTTGCGCGCGCGGTCGTGGACGCGGGAGCGGACGCCATCACGGCCATCAACACGATGCCCGGCATGATCATCGACGCGCAGAGCGGCCGGCCCGTGCTGGCCAACAGCTCGGGGGGTATTTCCGGCCCGGCGCTGAAGCCCATCGCCCTGCGGTGCGTGTACGAGATTGCAGCCGCCGTGGACGTTCCGATCATCGGGACCGGCGGCGTGCTCACCGGCGTGGACGCGGTGGAGATGATTTCCGCCGGGGCCATGGCAGTCGGGGTGGGTTCTGCCGCGTTTTACCGGGGCGAGCACACGTTCCAGCTCATCAGGGACGAGCTTGTCGAATGGATGAAAAGCCGCGGGGTGACGGGCCTCGATCGGATCCGAGGCAGGGCGCGTCGGCCGGCAGGCAGCGCCCCCGTCACCGAGCTTCCTCCTGTTCCCGGCTGGGAGAAGCAGCATGGATGAGCGCGGGACCATTCACCGGCCCTTCGGGGTTCTGGAAAGCATCCCGGAAAACTCCCGCACCGTCTCCCTGGTCCTCCGCGGCCGGATGAACGCCCGGCCCGGCCAGTTCGCCATGCTCTGGATTCCCGGCGCGGACGAAAAGCCTTTCAGCATCTCCGGGGCGGATCCGCTGATGTTCACGATCTCGCGCGTGGGGCCGTTCAGCGACGCCCTCCACTCCCTGGTTCCCGGGGATACCGTGTGGGCGCGCGGCCCGTTCGGCCGGGGCTTCTCCGCGAAGCCGGGCAGCGCGCTCCTGGTCGGCGGAGGATACGGGGCGGCCCCGTTGTCCTTCCTGGCTTCCGTTCTTGCCGCGGGAGCGGACGGCTCTCCGCCCCTCATCGAGGCAGCGCTGGGAGTCCGCACGTCGGCGGACCTGATGTTCCAGCGGCGCTTTGCTGCCCAGGGGGTGCGCGTTCACGTGGCAACGGAGGACGGCTCCGCGGGCACGGAGGGCCGGGTCACCGAGGTCGTGCGGCCTCTCCTCTTCTCCGGCCGCTTCTCCCGGCTGTGCGCCTGCGGTCCGGAAGGGATGCTGGAAGCGCTTGCAGCGCTCTGCCGGGAGGCGGAGGTGCCGGCAGAGCTCTCCTACGAGGCATACATGCGCTGCGGCATCGGCCTGTGCGGCGCGTGCGAGCACGAAGGCCGGCTCGTCTGCCAGGACGGGCCGGTGTTCCGCGTGCCGGCGGCGGAAGAGGCCCGGGTGGGCGGAGGTCTGACCCGGTGAAGCCCTTCTACGAGACGGCGGACCTGAAGATCCACCAGGCGGACGCCCTGACCACCCGCGCGGTGGCGCCGGAGAGCGTTGACCTGGTCGTGACGTCCCCGCCGTACAATGTTGATATCGCCTACGGCTCCCACGACGACGGCCTGTCCTACGCGGAGTACCTGGAGTTCAGCCGGGCCTGGATGACGCGGTGCTTCGCGTGGCTGAAGAGAGACGGACGCATGTGCCTGAACATCCCGCTGGACAAGAACAAGGATGGCCAGCAAAGCGTGGGCGCGGACCTCACCACCATCGCGAAGGAGATCGGCTTCCGCTACCACTCCACCATCGTGTGGAACGAGGGCAATATCTCGCGGCGCACGGCCTGGGGCTCGTGGATGAGCGCCTCCGCGCCGTACGTGATCGCGCCGGTGGAGCTGATCGTGGTGCTGTACCGGGAGAGTTGGAAGCGCACCTCGGGAAGCGGCACCACCGACATCGCCCGCCGGGATTTCATGGACTGGACGAACGGGCTGTGGACGTTCAACGGGGAGAGCAGGAAAAGGACCGGCCACCCGGCCCCGTTCCCGGTGGAGCTGCCGCGGCGCTGCGTGCTTCTGTTCAGCTTCGTGGGAGACACGGTCCTGGACCCGTTCATGGGCAGCGGCACGACGCTGGTCGCCGCCGGCAGCTGCGGACGCAAGGCCATTGGCATCGAGATCGATCCCGGCTACTGCGCCCTCGCGCAGAAGCGGATCCGGGCCGCGCTTGAAAAAACCGGCGCCATCAGCCACGATTCACGAAACTCAAGAAACCGAAGACAATGAAGATCCGCATCATCATCACGGGCGGCACGTTCGACAAGATCTACGACGAGATCCATGGGAGCCTCACGTTCAAGGACACCCACCTGCCGGAGATCCTGAAGTTCGTGCGCTGCACGGTGCCCCTGGAGCTGGAGCTGAACCAGCTCATCGATTCGCTGGACATGCAGACGGCCAACCGGCTGCAGGTCCTGGAGTCCTGCCGCAGGGCTCTGGAGGACAGGATCGTCATCACGCACGGCACCGACACGATGATCGAGACGGCCGCGGTGCTCGGAGAGGCAGCGCTCCCCAAGACCGTCGTCATGACCGGCGCCATGGTGCCCTATATCTTCAACAACTCCGATGCGGTGTTCAACCTGGGCTGCGCCATGACCGCCGTGCAGCTCCTGCCGGCCGGCGTCTGGGTCACGATGAACGGGCGCGTCTTTCCCTGGAACAGCGTGCGCAAGAACCGGGAGCTGGGAGTCTTCGAGGCGACCGCGGGGACCTGAACGCCGGCCCCGGCGCTTGATCGCGCGCTTTCTCTTCGCTTGCACACTTGGGCGAAAGCTGGTATCCCTTGGGAAACACACCAGGGGGACTCGATGCCTGATCTTTCCACAAGCTACATGGGCCTGACGCTCGCGAACCCCGTGATTGCGGGCAGCTCGGGCCTCACCGCCACGGTGGACGGCGTGAAGGCCGCCGAGGCAGGCGGGGCCGGCGCCGTCGTGCTGAAGTCCATCTTCGAAGAGGAGATCGCCGCGGACTACGAAGGGACCCTCGCGGATGCGAAGGCGCGGGGGATGAGCCTGGAGTCCTACGACTACTACGACTACGAGGTGCGGGGAGACCGCATCGCCTCCTACGTGGAGCTGGTGAGCGGCGCCAAAAAGGCAGTTCGGATCCCCGTGATCGCAAGCATCAACTGCACCTACTCCCACGAATGGGTAACGTTCGCGAAGGAGCTGGAGACCGCCGGCGCTGACGGCATCGAGCTTAACATGTTCTTCCTTCCCTCGGACCTCAAGCGCTCCAGCGCGGAACGGGAGAAGGACTACTTCGACATCATCGAGAAGGTGCTGGCCCAGGTGCGGATTCCGGTGGCCCTGAAGATCAGCCCGTACTTTTCCACCCTGGCGCAGATGATCCAGAGGCTCTCCCGGACCGGTGTCAAGGCGCTCGTGCTCTTCAACCGGTTCTACGCCATCGACTTCGACATCGAGAAGCTCGTGGTCACAGCCTCCAACAGCCTGAGCACGCCGGCAGAGCTCGCCGGGCCGCTGCGCTGGATCGCGCTCATGGCCCGGCGCGTGGGCTGCGACCTCGCCGCTGCCACGGGCGTGCACGACGCCGCCGGAATGATCAAGTCCATCCTTGCCGGCGCCCGGGCCGTCCAGGTGGTCTCATCGATGTATCGAAGCGGGCCGAGCCTCGCGCAGGAGATGACCCGCGAGCTTTCCGCCTGGATGGAGCGCCACGGCTTCCGAGCCCTGGGGGACTTCCGCGGCAGGATGAGCCAGGCGGAGAGCGAGGATCCGGCCGTCTACGAGCGGGTGCAGTTCATGAAGCACTTTGGGGGTTGAAGAAAGGCGGAAGGCGCCGCGGTTTCCCGTCGGCATCGATGCAGGCGAAGGTGAGCCGGGCGTCCACAAGAAGCTCGGTCCCTCTCAGCACTTTCTGGCGCAGCGTACATTTCACCGCTTTCGTTTCCTCGACTTCCGTCGTGACGTTCAGCGTCTCACCGAGCCGGGCAGGCCGGCGATACGTGATGTCCACGTGCGTCACCACGAGGAACATCCCCTGGTTGTGAAGGCCTGAGACGCTGGCCCCCGCCTCCTCCAGGTACTCCGTTCGCGCGCGCTCCATGAAGCGCAGGTAGTTCGCGTAGTACACGACGCCGGCAGCGTCCGTGTCCTCGTAGTAGACCCTCAGGCTGAAGCTGTGCGGCATGGCGCTGAGTATAGCGGACGGCGCAGCGCGTGCCGGCGGCTTGTGCTGTGCTGGCTTGTGCTGTGCTGGCTTGTGCAGCGCTGGCTTGTGCAGCGCTGATGCTGCCGGTATCCTGTACCGGGGAGGATTCCATGACCGAGCTTCTCTGCCATCACGATTCGTACCTCAAGGAGTTCGAGGCCCGGGTCGTGGAGGTCAACGCCGCGGAGCGATCCGTGGCCCTGGACCGCACGGCGTTTTTCCCCGGCGGCGGGGGGCAGCCCTGCGACAAGGGCTGGCTGGGCGAGGTCCCGGTCACGCGGACGGCGCGGCAGGGAGACGTCGCCTGGCACTGGCTGGACGGTGAACCGCCCGCGGTCGGCAGCACCGTCGCCGGAAGGCTGGACTGGGACCTGCGCTACCGGCTCATGCGGACGCACACGGCATTCCACATCCTCTGCGGCGTGGTCTGGCGGGACTGGAAGGCGCAGGTCACCGGCGGGAACATGGAGCCGCTGAAGGGCCGGATGGACTTCGAGTTCGAGACCCTCCACGGGGACCTCGTTGCCGAGATCGAGAAGCGGATCAACGCCGAGGTGGCCGCGGCCCGTCCCGTAGCCGTGAAGGTCCTCCCCCGGGAGGAAGCGTTCCAGATCCCGGACCTCATCCGCACGAAGATCAATCTGCTGCCCGAAGGCATTCGCGAGGTACGTATCGTGGAGATCCAGGGTCTGGACCTGCAGGCGGATGGCGGCACGCACGTGGCCAACACGCGGGAAGTGGGCAGGATCCGCGTTGCCGGTTACGAGAGCAAAGGGAAGATCAACAAGCGGATCAAGCTGGAAATCGGGGACTAGGTATCGGGTGCCCGGCACCGTGGACCCGCTCGCGTACGCTCAGCGCGCCAGGGAGTGATCGAGGAGCCAGCGATACAGCTCGGGATCCACGTACGCGCGGCGCCACGCAGCCTCGTGGTCACCGTCCTCGTAGCGGGTGAACCGGATGTCGGACCCGCAGGCGCCCAGCGCGGTCACGAGGACCTCGGACTGCCAGCACGGGACCGTCTGGTCCAGCGCGCCGTGGAAAGCCCAGATGGGGAGATCCTTGAGATCGCTGATCCGGGAGGGCACCGTCCGGGTCCCGAAGGAAAGCCCCCCGGCTATCGGCACGACCGCGGCAAATCGCCGGGGGAACCGAAGGGCGAACTCCCAGGCTCCGAAGCCTCCGAGGCTGAGGCCGGTGAGGTAGCGGCGGGACGGATCGGTGGCGTATCGACCCTCCACCTCGTCGATGAGAGCGTTCAGGGGCCCGATCATGGAAGTCCAGCTCTGAAGCTCGCCGGGAAGCTGGGGAGACACAACGATGAACGGGAAGTCCGTCCGCGTGGCAAGGGTCTCCGGCAGCGGGTGCTTCGTGAGGAGGCTCACATCCTCTCCCCGTTCGCCCCGACCGTGCAGGAAGACAAGGAGCGGCCATCTCACCTCCGCGTCGCGGCCGTACGTGTCGGGAAGGTACAGGAGGTACCTCACCGTCACGGCTTTCTGCGTGCCGTCCGCTGCAGTGAACTCAACGCTTGACGTCTGGGGATGCTGACCAATCACGGCTGGAACCTCCCGGCGCAGTATGTCATGCCCCGGTGGACCGGGGCAAGCGCGGGCAGATCACTGCACGTTGATCGTCCCGGTCATGCCCGCGTGGATGGTGCAGCGGTACGAGTACATCTTCACCGTTGTCGGAAAGCTGAAACTGAACATGCCGCCGGGAAGGATACTCCCGCTGTCGAAGGCCGGCGAGCCGGCCGTATCCGTCACCGTGTGCGCCACCGCGTCATAGTTCGTCCAGGTCACGGTGACCATGTTTGCGCCCGGAAAGGTTACCGAGGGGGGCTGGAACGAGTAGCCGGAGATGGAGACGGCCGCCATGTTGCCGCCGGTGTAGCCGGTTCCTCTCGTCGTTGTCGGGCCCATCGTGTACGGCGCGTACTGGCAGGCGGCGAGGGCCGCGCAGAGCACCAGAGCCGGAATCTTTCGAATTGCCATGAATCGCCTCTTCGCATCGATCAGGAGGTCCTCCGGCGGGACGCCCCGGCGGAGGATCTCTTCAGAGAAGGGCCCGCAAGGGGCCCGCCAGGATCAGGACTTGTTCACGAACTCGTCGATCTTCTCGAGGAGCTCGCGGGCGTTCTTGCTCCCGGCCTTCTCGAGAATGATGTACTGCTGCACCGCCTTGGCGAGGTTGCCCTGCTGGAGATAGGCCTCGCCGTAGTACTCGCGCGCCTCCGGGAAGTTCGGCTTGATCTTCAGGGCCTTCTCGTAGTACGTGAACGCCTCGTCCACGTTGCCCAGCTTCCTCGTGCAGAAGCCCAGCATGTTGTAGGCCTCCGCGTAGTCGCTCTTCAGGGCAATCGCCTTCTTGAAGTCGTTGACGGCATCCTGGTAGCGGCCCGCATTGGAGTTCGCGTACCCGGTCTGGTACAGGTCGTACGCGCTCGGCGCCCTTGCCGAGCCGCCGCCCATCCCGCCGCCTCCGCCTCCTCCTCCGCCGCCACCGGACCCAGCCGCAAAGACAGCGCCCGCTGCCGTGATGCAGATGATGAAAAGGATCACTCGTCGCATGGACCAACCTCCTGGGCACTCCGACGTGCCCGCGTGAGAGATTCTTCTGCGCCTCCCTTTCGGTGGCCGTGAATCTCCGTGTCCTGTAGATACGACGGTGATCAGGTGCCGGATCAGTTCAGGAGGAAAGCGCCGGATCAAGCCGGCCGGCCGAGTCCTGAAACTCCTGCATGAGGCGGCGTCGCAGGGCGGTGTCGGCAAGGCCGAAGCGAAGGCCGTTGAGGTTGAGCTGCCATAGCTCGGCCACGCTCAGGCCAAGCTCGTCCCGTGCGCGCTGCCATTCGCGCAGGAGATCCGTCCCGAAGAACGGGGGGTCGTCCGTGGACAGCGTCACGGGGACCCCGGCTTCCAGGAAGCGGCGTAACGGATGCGCCGCCACGGAGGGGACGACCTTCAGGCACTCGTTGCTCGTGAGAGCGATGTCGCAGCAGATGCGCCGCTCCGCCAGGAGCCGCATTACGGCCTCGTCCTCCACGGCGCGCACGCCGTGCTGGATCCGTCGGGCGCCGAGGTCCATCACGGCCTGGCGCACGTGCGCCGCGCCGCCGGTCTCCCCGGCATGGGCCACCACCGGGTATCCCGCCCGGCGGGCCCTGTCGAACCACGGAACAAACCCGCTGCGAGGCAGCCCCTCCTCCGGTCCGCCCAGTCCCATCGCGACGATGAGGGGGTTCGCTTCTTCTTCCAGGAGTTTCGCCGTGTACGGGCCGGACTGGTCGGCCGACTCCCCTGAGATATCCGTGATCAGGCGGACGACCGGCCCGCCGGCAACCTCGCTTTCCATGAAGCGGTCTGTCACGATCCCTAGCGCCCGGCGGCCCCCGATGCCGAGTTTCTCGTGGTTGTAGGGAGTGAAGTGCGCCTCGGCATAGCGGATGTTCTGACGTTGGCATTCGGCGAGGTAGCCGTCCACCATCCTCGTGTAGTCCTCCGCTGTCTTGAGGCAGGAGCACATGACAAGCCACAGCTCGATGAACGCATCGAAGCTGGCGAACTGGTACAGCCGTCTCAGCTCCGCGATGCTCCCGACCGGCAGGGCAACATGATTGGCGTCCGCGAGGGCCCAGAGAGTCTCCGGGGAGATCGTCCCTTCGAGATGGAGATGCACCTCGGCCTTGGGAAGCCGGGCAATGAGGTCAGGCATGCAGCCGAATGACGCCCTTCTTCAAGATGATGCAGGCGTACAGCGCGGTCTCCCCCGTTGCCAGCACGGCGTATGCCTGGCGGGCCCTCTCGTAAAATGCGAATCTCTCCACCATCTCGAAGTCCTTGAAGCCCGGCTCGTGCCGGCGGATGATGGATCGGAACTCCTCCCAGATCGTCGGTTTCGTCGGGTCCCCGGGGACGACGGCAATGAGGGCTGCCGGCCGCTCGACGAAGGAGTCTAGCGGAAAGTGCGCCAGGATGGCGTCCAGAAGGGGCGGCACGCCGTGGCCGTCGGCGCGCACAAGACGCCGGGCCATGCTCGCCGCGGGGAAGTTGCCGTCCGCGATGACCAGCTCGTCCCCGTGCCCCATCTCGGCGATCACCTTCAGAAGCTCCGGCGAGAGAAGCGGCGAGATTCCTTTCAGCACGGTCGCCTCCTGTTTCGAGGGACGGTACCACCCGTCCCCGCAGCTGTCAAGTTTGCGGGAGGCGCGGCAGCACCAGGGATCGGATTTGACAGTTCGTCCAATCCGGGATACACTAGATGATGGATGGAGGCATGTGACCTTCATCCGCAACCGAATCCGACGCTGCGCCGCCCGTGCGGCCCAACGGTTGGATTTCTTAAAAGCCGGCGGAGTCCGGCTTTTTTGTGTTATGAAGCGATTTGCCGCATCCTGCGCCATCTTCCTGGCCCTCGCGCAGCTGCTCTTCTCCCAGGGCACTCCCTGCTCCGATCCCATGGCCGTCGTACGGTCGTTCTATGATGCCACCGACTCCCTGCACTTCACCGAGGGACTGAAATACTTCACTGACGACGCAACGTTCGACACCTGGGCGACCGGAGTAAACGGGTACATCATGGCGAAGCGCCATCTGACCGGGAAAAAGCAGATCGGGGCGTATCTTAAGAACGCCCGCGGACTGCGTCACAGGCTGCCGGACTCTCCTCCCGACGGACCGATCTATCACGAGACGAGGCTCAGCGTGTCAGGCTCCACGGTGCAGTTCATGCTCGAGCCCGACCGCAAAAGGCCGAACGGCAGGCTGTACAATCCGTTCAGCATCGAGGTGATCTTCGACGCGTGCCGGATCAAGTCCCTTACAGTCATTGAGCGGGTGACCTGGTTGTAGCCTGGGCATTCGTCGGGGGAAACGGCCGGCTTCCATTGACCCGGCCGGCGCCGCATCGTATGCTCCCCAGAGGCCCGCCATGGGAATGGAAACCTTCTGGCTGAAAGACGCGCGCAAGCTCGTGGATGTCGCCGTCGGCAGACGGCCGGCCGACATCGTGATCCGGGACGGACGGTGGGTGTGCGTGCAGTCCGGGGAGATCATCGAGCACACCGACATTGCCATTGCGGGACACCGCATCGCGTTCGTCGGCGCGGATGCGCGTCACGCGGTCGGGCCCGAGACGCGCGTGATCGAGGCGGAAGGAATGTACCTGGTGCCGGGGCTCCTGGACGGCCACATGCACGTGGAGTCCGGCATGCTCACCGTCACGGAGTTCGTCCGAGCAGTGATCCCCCGCGGCACAACGGGAATGTTCATCGATCCCCACGAGATCGCCAACGTGCTGGGCCTCCGCGGCGTGCGGCTCATGGTGGACGAGGCCGCCGCGCAGCCCATCCACGTCTTCGTCCAGGTGCCCAGCTGCGTCCCCTCGGCCCCGGGACTGGAAACCCCGGGCGCGGTGATCGGACCGGCAGACGTGGAGGAGGCGCTCACCTGGCCGGGGATCATCGGCCTGGGAGAGATGATGAACTTCCCCGGCGTGTTCAATGGGAACGACAAGGTCCACGCGGAAATGTCGGCGACGCGCCAGGCGGAAAAGGTGGTCGGCGGCCACTACCCCTCACCCGACCTGGGCCTTCCCTTTCACGGCTACGCTGCCGGCGGAGCGCAGGACGACCACGAAGGCACCCGCGAAGAGGATGCCGTGGCTCGGATCCGCCAGGGCATGCGCGTCATGCTGCGCTACGGCTCGGCCTGGCACGACGTCGCCGCGCAGGTGCCGGCGGTCACGCGCACCGGGCTGGACCCGCGGCATTTCATCCTGTGCACGGACGACTCCCATTCCGAGACCCTCGTGTCCGAGGGGCACATGGACCGTGTTCTCCGCCATGCCATCAGCGAAGGGCTGGACCCGATTCGGGCCATCCAGATGGCAACCCTGAACACGGCAGAGCACTTCTCCGTGAGCCGGGATATCGGCCAGATTGCGCCGGGACGCTACGCGGACGTTCTTTTCGTGCCGGACCTGCGGGACTTCCGGCCGCACACCGTCATTGCCCGGGGAGATGTAGCCGCGGAGCAGGGCAGGCTTCTCCTTGACCTGCCCGCCTCTTCTGCTCCGGATTGGGCGATGCGCACAATACACCTCCTCCGTCCCCTTTCGCCGGCGGACTTCCGCCTCGACGCGGCGCGCTTCGATTCCCAGGCCACCGCGCACGTCATCGGCGTGATCGAAAACCAGGCGCCCACCCGGCACCTGACCATGAAGGTGCCCGTCCAGGGGGGAGAGGTCAGCGCCGACCCGGCGCGTGATATCGCCAAGCTCGCCATCGTGGACAGGCACCACGCATCGGGAAAGGTGCAGGTCGGGCTCGTTCACGGCTTCGGCCTCACCGGGAGGTGCGCAATTGCGAGCACCGTCGCCCACGACTGTCACCAGCTCCTCGTGGCAGGCATGGATGACGGGGAGATGGCAGCGGCGGCGAACGAGCTCGCGCGCATCGGAGGCGGACAGGTTGTCGTGAAGGACGGGGCGGTCATCGGCAAGGTTGCGCTGCCCATCGCCGGGCTGATGTCCGCGGAGTCCGCGGCGAAGGTCGCCGAGGCCGCGGCGTCGGTCCTGGCCGGCTTCCGCGCCTGCGGCTGCCGGCTGAACAACCCCAATATGCAGCTCAGCCTCCTCGGCCTCGTCGTTATCCCCGAGCTGCGCCTGTCCGACATGGGCCTCATCGACGTCGCCCGGTTCAACATCATCCGCGTGCTGGAGTAAGCCATGACTCGAAGAGACCGCGTACTGGCCGCCGTGCGTCACGAGGAGACGGATTTCGTCCCGTACGTCTTTCACGCCGCGGGCGCGGTCTATGAGAAGCTGCGGGAGCACTACGGCCTGCCGGACAACAACGCTGTTGCCGAGCTCATCGGCAACCACATGGTGAAGATCGGCAGCGACTTCAACGTCAACCCGTGGAGTCCCGAAATCAGGATGGGTCACATCCCCAGCGGCGGCCCGGTGACCACGTCCCTGGATTTCTCCGGTGGCCTGCACGTGGACGAGTTCGGCTGCACGTGGGACCGCAGCGGAGGCATGCCGCATCCGGTGGGCTACCCCCTGCGGGAGGAAGGAAGCAGCCTGGACGCGTACGTCATGCCCGACCCATGGCACGAAGGCCGGTTCGACCAGGCGAAGAAGCTCGTGGAGCGGAACAAGGGGGAAGTCTTCATTTTCGGAAAGCTCGGCATGGCGCTCTTCGAGCGCGCGTGGAGCATCCGCGGATTCGAAGAGCTGCTCGTGGACACGGCGCTGAGGCCCGAGTGGGTGGGGGAGCTCCTGGACCGGATCCTCTCCGAATGGAACCTCCCCATCATCGACCAGCAGATGGATCTCGGCGCAGACGGCTTCTACTTCGCCGACGACTGGGGTTCCAAGACATCCCTGTTCTTCAGCATCGAGACGTGGAGGAAGCTGATCAAGCCGCGGCTCGCCGCCTGCTATGCGCGCGTGAAGGAACGCGGGGGAATCGTAGGCCAGCATTCGGACGGCAACATCCTGGCGGTGATCCCGGACCTCATCGAGATCGGCCTCGATGTCCTGAACCCCATCCAGCCCTCGGTCTACGACCCGAACTTCATCAAGAAGGAGTACGGGAAAAAGATCACGCTGTACGGCGGCATAGACGTGGAGACCACCCTGCCGTTCGGGACGCCCGCCGAGGTTGCGGAGGAGATGCGCATGCGCGCAAAGACGCTGGGAAAGGGCGGCGGCTACATTCTGCAGAGCTCGCACACGATCATGACGGACGTGCCTCTGGCGAACGTGACAACGTACATCGAGACCTGCCACGAGCTGGCAGGGATTGACACCGCGGAAGCCGTCGATCGAGCGCGGCTGGCCCGGTAGGGGCGTCGATTGAGATTCTGCGGCTGTGGTTACGCGAGCTAATCGCCATCGAATGTGCAGAGTTAATGGAAATATGAACCGTTGGCTTTCGTTCCCGGTGAATAATCACCGACGGACCCCACAATAGCGGTGGAGT
>Ga0335070_10007259_pt1 | contig 12998 bp, 13 predicted proteins | sample Lox_Sample_13_FD_206722 | JGI IMG/M metagenome (GOLD analysis project Ga0335070, IMG submission 206722) | Soil microbial communities from Loxahatchee National Wildlife Refuge, Florida, United States - Lox_Sample_1.3 | ecosystem: Environmental > Terrestrial > Soil > Wetlands | place: USA...
GTTAACGGTCACGAGGAACGATTGTGTGGTATGGTTGAATTGGACACGGGATCAAGACGTCTTATTATCTTTTAAGGAAGGCGAAAAATGCGTACGGGCGACCAAAGCTCCAGTTGGATTTAAAATGGATGTTCCGAGTGGTTGTTATCTTGCTGAATGGTTAAGTTACGGGCAAACTGCGAGTTTAGTATTCGCAGAACCAGGTACTTACAATTACGAGGTACAATTCAAGGTGGGGGGAAAGAATACTGGAACAATTGTAGTAAAATAAAAGTAAATTGCCAGATCTAGCTTTCAAGTTGACCTCCCCCTGAAAACCGGTCAAAAGGAGATGAGTTATGTACATCGAGCAGGGGAGTCCATGGGAAAATGGATACATTGAATCCTTTACCGGGAAGTTAAGGGATGAGCTACTCAACAGGGAGATCTTCACAACGTTATTTGAGGCCCGGGTGCTGATCGAGAACTGGAAGCAGGACTACAATTACAATTAGATCAGACCCCACAGTGCGTTGGGTTATCGACCCCCCGCACCTGAGGCTGTTGTGCTGGGCGATGGTTCAACAAGTCTAACTCTGAGTGTGGTACAGTGATTAGGGGCCGGTCGCGGGTTTCTTCCATAGCTCCCGCGTGACCCGATCTTTTTCCTTCCATTTGGGATGCCTTTGATAGAACTCCTCATAATCATTAGATCCTGGCTCTAAAGTGTTACGGGCCTGGACGTTCTCCCGTTCGTCAAAGCGGTTCATGTCCCCGACTATTTTATAACGTGGTTTGGTAAGCATACACACCTCTTTTTGAAACTATTATCCGGAACCTCGCTTACCACATATGGGACTTCACCCTGACAACCAAGACAGATTGCGCCATCCGCAAACGGATAGGCTTCTTTACAGTTGGGACAAACGGCAATTTTACCTCTATGCTTCTTTTCCAGAAAACGAGGTGCAACCCTAACGCGTTCGATCCTGCAAATACTCATTCCGGATTCCCTGATCTGTTCCATGAGAAGTTGGTAATCTTGTTCCTTCTTAGACTTCAGCTTAAAAAGCCAGCTATTAATCTCAGGCCATGCTTCTATCCTATCAGGATCTATAGATACTCGGATCCCTTCGCCATTCGATTTATCGTAAAGAGTTAAGGCATAACGACCTATATTAATGATGGTAAGCCAGCCGTTCCCGATGGTGCATGGCGTAAGGAGCTGTATGGCGTCAGGAAGACATTTGGCAGTTTCACAGATAGCATCAAACACGCCGTCTTGGGGAAGGTGCTGATGCGCCAGGTGGACCATAAATCCACCGATTAGCACGCCGGGGGCAGCAAAGCCGTGAAAAGCCGTGACCCGTTCGACATATTCTTCAAAGGCGTAAGAACGAATATTCATAAGTGAACCCTATAGTTAAATCGTCAAGTTGGCAAAAAAACATACTTACGGTATGCGAATCACCAAATACCAAGCACCAAATCACAAATAAGCTCCAAGGACCAATATTCAAGAATCCGGACAGAATCTTTTCAGTCATTTGGAATTTATGATCGTAATGTCTGGTTGGTTCTGGCCATGCCTCGTTAGGAAGATCACTCCTATATAAATGCTTTCCTTCAGATCGACCTCGATAGTTCTCGTCTCATAACCTGTATAATCTATCCGGAGTACATACCTGCCGCTATTCTCCTCCAAGTTGTCAAACTTAAAATCGCCATAATTATCTGTCACACACTCCCCGATCTTCTCTTTGGCAGCTTTGAAAAGGGTCACCATGGCACCTTCTGCGCACTCTCCCTGGTTGTTCTCGTGGTAGGAAACGCTGCCTCCGATAAAAGACCGGGTGAAGCGATAGAGGTTCTTATAATAGACATGGGGGTTTGTTTTATACTCAGGATGATAAACTTCGAGGTTTTCCGTTTTTATGATCTCCTGCATTTCGCTCTCTTCTACGTTACGCACCGTGATGGCCCCAGTAGGGCAGGACTGGGTACAGCGTGTTTTTGTCCAGCCGTCATCGAGCAAGTGCGCGCAGAAGGTGCATTTTTGGGGAAGTTCACGCTCTTCGTTCCATTTCATCGCGCCGAAGGGGCAGGCATCGAGAAGGTTTCTCTGCCCCTTTGCCTTGACAGGATTAATTATCACGATACCATCGGGCCTTTTGTATATTGCCCCGTTCCGCGCTGCTTTGATACAGGGGGCGTTGTCGCAGTGCATACAAGGTATAGGCAGATAGGCCACATCGATGAAAGGATAATGCCCCCGTTCCTTTCCGTGAATGGTTATCCAGCTCGGTCCATGGTCAGGCATCGGAGCCGAGTATCCTGGCCAATCATTAGCCACATATTCGTCTTTGCACGATAAAAAACAGTTCTTGCAGTTTTCACACTTTTCCACATCGATGACAAAGTACCACGTTCTCATCTTAATGCCTCCATTTCTCAATCTGTACAAGGCATGAATTTGCTGCAATACTGTGAGACTTTTTGATGATCGGCCGGCTTGGGATGAGGGTGTTAATGCACCCGCCACGGTCAGGTGATGAACCCGGTTCACCGATGGGATCGTAGACCGCAGAGCTGCAGTAAGAATGGGCCGTTCCCGGACGAATTCTTTCCGTGACCTCAGCAGCGCAGATGACAGCACCACGGTTGTTGTATACTTTGACGAGGTCGTGCATTTTAATACCCCGCGCCCCGGCATCACGAGAATTGATCCTTACAATCCAGTAGTGATAACCATCGACCAATACCCGGTGTTCCTTGATGTCATTCAGCCAGCTCTGTTTGCCGTCCCCCGAGGTGTGAAAGGTGTATCTCGGGTGGGGGGAGATGAGCTGTAGGGGGTACTTCTGGTATAGCTCTGTGGTATGATGGCCCTCCCAAGAAGGGATGTATTTCGTCATCACCGGCCTTTCCGGGTCATCAGGATCAAAGCGCTGGAGACTGGAACAGACGAACTCGATTTTACCAGACTGAGTCTGAAGCCCTTTGAAGACCTGCTCCGTGTAGTCCGCGGGAAGGGGGGCTATTTCGGGTGTGTCTTTGAGCCTGTCCTCGGCAAAGGCCCTGAAGGAGACAGGGGCGCGTAATTCCTCTTTGGGAGCAGGGACAACGTAGTAGCCTTTGCGGAGGAATTTCTCCCACGATATCACCTTGGGAAGATCCGAGGCATCGAAGACCCGCCGGCACCAGTCATATTCGGTGCAGCCTTCCGAAAACATCGCTGAAAAACCGAGCCTCTTCGAGAGTTCAAGGAAGATCTGGAAGTCCGACTTTGATTCGCCCAGGGGTTCGATGCATTTATGCTGCATGAGGATCAAACGATGGTTTACGCAGTTGAAACTGTGCTGAATGTAGCCGCCTGCGTGACAGAATTCGCCGAGATCCATCCGCTCAAAGTTGGTGCAGGCAGGCAGGATAATATCAGCAAACTTGGCTTCACCTTCAAACCAGATGGATTGGTTGATGACGAACTCCAGATTTTGTGAGCGATACATTTTGGCGTACCGGTTTGTGTCGGCCTGTGTGCTGAAATGAGACCCTCCGTATTTGTAGTACATCTTGATTGGCGAATAGCCTGGAGCAGGATATTCAAACCTTTGGAACTGAGCCTCAATGGTTATGTTGTTGGTTGGGTACCCATAGGTATGGCCGTCGAGGATTGCCTCGGGGATGCGCAATCTTGGCACCTGCTGAGAGACAGTGTTGACTGTTGGCAGTTGGGGCATTCTGGGGTAGAGATTGACAGCGAGACCGGTGTTGAAGATATCGCCGGACATGACGCCTTCCGTGTAACCGGGGAAGTAGAAACCATGATCCACTGGTGCCCCCTGGGACATATTACCTATGTTGACCCCGGGCTTACCAAGGCCCTGCATGGCCATCAGACAGACCATGGAGCGGGCCCATTCGTTGCCGGTGGCGTCACGACAGGCACTGCCGAACCCTCCGATTGCTCCCGGGCACAGGTACGTTTTCTTGGTTCCCCATTCCCTAGCTAAGGCGCGCACGTCTTTGGCTGGAATGCCTGCCTCGCTTTCCTGCCATTCGGGGGTCTTAGGGGTGCCGTCCTCCTTCCCGAGGATATAGTCCTTCCATTGGTCGAATCCAACAGTGCGGTTTGCAACATACTCCTTATCGTAAAGACCTTCCGTAATCCATACATAAGCAATGGCAAGGGCCAAGGAATTGCCCGTGGACGGCCTGGGGGCAAACCACTTGCCACCGAAGAGGGCCGCTGTGTGGTTATAGTAGGGATCTATGTGGACCATTTTGATGCCCAGCTCTTTTAGCCACTGCCGGCGGATGGTGCTTTCATAGGCAGCATAGCTACCGGTGGTTTCCGGATCACTAGACCAGAAGACCACCATCTCGCATTCCTTGAGACAGTCTTCAACGGTTCCATAGGCCTCAGGGATACCAAGGCGCATGCTCTGTCCCCAATGGTGCATGGCTCCCCAGTACCATCCTTCCCAACTATCGGGATTGTGGGCCACCGGGGTCCAGCCGATGGAATTCAAGAACCTCAGCCTGCAGCTCAGCCAATAGCCAATATTGCCCCAAAGATGATGGGATCCGCTGCCGCTTAGGATGGCACCCGGGCCATGGACTTTCTTGACCCTTATTATCTCATTGGCTACGATATCGAGGGCCTCTTCCCAACCGATCCGTTCGTAACCGGAAACACCCCGGGTGTGAGGGTTTCGCTCACCGTTAGCATCGAAATCAATCCGCTTCATGGGGTAGAGAAGCCTGTCCGGCGAATAAATCATTGATTTGAACAACTGAGTAAAAGGCGTAAGAGTCGTCTTGCGGGGAGGGGTAAAAGTTTTGCCCCTAGCCTTGATAGCCCAGGGCTGCGCATCCTCGCCATCAAACTCGATAGGGGTGATGCGTAAAATTTTGCCGTTCTTTACGTAAACAAAGACAGGGCCGCCATTGGTATTGCTCGTATACCTCACAGCGCCGTTGTCCATGTTTGTCCCGAATTTAACATCGGCGCTGGCCATGAGGCTCAATGTCTCCATCCACCAATTGGTCAGCTCATCTGGTCCTATGGGGCCCATCTGGAAGGCCTTCATGGCGTTAACGGTGGCGAGCCGGTTTTGTGGCGGCACGAGCACGTCCAAGGCCACCTGGGCGCTTGCAAAGAAGATAATGACGTCGGGGTTCGCATGGATGCCGCCCGCTGAAGACAGCCAACCGTCTTTCAAGGTATAGTATCTTCCACGCGTATTGTCCTGAAGTTTGATCTGCACCGTAAGGTTCTTCTCTTTCAAGCGTTCCCTGAAAGCTGGGAACTTCCGGGCTGTCTGCTCCAGCTTCAGCTTGATGGCCAGAAGCACGATGGAAAAGATCAGGTTAGCCAGAGCACTGGATCGTGCCAGTCTCCTGACAATTGATTTCATAGGCCCTCCTTCATAGTGTCTTGTCCTTTTCTGTGAAAAATTCGGCGGCAGGCAGTGCCATTTGCGGCATGGAAGCTTGCTCATTTATCACAATGGTGCCACTTGCCCCCAAGCTGGTCTGGTGCTGTGTGCACGAGTCGTAATCCATCACAAGGTCATTTAACTCCGCCGAGGTCAGAACCGGGGTTGACAGCCTGCCTTGGTTCGCCATTCTGCTGATTTGTTCGACCGCCCTGGAGGTGATCATGGCGCTTCCTTTCCGTGACGGGTCCCGGATATCATGCTTTCGGGTGTGTACTCACCGTTATCTACCTTATAGATGGTGCAGAGAAGCCCCGAGAGCTGGTATGTTCCCATTGCAGGGCAATGAGGTGGTTCGTCATTGGTCAGCACATTTGCATTGGACTCCCATACGCCGTATTCAGGACCGGGCATCTCAGGATACCACCAGCCGTAGGAGACATGAACGACCCTCGGGTCCTGGCTGGTCAGCCTGGCCTTCTGCTTGATCCGTCCTCTTGGGGACTCGATCCAGACCCAGTCGCCGGTTTTGATCCCCAAATTCTCCGCCGTTTCACGGCTTATCTCCACCAGCGGCCACGGATGTTGCCGTCTTAAGGAAGGAATATTTCTGAACTCCGAATTGAAATACGGCTGCATCCTGCCGCCGGTTGATATGACATAAGGGTATCTCTTTGCAAGTTCAGGTTGACTGTACGGACTTTCAGGCGGTTCCTGGTGGTAAGGCAGTGGATCATAACCCAGCATTTCCGCAAGACTACAATATAGCTCGATTTTTTTTGATGGGGTTCGGAATCCAACTCCGTTGGTTTCATATTTCTTATACTGCACCGGCCTTCCGTAATGCCCTTTTCCCTTGAGCTCTGCGAATGTTATCCCAGCAGGCTCAAGTTGTCTAAAAAAATGTCCATCTCCACCCATAACTGGCAGCCAATTGGGTGGAGATAATTGCGCCGAGGCCTTGGCCGATTAGCGGGAACGTACAGATGAACACTCCGAGGTTTGAACCGCGGCGCTGTGGGGCTGATTCCTCAGCAATGGTGGCCATACTGGGTGAAAAAATACCCCCGTCTCCTATCCCCATTAGTCCGCGAACGATGGCCGTACTAAAAAAGCTGTGCATGACACCCGACAGCCAGGATGTTACAGAGAAGAAAATTGCCGCTGGAACAATAATTTTTTTACGGCCAATTCTGTCAGAAATACTACCGAAAAACCAAACAGCTATCGCATAGGTAAGGGCTACGACAGAGGTCAACATCCCTGCTTGAGTATTGCTAAGTTTTAATTCAGGAACGATCTGAGGAAAAAGGTAAGTAATAGCTATTCGGGCCATGCCTGCACAACCCCACAGCATTGCCAGTAAGATAACAATCTTCCATTCATAGCCCCTTCTATTTTCTTCGTTCATCTCTGACCTCCATGTGTATCAATTCCCGTAGGAAGCTATTATAAACAAATGGCATGAAGAGACTCATGTTACTGCTTATGGCAATTTTCGGAGGTTCTTTTTGTCACGTTTTCCATTCTATAGGTGACGTGGAACCTATAAAGCTTACCAATAAAAATCTAAATGTTCAAGGCCGTGTCGAAGCCTTCTCTTATGGCATCGCTGATCTTTCTCGGCTCCTTGGCATCTCCAATGGTAATAACCTCTGTCCCACCACGATTTACCTCTCTTGCAAGGTTGTCAACAGATTGAGATCCCACAGCAACAATGACAGTATCTGCAGGGATCGATTCCTTCCCCAGTTCCGTGTCTACAATTACGGAATCTGGGGTGATTTCAACGAGCTTTGTTTTGGGACGGAGCTTTACACCCATAAGTCTGAGGTTCTTTATCAGCGACCATCGGGTGCTGATTCCCACGTTGCCTGCCATTCGGTCCAAAAAGTCGATAATGGTTATTTGCCGTCCCGCGGTATGGAGGAGTTTCCGGACCCGATCAAAGTCTTCTGCTGAATGGTAGAGTAAAAAGGTGAAAGTCTCGGGGTCCATCACTCCCAGACTTGCCACGAAGAGCGCCGTTTCGCATCCCGTAGCACTTCCTCCTACGATGACTACCTGCTTTCCGATATCCGGCACCATTTCGTTAAGGACATCCCACGCACTCACGACGTGTGGCTGGCCGATTCCGGGAACATTTATCTCAATGGGCCTGGCACCGGAGGCTACAACTAATACATCCGCTTGCCCCTCTTCAACCATCTTTGAAGTCAAATTGGTCTTAAGCTTTATTCTTACGCCAGAGATTTTTATACGATTCTTCAGACTCTTAACAACATTCAGGAACTCTTTTTTCCCTGGGGAAGCGGCGACCAGATTTACTTGTCCTCCCCAACGTTCCTCTTTCTCGTAGAGGGTTACATCATGACCTCTCTGTTTCGCAAGCAATGCAAACTCCATCCCTGCGGGACCTCCACCCGCCACAAAGACTTTCTTTTTGACTTGGGCCTCTTTGATTTCGGTATCCACTTCCCGGCCCACTCGAGGATTAAGAACACAACATACAGAAAAACCGGATAGGAGTTGGTCGAAACATCCCTGATTACAGCCGATGCAGGGGACTATCTCATTGAGTCTCCCCTCTTGAACTTTGATCGTGAGTTCTGGGTCAGCAAGGAGTGGTCTTCCCCAGCAAATCATGTCCGCAGCGCCGGACCGCAACGCCCTCTCTGCCACCAGAGGATCTCCCAAACGGTTGGAGGCAAAGACCGGAACCCTTACCTTCTCTTTGATACCACGGGCGAGGTAGAGAAAAGCACCCGGAGGGACGTTGGTGGTAATCTGGGGGATCTGACTTTCGTGCCACCCTCCTGTGACGTTGAAACTATTTACCCCAACTTTTTCCGCTTCTCTACAGAAGAGAGCAGCTTCTGTATTCGTATGCCCACCTTCCATGAAGTCATGCCCGGAGACCCTAATCCCCATGGCGAAATCTTTCCCAACCGCTTGCCTCACCTTCTTTATCACTTCCAAGCCGAAGCGCATCCTATTTTCTATGGGACCGCCATATTCATCTGTTCGGTGATTTGTTACAGGAGACAAAAATTCGCCGATGAGGTAGCCACCGGCCGCCAAAACCTCAATGTAGTCGAATCCTGCTTCCGTGGCGCGCCTTGCCCCTTGGACGTAAGCCTCCTGAACGTCCACAATGTCATCCTTTGTCATTTCGCGGGGAACTTCACCGGAGATCGGACTGGGTATAGCCGATGGAGCAATAGGGGGCACTCCTGTGTAAGAGGACGAGGCGAAACGACCCATCTGCATGAGCTGGATCCCGATTTTGGCATCGGTTTCTTTGTGAAGTTCGCCCGTGAACTCCCGAATGGGACCCAAGTTTTTGTCGTCAAAGAGGCCTGGCATGAAAGGACCGCTTCCCACCTTGTCTATGGCAACGGGGCCGATGATCATAAGACCCACCCCGCCATTCGCCCTCTCGCGATAGAAGGCCTTGTAGCGCTGGGAGAAGGTATAATCGTAAGTATAAGCGAGGGCCATTGCAGGCATCACAATTCTGTTTTTTATTATGAGATGATTAATGGTAATTGGTTCGAAGAGTTTAATGAATTTCACATGCGATGCCTTTGCAACCTATTTTTTTACTGGTCTCCATTTTGGAAGACTTATTTCCGGAGATACATCGTCAAATACGACCTCCAGCGCCATACCGTTTTTTATATCTTTGAAATCGCATTCAACGATAGTGGAGAGCATCCGCGGGCCTTCCTTGAGATCTACTAAGGCCGTTACATAGGGTAGATCAGGCATGAATGGAAAAGGGACGCCGACCTCGTTGATTGCAAAGGCATAGAGTGTCGCTCTGCCTGATGCTTGCACCCATTCGCTATTGTCACTTTGACATTCCGTGCAGTAGAGATAGGGTGGGTGATCGATATGACCACAATCTTTGCACCTTTTGAGCAGAAGCTTGCGTTGCTTAGTGCCTTCCCAAAATGGCTTTGACCATTTTGTGGGAATAGGCAATGGTTTTTTCAGATCTTCATCAGAAAGGTTAAATTTCTTCTTTAACTCTTTTGTCTTTTCATTCGTATCCATGGAATTGCTCCTTTATCTTCCAATCAGATTTTTTGTCCACGAAAAAATGTATTAGAATTGACCTGGGATTTCATTTCCCATAACCGTGAAGTGAACGTCTGCATATGCGCCGCCGCCGCAGTCCGTTATGAGGAACTTTGCATTCGGGACCTGTGCCTTACCTGCTTTGCCTTGGAGCTGGCGCACACTCTCAATGAACACGGAAAACCCGACTCCTGTCCCCGTATGGCCGAAGCTCAATGCTTCTCCATTTGTAGAGACAGGGTATTTCCCGCCAGGACTCGTCTCTCCTGACTCTATAAGGGCACCGGATTTGCCTGGCTCAACGAAACCCATGGAATCCATTAACATGAGACCCAAGACTGGATAGGCTCCATAGATCTCGAATATATTCATATCTTCCGGTCCCAGTCCCGCCTTTTCATATGCCTCCTTTGCAGCGGGGGCAAGGAATTTATGCATCTTGCCCATATCCCTGAAACTTGGTACAGCACTCGTGATAAATCGATGGGAGTAACGGGACCCGTGGCCAAGCAGGTATACAGGCTTATTGCCAGTCTTAGCGCAGATTTTTCGTGCTTTCTCAGCTGATGTGAGGATGTAGGCGCTCCCTCCATCACAGAGCACGTTACACATGAGAGCAGTGAGAGGAGCTGAAACCATCTTGCTCTTCAGCACGTCTTCCACAGTAATTTGTTTCTTGTTAAACATGGCGTTGGGCTGCAGACAGGCCCACTTACGGCAGGCGACACAGTGGGCAGCGATCTGTTCGATGGTGGTACCCGTGTATTCCATGTAAGCATTCGTCACCATGGCTGACAAAGCATTGTAGGTCATGCCGTAAGGAACTTCCCACTCCAGGCTTGACCCTGCAGCGGCAAAGTATTTCGTTTGTTCATTGGGGGTAAACTGTGAAAAACGTTGTGCGTGCACAACGAGAACGGTATCTGCCTCACCAGATCCGATTATACCTTCTGCAGTCATCAGAATGGAGTGGCTTGAGCCTCCACCCGAGACCGTGCTTGCGAAGATCTTGTTGTTCTTTGCTCCGATTGCTTCCGGCAGATGGCCAAAAAACATTTCTGTGTTGTATTCGGCTCCCATAATGTGCACGGCGGTGAGAACAGCATCGACATCCTTCATGTCAATCCCTGCGTCCTTTACCGCATTTCTTGCCACGTTATAGGCTATCTCAAACTCACTCCGCTCGGGATAAATGCCGCATGGCACCTCACCTGTTCCTATGATTGCAAAGTCTCCTTTACCCATGTTTTTTAGCTCCTTGTTTTTTTGACTGGCGTCCGTTTTCGGGCGCAGAGTCCAACTACTTTCCGATGAACCGTTACCTCACCAATTCATTTGAACATTAACTTTCAAATTCGATCTACAATTAATCGCAGCATTCTAAAACTATATTGACTGACAAGTCATTTTACCTGAGCTTTATAAAAAGTCAAGGGAAAATTTATGTCGAATTCTAATATTCTAATATTTATAAGTCATTTCGAAATGTTACGAAAATTTTTAGACTCCAGTACATTTTTTTCTTGACAAAATATTGAAAATATTATATTGATGCTGACCAATAAGTCATATGTCATCTTCAAATTCAAAAGAATCTACAAAAGAGCATATCATTAATAAAGCCATTGAGTTTTTTTCCAAGAATGGCTTCGCGGGCACAACAATTGATGAAATTACGACCTCTCTCGGTATTGCAAAAGGTACTTTCTACCTTTATTTCAAGAGCAAAAGAGAACTCCTAATAGATTGCATTGGACAGTTAACCACGATTGTCGTCCCGAAAGAGGTTTGGGAGGATATCCGCAAAGAGACGGACTATGCTTCGAGGCAGGAAAAAAGGCTTGTTGCCGTTCTCAAAGCCTTTCCGACTTTTTGCGGCATCCTCAACCTGCTGAAGTCCTGTATTCAAAGCAAAGACCCCGTTCTTGTAAAAAAAGCCAGCGATACATACAAGATGCTGGCGAACCCCTTGAGAAAGGACCTTCGTTGGGCGGTTGAACACGGAGTGGCGGGAAAGGTTGATGAAGAGGTTGTCAGCTTCCTCCTGTTCGGAATGGCTGAAAGCGCGGGCTACTTGCTCATGATCGATCCTCGGTACACTTTCGAATACGTGACTAAGATAGTGATGAGCATGCCCTTATTCTCAAAAGGCGGCCCTCTCCTCCAAGCCGAGACACCGGCCAAATCCAAAACGGAGAATAGTTATTGGGATGTAACGGATTGCAATGGTCAAAAAAGTCGGTTCAGAAACCTCCGCTTTGACGGAAAAGATTATCTTTGCGGAATTTTTGGGAATGGCCGGTACCAGGTCCCTGTAATCAATATTGCCTCACTGGACTTACATCAAGAAGATAGCCAAATGTCAGCCACGTTGTCTGACAAAAACGGCAAGAAGGTTACGATGGAAATCGATGGTAACACGTCTCTCGTCGGTGAATCTCAATTCGGTCAGTATATTATTGCGCTGAAAGATGTAACTTGTATTTCTTCAACCCTTGGTGACGACTCATTTGGCTGAAACCATCAAAAATAGGAGTCTCTGTACGTTCATCAAACGATAACCCTTTCAGGAGAAACTGCCATGGGAGATAAAAGATACGAACATATTCTGTATGAGAAGAAAGATAGGATAGCAACAATTACTTTTAATCGACCCAAGGTGTTTAATGCGATCAACGTAGAAATGGCAGAGGAATTAAAGGATGCTCTTTCGGACTTCAAGGACGACGAAGAGACAAAAGTGGGAATATTGACCGGATCGGGGGAAAAGGCCTTTTGTTCCGGCGGAGATATAAGCATGTTCTCTGAAAAACTGACGAATACAATGGCAGTCTATAAATGGTTGAGGACAGGAGAAGATATTCATCGGTTATTGATGGAGAGGATAGAAAAGCCCATCATTGCTGCCGTTAACGGATCCTGCTTCGCGGGCGGGTTAGAAATGGCTTTAGCATGTGATTTTATCATCGCGTCTGATAATGCTTCTTTTGGATTAGCGGAGATTACCATTGGGGTTCTTCCTGGATGGGGTGGTTTGACTCGGCTTCCCAGAGCCATTCCCGTGAGGAAGGCAAAGGAGATGATCTATACAGGGGAGCCGATCAGTGCCCAGGAGGCAGAGAAGATCGGTTTAGTGAATAGGGTCGTTCCCAAAAGTCAGTTATACGAAGTCGTTAACGAAATAGCGAAGAAATTAGCAAACAAATCGCCCTTAGCCCTGAAAATGGCAAAGAGGGCTATGAACTACGGATTAGAAGTCTCGAGTATGGACGCAGCCCTTTTCGTGGAAAGAGGAGCTGTCTGTATTGTATCGGCAGGAGAAGACTCTCAAGAGGGTATAAAGGCTTTCCTTGAGAAAAGACCTCCTAAATTCAAATAATAATTTAGATCCATGACATATTTAGAAAAAGATTTGATACGTTCGACGGCGCCAAACCCAGATTTTTAAATCGGGGTTAAGAGCGCCGCTCAGTATCAACCCTGAGCATACCCCGG